>JACDZJ010000083.1_pt1 | contig 45482 bp, 18 predicted proteins | sample 7365721 | NCBI WGS metagenome assembly JACDZJ01 (sample SAMN15143480, study PRJNA637477) | pond metagenome | biome: freshwater wetland ecosystem [ENVO:00000243]; feature: pond [ENVO:00000033]; material: pond water [ENVO:00002228]; isolation source: pond water containing pink berries ... | reverse complement strand
CAACGGCGTGAGCGATCGGGCTAAACACTGCCAATGTGACGAAGTAGAATTAAGGCGATGCGCGCATTGCGCGACGGGCGCTGTGACGCCGCGTTGGCTGGCGGCGTGAATCTCATCCTCCGAATCGATGGCCACCTCAGCTTTTCCCTATTGGAGGCCCTGTCCCCCAGTGGCCGCTGCCGCAGCTTCGACGACGGCGCCGATGGCTATATCCGCAGCGAAGGCTGTGGCCTGGTGCTCCTCAAGCGCCTGACGGACGCCGAGCGCGATGGTGACCTGATTCTGGCAGTGATCAAGGGGGGTGCGGTCAACCATAACGGCCGTAGCGGCGGCCTGACCGTGCCCAGCGGTCCAGCCCAGGAAAGCCTTGTCCGGGCTGCCTTGACGGACGCTCAACTGACCCCCAGGGACCTGGATTACCTGGAGGCACACGGTTCCGCCACTCGGCTCGGTGACCCGCAGGAGCTCACCGCCCTGGCCCACGTCTTCCGGGAGCGGAGCCAGTCCCTGTGGCTAGGCAGCGTCAAATCCAACCTCGGCCACCTGGAAAGCGCCGCCGGGGTTGCCGGACTGATCAAGCTGGTGTTGATGTTGCAAGAGCGCCGCCTGGTGCCCAATCTGCATTTCAACCTCGGCAACCGCCTGGTCGACTGGTCGGCCCTGCCGCTGGAGGTGGTGACCGATGGCCGAGACTGGCCCGAGACGGGCGGCAGACCGCGCTATGCCGGCATCAGTTCCTTCGGCATCAGCGGTACCAATGCGCATCTGGTACTGGGTGAATACCAGCCGGTCGCGACAGCGCCCGCTGTCGCGCCCCGCCGCGGCTCCTATGTTTTTACCCTGAGCGCCCGTAGTGCCGCCGGCCTGCAGGCAACACTCGAAGACTGGGCCGCACGGGACGACTTGGCAGCGCTCCCCTTCGCCGATCTCTGTCACGCGGTCAATCGCAGCCGCAGCGGCCATCCCTGGCGCTTTGCCGCGGTGGCCGATGATTTTGCTGCCGTGCTTAAGCAATTGTCCGACTGGCAGCCCCAGCGGCCGGCCCCCACGCCGCAGCATACGGTATTTATGTTTACCGGTCAGGGTTCGGTCTATCCGGGCATCGGCCGCGGTCTCTATGATAGCGCACCGGCATTCCGCACCGCCTTCGACCTCTGTGCGCAACTGTTTGCCCCCCATCTGGGCCTTTCCCTAAAGGTCAGCGCATTCGATGGAAGCGCCGCCGACCTGGGGTCGGCGCGGGTGTCTCAGGCCTTGATCTTCACCATAGAATACGCACTGACTGCCCTGTGGCGTACCTTAGGTGTGCAGCCGACCCTGGTGCTCGGTCACAGCATCGGTGAATACGCCGCCGCCTGCGTTGCAGGCATTCTCGAGTTGGAAGATGCGGTGGCCTTGGTGGCCCTGCGCGGCGCCATCATGGATGACACCCCGTCCGACGGCGCGATGGCCGGCCTGTTGAGCGACGAAGCCACGGCGCGCGGTTTGCTGGCCGGCCAGTCGGAGGTGTTCATCGCTGCCATCAACACCGACAGTAACTGCACGCTCAGCGGTCGGGCCGCAGGCATGAAGGCCGTGTTGGCAGCAGCGCGCAAGGCGCGGCTGTTCACCGAAGTGCTGCCTATGCGCCATGCCTTTCATTCGCCCCTGATGGCCGCCAGTGCCGACAAGCTGGCGGCGGGTCTGATCGGCGTGCGTTTCCATGAGCCGCGCATTCCCCTGATCTCCAGCCAGACCGGTGGCCTCTTGTCCCGGGCGGCGGAGATGGATGCCGCCTACTGGAGCGCCCATCTGTGTCATCCGGTGCGGTTCCGAGATGCCTTCAAGGCGGCCCTGGCTCAGGGCGCCGAGACCTTCGTCGAGATCGGTGGCACGGCGGCCCTGTCCGGGCTGGCGGCGCAGATCGCCAGCGATGACTGCTTGGCCTTTCTGCCATCCCTGCGCGAAAGCAAGGATGCATGGCTGCAGATCAATCAGAGTCTGGCCGCCCTCTATCTCCGGGGCCACGCCATCGCCTGGCAGGCCTGCCATGGCCCGCCCCGTCCCGTTCCAACCGATCTGCCCAATACTCACTATGAGCGGCAACGCTACTGGTTCGAGGATCTGAGGTCCCAGGCCGCCGGTCTGGCACCGACCCGAGCAACTGTTGCGGCCCGCCCTTTGGCCGCCGGCCCGGAATCGGACGCCAGTGACGGGCTGCGGGCCGATATCACCCGGGACATTCGCGACATCATCGGCCGGGTGGCCGGCTTCCGCCTGGACCAGATCGGTGATGACGCCCATATCTTTGAGCTGGGCCTCGATTCGCTCATGCTGATGCAAATGGACAAGCGGCTGGTCAAGCGCTTTGGCGTGTCCGTGCCGGTGAGTCGCTTCTTCTCCGAACTGCACACCCCGGCCCTGATTGCTGGCTATATCGAAACCCAGCTCAGCAGCGAGGCCCGGGCCAGCTTGCGTCCGGCCCCGGTGGTTGTTCCTGAGGCTGTCCCAGCGGCGGTTGCGTCCGATCTGGCGGGCATCGTCGCTGCCCAATTGGACCTCATGCGGCAGCAACTCGCGCTTTTGCGGGGCGAGACGCCGGTGCCGATTGCTCCCAGTGCGGTGGCGCCGACGCGGATTCCGGCGCCCCGACCGGCCGCCACGGCCGGAGAAAATGCGCTGCGCGGAATGACCTTGCACCAGGAGGACGTGAATGACGAGCAACTCGCCTTTATCCGCGGCCTGGCGGAGCGGGTGGCGACGAAAACCCCCAACTCCAAGGCCTACGCCCAACGCTACCGCACGTCCCTGGCCGATTGGATCACCACCCTCAACTTTAGCCTGACGCTGAAGGAAATGTCGTACCCGGTGGTGGCTGCCAGGGCGCGAGGCAGCCACTTCCAGGATATCGACGGCAACGATTACCTCGACACCGCCGCTTGCTACGGCGCTATGTTCTTCGGTCATAACGCCGATTTCATAATGGAGGCGATTCAGGCTCAACTGGAGCAGGGCATGATCCTCGGGCCGCAGATGCATGTGGCGGGGGAGGTGGCGGCCATGATTTGCCGCCTGACCGGTGCCGAGCGAGTGGCCTTCAGCAACTCCGGCACCGAAGCGGTGATGGTGGCCCTGCGCCTGGCCCGGGCGGTGACACGGCGCCCCAAGATCGTGCGCTTCATCAATTCCTACCACGGCAGCTTCGATGGCGTGTTGGCCGAGGCCGGCGAGGAGGGGGCGCTGCCGATGGCCCCTGGCATCGTCGAGTCCATGATCCAAGACACCGTGGTCGTGCCCTATGGCGGCGCGGCCAGCCTGGCGGCAATACGCGCGGTGGGCGGTGAACTGGCCGGGGTCCTGGTGGAACCGGTGCAGAGTCGGGCGCCTCACAACCACAGCCGGGAATTTCTGCAGGCCCTGCGCGATCTGACCGACGAGCTGGGAGCGGCCCTGATCTTCGACGAAATGATCACCGGTTTCCGCATCCATCCCGGCGGTGTCCAAGCCTACTATGGTATTCGCGCCGACTTGGCTACCTATGGCAAGGTGGTCGGCGGGGGCCTGCCCATCGGCGTGGTGGCGGGCCGCAGCCGCTTTATGGACGCCATCGACGGCGGCGCCTGGGAGTTCGGCGACGACTCCGGCCCGACCCGCGAAACCACCTTCTTTGCCGGTACCTTCTGCAAACACCCCTTGGCCATGGCGGCGGCCCATGCCGTGTTGAGCAAGCTGGAAGCGGAAGGCACACAATTGATTGACCGGGTCAACGCCCTCACCCGCCGCTTCTGCGAGCGGGCCAATGCGCTGTTCGCCGCCGAGGCGGTGCCGCTGGAAGCCCATTCCTTCGGCTCCCTGTACCGCTTTGAGTCGCGCCTGACGACGGACCCGGCCCACGCCTCCCTCGAGGTCAATCTATTGTTCCGGCTGATGCAGTTGGACGGCGTCTATGTCTGGGAAAGACGCACTTCGTTTTTCACCCTGGCCCACAGCGAAGAAGACGCCGAGCATATCCTTGTCGCCCTGCGACAGGCGGTGGCCCAACTGCGCCGGGGCGGCTTCCGCTTTCGCCTGGCCCAGCGACTGGTCAGCGCCGACCTGCCGGTCGACCTGCCCCTGTCTTCGGAGGAGCGGCGCATGTATGTGCTGAGCCTGATCAAGGGGGGAGAGTACGCCTACCATGTGACCGGTGCCTTGAGTCTGACCGGCGCGGTATCGCCGCAGCACATCGCGCAGGCGCTGGCCGGACTGGCCCAACGCCACCCCCTACTGCGCGTCGGCTACGTCTGGCACGACGGAGCCGTGGTGCGACGCCAGACCGGCACCGTGTCCATCCCCTTGGCGCACCGGGAATGCCGCGTCGCCGAACTCGATGGGCTGTTGCACAATTTGATCCAGCCGTTCACCCTGAGCCAGCCGCCACTGTGGCGGGCAGCCCTGGTGCGGCTCCAGGATCGACCAGGAGAACAGGTGCTGTTCCTTGATCTGCATCACCTGATCGCCGATGGTATTGCCTTCTCCATTCTGGTGGAGGAGTTCCTCCAACTCTACCGCAACGAGGCGCTGGCGCCGGTGTCCGCTGCCTATGCCGATTTCGTGGCTTGGGAGCAAGCCTTCATGGCCTCCCCCGAGTACGAGCAGCAACGGCAGTATTGGCTGGCCAGGCTGCAACCGCTGCCGGCGCTGCTGGCCCTGCCGACCGATTATCCCCGCCCGCCACACAATGATTTCGCCGGTGCCTCGCAGCGCTTTCTGCTCGGCCCGGACCTGCAAGCCGCCGTGCGCGAACTGGCCCGGGTCCAGCGTGTCACGCCCTACATGGTGCTGCTGACGGCCTATTTTGTATTGCTGGGGAAGCTCTGCCGACAAGACGACCTATGCATCGGCACGCCGCTGGACCGGCGTGGCAACGGCAATTTCGAGCGCACCGTCGGCATGTTCGCCCAGACCCTGATCATCCGCGCCCAGGCCAGCGATGACAAACCGTTCGCGCAGTTGCTCAACGAGGTGCGTCAGGCCTGTATAGACGCCTACGCCCAGCCCAATTGCTCTCTCGATGAACTGGTCAGCAGTCTCAAGCTGCCCCGGGATTTCAGCCGTAATCCCCTATTCGACACCATGTTCATCTTTGAAAACGGCAACCGTCGGGTGGGGGATGGTGCGGACTTCAGGGTGGATGCCCGGCCGGTGCCGTCCCGGGGTTCCGCCTTCGACGTGACCTTGGAGATCACCGAACAGCAGGGCTGCCTCCACGGTCACTTCATCTATGCCCAGCGGCTGTTCACCGAGGCCACCATGGTGCGCTGGGCACACCATTTCGAGTGCCTGCTGCGGGGTATCCTGGCCCAGCCGGACAGCCGCTTGCAGGGACTAAGCCTGCTGACCGACACCGACCGGACCGCTCTCCTGGAGGGCTTCAACCAGACCCAACGCCCCTTCCCGCGCCAGGAAACCTTGGTCAGCCGCTGGCAGGCAGCGGTGGCTGCCGGGCCACAGGACCCGGCCTTGGTCTTTGCCGAGCGGGAGCTGACATATGCCGAACTCGATGTCCTGTCCGATGAACTGGCTCACCATCTGGTCGCGGCCGAGGTCCGTCGCGGCGATTACGTCGGCATTTTGTTGCCCCGCGGTCTGGGCATGATCGCGGCCATGCTGGCGACGCTCAAGGTCGGCGCCGCCTATGTGCCCCTGGACCCGGAGTATCCGGCGGCACGCATTGCCTACATGCTGGACAAAAGCCGTATCTCCGTCTTGCTGGTGACGGCCGAACTCAGTCGGCATCTGGATTTCAACGGCCGCGTGCTGGACCCGGAGCGGCTCTGGCCCGTCGGGCCGCAGGGCGCCATCGTGCCGCCACGCGCCGACGACCTGGCCTACGTGATTTTTACCTCCGGAAGCACTGGCCAGCCTAAGGGGGTGATGATCGAACACGCTAGCGTGGTAAATTTTCTCTACGCAATGGCCCACGCGTTGGAACTGCCGCCCCGGCCCCGGGTGCTGGGCTTGACCACGATTTCTTTCGATATTTTCGTGCTTGAGGTGTTCCTGACCCTGGTGTCCGGCGGCACCCTGGTGCTGGCCGGGGAAACGGCCCAACGCGACCCCGGCGAGTTGGCCGGCCTGATCCGCGCGAGCGGGGTGAATGTCGTCCAGGCCACGCCCAGCCGCATTCAGGCCTTGCTGGCCAGCCACGTCGCCGACCAGGTGTTCGCCGATGTCCGACATCTGCTGCTGGGCGGAGAAGCCTTTCCGGCGGCCCTACTGGCGCCGCTGCAAGCGGTACCTGGCCTGCGCCTGTTCAATGTCTATGGGCCGACGGAGACCACGGTGTGGTCCACGGTGAAGGAGCTGACCCGGGCCGAGTCGGTGACCCTGGGCAGACCCATCGCCAATACCCGCTGCTACGTGCTTGATATGCATTGGCGGCCCCAACCCATTGGCTGTGTTGGGGACTTGTGGATTGCCGGTGATGGCTTGGCCCGGGGCTATCTGGACGATCCGGAAAAGACCGCGGCCGTGTTCCTCATTGATCCTTTCGTCGCTGCCGGGCGCATGTATGGTACCGGGGACAAGGCGGCCTGGACGGCCGACGGCGAATTGGTCTATTGCGGCCGCAGCGACAGCCAGATCAAGCTGCGCGGTTATCGCATTGAGCTGCAGGAAATCGAGGCCGTGCTGCAACGACACCCGGCGCTCGCCCTGGCAGCGGTGGTGGTACGCGAACTGTCGCCCGGCAACCCGATCCTGATTGCCTATTGCGAAGTGCGACCCGATGGTGAGGCCCAGCTGGCCGGAAGGCCCCTCGCCGAGGTACTGCGCGCCCATGCGGCCCGGGAGTTGCCCGCCTACATGGTGCCGACAATGGCGTTTCGGGTGGATTCCTTGCCGCGCACGCCGAACGGCAAGATCAACCGGGCGAGTCTCCCGGAATTGCTGCCGGCATCCGTGCCGGTGCAGGTGCCGGAGTCGGGTAGCGACGTGTCGACCGACGCCCTGGAGCGGGACATCATCCGGATTTGGCAGCGCATCCTGGGTGAGCGACCCATCGGTACCCAGGACAGCTTTTTTGATGTCGGCGGCAACTCCTTCAGCCTGGTGTCCATGCACGCGGCCCTGGCGGAACTGTATCCGGGTGTGCTGGAAGTAGCGGACATCTTCGCCAATCCCACCGTCGCCGCCCTAAAGCAGCGGATTGCCGCAAGCCTGGGCGCCAGTCAGCCGTTGCCGCCGGAGTTGCCGTTCCCGAGCGCCTTGCTCGCCGGTGTCGATGGTCCGATCAAGGCCGAAACCCTCAACGCCAGGCTGGAGCCGGAAACCTGCCGTCAGTTGATCAGTGTGGCTGGCCAACTGGCCGCCAGTCCCTTTGAAGTGGCGACCGTCCTGTTCGGGCTTTATCTGCACAAGCTGACTGGTGCGGTCCGTTTTGAATTGGCCGTGGCCTTCCCGGGCCGACACGAATACCAGTCAATCGACATGGACTTCGACACCCTGCGCGGCTTGCGGCAACTGGCGGCCTGGGTGCGGCGGCAGGCGGAGAGCGCTGGCCTGCAGCCCTTGCCGGAGCCGGTCGGGGTGATGCCCCATGCGCTGCCCGAGGGTGTCCGGCCGTTGCTCTTGGATGCGGCGAGCCATGGCGGCAGCACCCGCTACGGTTTCGATTTGGTGCTGCGGCTCAGGTTGACCGAAGACCGGTTCGCGGTGCGCCTGGACTACGACGGCGGCCGCCTCGCGGCGCCCGGCATGACACGTTTCGTTGCTAATTATCTTAAGTTTGTAAAGGCATTGGTCGGGGGCGGCCAGGCTCCTACGGTGGCCCTTACGCCTCCGACGGCCCGCGACAATCACCATTGGAGTCAGTCATGAAGCGCATTGCTGTCTTGTTCACGGGCCAGGGTTCCCAGTATGTCGGGATGGGCAGGAAGGTCTACGAGGAAGACTCGGCGGCACGGGAACTGTTCGATATGGCCTCCGCCGTGCTGGACCTGGACATGAAGACGCTCTGTTTTGAAGGTCCGCCCGAGGTCCTGGATCAAACCGAGAATACTCAGCCGGCGCTGCTCTTGTGCAGCGTTGCCGCATACCGGCAGTTCTGCGCCCGCACCGGCCTGACGCCGGTCTACCTGGCCGGTCATAGCCTGGGCGAGCTATCGGCCTTGGTGGCGGCCGAGGCATTGAGTATTGAAGATGGCCTGCGTTTGGCGCGCCAGCGGGGGTTGCTCATGGGCCGTTGCGGTGATCGCAGCCGGCTCGGCATGCACGCAGTGACCCAGTTGGCGCGCGATCAGGTGGAGGCCATCTGCCGCGAGCAGCCCGGCTACGGCAGCGAATTCGTCATCGCCAATTATAACGCCCGTAATCAACATGTACTCTCCGGTACCTTTGCTGCCATGGAGCGGGCCGGCCAGGCCCTGAAGAAGGCCGGCGCGGTCATCATCCCGCTCAAGGTCAGTGGCCCCTTCCACAGCCCCTACATGGCACCGGCTGCGGATGCCCTGGCTGAATGCATCGGTTCCCTCCACCTGTCCCGGCCCACGCTGCCGGTCATCGCCAATGTGGACGCTCGTCCCCACGGCGATCCGGGCGATATCGCCGTCTCCCTGGTGCGCCAGCTCACCGGTGCGGTGCGCTGGTCCGACAGCCTGGCACTGCTGCATGAAGAGGGAATGGACGTGTATCTTGAGGCGGGGCCGCGGGGGGTGCTCAAGCGCCTGGTGCAGGTCAATCTGCCGGGGGCCAAGGCCTACGCCCTGGATGAAGACGACGACCAGCGCCTGATCGACGATGAGTTCGCCGCCGATCTGCGCGCAATGCAAGAACCGCCCTCCCTGGTGACCAAATGTATGGCGGTGGCGGTGAGCACCCGCAACCAGAACTGGAACGAGGACCAATACCAGCAGGGCGTGGTGCAACCCTACCGCCAACTGCAAAGCCTGCAGGAGCAACTGGAAAGCGAGGCGCGCCCGGCGAGCGAACAGGAATGTCGCATCGCCCTTGATCTGCTGGCCCGCATCTTCGCCACCAAGGGTACGCCCGTGGATGAGCGGGACTGGCGTTACCACCAGATACTGGAAACCACCCGTACTACCAAGATGTTGGGCGGCTATCGGCCTAACGCGGCATGACCGCGGACGGCGGGAGAAAGGGACTATGACTGGATTTGCCGATACCGATCTGACCAGCCTGGCGCTGGACGATTTGTTGTCCCTGGCCGGCGACGGATCGGTGGCCGTGGAACCGGCCCCGGTCGGTCGGCGGCCGGTGGCCATTATCGGTCTGGCGGCCCGCATCGCCGGTTGTCCGGACCTGGCGTCTTTCTGGGAGTTGCTGCGCGACGGACAAACCTCCCGCCGCGCCCTGCCGCCGGACCGCCGGGCGGATTTAATGGAATACCTGCGGCTCAAGGGGGCGCTGCATGGACGTCGTGCCCCGGAGGTGTTGAGAGGCTCCTTCCTGAGCGACGTAGACAAATTCGACCACCGTTTCTTCGGCCTGGCTCGGCAGGAAGCCAACATGATGGACCCGCACCAGCGCCTGTTCCTGGAAACGGCCTGGGCGGCCCTGGAGCATGCCGGTCATGCCGGTGAGGACATCAAAGGGTCTTCCACTGGGGTGTTCGTCGGCTTCAGCGCCGATTTTGGCGACGATTACCGCGACATCGTGCGCACCCTGGCGCCTGATGCGCCGGAAGTGGCGGTCGTGGGCAATGTCAAATCCCTGATCGCCAGCCGCATCGCCTATCACCTGGACCTGCACGGGCCAAGCATGATGATCGACACCGCCTGTTCATCCGGGTTGGTGGCGTTGCACCAGGCCTGCCGCGCCATCATGGCTGGCGACTGCGACCTTGCCATCGCCGGGGCGGTCAAGGTGGATCTGGTGCCGGTGGCCGATGATCCGGATACCGGGGTCGGTATCAAGGACATCCAGGATACTGCCGCTCACGATGGACGGACCCGGACCTTCGACGATGACGGTGCCGGCACGGCCGGCGCCGAAGGGGTACTGGCCTTTGTACTCAAGGACCTGGGTTTGGCGCTGGCCGACGGGGATACTATCCACGCCGTGGTGCTGGGCAGCTCCATCAATCAGGACGGTCGGTCGGTGGGGATCACTGCGCCTAACATGGCGGCCCAGGAAGCGCTCATCGTACGCGCCCTGGAAAGTGCCCAGGTACATCCGGAAACCATCTCCTGTATCGAAGCCCACGGCACCGCTACCAAGCTGGGTGATCCCATTGAGGTGGCGGGCATCAGCCGCGCCTGGAATCGCTACACCCGCCGGCGTCAGTTCTGCCCCATCGGCAGCGTCAAGAGCAATCTCGGTCACCTGGACGGTGCCGCGGGTCTGGCTGGCCTGGCCAAGCTGGTACTGGCCATGGCCCATGCGCAGATTCCAGCCAGCCTGCATTTCCGGCGGCCCAACCGCAAGATCGCTTTCGACCAGTCGCCGCTCTACGTCAATGACATCCTGAGTCCCTGGTTGGCCCCGCCGGGCGTGCCGCGCCGGGCCGGCCTCAACTCCTTCGGTCTGTCCGGCACCAACTGTCATGTCATCCTGGAGCAGCCGCCAGCCCTACCGCGGCCACCAGTCGAGGTACCGGGTCCCCATCTGCTGTTGCTCTCGGCCCAGTCCGATGAGGCGCTGATGCGGCTGCTGAGCGCGTGGCGCGACCACCTCAAGACCGGCGCCAGCCGGCTGGTGGACCTGTGCTACACCGCCGCCCTTGGCCGACTGCATCACAACCACCGCCTGGCTATCCGCTGCCACAACCTCGACGAACTGCGCGGCCATATCGAACTGCTGGTGACGGCCGGTCTGGAACCAGGGTCGGAGTCGGTGGCCTTCGACCATTTCCGACGGGTGGGCGGCCGCCGCGGACAGACCGGCGAGTTCGGGGAAGTCAATGCGCAGGACAAGAAACAATTGGATCATCAGGCTCGTGATCTAAGCGAGCGGGTGCCTCGCAGTACCGGCCCGGACCGTGCCGAACTGCTGTTGCAAGCGGCCCGCCTCTATGTGCAGGGCGCCGCTTTCGATTGGCGGCGCTGGTTCGACGTCAGCGCCTGTCGGCGCGTGCCCCTTCCAACCTATCCCTTCTCACGGGTGCGCTGCTGGGTCGGTGTGAGCGACGCTGGCGAACGCCTGGCCAGTCGGAGCGCGACCAAGCAGATCCACCATCCGCTGCTCGACCGCTTGGCCGTCGAGAGCCAGGATTTGCGCCTGTTTGAAACCCAGCTTGGCGTCGCTTCCCACTGGGAACTCCATGATCACAAGGTTCAGGGCCATTACATTCTGCCGGGAACCGCCTTCATCGAGATGATCCTAGCGGCGTGGACGCACCTCAACGGCAACCAACTGCTACCGCTACGCATGGAGCAATTGCTGTTCCTGCGTCCCTGCTCCCTGGATGATGGTCAGCTCCGGTCGGTCCAGGTAGTCGTACAGGGCGCGCTGGCGGAGTGCCGGGTGCGTATCCTTAGCCGACCCGATGGCGACGCTTGGGAACTCCATGCCGAGGCGCGGCTGGGGTCGGTCGCTGGCGCCGCGGTCCCGGCCCGCGACTTGGTGGCGCTCCAGGCCGGCCTGCCCGAAGCCCTGGTTTACACCCACGACGAGGACGTCAGCCGTGGGCTGGAAATTGGGGATCGTTGGAACCTGTCGGTGCGAGCGGCCTGGACCAATGGTGAGCGGGATGAACTGCTGGTGCGGCTCGCCTTGCCGGAGGCCTATCTGGCCGAGGCCGATCACTACCATTGCCATCCGGCGCTGTTGGATACGGCGGTCAATGCCGCCAACCACCTGGCCGGCGGCGGCGCCCTCTACCTGCCCTTCTCCTACAAGCGCCTGGAGGTGTTCCAGGTGCTGCCGGTCAGTTTCTACTCGCACCTGCGGCGCAAGCGCGGCAACTCCAGTGAAGCCTACAACTTCGACATTGAACTGTTGGCCGACGACGGTTCCGTGTGCGTCCGCGCCAGCGACTATACCGTGAAACGGGTCGCTATTGGCGGCCTGGATGGCGATGGTCGGGACGCGCTCTTTCATGTGGTGCGCCTGGTACCGACCGAAGCCACGCCGCGGTCGGCACCGCCGAGCGGAACCCTGCTGCTGCTGCGCCGGGACGACGTCGATGGCCGGCAACTGGCGCAACACCTGGCCCAGCCCGGCGTGGTGGTGATCGAACTGGTGCGTGGCCCGCTGGCCCCGTCCTGGCACGACGCACTGGCGCCCCTGGCAGGACGGAACTTGGCTGGGGTGGTCAATGCCCTGGGCTGGAGCGGCGCTGAGCATCCCCTCGATCCCCAACCCACCTCGGTGCTCGATGAACTGCTGGATTTTCTAGCCGCCCTGGCCCACTGGCGGCTGCGCATCGGCGGCAATCTGCTGCTGCTGACCCGGGGTGCTTTCGCGGTCGAAGACCACGCCTGCGGTGAGTCGCCCCGGGGGGCGGCCCTGGCGGCCTTGGCGCGCATCGTCCGGCTTGAAAATCCGCAGTTACGTTGGCGCTGTGTCGATTGTGATCAGTTGCCCGAGGGCGACGGGCTGCTGGCGGAACTGGCGGCCGAAGGCGATTTGGCGGTCTGGCGTCGGGGCGAATGCTATCAGGAACGGCTGGAAACCTTGCCGCCAATGGCTTCGACTCATTTTACGCCCAATCGCAAAGGGGTGTACCTGATTACCGGCGGCAGCGGCGCCCTGGGCTTGGAACTGGCGGCCCTGTTGGCGGCCCGAGGGCCGGTGAATCTGGCCCTGGTCGCCAGCAAACCCTTGCCGCCCCAAGACGAATGGGAGGAGATGCTGGTGACCGGCCACGGTTCGGACAAGGACCGCCAGCGCATCGCCCGCCTGCTGGCCCTGATGGAGGCCGGCGCCCACATTGAATGCCTCAGCACCGATGTGGCCGACGCCGAACGCATGACGCGGCTGCTGGCCGATCTGCGCGCCCATCACGGGCGCATCAACGGCGTCATCCACGCCGCCGGCCGGGCCGGCGAGGGCTTCTTGCACAGCAAACCCCGGGCGGCCTTCGCCCGAGTGGTGGCACCCAAGATTGACGGCGCCCGGCTGTTGCACACACTTACCTTGGGAGACCCCCTGGACTTCTTCATCCTTTACTCGTCGGTGGCCACGGTGCTGCGTAGCGCTGGCCAGGGCGATTACACGGCGGGCAACGCCTACCTGGACGCTCTGGCCCGTTACCGCCGTAGCCTGGGGTTACCGGCCCTGTCGGTATGCTGGCCGGCCTGGCGCGAAGTGGGTATTGCCGTCGAGTATGGGGCCGTGGACGAACTGGAGTTTTTCGCGCCCATCGCCCCGGCCCAGGCGCTACCCCTGATTGAGCAGATACTCTGCGACGATGGTTGCCTGCCGCCGGTGCTGGTGGCGGGCGAGATCAACGAGCGCGCCACGCCGGACAGCCTGGACGCCCTGGGGCTGGCGCTGCCGGACGGCCTGCGCACCCGTCTGCGCCGAACCGCGGCACGGCGCGCGACGGCCCAGTCGCCCAGGCAGGAGACCGAAGTGACGGTGCATGGCATGGCCGACCCTGACGAACTGACCCGTGTCGTAGCCGGTTTGTGGGGACGCATCCTGGGCCTGACCGAAGTCCATGGCGACGATGCTTTCGCCGACCAGGGTGGCAATTCCATCCTGACTACTCAGTTGTATCGGGAATACGAGGCACGCTACCCCGGTGCACTGGATGTGGTCGACCTGTTCACCCATACTACTGTGCGTGAGCAAGTGGCTTTACTGCGCCGGATGGCGGGGAGAGTCGAGGATACACCGGCGGCACCGGCCGAGCCGCCCCAGGATGACCTGGACAGCCTCTTGGCCCGTCTGGCCGAAGGCAGCATTACGGCGGACGAAGCAGCCTCTTTCTTATCGAATTAGTGCCTGGTCATCCCCTTACCTGAATAGCGATCATGTCGTCAATAAAAAAATATATCCTCGAACAGGTGGCCCGGCGCGCATTGTCACAGGATGAAGCCAAGAAACTCCTGACGGAACTGGCGCAAACCTCCGGCCCGCGGGACCACGAGCGGCAGCCGTTGGACACCGCCATCGCCATCGTCGGTATGGCCGGTCGCTTTCCCCGGGCCAACAATCCGGAAGAGTTCTGGCAGGTGCTGCGCAACGGCCTCAATTGCATCCGCGACTTTCCGGTGCCGCGCAAAAAGGATTTCGAGCACATCCTGCGTAATCCCCATTACACCGAATTGCTGATCAACACCACGGTGCCGCCGGAGCACATCGATCATGCCCATGCCCCGGCCGGCTACATTGATGAAATCGACAAGTTCGATGCGGCCTTCTTCGGCATTCCCCCGACGGAAGCGGCCTTCATGGATCCACATCAACGGGTGGCCTTGGAGGTGAGCTGGGAGGCGATGGAGGATGCCGGCTATGGCGGCCGCAGCCTTTACGGAAGCAATACTGGGGTGTTTATCGGCAAGGAGGGTACCAATTATTCCCTCTACCGTTACTGCACCGTCAGCCACCCGATGCAGCTCACCGGTTCCTGGGAAAGCGTCATGGCCAGCCGCATTTCCTACCTGTTCGACTTCAGCGGCCCGTGCATGCTGGTGGATACCGCATGCTCGGCCGGCTTGGTATCGGTGCATATGGCAGCGCGTGCCATCCTCGACGGCGAGTGCGACCAAGCCCTGGCCGGCGGCATCAACCTCATCGTTTCCGGCGAATTCGGCCGGGGCTATCAGGGCAGCATGGCGATGGAAGCGGTGGAATCCCAGGATGGTGTGATCCGCTCTTTCGACGCTCGTGCCAACGGTACGGTCTGGGGCGAAGGCGTCGCCATGGTGCTGCTCAAGCCCCTGGCCCGGGCCATCGCCGACCGGGACCACATTCACGCCATCATCCGCGGCAGCGCCGTCAACAACGATGGCGCTTCCAGCGGGTTGACGGCCCCCGATGCAGAATCCCAAGAGGCGGTTATTGTTCGCGCCTGGCGGAAGGCCGGCATTGACCCGGCCAACCTGGGCTACATTGAGGCGCATGGTACGGGCACCGTGCTGGGTGACCCCATTGAGTTCAAGGGGCTGACTGCAGCCTTCCGCCGCTTTACCCAGAAACGCCAGTTCTGTGCCATCGGTTCGCTCAAGACGAATATGGGTCATCTGGTCGCGGCTTCGGGCGTTGCATCCCTGTTCAAGGTGGTCAAGTCCCTGGAGCACCGGGAACTGACGCCGACCATCAACTTCGGCCAGCCCAATCCCTACATCAATTTCGTCGCCAGCCCGCTCTACATCAGCGACGCGCTGCGCCCCTGGCCGGTGACCGAAGGGCCACGCCAGGCCGCCCTGAGTTCCTTTGGCTTCAGCCATACCAACTGTCACATGGTGGTGGAAGAGGCGCCGGAGCCGGAGCCGCTGGCGCACACCAAAGTCGGCTACTGCCTGACCTTGTCCGCCCTCAATCAGCAGATTCTGCTCGATTACGTCGCCAGGGTGGCCGGCAACCTGGCCGGCCAGGACGTGGATGTAGCCGACCTGTGTTACACCAGCAACATCGGCCGCGGCCATTACCCTTACCGGCTGGCCATGGTTGTCACCGGTCCGGAGGACTTGGCCCTGGGCTTGGCGCGGGCACCGGCGGTGATTCTCGGCGAAGCGACCGCCGCGGGGGTTTTCTACGGCAGTCACCTCATGGTCAGCGACCGAAAACGCGATCCGGCGCCGGGAGAATTGAGCGAGAAGAGCAAAAAATCACGGTCCGAGCAGGCGGCACTGGTGCTGGCCGAATGGCTGGCCGGCGCTGGTCAGGATCTGGCCGGACTCGTGCAGCTGGCGCGCCTCCAGGTGGACGGGGCCGAGGTGGATTGGCAGCAATTCCATCGCGGGGAGGCGCGTCGGCGGCGGTCTTTCCCGACCTATCCCCTGCAGCGCATCCGCTATTGGGCCGACCCCAAAGTGAGCAAACTCACCCCGGTGGCCGAGCAACTGCATCCCCTGGTGCAGCGCCTGGCCGGACGCCAGGGCGATGACAGCGTATTTGAATCCCTGTTCCGGGTGGATCGCCACTGGGTTCTGGCCGACCACCGGATCAAGGGGAGTTACGTCGTACCCGGCACCACCTACCTGGAAATGGCCAGGGTGGCAGCGGAGCTGGCCCAGGGCTGGCAGACCATCGAGTTCACCGAGGTGTTCTTCCTGGTGCCTATGGTGGTGGCCGCGACACAGACCCAGCGTGTTCGCCTCAGCCTGGCACGCAGCGGCGAGCGCCTGCGCTTCGACATCGAAAGTCGCGAAGAGGGCAGCGAAGGACCATGGCAGCGCCATGCCGAAGGCGTGATCGCGCCACTTATCCCGGTGGTCGAGACCCTTGATCTCGACGCACTGAAGCGGGCGGCGACGGAAGGCATCGAGCATTACGAAGCCGAGACCGATACCGGGGTGTTTCAGTTCGGTCCCCACTGGAACGCCATCCGTTCCGCCTGGCTGATCGGCCCGGACGCCTTGGCGCGGCTGGCCCTGCCGGAGGCCCTGGCCGATGAGATCCACGTGTACAAGCTCCATCCTGCGGTGCTGGACAACGCGGTGAACCTCATCAGTCAGACCAGCGGCACCTATCTCCCGTTCACCTACAAGTCCTTCTGTCTCTATGCACCGCTGACGGCCGAAATCTACAGCCACGTGGTGGCCAAGGCGCGCAAGGATTCCGGCGAAACCCTGAGCTACGACATTGCCTTAAGTGATGGCCAGGGCCGGGTTTTGGCCCGCATCAGCGACTACGTGGTGAAAAAACTCCGCAATGTCGATGCCTTGGGCGGGGTGGACAACGGCGCTGACGGGGAATACCTGGTGCCGTGCTGGGTCGCCCAGACGGCATCGGCGGCGGGGGCCCCGCCAGCGTGCCGTCGCCTGCTACTGCTCGTCGAGGGCGATTCCGCCTACCGGGACGCCCTGGTGGCTGGTTTCGCCGCCGTGGGGGTGGCCGTGACCGGCCTGGATCTGGGCGAGGGGGCGGCCCCGGGCCTGGATTACGCCGACCCGGCCGCCTTCGCCCACCTGCTGGCCAGCCCGGCCGTGAACGGCATCGACGGGATTGTCTTCGCCGTTGCCGGGCGCGGCGGCCTGGCCGATCCGGTGGCGTTCGCCGGGCGGCGGCGCGCCAGTGTCGATGCCCTTTTCCACCTGACCAAGGCCCTGGTGGCAGCTAAACCGACCATGCCCTGGGGCTTGGCCGTGCTCGGTCGCACCGCCTTTGCCGTCGATGGCAGCGAAGCCGCCATCGACCCCTTGGGGACGGCCTGCCTGGCCCTTGGCGGCGTGATCGGCCTGGAATACGCCGGACTGCCGTGCCGGCTGGTGGATGCTCCGGGCGCACTGGCTGACGCCGCGGCGGTGGCCCGACAGGTGCTGGCCGCCGCACCCGGTCGGGTGCTGGCGCTGCGCCCACAGCAGGGGGCACTGCACGGCCTGGTGCGGGAGTTGCGTCCCGCACGCCTGGCGGCGGCGGATGGGCCGACGCTGCATGCGGACGGCTTCTATCTTATTACCGGCGGGCTGGGTGGGCTCGGTCTTGCCACGGCTCGTTACCTGGCCGGTTTGGGCCGGGTGCGAATCTTGCTCACCGGCCGTGCCCCCTTGGCGCCCCGCGCCGACTGGGCCGATCTGGCTGAAGGCAGCGACGCCCAGGCGGTGCGCTACGCCGCCCTGGTGGCGTTGTCGAATCAGCTCGCCGCATTGGATTACCAGCCCTGCGACATGGCTGACAACGAGGCGTTGGCGGCCCTTCTGGAGCACGCCCGGGCCAGCCACGGCCCGCTGCGCGGCGTCTTCCATTTGGCCGGCGTGGCTGGCGACGGCTTCCTGATGAACAAGTCCTTCGATCGTTTCGATGCAGTGCTCAAGCCCAAACTGGATGGGACGCGCCATCTCTACGCTGCCACGGCCGGCGCACCTCTCGACTTTTTTGTCCTGTTCTCCTCCATTTTGGCCCTGACCGGTGCCGAAGGGCAGGGCGACTATGCCGCCGCCAATGCCTTCCTCGACGGTCTGTCCGGTCAGGCGCGCCGGGAAGGCCGCCTGCTGATCAGCATCAACTGGTCGAGCTGGAAGGACATCGGTATGGCCGCCGACTACCGGGTCAGCGACGACGAAACACCCTTCGCCGCCTTGATGCCGGCCGATGCCTTTGCCCGGCTGGAACGGGTGCTGGCCCATCGCCCGGAGCAGATCCTGCCGTCCACCCTGAATCCGGTGGCCATGGCGCGCGTCTATGGTCAATTGCCCTTTCTACTGTCCCAGGAATTGCTGCGGCGCCTGCCTAAGCCAGCGGTCGGGGAGGACGACGGCGCCGAGCTGGCTGAAGTGGCCATCCGCGGCAAGAATGAGGAAGATTTGAGTGCCACCGAAGTACTGCTGGCCCGCATCTACGGAGCCGTCCTGGGACTGGCTGAACTCGACGTATTTACCAATTTTTACGACATGGGCGGTAACTCCATCATCGCCACCCATCTGCTGAAATTCATCAACATTCAGTTTCCGGATGTCGTCGATATTTCCGACATTTTTTCCTATTCGTCCATTGCCGACATGGCGGCCTACATCGACGAAAAGACCGGCCGCAATGCGCCGCCGGCGCCCGCCACCGAAGCCGACTGGGTGGAATTGCTGGAGCAGGTGGTGGATGGCGATGACGCCTTGGACTCCCTGCTGGACAAGATTCACTAGGCCGTCCTATGACCTCACGCAGCACAGCACCAACGGTCGGCGCAGATACCCGCAAGGATTTGGCGCGCTTCCTCATCGAGCAAGTCAAGGACGGCCGACTCGACAAGGAACGGGCGGCCGGTTTTCTGAAAGAATTGACCGGGGGCGGGCGGGAGCGCGACGACATCGCCATCATCGGCATGGCTGGCCGCTTTCCGGAAGCGGATACCTTGGACGCGTTCTGGGCCAATCTGGCGGTGGGCCGGGACTGTATCCGGCCATTTCCGCCCGCTCGCCGGGCCAAGCTGGCGGCCCAGGACGATCAGCGTACCGAGCTGTTTGCCGGCGGCTTCCTGACCTCGGTGGACGACTTCGACAACGAGTACTTCCAGATTCCGCCCCGGGTGGCGCGGCACATGGACCCCTACCACCGGCTCATGCTGGAAACCCTTGTCCAGACCATCGAAAACGCCGGTTATCACCGGGGCGCACTCTACGGCCAGCCGGTGGGGGTCTTCGTCGGCAATGACCATACCCATCGCCTGTTCAACAGCTACATCCACTTCATTGAAGACGTGGATTTTCATTCTGTCACCGGCTCCTGGACGGCAGTGCTGGCCAGCCGGATTTCCTATCTGTTCAATTTCTCTGGTCCGGCACTGGTGTTGGACAGCGCCTGTTCTTCGGGCCTGGTGGCCCTGGACAATGCCATCAAGGCCTTGCGCGATGGTGACTGCGACTCTGCCCTGGTGGCGGCAGCCAATCTGTTCTTCGCCCCGATCAAGGGACTGGTCGGCGAGATCGAGAACGAAACCTTCCAGGTGCGGGCCTTCGACCGCCGTGCCGGCGGCACTACCTGGGGTGAGGGCCTGGCGGCGATCATGATCAAGCCCCTGGCCCAGGCCCAACGCGACGGTGACCCGATCCATGCCGTGATTCGCGGCATCGCAGTCAATAACGACGGCGCCTCCAACGGTCTAACCGCCCCCAACGCCAAGGCCCAGCAGGAGGTGATACTCAAGGCCTGGCAGCGGGCGCGCCTCGACCCGGCGAACCTGGGCTACATTGAAACCCACGGTACCGGCACGCAACTCGGCGACCCGATCGAGATCAAGGGTTTGATCGGTGCCTTCGCGCGTCATGGTCAGCGCCGCCAGTTCTGCCCCATCGGCTCGGTCAAGACCAATATTGGCCACACCGTCGGTGTGGCCGGCCTGGCTTCATTGATCAAAGTGGTGCTCTGTTTCAAACACGGCCAGATCCCGCCCAGCATTCACTTCGACGAGCCCAACCGTTACATCGATTTCTGCAACAGCCCAGTATTCGTCAACGACCGGCTCTTGCCCTGGCCGCGGGGCGAACAGGTGCGCCTGGCCGGCGTCAGTTCGTTCAGCTTGAGCGGGACCAACTGCCATGTGGTGTTGCAGGAGCCGCCCCAGCCCGTCCCGGCGGCGAGCGGCCGGTTGCGGCTGGTGCCCCTGTCGGCCCGCACCCGGGCCTTGTTCTCCGCCACGGTGGCTAACCTGCTGGGCTACCTGGCGGCGGAACCGACCGCTGACCTGGGACGCATCGCCTACACCGCTGCGCTCGGTCGCGAGTCCCACCACCTGCGCGCTGCCGTGCTGGCAGATAGCCTGGAGGACCTACGCACCGGCTTAGCCCGACTGGCTGACCTGTTGGCTAGCGGCGTCGAGACGTGCGCCGAGGACCAGCTGTTTTGTCGTTGCCTGGCCACGGTGCCGGAGCCCGACCCTCAGGCCCGACCCCGCCGGGATGCGGCTCTGTCCCGCCTGCAGGTGCAGGGTAACGACGCGGTCGCCCTGGCGGATCTGGCCCGGCTGTACGTGGCCGGCATGCCCATCCCCTGGCCGGAGCTGTTCCGGGACGAACAACTGGGCCGGGCCAGCCTGCCGGCCCAGCCCTTTGAACGGCACCCTTTCTGGGACCAGTCGCTCGCCGCTCTGAGGCCCGGTGGCCTAGGGGCGGCGGTGCCGGTCGGGGATGGCGCCGGGGAAACGGCGGCCGCCGACCGTGCCATGCCGAGCCGGGCCAGTCTGGTGGCCGAGGTGCAGGCCGCACCGGCTGGGACCGAACCGCCACCGGGCGTGGTCGATGGCCTGCCCTATCTGGTGGTGGCCCGGGTCTGGTGCGAGGTGCTGGGGTACGCTCACATCGCGGCGAATGACGATTTTCATGCACTGGGCGGGGACTCCGTCTCGGCAATGAGGGTCGTACACATTATAAACTCACTCTTTGGTTTGTCACTGGGCCTGGCGGACCTGTTGACGGTGAGCACCTTTGCCGATTTTGTAGCCATCTTGCTGGAGCGCCACGATTTCGCCGCGGCCCTGCGGGGTCAGGGTACGGTGGCGGAGCCGGACGGCCCCCTGCCCCTGGAAGCGTCATCATCCTATGCCCTGTCGCGGGCGCAGAAGCGCATGTTTCTCCTGGCGCGCATCAGCGAGGGTTCCACCGCCTACAACGTGAGCGGCCTGGTGCGCCTGGCCGAGGCGCCGGATACGGCGGCCCTTGCAGCCGTGGTCAGACAAGTGATCGCGCGGCACGAAATCCTGCGCACCGGCTTCGAGGAAATCGACGGCGATTACCGTCAAGTGGTGTACGAAGATGCCCCGTTCGCCCTCGATGAAGTGACATTGCCGTCGGCGGCGGATGCCGAAGCCGAACTGGCCCTGGTGCAGCAGGCGGTCGGGCGCCTGATCCAACCCTTCGATCTGGCCCGGCCGCCGCTGATGAGGATGGCCGTGATGCGGGGCGGTGCCGGCCGCAGCTACCTGGCCATCGACATGCATCACATCATCACCGATGGTTCCTCCATGGGCGTGCTGGTGGCCGAGCTGACGGCCCTGGCCGAAGGTCGGTCACTGCCGGTATTGCCCTTCCAGTACAAGGATTTCGCCGCCTGGCAAAACCGCCGCTTCGCGGCCGACGCCGATCACGCCCACGCCGAATTCTGGCGGCAGCGCTTTGCCGGCGATTTGCCTGAGCAGGAGCTGGTCGGCGATTTCCCTCGTCCCGCCTTCCAGGATTACCGGGGTGGACGCTGCCACCGCCTGATTCCCGCGCCACTGGCCGGCCGTCTGCGCGCCTTGGCGCGGCACCAGGGCGTGACCCTGTTCGTCTTGCTGCTGGCGGCCTTTAAAACCTTGCTGCACAAATTGGGCGGTGGCCACGACATCGTGGTCGGCAGCCCGGTCGCCGGCCGCACCCGCTGGTCTCTCCAGGGCCTGATGGGTATGTTCGTCAACACCCTGGCCCTGCGCGACCGTGTCGAACCGGGCGCGCGCTTCTGCGATTTTCTGGTTCGGGTCAGGGTCAATACCTTGGCGGCCCTGGATCACCAGGAATACCCCTATGAAGAATTGGTCGAGCGCCTGCAACTGCCGCGCGATGGCTCGCGCAACCCCCTATTCGATATATGTTTTTTGTTGCAGAACGAAGACATCGGCGTGGCCGGCAAGGGGGTGGAAATGCTGCCCTTGGACGCGACCAGCGCCAAGTTTGATCTATCGCTGGTGATGCGCGACACCGGTGCCGGCCTGACGGCGGACTGGGAATATGCCACCGCCCTGTTCCTGCCGGCCACCATCGCCCGTTTCGGCGAATACTTCGAGCACCTGTTGACGGCCATTGCCGACCACCCCGAACGGTCTTGCGGGGAGTTGTCCTTGCGGCCGCAGCCGGCGTTGCCGCCGCCGCTCGGCCAGGCGCTGCCCAGGCCGACGATTGCGGCCCTGTTTGAGGCCCGGGTGGATGCCCGGCCGGACGCTCCGGCCGTGAGCCGGGGCGGCGAGCGGTTGAGCTACGGCCAGTTGGACCGGGCCGCCAATCGCCTGGCCCATGCCCTAATCCATGCCGGCCTGGAGCGCGGCGATTGCGTCGCCGTGGCACAGAATGACGACTTGGTCACCGTGGTCAGCATCGTCGCCCTGGTCAAGGCCGGCGCCGTTTGGTTGCCCCTGACGGGGGCCCTGCCGCCCGGCGCTCTGGCCGACCTCCCGACCCAGGTTCGGCCGCGCTGGCTGCTGGGAGAAGATCGCACGGTAGCGGACGCCCTGGGGCTGCCGCTGCTCAGCCCGAGCGCGCTTACGGCAGCACCACGGCCTGACAGCCGTCCCGGGCTGCCCGTGTCGGGCCAGGATGGTGCCTGCCTGCGCTGCCTGGCGGACGGGTCCGCACTGGGCGTGCTCAGCCAACACAGCGTGATCGGCCAAGCCGATACCGACTTGGCCATCAGCGGAGAGGCGGCCTGCCTGTTTACCGTTCAGGCCCAGCCGGACCTGTTCGCGGCCCTGCTCAACGGTGCTCGGCTGGTGCTGCCAGACGGCCCCCCCACCGACCCGGCGCAGTTGGCTCGGATGGTGCTTGAACAAGACGTGAGCCATCTGTTCCTGTCCACGGAAATCCTGCACGAGGTGCTGGATCAGCTTCCGCAGACCCTGGCCGGCCTGCGCTGCCTGGTTTTCGGCGGTGGCCGGCCGTCCCCCCCCCGACTCGCAAAGGCCCTGGAACTACTGGGATCGGCGGGCCATCTGGTCTATACCTGGGGCGTTGCCGACGTCTCGCCTTGGGCCTGCTTGGCCGTCATCGACGCCCAAGCACTGGAACAACCGCGCCTGGCCATCACCCCAGCGGCCCACGTCACGGCCTTGGTCGTGGACGAAGTTCGCCAAGCGGTGCCGCCGGGCGTGGTCGGCGAACTTTGCCTCGCGTCGGCCGGCCTGACGGCCGACCCCCTGCATCGTCCCGAACTGGCCAGCGGGCGTCTCTTCTCCGACCCAACCGCCGGCCGGTGTATTGCGACGGGCGAGTTGGCCCGCCGCCGGGAGGATGGTTTTCTGGAACTGCTCGGACGCCCTGAACGGCGGTTCCGGCTGGGCGGCTATCGCATCGACCCGGAGCGCATCGAAACCGAGTTGATGCAGCAGTCGCCAGTGCGTGCCTGCCGGGTGGCGGCCACGCTCGACGCATCCGGTCAGCCGGTGTCGTGCGCCTGGGTGGTCGCGACGCCGACCGCTGGCCTGGAGCAGGCATTGCTCGCCGCCCTGTCGCTAGCCTTGCCGGCCTCTCAGTTGCCCCAGGCCATCGTCTGTCTCGCCGCCTGGCCCACCGGGGGCGACGCGGCGTTACCCAGGCCGTCCCGGTTGGCGGAATCCGGCGGTGTGGCGCGCGACGAGCGGGAGGCCGACCTGGTGGCGGTATTGCGCGAGGTACTGGGGCTGGGCGAGATAGGCATCCACGACAATTTCTTCAGCCTGGGCGGCGACTCGATCAAGGCCATCCAAGTGGTGGCCCGGCTGCGGACCCGGGGCTACCAAATCCTGGTGCCGCTGTTGTTCCAACATAAGACGATCGCCGAACTGGCACCGTGGCTGGTGCCGGCGGCAACGCTCGCCGCCGCGGACGCGGCGCCGGCCCTGGTCGACTCGCCTGGGGCAAAGGGCCTCGGGCAGGACGAGCTGGACGCGATTTTCGACGACCTGGGCATCGTCTGAAGGTTGTCGCCGCCAGCCGCTGCTTCGCCGCAACATCTAGTTTGAGGAAACCACTCATCCATGCTTACCAAGGAAAACGTGCAAGACGTCTATGGATTGACGCCGTTGCAGGAGGGAATGCTGATCGACTTCGCCCGCAATCCGGAGTCGGTCGCGTACATCGAGCAGTTTGACTTTGTTATGAGCGGCCCGTTGGACCTGCCCGCGGTGCGCACGAGTTTCGTGGCCCTGGTGGCCCGGCATGACGTGTTGCGCACCATTTTCAGCTTCCGCAAGACCGACCAGCCGCGCCAGGTAGTGCTGCGCCACCGCGAGGCACCAGTGGAGTGGCTGGACCTGATCGGCATGGAGGAGTCTGCGGCGCAGGCGGAACTGGAGCGGGCCAAGGAGGCGCAGCGGGAGCGGGGTTTCAATATCTCCGCCGACCTGCTGGTGCGTATGATGGTGGTGAGCTTGGCCGAGAATCGGCACCGGCTGGTGCTGACGTTCCATCACATCATTCTCGACGGCTGGAGCCTGGCGCCCCTGTTCGAGGACTTTTTCGGCCTCTACGAGCACTTCCTCTGCGGTGCCGTCCTACCACCGACTCCGGCCGCACCCTACCGCGACTATCTGCACTGGATCGGCCGCCAGGAGCCGGCCCAGGCCAGGGACTACTGGATGGGCTATCTGGATGGCTACCAGAACGACGTCGGTGTGCCGTATTTCGATCAGCGCGGCGATGGCCTCATGGCCGCGGGTGAACACAATGTCCAACTCGGCGCGGCGCTCACTGCCCGTCTGGAGGGCTGCGCCCGGACTTTGCAGCTCACCGTCGGCAACCTGCTCCAGACCGCCTGGGGCATACTGCTCCAGAAATTCAATTATTGTGACGATGTGGTGTTTGGCTCGGTGGTGTCCGGTCGGCCGGGAGAACTGGATGGCATCGAGCGCATGGTGGGTCTCTTCATCAATACCGTGCCGCTGCGGGTCCAGGCCCAGCCCGCGGACAGCTTTGTCACGGTGGCCGGCCGCGTCCAGGCGCAGGGTTTCGCTGCGTCGGCCTTTGAACATTACCCCTTGGCCGCCATCCAGGCTGCCACGCCGCTGAAAAATCGCCTCATCAACCATCTCCTGGTGTTCGAGAATCTGCCCCTGTCCCGGCAGCTGCAGCAATTGTCGACCCTGAGTCTGGACCTGCGCGTGGACGACGTGGTGGTACATCAAGTGCCCAAGTACGATTTCCAGGCGATCGTGACGCCGGGAGCGGACCTGAAACTGAGCTTCGTCTACAACGCCCGCCGTTTCGGCGCCGACACCATGGCAGTGTTTGGCCGTAGCCTGGTGTGTCTGTTGAGCGCCATCGTCCAACAGCCGGACTGTCCGGTGGGGCGGTTGCCGGTGTGCGCCGAGCCAGACCGGCAACGGGTGCTGACGGTGCTGAATGCCACGCGCCGGGCCTATCCCCGGGACAGCAGCCTGGTGGACCTGTTCGAGGCCTGTGCCCTGGAGTTTGCCTTGCGTCCGGCCGTCACCGTCGGGGAGCGGAGCCTGAGCTACAGTCAATTGCGCCAGGCGGCCCTGACCCTGGCCGGACAGTTGTGCCGGGCCGGCGTCCAGGCCGGCGATACGGTTGGCGTGCTCACTCCGCGCGGCATCGAAATGGTGGTCAGCCGACTGGCGGTGCTCTACCTGGGGGCCGCCTACCTGCCGCTGGAAACCCAGATCGCCGAGGAACGCTTGCGTTTCATGCTGACCGATGCGGCGGTGCGCTTAGTGTGCGTCCATCCCGACAACAGCACCCAGATGCCGACAGACGTGGCCTGTATCGTGCTTGATGGTGCCTCCGCTGAGCCGCTGCCGCATCCGGTGCCGGTGGCACCGGATGCGGTTGCCTACATCATGTACACCTCCGGCTCCACCGGCCAGCCCAAGGGCTGCCTGGTCAGCCATCGCAACATCGTCCGCCTGGTAAAGAACACCAATTACATCGCCTACGGCCCCGATACCCGGTTTCTGCAAACGGCCTCGCCCGCGTTCGATCCGTCCACCTTTGAAATCTGGGGGCCGCTCCTCAACGGTGGCCAGTTGTTTCCGGTCCAAGAGGCCACCCTGCTTGATGCCGATCTGCTACGTCAGGAGATCAAGCGTCAAGACATCAATACCCTGCAGTTAGTGACGGCCTTGTTCAGCGCCTTGTTCGAGTCCGACGACCAGTTGTTTGCCGGCCTGCGCTATCTGGTGGTGGGTGGTGAGGCCATGCCGCCGCGCATCGCCGCGCGGGTGCGCCGAGCCTCCCCGGGGCTGACCTTGGTCAATGCCTATGGCCCTACCGAGAACACGGCCATCTCCACGTTCCAGCGTATCAGCCGGGACTACGCCGAGCGGATCCCGATCGGCCGTCCCATCGCCAATTCCACTGCCTATATCATGGACCCGGCCGGGGCGATACTACCCCCGGGCGCCTATGGAGAACTCTGCCTGGGCGGCGACGGCGTGGCCCTGGGCTATCTCAACCGTCCCGAGTTGACCCGGGAGAAATTCATTGCAGACCCCTTCCAACCCGGCGGCCGCCTCTATCGCAGCGGCGATCTGGCCCGTTGGCTGCCCGACGGCAGCTTGGACATGCTGGGGCGCAACGACACCCAGGTCAAGATCCGGGGCTTTCGCGTCGAACTGGGCGAGATCGAGCGGGTGCTGGCCGCACACCCGCTGGTCACCGAAGCGGCAGTGGTGGCCCATGACGGGGGGGGCGGCAAGCAGTTGCACGCCTTCTATGTTGGCGTCGCCGAGATTGCCCCGGCGGAGCTGAGCGCCAGTCTGAGCGCCCTGCCGTCCTACATGGTGCCGACGTTCTTCCGGCAGTTGGAGCGTATGCCCCTTTCGGCCAATGGCAAACTGGACCGGCGGGCGTTGCCGGTGGCACAGAACCTGGCCCAACGCGTCGCCGCCACGCCGATGGTGGAGCCGAGCGGCGCCACTGCCCGGCGCATCGCCGCGATCTGCTGCGACGTCCTGGGTATTGCCGGCATCGGCCTACACGACAATTTCTTCGAGGCCGGTGCCACCTCGCTCAATCTCCTGGCCATCAACAATCGCCTCAAGGAGGCCTTCTCCCGGGACCTCCCCGTGGCGGTACTGTTCGAGTACACCACCATCGCCCGCCTGGCCGAGTACCTGGATGAGGACAAGGAGGCGGAGGCAGCGCGCCAAGCCCGCGAACACCAAGACTTGGCCGAGGGTCGGCAAGCGCTGCTCCGGACCAGAAATCTGATGAAAAACCTGGACGATGTATGAAGCTCAACACCTCCCGCACCGGGCTCGAAATCGCCGTCATCGGCATGGCAGGCAGTTTCCCCGGCGCCGCCGATGCGGATGAGTTCTGGGAGTTACTCATGGGGGGCCAGTGCGGCGTCGACCGGTTCAACGACGAAGACCTGTTGGCGGCCGGGGTCCATCCCGAGCTGCTCCGGATGAGCAATTTCGTCAAGGTCAAGGGCGTGTTCCCCGGTATCGAGTTTTTCGACGCCCCTTTTTTCGATTATACGCCCCGGGATGCCGCCTTGATGGATCCCCAGGTGCGAGTGCTGCACCAATGCGTCTATCATGCCTTGGAGGATGCCGGCTATATCAGCGAGCAATACCGGGGCAGCATCGGCCTGATCGCGGGCGCGTCCGGCAATTTCGGTTGGGAACTGAACGCCCTGCTCGACACCAAAGAGAGCACCTCGGCCCAGTTCGCCACGGTCCAGTTGAGCGACAAGGATTTCGTTTCCACCCGTATCGCCTACAAGCTCAATCTGCGCGGCCCGTGCGTTACGGTCTACAGCGCGTGCTCCACCTCGCTTTATGCAGTGGATCTGGCCTGCCGCCAGTTGCTGACCGGTGCCTGCTCCATGGTGGTGGCGGCGGGTAGCGGGCTTAGTCTCCCCCACAAAAACGGTTACCTTTACGAGGAGGGAATGATTCTCTCGCCGGACGGTGTGTGTCGGCCGTTCTCCGACAATTCCAACGGCACCACGCTCGGCAACGGTATGGGCGCGGTGGTGTTGAAATCCCTGGAAAATGCCCTGCGGGATCGGGATCGCATCCGGGCCGTGATCCGGGGCACCAGTGCCAACAACGATGGGTCCCGCAAGGTCGGCTATACCGCGCCCAGTGTCGAAGGCCAGGCCGAGGTGATCCGCCGCGCTATGCATATGGCCGATGTGGAGCCGGTGAGCATTTCCTACGTGGAAGCGCACGGCACCGGTACCGCCTTGGGCGACCCGGTGGAAATCGAAGGGCTGAAAAATGCCTTTCGTAGCGAGCGGCGGGGTTTCTGCGGTATCGGTTCGCTCAAGTCCAATATCGGCCACTTGGACACCGCCGCCGGCATTTCCTCTCTGATCAAGACCGTGCTTGCCTTGCAGCACCGACAACTGCCGCCCAGCATCCATTTCCGCCAGCCCAACCACCAGATCGATTTCGCGAACAGCCCGTTCCGGGTGGTCACCGCAGCCCGGCCCTGGTCCAATCCGCCGGTGGAAGGGAGTCCGGACCAGGTTTATCCACTGCGCGCAGGGGTCAGTTCCTTTGGCATCGGCGGCACCAATGTGCATGTCATCCTCGAGGAAGCGCCCGCGGCTGCCCCGTCCTTGCCCGGGCGCGTGTGGCACAGCCTGTGCCTTTCTGCCGCCGATGGGCCGGCGTTGGCGCGGTTGGAAGCGGCCCTGGCGGAGCATCTCGGGCGTCATCCGGACACCTCCGCGGTCGACTTGGCCTACACCCTGCAAGTGGGGCGCCGGAATTTGCGCCAGCGTAGCAGCCTGGCCTATCGCAGCATCCCGGAATTGCTGGAGCGGCTCGCCGCCGGAGGCGAGGCGGTGCATCGCCACCGAGTCGGCAGCGGCCGGCCGCAAGTGGTATTCCTCTTGCCCGGCCAGGGTACCCAATACACGGGTATGGCCCGCGGGCTGTATGAGACCGAGCCAGTCTTCCGGGAGGCCTTGGAGCGTTGTTTGGTGGTGTGCGATGGCCTCGGTGTGTTCCAGGTGCGTGAACTCCTGCTCAACCAACCACCGAACCCGACCGCCGATGAGGACCTGAATCGCACCGACCTGGCCCAGCCGGCACTGTTCGCCGTCGAATATGCCATGGCCCGCCTGCTCATGGATTGGGGCATCCAGCCGTCGGCGATGATCGGCCACAGCCTGGGTGAATATGTGGCCGCCTGTCTGGCCGAGGTGATGCCGCTGGAAGACGCCATGACCCTGGTGGTCGAGCGGGGTCGGCTGATGTGGGGCATGGCGCCCGGGGCCATGCTGGCGGTGGCGGCTGCGGCTGAGGACTTGGCTGGTTGGCTGCCGCCCGGGGTGGATCTGGCCGCCGCCAACGGTCCGCAACAATCCACCGTATCCGGCCCGCTGGCCGCCATGGAGACCTTCTCCCAGGTGCTGGAACGGCGCGGTTTACAGGCACGGCGCCTGCCGACCAGCCACGCCTTCCACTCGGCCTCAATGGAGCCGGCGCTGCCGGCCTTCCGGCGGGCCTTCGCCGGGCTTCATTTGAGCCCGCCGTCTATTCCCTATGTCTCCAATGTCACCGGCACCTGGATCAACCCCGACGAGGCGGTGGATCCGGAGTATTACGTCCGCCACCTGCGCGACCCGGTGCGCTTCGCCGAGGGTGCGCGCACCCTGCTGGCGGAGTCGGACACGGTGTTTGTCGAAATCGGACCTGGCACCGTACTGAGCGCCTTGTTGCGCCAGAGCGCGGGAGATCGGCCCCTGGCCCTGGTGTCGGCGCTTCGCCCGGCCAGACTGGACCAGGACGACAGCGAATACCTGACCTATGCCTTGGGCGATTTGTGGGGCCAGGGCGTGGTGCCGGACTGGCCGAGCTATTACCGTCGGCAAAGCCGCAACAAGGTGGCGGCTCCGCTCTATCCCTTTGCCCGGCATGCCTTTCCGATCGGTCGGGGCGACCTCTACCGGCTGCTGGAGTCCGCTGGCTTGTCCGGGGCCCAGGGCAGTGGTCAAGGCCAAGACGACCTGCCTTTGGCGCCCGCCTGGCAGACCGGCTTGCTGCCGACTTTGGACCATTCCACCGGCGTCAAGGCCTGTCTGGCCCTGGTCGAGAATCCGCGGCAAGAAAAGCCGTTGGCGCAGGTCAGCGGCCTGCGTCTGGTGTATGGCCGCCGGGGCGGTGCCTTCCGGCAGGAGGCCGGCCATCGCTTCCTCCTCGATACGGCCCGAACCAGCGATTACCGACGCCTGATTCGCTCCTTGAAGGCCGGTGACGGTCTGCCCGGGTTGATCGTCTGGTTGGCCCGGTGTCGCAACGAGGACGCGTTGCGGGCCCTGTTCGACCGTCTGCAACGCCTGGCCCTGGTGCTGCGCTCGGAATCGCCGGGACAGGTCTGCCGCTGCCTGCTGGCCCTGCCGGACCTGGATCCCGACGCTGGCCTCGCGGCCCGGGAACTGGATGGCGGCTTGCGCAGTCTGCGTGCGACCTGCCCCGGGTTCGAGGTGCGCGCGGTGTTGTTCTCCGGCGATCTGCCGGAAATGGAGCGGGCACTGCTGCTGGAGCGGGAAATCTACGATGCCGATCGCGAAACCCTGCTGGCAGCCTATGCCAAGGGTCGGCGCCGTGTCTATCGCCTGCTGCCCCTGGCGTTGCCGCCGACCTGGGTAGGTCTCGCTGGCATGACCCTGGGGCTGGTCGCCCTGCCGGACTTTCCGGTCACGGACCTGGCGGAACTCCTCGCGCAGGTCAGTGGTGCCCGGGTACTGCCGTTGGTCCTGAGTTACCAGGCGGCGACGGCGCGGCCGAGCCCCCTGGCCATCGACAGTGACAAATTGCGCCGCTGGCTGGATCAGGCCCAGGATCTGGATTTCCGCCGGTTCGGCCTGTCCGACTTCAGCCGCAGCCACGCCCTGCTTGATGAGGCCTGCACCAGCTTGGTGGCGCGATACCTGGACTCCTGCCTGAAACTCGTGCCGGGGCATCGTTTCACCCGCGAGCAGCTCAAACAGGCCATGGGCGTGATCGCCTCCTTGGAAAAATACGTCGATTACTTTCTGGCAATGCTGGTGGAGGATGGCGTGGTGGAGCCCTGGGGAGAGGTCTACAACGTATTGCGCAGTCCCGATACCCTGCGGGAACTTAGTCTTATCAAGGCCGATCTGGTGGCCGAGAACAGCTTGTTTACAGGCGCCCTCCAGGTCCTCGAACACTGCGTAGCCGCCTACCCCCAGGCTTTATGCGGCCAGGTGCTGCCGATTTCCGTGATTTACCCGGGTGGCAGCAACGCCATGTTGCGGAATTCCTATGTCGGCTCCATCCAGGAGTTGGAAGAGAAAATCGTGCGGGTCGTATTTGAGGAGGTCTTCCGGCAATTGATCCGTCACGCCGCCGGCCGACCGATCCGTATTCTGGAGGTGGGTGGTGGCTGGGGCATGACCATGCGGCGCCTGGCGGAGTTCTTGCGGGGCGTGCCGGTGGAGTATTACTTCACCGACATTGGCCGAAGTTTTCTCGACGGCGCCAAAGAATTCGCCTTGGAATCGGGTCTGGATTACCATGTTTTTGGCGTTTTTGATATTACCCGCAGCCCCGAGGAGCAGGGGCTGGATGCCCACAGTTTCGATCTCGTGGTGGCCTTCGACGTGTTGCACGCCACCTCCAGCTTGGCGCTCAGTATGGGTACGGCGCGGCGCCTGTTGCGCGACGGTGGTCTGATGTGCATGCTGGAGCGTATCCGCATGCGGCGCTATATCGACTTGATCTGGGGGCTGGCCGATGGCTGGTGGCATTTCGATGATGCCGAGCGTAGCCGCTCGCCCCTGACCGATCTAGACCACTGGCAGCGGGTGGCCCGCGGGGCCGGCTTTGGTGAAACCCTGTGTTTCCCTGACAGCGGCAAGTTACGCCGCATTCTGGAATGCGGCTTCCTTATTGCCCAGGTCCCGATCGGTAGCGCGCTGGCCAGCGCCGAGCGCTGGCAACTAGCCGAACCGCCACAGCCAGTGGATGGGGTGGTGCTGGTTGATGTCTGCGCCGACCGGCCCCGCGATGGCTTTGAGCCTTTCGGCGACCGCCTCATCGCTCCTTGCATCGACAGCGGCCGGTTCCATCCGTCCCTGTTGGCCTGGCTCGCGCGGCAGCGCCCCGGTTTCGTCAGCGTGTGGACTGGCGGCGATGCCTTATGCAACACCCCTGACCAGATGGCGCGGGCGCGGGTCGGGATGGATTTGGACCGCCGGGGCCGTGCCCTGCTGGGAGATCATGCCTGGAACCGCATTTTTCTGCCCCTGGTGCCCGCGCTGCCGAGCCGCGCCCTGATGGAGCAGGCCGTGCGCCTGATGCAGGGCGGGCTGGAGCAGGCCGTCCTGGCGGCCTATCGGCAGGGTCTGTTCGCTCCAGTGCTGCCACCCAAGACCGAGACTGAGGCTACGGCCGACCGGTCAGGGGAAGCCGCTCTGGCCTTCGCCGGCGAGGGGCCGGAGCACTACGAAGCACTGGCGCACAAGCTGTGGTCGGAGTTGTTCGGGATCGCTCGGATCGGCCTGGACCAAGACTTCTTCGAATTGGGCGGCGATTCACTGAAGGTGGCGCAACTCACGTCGGAATTCGAGAAGTACGGCATCAAGCTGATGCCGAACGAAGTCTTCAACCATCCGACCCTGCGCCTCCTGGCCCGCTACCTGTTCGACAACCGCCAGGGGGAATTCGGCACCATCCGTACCCTGCCCGCCCTGCTCGAGCATTTTCACCAGGAGGCTGGGTTGGCGGCCTGTTTTCACAGCGTGCCGTACCAGGGGCGAGCGATCCGTATCCTGTATCTTGATGATGCGGTGTTCGTCGAGGCAGGCACCGCCGAAGCACTGTTGAGCCGCCTGCATTTGCCCCCGGATCTGCAACCTCATCATGTGGTGCCCTGGTCCCGTCGTCCGGCCTCTGGCGAGGCCGCCGAGGCCCAGGAAACCTGGCGGGCCATGGGACTGGCGGAACAGGAGCCGGCGAAATTATTCGCCGGACTAACCGCCGCCGTGACCGACGGCATGGCGGCGCTGAACGCCGGTATTTTCGCCGGTGAGGTGGTGGCTCGCTATCCGCTCAGCCCGTTTCAGCAAATGTTCCTGAAGCAAGAGCGCCGAGCGACGTTTTACCTCATCGATTTCCATGAGCCTTTGAACCGGGCCTTGCTGGACCAGGCATTGACCGACGTGGTGGGCGTGCAGGGCCTGATGCGCAGCCGGCTCGGTCGCAACCGCCTGGGGCAGGCGCGCTGGGACGAATATGGCCCGAGCGGGCAGCCCCTGGTGATCCCGCTGGTGGATCTGGGCGACTGTGTGCCGGATTTGCAGGCGCAGTTGGTAGAGCGCATGATGGCGGCGGAAAACACCCAGAGCTGCGACCGCACCTCGGGTGTGATGTACCGGGTGATGTTGCTCCGATTTCACCGTTGCCGCTACACCCTGCTGTTCAACCTGGACCACTCGATCTTCGACAATATGAGCGGTCAGGTGCTGCGCCGACAATTGTTGAGTCGCTACCGCCAATTGCGCGCCGGTACGACGGCGCCGCTGGAACCGGTCAAGAGCTTCCGCACTTACCTGGAGCAGTTGAATCGCGGCCCCCAGGGGATCGACAAGCAGCGACTGATCGAGATTTTTGCGCTGGAACCTTTTCGGGTTGCCAAGGAACAGGTGGAACAACGGATCCTGGCCCGCCGCCAGCCGCGCATGAAAGCGATGCGCTATATCCTGGATTTGGACCGCTATCGTCTGGCGGACGATGACGACGCCACCTGGGAGATCAGCCTGGCGGTGTTGTGCTACACCCTGGGGCGCTTCCTGGAGCAGGACGCCATCCCGCTCAAGTTACTGTTCCAAGGGCGCCAGTACCAAGATGTCTCCTACTTCGATACCCTGGGGCTGTTCATTGACATCCTGCCGCTCTTCGTGCTGGTGGATAGGGACCATCCTGCTGCCATGATCGAGGGCATGCGCAACAAGGTGCGTTTCGCCAATCGCTTCAACATCAGCTTCATGAACATGCTGCTCAACCTGCCGATGCGGTTCAAATGGTGGGATGTGCTGTCGCCCCTCAGCCCGCGTAAGCTGGCCAAACGTGACCCGATGATTCTGGTCAATTACGTCGGACAGGCCGAGGCGGAATACCAAAAGGTGGTGGAATTTTCGGCGCGGCAACTGGAAAGCGGCCAGAAAGATGCCGACTATGCCAGCCTGTATATAACGATTTCTCGTCTGGAACGCCAGGTCCTGATCGACGTGTACTGCAATTTCGAGCCGGACATGGATCGCCTGCACCACCTCTTTGAGGAAGAATCCAACTGTCTGCTGCGCTTGCACGAGCATGAGCACTCGCTGGGGGCGACGGGCGATGCAGGACAAGTCGCCATGATAGACCTCAGCGCAGTGGGGTCCTGAGCATGCTGGGAAAGTCTTTTCGACCAATGTTGATGGCTGTGCTGTCGGCCTTGGCCCCGGCACAAACCCGGGCCGGCCTGGACTTCCTGACCAGTGCCTTCGCCGATCCGCCGGTAGCTTTCAGCGGCAGCATGTTCCAGATCTTGGGCTATCAAGAGGCGCAGCCCGACTCCATTTACGATGTAGTGGGGTCCACCCAACAGCAGTCTTTAGCCACCAGCCAGACCGACATCATCCTCTACGCAGGGCGGCCGGGCCGCTTCAACGCCCTGATGGACGTGCAGAGATATGAGCAGCCCAGCACCGATACCACCACGCAGTACGAGGTCAACCAATTCAATTTCGCTTTCAATATCAGCGACGCGGTCAAGCTGCGCCTGGGCAAGCAGCGGGTAATGTGGGGGTACGGCTTGGCCTACACTCCCACTGACTTCATCAACCCGCCGCTGGACCCACGTGGTCAGGACTTGGCCAAGGTCGGCGTATCGGCAATCTCGGCCGATTACGTTACCGATTACTATGCCCTGACCGGCATTGTGCTCAGCAAAGGGGCGGGTGATAGCCACGGACTAAAGGTGACCAGCAGTGTCAGGTCCGGCCTGGACCTGATTGGCGTTTGGTATCAAGCCCCCAACGTCGGTAATGCGGTCGGTGCCTCGTTTTCGGCCGATGCCGGCATTTTGCTGTCGGAACATCTGAAAGGCCTGGTGGTTTCCGGCGGCGTCGGAGTGAACCAGAAATCCCGTTATCCTTCGTTGGTGAGTACCACAATCAGCAATTTTACCTTCCTGCAACCCGGTCCCGTGGGTCAAGCCGGCGTCTATACCTCCTGGATGGTGGCGGCCAATTATGATGTGAACGACCGCTTCAGCCTGTCGACCGAGATTTATCACATTGGCGATGCCTATTCAAGAAATGACTACCGGAACATCCTGCAATGCCTGTCCGACCATTTCGATTTGTGTCGTGGTTCCTCTTCTGCCTGGCTGAATTACCTGGCCTATGGTCGCAACCAACGTAACTATCAGACTTTCTCGGCTACTCTGAGTGGGGTGACTGCGGGTGAACAGCGCTTTTCCGATACCCTGAGCCTGAGAGCGAGTATACTGCGCGGCGGGGGTGACGGCTCTGCCCTCTATACCGCGGAGGTGACGAGTAACTATTGGGACCGGATGGAAATCACTTGGCGCAATTTCATACCGATGGGCGGAAATACTACCGAATTCGGCACTATGCCCTACAGGTGGTATTTTGATCTCCTGATAAAGATCAGCTTCTGAGTGCATCCCTGGCCAGCGCCGGGGTGGCTCGACCATCCGCAAAATCCAAGGTGACGCCCAAGCGCATCCCATCCGCGGCCGAGTGCATCGGCGAAGCCGCCACAACCCGCAGCCACAATCCTCGCATTATTAAGGTGGACGCGGTGCGTCTCTTCAATTCGGCTTGGCCGAGGCAGTAATAATGGCGATTCGCCGACCCACCGAGTCATCACCGAACGCTTTCCGATCTACTTCGATGCATCACAAGCCCCAACACATTGATTCAAAAAAGTTGCACCTCCTGTGCGTGCCTCATGCGGGTGGATCGGCCACGTTGACCTATGCCCGGTGGGCTCCGCAGATGCCGGTCAGCGTCAAACTTATACCCCTGGAACTGTCAGGGCGCGGTCGCCGCGCAGCTGAGCCGTTACAAGGCAGCCTGGAAGCCATGGTTGCCGATTTGATGACCATCGTGGGACCCATCGCCAAGACGGCACCCTACGCCTTCCATGGTCATAGTATGGGCGCTTGTATCGTGTATGAATTGGTCTGCGTTCTTGCCTCGGCCAATCTGCCGCCACCGCAGACACTATTCCTCTCCGGCTGCTTGCCGCCCCATCGCCACTGCCAGCAGCGGAATCTGCACCGCTTGACGGACGACCTGTTCCTGGCGGAAATCCGCAATTTGGGGGGAACCCCGGACGAGTTCTTCGCCCATAAAGAACTGATCAATGCCTTTTTGCCGGTGCTGCGCAGCGACTACCGCAACATCGAATGCTACCGGGCCAAGCTGCCCATCCACGTGACCCCAGCCGATATTGTCTTTCTGTTCAGCGACCAGGATCCGCTGGTAGACAAACCGGGAATCTATGAATGGCAGCACTACACCCACGGACTGCTGAACGTAGTGGATTTCATCGGCGGTCATTTCTTTATCAATAACCACTGGCTCGACATCTGCAGGCTGCTCGGCAGCGAACTTGGGCGATTGGCAGTGCAATGAGCCTGCATGACAGTCCGAAATCTCCGTCAAATGGTTCGCAAACCGATGTCGATGTGTATCTAGTGCCTGAAAGGGCCTTGATCATCGCTTCGAGTTCGGTGGAGATGGTCACACCCGTCGATTCCTGGTCCGGGTCACCCCCGCGCAGCCTCAGGGGCTCTGCGCCCGCGCGCGGGGTGGCCGTGGCATCACTGGCCCATCGCGGCGCTGGCACAAGAACCCCAGGCGGAAAAAGGCCGAGCAGAGTCGCCCGCAGAACTGGCAGCGCAGACCCTCAGGGGTCGGCGCGCAAGCAGGCGCGTTCGGGGGTGGTGCCAAGGCACGCGACGCGAGGGGCAGTGAAACACCGGGGGCGGGGCGAGTGAACCCTTGTTTAGTGACAATTATCTTGACCGGTCGATGACAACTATCTTGGCCGGTCGAGAGGCTAAGCTGTCCGACATTTTTGACCGCGGGAAGACGCGCAGATGTCGGGTAAACGCATCACTAGACAGCAGGTTGGGTTGTACATGAAGGGTCGAGCAGAGGGTCAGAGTCAGGCGCAGGCGGCGGCCAAGGCCGGGGTGTCGGAGCGCAGCGCCCGGCGCGTGGAGGGCGGGGACGTGAGCGTCCTGTCCGGGCAAGAACGGCACTGGCGCACGCGCCGGGACCCGTTTGCGGCGGTGTGGGACAGCGAGATCGTGCCGTTGCTGAAGGCGCAGCCGGGGTTGACGGCCAGCACCCTGTTTGAAGCGTTGCAGGAGCGCTACCCGGAGCGCTACGGCAACGGCACCAAGCGCACCTTCCAGCGTCGGGTGACCCGCTGGAAGGCGTTGCACGGACCGGACCGGGAGGTCATGTTCCGCCAAGTGCAGGAGCCTGGGCGCCAGGGCTTATCCGACTTTACCGAACTCAAGGACGTGGTGGTGACCATCGGCGGGGCGGCCTTGGCCCATCGCCTCTACCACTTTCGGCTGGCGTACAGCGGTTGGAGCGATGTCTCGGTGGTGCTGGGCGGGGAGAGCTTCACCGCGTTGGCCGAGGGGCTGCAGGCGGCGCTGTGGCGCCTCGGTGGGACGCCGCGCGAGCACCGCACCGACAGTCTGTCGGCCGCCTACCGCAACCTCACGGCCGACGACCAGGTGGATCTGACCACGCGCTACGACCAGTTATGCGCGCATTACGGGATGGTTCCCACCCGCAACAACCGGGGCGTGAGTCACGAGAACGGCGCGGTCGAGTCGCCCCATGGACACCTCAAGCGGCGTCTCGCCCAAGCCCTCTTGCTGCGCGACTCGGCCGACTTTGCCAGCCTGGCGGACTACCGCACCTGGCTCGACGCCCTGGTGGTGCGCTTCAATCGCCGCTGCGGCGAGGCCCTGGCCATCGAGCGGGAGCACCTCCAGGCGTTGCCGCCCCAGCGCACCACCGACGACAGCGAGCAGGTGGTGCGGGTGACCACCAGCAGCACCATTGAGGTCCAGCGCGTCCTCTACACGGTCCCCTCGCGCCTGATCGGCGAGCGCCTGCGCTTGCATCTATACGACGACCGCATCGAAGCGTTCCTGGGCGCCGCCCCGGCGGTCACCCTCCCGCGGTTGCACGCCCGCGCCCCGGCCCGCGCCCGCTGCATCGACTACCGCCACGTGATCGCCGCCCTGGTGCGCAAGCCGCAGGCCTTCCGCGCGGCCCAATGGCGCGACGAGTTGCTGCCGACCCCCGCCTACCGCGCCATCTGGCAACATCTGGATACCCACCTGGAGGCGCGGGCGGCCTGTAAACACATCGTCGGCATCCTGGCCGTGGCCGCGCAAGGCGACTGCGAGCAGGTCCTGGGGGAGTACCTGCTGGAACGCTTCGCGGCCGCCGAGATCCCCGCGCTGCATACGCTGCAACAGCGCTTCGCACCCGCCGCCCACGCCCCCGCACGGCCCCTGGCCGGGGGTGAGCCCCAGCACCCGCTGCATGCCTACGACCGGCTGTTGCCGTCCCAGGACCGCGCCGTGGAGGCCCACTGACATGGCCCACCCCGCGACCTTACCGCTGCTCCTGCGCCAATTGAAGCTCGCCAGCATGGCCCGTCACTGGCAGGCGCTGCTCGACCAAGCCGAGCGCCACGGCTGGGATGGCGCCCGCTACCTGAGCGCCCTATGCGAGCAGGAATTGGCCGATCGCGACAGTCGCCGCATTGCCCGCTACGCCAAAGACGCCCACTTGCCGGTCGGCAAAAGCCTGGCACGCTTCGACTTTGCGGTCGTCCCGACGCTGGCGCGCGCACCGCTTGAAGCCCTGGCCGGCAGCGGCGACTGGACCCGCCAGGCCCACAACGTGCTGCTGTTCGGTCCCAGCGGGGTGGGCAAGACCCACCTGGCCGCCGCCATCGGCCATGGCCTGACCGAGCGGGGGGTCCGCGTGCGCTTCACCGCCACCACCGTCCTGGTGCAGCAGCTGCAACTGGCCCGTGGGCAGTTGCGCCTGGAAGACGCCTTGGACAAACTGGACAAATACGCCGTGCTGATCCTCGACGACTTCGGCTATGTCAAAAAAAGCGAGCAAGAGACCCAGGTCTTGTTTGAACTGATCGCCCACCGCTACGAGCGCACCAGCCTGATCCTCACGTCCAACCAGCCGTTTGCCGACTGGGACCGCATTTTCCCCGACCAGAGCATGACCGTCGCGGCCATCGACCGCTTGGTCCACCACGCCACCATCATTGAGGTCAATAGCGACAGTTATCGCCGCAAGCAGGCCCTTGATCGCCTCGCAGCCACCGCGGCGAACCCCGCGGCACCGTCCGCCGACCTGACCGCCTAACCCATCTTTAACATGACCCCATTGATAACGCCCCCAGATTGCGCCTAACCATCTGATCCGTATGTACACGCTTCTGAAAATCGCAATGTAGTGCCAAGTTATTCAATAGAGTCAGAGTAAAGCCGGTGCCGGGTGTCGTAGAGTACCGGGATGTACATCCGTCGCACCCATACCACGAACAGCGCCACCGGGGAGCGCTACACCACCCACCGCCTGGTGCAGTCCGAGCGCGTGGGCGGCCGGGTGCGGCAGGTCACCCTGCTGAACCTGGGCCGCCAGTTCACGCTGCCCCAGGAGGAGTGGCCGGCACTCTGTGCGCGGTTGGAAGAACTGCGTAGCGGCCAGGGCGCCTTGCTGGCCGGCGCTGCGCCCGTCGAACGGGAGGCGCAGCGGGTCTTCGCCCGGTTGTTGGCGCGCCAGGGCGTGGCCCCACCCACCGCCGGGGGCACCGATGGGGGCGATGTGCAGGCGGTCGATGTCGACGCGCTGGAGCTGAGCCGCCCGCGCAGTGTGGGCGTGGAGTCGGTGGCGCTGTGGGCGATGGCGGAGGTGAGTTTTATCGCGCTGCTCGAACACCTGGGGCTGAGCGGTCCACAACGGGCGCTGATCGTTGGCGCCATCATTGGGCGCATGGCCGTGCCGGGCTCGGAGCGGGCGACCCACCGCTGGCTGGGTGAGCGCAGTGCGCTGGGGGAATTGCTGGAGGTCGACTTCGAGGCACTTCCCCTGGCGCCGTTCTACCGCGCGGCGGACCTGCTGATGCGGCACCGGACGGTGATCGAGCAGACGGTCTTTACGCGCGTCAGTGACCTGTTCGGACTGGACTGGACCGTCACCCTCTATGATCTGACCAACACCTTCTTTGAGGGGGCGGCGCTTGGCAACCCCAAGGCCCAGCGCGGACACTCCAAGGAAAAGCGTAGCGACTGCCCGCTGGTGACCCTGGGGCTGGTGCTCGATGGCAGCGGCTTTGTCCGCCGCTCCCAGACCTTCGACGGCGCGGTGACCGAGGGCACGACCCTGGAGGGCATGTTGCAGGGCTTGGGGGCGCCGCGCGGCGCCCTGGTGGTGATGGATGCCGGGATCGCGACCGCAGAGAACATCCTTTGGCTGCGCACCCAGGGCTACCGCTACTTGGTGGTCAGCCGGGAGCGCCAGCGTCAGTTCGATGCCACCGCGGCCACGTCGCTGACGACGGCGAGTGGCGAGGCGTTGGCCATCCAGCGGGTGCTTGACGCCGACGGCGCGGAAGTGCGGCTGTATTGCTTTTCCGAATGCCGGGCCGGCAAGGAGAAGGGGATCTCCGAGCGCTTCACCACGCGCTTCGAAACCGCCTTGCAAGCCCTGCATGACGGCTTGGCGCGGCCACGCACCACCAAGCAGATTGACAAGCTCTGGGAGCGCATCGGGCGCCTGAAGGCCAAGAGCCACGGGGTGGGCCAACACTACCGCATTGAGATCGATGCGGATGCCACGGGTCAGCTCGCTACGGCGATCCGCTGGGAACGCCAGCCGGTCGCCGGGACCATGCTGACCCACCCCGGGGTCTACTGCCTGCGCACCAATGAATTGACCTGGGACGCCGAGCAACTGTGGCGGACCTACACCATGCTCACCGACTTGGAGGCCGTGTTCCGCTCGCTGAAATCCGAGCTGGGCTTGCGCCCGATCTACCACCGCACCGAGGCGCGGGTCGACGGCCACCTGTTCATCTCGGTGCTGGCCTATCAATTTGTGCAACTGATCCGTCGCCGCTTGCGCGCGCACGGCATCAGCGAGCGCTGGTCGACCCTGCGCGATCGCCTCGCCGGCCAGTGCCGGGTGACCGCCACCTTCCGCCGAGCGGATGGACGCACCCTGCATGTGCGCAAGGCGACCCGCGCCGAGCCGGCGCAGTTGGCGATCATCCAGGCGCTGGGCAGCGATCCCAGCCCGGGAGGGATACAGAAAATGATTGTCTGAACCGTCCGGTTTCACAAAATTTCACGAATGTAGTGCCACTGAGCGATTTTTTCCGCTGTAAGCGGATGATCTTAAGAGAGAAATAATCTGAGGTGTTAAACTTGGGCTAAGGTGACCCGGTCGGCCCACGCGGCCGGCTGGTCAACCCCCCCGGCGCGCGCCGCCGCGCCCCTGGCGGGGCCGCGCACGGCTCGGAGCCCGAAGGGCGACGGGCCGTGCGCGGCCCCGCCAGGGGCGCCCACCACCCCAGCACTACCGCACTGCCTGACCCGACCGCTCCGGCCCCACGACCGGCCAAGATAATTGTCACTGACCGGCCAAGATAGTTGACATTTAAATGACGCCAAACGAGAAGAGCAAAAAACCTTTATCTCCAAGCACTTAGAACCGAACCTAGAGGATGCAAAACAGGGGCGAAAGCACGTTTACTTTGTCGATGCCGCGCATTTTGTCAGCAATTCCCGGCGAAGGGCTCCCAACCAATTGATTTAAAAAGATTCTGAATTTTTTCGCAACAAAATTAGCAAGAAAGACACTTTACTTTTCAGTAAGTTGGCGTTCACCGGGAACTGCTGGCATTTTGTACTGCAACCTTTTCTCGGTTTCCTCTGGTGCTTTCAACGCTATTTCGTCTATTCCGCCTCGGGGCGAAAGCGATTCAACGTCCTTGGCGCACTCAATGCTATCACGCTCGAAGTCGTGACAATCACCAATGATTCCTATATCAACGCACTGAGTGTCTGCGACTTGCTTAGAAAATTAGCGATGAAGCATGCCAACGAAGCCGTCACTTTATTTCTGGATAACGCCCGCTATCAAAAATGTAAAATCGTCACGGAACTCGCCGCGCAACTTAAAATTGAACTCATCTATCTCCCTGCCTATTCACCGAATCTTAATCTGATCGAACGGCTGTGGCGGCATGTCAAGCAACAGGTCTTGTATTCCCGGTATTACGACTCGTTTCCAAAATTTAAAACGGCGATTACGGACTGCATCAACGCCAGTCAATTGCCTGAAAAGAAGTCGCTTCGCAGCCTCTTTTCGTTAAAGTTTCAAATTATAGAAAAGTCGCAGATCTTAAATGAATAGAGTATAAGCTGGGTCTTATCCTGAAAGGTACCTGTTCGGACGACAGCGAGCTTTGGAGGCAATTGGCCGCACGGCCAGACTTGGCGCGGGCGCTCTTTGCGGGTGCCGAGCGGCTGCACCTGGGTACTGTCTCCTTTGTTGCCGGCCCGTTTCTTCAATGCGACGTGCTGGCTCGATTGGCGCGAGACCGCGATTGGGCACCCGGTATCGACAGCCTCGAAGCGGGCACGGTGCTCCAGCGGGTCTTACCGCGGTCGGCGCTTTTTCCTGCGCTATCCGCCGTACTGGCGGCGGCCGGCAAGTCGGTGCAGTCCGTCGCCGTCGAGATGGTCTTGCTCGACGGTAATTCACTTCGACCCGACTGCGGGGCAATGCCGACGAAGATCCCGACTAGCGCTATTGTCGATATGGAAATTCGTTGAAGCGCTGAGTTCCGTTGGGCTTAAAACACGGTACCAAGCGTAGCAAGAGTAGAGCATGGCCTCTTCTTTGGCCCCTCTTGTCAGTTGAGCATGAACTCCACTTTGACGGTTTCGTATGGGAACTCGACCTGTCCCGACGCGGTACGATCAATCACTCCGGCCTTGCGCAGCGAGATCACTGGGAACGGCCTTGATATCGCGGTTCACCCGCTTCGCCGCCTCGCGGACTGTGACCGGCCCCGCACCGCACAGCGCTTTCAGTAACTCCCATCGTTTCGCGGTGAGGATCCACAATAGCTCCGGCGTTGCAAAGGAAATGCGGGCCTCCTCCTTCGCCTTGCCGGTCTTCCACACATCAACGAAGTCCTGACAGTCAACGGCGAGGAGCGCGCCGTGGTCGTCTCGGCCCAGGAGTACGACCGCCTCACGGGCCACCGCACGGGCCGTGAACTGGTGGATCTGCTCGCAGAATCGCCCCTTACGGAGGTCGAATTCGAGCATCCGCGAATTGACGGACCGGTTCGGGATGGCGCCTTGTGAGCGGTTGGCTGCTCGATACCAACATCATTGCGGAGCTTCGGCGCAAACAACCCGAGCCTGCCGTCGTGCGATTTGTCGCCGAGCAGCCGTTGGGCGATTTGTACGTGAGCGATGTGACCTTCGCCGAGATCCGATGCGGCATTGAGCTGATCGACGACCCGGAACGGCGCGCCGAGCTGCACCACTGACTGACCCAGCGGATGCGGCCGCTGTTCGACCGGCGGGCACTACCCGTCACGGAGGACATCCTCCGACAATGGCGCCTGATGATCGAGGTCGGACGCAAACGCGGCCATGCCTTCAGCCACCCGGATATCCTCATCGCCGCCACGGCGGCCCAGCACGGGCTGACTGTCGTGACGCGAAACACCGGCGAATTCGCCGCCGCGGGGGTGGCGTTCTTTAATCCATGGGAAGCCTGACACCGCCGCGCGACCGGGTCCCGCTTTGTCAGGTGCGGACCGACGACCGTGCAGATCGCGCGGTCCCTATCGGGAAAGCGCACCGCTCGCGTTTCCCATCGCGTTGACCGAGGGCCATGCCGACCTGCGCAAGGTGCGCACCGCGCCGGTGCCGGGTGGGGACGGTGCGCCGGTGACGGTGAACCAGTATCACTTCGTCGAGACCCTCAAGGACCTGATCGCCGGTCACGCGATGCAACTGGCCTTTGATCTGTATGTCGACGGCGCCGATCGACCGCTCGGTTTCGCGATGCAAAAGGGCACCACCGGAATGCGCACCGGCTATGAGGATCTGACGGTGCGGATGCCGCCGGTCTTTGAGAGCCAACCGTGGTGGTCGCCGTAGCGCGCGAACTCGTAGTCCAGGTCCAGCGGCGCGACCTCAAGCTCGACGCGATTGTGCGGCAGCGTCGTTGCGGTGCGGCCGTCGGCATCGCGCCCGTCGCGCAGTACCAGGACGATGGGCTCGCTGGGTCGGTAATGGAAGAGTCGGGACAGCGCGGCGAGCGCCACCTCGGCACGTCCGGCCACCGTCGGCACCAGATGGCTGAGACGCTCGGGATAGATGAAGCGGAAGTCACCCCGGTCCTGACGCAACCAGCGCTGCCCGTCGGCCGCGCCGACACCGGGGTGGAAGATGGGGAGCGCGAGCAGCCAGGCGCACGCGCACCGCGGCGAACCGAATGATCGCCGCAGCGTCGCCTCAGCGCTGCCGCAGGCCGCCGACCTCCTCGAAGCCGCCGCGGTCGATGGACTTGATGGAGCCGCCGCCGAGTTCCTGTACCTGCGCACGATCGATGAAACCCTTGCCCGCACTGCCGAGTTCCCGCACCTGAGCGCGGTCGATGGAACTGATGGTGCTGCCGCCGAGCGCCTGCACCTGCGCGCGGTCGCTGTGGTCGAGCGGTGCGCCGCGCCGCTCGCCTGCCGCCGTCGCCCGCCCGGCGTGGCGCTGGTCCACCGCGCTCGGGCGCCTCGCGGAGCCGTCGACGGCGTGGGCGCCCGCGCCTCCCACATCGCCATAGCGCTGGGCGAACTCGACCTCCCCGGTCAGGGCAGCCGCGGAAGTGAGCATCAGGACAGGTAGAGACAGGGTCAGGACGTGCTTCATCGGTGTGACTCCGTGGTCGTGGGGATCGGTTTAGGTGTCTTGTCGGCGCCATCGAAAACGGCACGTGCGCGGCTGGCGCCACCCGCCGTCTCTTTCAAACGTTAGCATGGTGAATTCCCATGAAAAAAATGTGTATTTACCGACACATTTGTGCTGTGGCGCTGTTCGCAGGCGCCGCGCAGGGTCAGAGCGGGCTACAGGCGAGCCCTTAGGCTATTTCCGAAGAACTTCGTACCACGCGGGCTCAACCAGCGATGACCGGGC
>JACDZJ010000082.1_pt1 | contig 45801 bp, 41 predicted proteins | sample 7365721 | NCBI WGS metagenome assembly JACDZJ01 (sample SAMN15143480, study PRJNA637477) | pond metagenome | biome: freshwater wetland ecosystem [ENVO:00000243]; feature: pond [ENVO:00000033]; material: pond water [ENVO:00002228]; isolation source: pond water containing pink berries ... | reverse complement strand
GGGTTAAACTGAAAAGACTTTATCCGTCAATTCTAACTTAACATAACACTAGAATTATATTTACAAATTTTTTTTTGCTTTTTTAAAATGTTGTGAAAAAATATTACCTTTCATCTGCTAACCGATAAATAATAAGTAGTCAATTTAATATGATTTATTTTATTTCCGATGCCCATTTGGGTTCACGTTTGGTAAAAGACCCACGAGCGCACGAAAAAAAATTGGTAGATTGGCTCGAAACTGTTAAAAGTGATGCCACGGCTATTTACTTATTGGGCGACATGTTCGATTTTTGGTTCGAATATCATAGTGTTGTTCCCAAGGGTTATGTTCGGTTTTTAGGAAAACTAGCTGAATTGACGGATGCAGGAATCGAAATTCATTTTTTTATCGGAAATCACGATATTTGGACTTTTGGATATTTAGAAAAAGAAATTGGATTGATAATTCATCGCAAAGCGTTTACTGTTAGGCTTGGCAATAAAAACTTCTTTCTTGCTCACGGCGATGGACTTCATGCCGAAGAAAGAGGATTTGAAATTTTGCGCAAAATATTTCATAGTAGTTTGGCACAGAAACTTTTCAGTATTGTTCCATCACGATGGGGTCAAGAATTTGGTTATAATTGGTCTATGAAAAATCGGGAGAAAATTTTACACGTTGAAAGTAAGTTTCTAGGCGAAGAAAATGAAAATTTAGTGATTTTTGCTAAAAAATACCTTTTATCGAACAATGTTGATTTCTTGATTTTTGGTCATCGTCATATTGCACTAGATTTGGAGTTGAAAGACCAAAAAAGAATAGTTATTTTAGGTGATTTTGTTGGAATATTCTCCTATGGTGTATATGATGGTGAGAATTTTCATCTGGAATATTTTGAAAAACCGATAGTTACATATTTTAATACAAAGCCTTATTATTTTCCACTCGGAAAGTTATAAGGCTTTTTTTATTTTTTTTTATTTTACTTCAGTGTAATGGTTATAAGTCCATTATTGCCACAGTACAACATGCAACTACTCCGGCAGTTTCGGTTCTAAGTCTGCTATTTCCCAACGAAACCTGAATAAAACCTGATTGTATTGCCATTTGTATTTCGTCTTTACTAAAATCGCCTTCGGGACCAATTAAAATCAGAATATCCGATGACTTTTGAATTTCGTTTTGCAACACCTTTTTATCGTCTTTGTAGCAATGTGCAATAAACTTTTGTGAATTTTGATGATTTTTAATAAATTCATCGAAAGTGCAAAGTGGATTAAGTTTGGGAAAATAGGCTTTTACCGATTGTTTGGCAGCGGAGATAATAATTTTCTCCAATCGGTCTGCTTTGATTGCTTTCCGTTCGGAGTAACGACAAATTATAGGAGTAATTTCATCAATTCCAATTTCGGTAGCTTTTTCAATAAACCATTCGAGACGTTCAATATTCTTGGTAGGAGCAATGGCAATATGCAATTTGTAGTCACGTTTGCCGAATGCTGTTTTCGTTTCTGTAATTTCAAATCCACAATGATTTGGATGAGGATTCGTAATTTTTGCCCTATAAAACCCGCCAACTCCATCCAATAATTCAATTGCATCACCAACTTTCAAACGCAATACTTTCACTGCATGTAGCGATTCTTCTTCGGGAAGAACATTGCCGTAAACAAGATTGGAAATGTAAAATAAAGCCATTATCTTAGATGAAAGTTGATAATTAATAATTGATAGTTCTTAATTTTCAACTCTCAATTATCAATTACCAACCAATTAGTAAATTTCTCCTTTGGCAGCTAAAAGCGTGTTTTTCAGTAACGAAACGATAGTCATTGGTCCTACACCACCAGGAACTGGCGTTATAAAAGAGCATTTTGGTGCTACTTCGTCAAATTTTACATCTCCACTGAGTCGGAAACCGCTCTTGGTTTTGTCTGAGGGTATGCGGGTAGTTCCAACATCAATAACTGCAGCACCATTTTTAACCATATCGCCGGTTAGGAATTCTGGTTTACCAAGCGCTGCAATGATAATGTCAGCTTGTAAGCAAATTTCTTTTAGATTTTTAGTACGACTGTGGCAAACAGTTACTGTAGCATCGCCAGGATATCCTTTTTGCATCATTAATGAAGCTATTGGTTTTCCTACAATATTACTTCTTCCAATCACAACACAACTTTTTCCGGAAGTTGGTATTTCGTACCGTTTTATTAATTCAACTATTCCTGATGGAGTTGCACAGACATAACAGGGTAATCCGATGGACAAGCGACCTACATTTACAGGATGAAAACCGTCAACATCTTTACGAAAATCTATAGCTTCTATTACCTTTTGTTCCGAAATATGTTTTGGTAAAGGCAATTGAACAATAAAGCCATCTAAATTATCATCTTTATTTAATTCATCAATTTTCTCTAATAGTTCGTTTTCAGCTACATCTGCCTCAAAAGTGATTTTCGTAGATTTGAATCCTACTTGTTCACACGATTTTACTTTATGAGCCACATAAGTTTCGCTTCCACCATCATGTCCAACAATAATAACTGCCAAATGTGGCACTCTTTTACCGGCATCAACTATTTTATTTACTTCTTCGGCAATTTCTGCTTTTACTTGTTCTGAAATGGCTTTGCCATCGATAATAGTGAACATACTAACCCCCTTCTTATTCCCCCAAGGGGGAAAGATAAAAATTATATATATTAATATTTTGAAAACCTACAAAAAGCCCCCCTTGACGGATTTAGGGGGTTTTTATCTGCGTTTCCCTATTTTCAACTTGCCCTGACTCATTGTAGCCATTTTCATCATTTTGCTAGTTTGTTCAAATTGTTTTAATAGTCGGTTCACATCTACAATAGATGTACCGCTACCTTTTGCAATTCGTTGTTTACGACTTCCATTCAACAATGCCGGATTTTCGCGTTCATTAGGTGTCATTGAATGAATAATAGCCTCAATACCTTTGAAAGCATTGTTGTCTACTTCTACATCTTTCAATGCTTTACCCATACCCGGTATCATTGCAGCCAAGTCCTTGATATTTCCCATTTTTTTGATTTGGGCAATTTGAGATAAAAAGTCGTTAAAATCAAATTGATTTTTGGCTATTTTTTTTTGTAATCTTCGAGCATCTTCTTCATCATATTGTTCCTGAGCGCGTTCCACCAACGAAACAATGTCACCCATTCCTAAGATACGATCTGCCATACGTTCGGGATAGAAAACATCCAATGCTTCCATTTTTTCACCCGTTCCAACAAATTTAATCGGTTTATTTACAACCGAACTTATTGAAAGTGCTGCACCACCACGAGTATCACCATCAAGTTTCGAAAGTATAACACCGTCAAAATTTAGTCTTTCGTTGAATTCTTTTGCTGTATTTACTGCATCTTGTCCAGTCATGGCATCTACCACAAAAAGAATTTCCTGTGGTTGAATGGCATTTTTGATGGCAGCAATTTCGTTCATCATAATTTCGTCTACCGCCAATCGACCGGCAGTATCCACAATCACTACATCATTTCCATGTAGTTTGGCGAATTTAATAGCTGCTTCGGCAATAGATACGGGATTTTTACTTTCTAAATCTGTAAAAACGGATATTTGAATTTGTTCGCCAAGAACTTTTAATTGCTCTATTGCAGCCGGACGATATACGTCACAAGCTACTAACAAAGGATTTTTTGCACGTTTTGTCTTGAGATAATTTGCTAACTTACCCGAAAATGTTGTTTTACCTGAACCTTGCAACCCCGACATTAATATTACCGTAGGAGAACCTTTCAGATTGATATCCACATTTTGACCGCCCATAAGTTCAGCCAGTTCGTCGTGAACGATTTTCACCATTAACTGATTTGGTTTCAAAGAGGTAAGCACATTTTGTCCAATAGCTTTTTCTTTTACAGTTTCAGTAAATGTTTTGGCAATTTTATAATTAACATCTGCATCAAATAAGGCTTTACGAACATCTTTCAACGTTTCGGCCACATTTATTTCGGTAATTCTACCTTCACCCTTCAGGATTTTAAACGACCTTTCCAATCTTTCACTTAACGATTCAAACATATTGAATTAATTGATTTTAAATTTCTATTTTTGTGATTGCAAAGGTAAAAAAAATGCTGCAATCAGCAAATTGGTTCATAACTAATACGAAATTTTAATTACCGAACTGAAAGCTTTTTGTTAAATATAATGAAATTGATTTATATCATATTTATAACTAAAAAATTATTTTTTGAGTTCAATTCAAAAATCATTTGCAATTGGAATAAACAAAAAACCACGATAATAAAAAATTCCATATATATATCATTATCAAATAATTTTAAATAATCTTCATAAATATTTAGTTATAATCTGTCTATTGTTATTATTCTTTGTGCAACTAGTGGTTTTTCAGGGAAACTCTTGTATATTTTTTATGCATAAAATTTGACAGTTTTTTTTGAAATTAAATTCAAGAAATAAGTAAAGCTTAAAAAAAACTTAAATTGCAATATCACCAAAACTATAACTCTTTATTTGATGTTATATGATGAAATTAAAAAATTATTAAAATAAACAAAATGAGCTTAAACGAAAAATTAAACTGGCGTTATGCCACCAAAAGAATGAATGGAACTAAAGTTCCTCAAGAAAAAGTAGATAGTATTCTAGAAGCCATTAGGTTGGCTCCAACTTCACTCGGATTTCAAGCATTTAAAGTCTATGTAATTGAAAATCAAGGTTTAAAAGAAAAAATATATAACTTAGCTTGTCAGCAACCACAAATAAAAGAAAGTTCTCATTTTCTGGTTTTTGCTCCTAACAGAAAAGTTACAACTGAGCTAGTGCGTGAATATCTTGCATTTTTTGCCAGTGAAAGAGGTGTTTCAATAGAGAGTTTAAGTCATTTTGATGAATTATTTGTTAATATTATTAATCAAAGCGAAGAGAAAAATTTTGCATGGACTTCTCATCAGGCATATATTGCATTGGGAATTGGTTTGGTAGCTGCAGCCACCGAAAATGTAGATGCAACTCCTATCGAAGGTTTTAATGCTGACGAGCTGGATAAAATATTGGGATTAAAAGAACAAAATTTAGGATCTGTGGTAATTCTCACCCTTGGTTATCGTGATGAAGAAACAGATTACTTGTTTACTAAAAAGAAGGTTAGAAAAAGTAAGGAAGATTTTTTTGTTTTGATTAAATAATCAGATAAAGCAAGTTAACATTTTAATAAATAATCAATTATTACTTCGTTATGAAAAAACATTTTGTACTTAATTTAATTTTTTTAGTTTTAATTTTTCAATCGCTTTCTGCTCAGAAAACTCCTAAAAATGTAATTTTTTTAATTGGCGACGGTATGGGAATTGCTCAAGTATATGCAGCAATAGTAGCTAATAACAATAAACTTAATTTGGAACGTTGTACTCATGCTGGTTTTTCGAAAACATACTCATCCAATAACTTTACAACAGATTCTGGTGCTGGTGGCACGGCTTTGGCTTGTGGTGTAAAAACAAAAAATGGAATGATCGGTATGAATTCTGATTCAGTAGCAGTAGAATCAATTCTCGAACTTGCCGCTCATAACAAGTTATCAACTGGAATTGTTGTGGCTTGTGCTGTAACGCATGCCACTCCGGCTTCTTATATTGCACATCAAATCAATCGCAACATGTACGATGAGATTGCTGCAGATTATTTGAAAACAGATATTGATGTTTTTATAGGGGGTGGACGAAAGTACTTTGAAGACAGAAACGATGGAAAAAACCTAACAAATGAACTTAAAAATAAAAATTATCAGGTTGTTTATAATATTAATGATGTAAAAGCTATTAAAACAGGAAAATTAGTAGGTTTATTATATGAAGATCAAAACCCAAAGATGCCTGAACGTGGAACCATGTTGCCCGATGCAACAATGGCTGCCATTGATATTTTGGATAATAATTCAAAAGGTTTTTTCTTGATGGTAGAAGGGTCGCAAATTGATTGGGCGTGCCACGATAATAATATAAAAGAAGAAATTAAAGAAATGCTCGATTTTGATGAGACAATTGGACTCGCACTCAATTATGCGGAAAAAACTGGCAATACGCTTGTTATTGTTACTGCCGATCACGAAACAGGTGGTTTAACAATATTGAATGGTAAATTTGGTTCAGATGACATGAGTGCATCTTTTTCCACTAAAAATCACTCGGGAGTTCCTGTTCCTGTTTTTGCTTATGGCCCGGGCGCCGAAAACTTCACCGGATTTATGGAGAATATAAGTTTTAAAGGAAAACTTGAAAAACTTTTGAAATTAAAAAAATAGAAAAGTAGTTATTCAAATATTTAAATAATTAGGTAAAATTCGATCTCAATTAAGTAAAATGTAATAATTATTGATATGTTTAATGTAATTAATGTCCAGCTATACAGTCTTGTAACGATAACTAAATACTTTATAAAATATAAAAACAAAACAGCCATTAAAAATTATTTTTCAATGGCTGTTTTTTATAATTTATTTTGACTTTTTTATTTCAAACCTAATTTTTTCTTTACAAGAGGAGTCAAATCACTAGATTTTGGAGATTGGTAAATAATACTTTGAGTGCTTAAATCGAAGATATAGAGGTAATTGTTTTCTGTTCCAACTTCCGTAATTGCTTTTTTAACCTTTTCTACCACAGGTGTAAACAATTCTTGTTGTTTCTTTTGTAAATCTGCACTGGCTGTTTGTTGGAAAGTAGTAATACGTTGTTCAATTTCACCAATTTCACTTTGACGAGCTTGTTTAATGCTTTCGGGCATAGTAGCTTGTTTTTCTTGATACTCTTTGATTTTGGAGGTGTATTCTTCACGCATTTTTACTAACTCTTTTTCCCATTGTGACTGCAAATCGCTTATTGTTTTTTCGATTGTTGCGCGTTCGGGCATTAAGGTTAGGATTTCTTGAGAATTAATGTGACCAAGTTTTGATTCTTCAGCCATTAAATAGATGGGTAATGCAAAAAGCAGTACGATAGCAATTTTTTTTAACATGTTACTTTTTTTAGTAGTTTATATTTGTTCGTATAAAATGGAATGCAAAAGTATAAAAATTATTTTGAATACCCCAATTTTTGAAGTATTATATCACTTATGTCGAGTTTTGGAGAAGTAAAAAGTACACTTGTGGATGAACTTTTATCGAAAACAAGATTATAATCTTTTTCCTTACAAATTTCTTGTATTGCGGTATATACTTCATCTTGAATAGGTTTCATTAAACTTTGACGTTTTTTAAAAAGTTCACCTTCTGGTCCAAAATAGCCACGTTTCAATTCCTGAACTGCTTTTTCTTTGGCAACTATTTCTTCTTCGCGTTTCACTTTCATATCTTCCGATAGGAATACAAGTTCTGTTTGATAATTTTTATACATTTTCTGAACCTCCTGATTTTGAGCTTCAACCTCCGATTGCCATTTCTTTGAAACTTGATTTAATTGCTCATTAGCTGTTTCGTAAGTTGGAATATTCTTCATAATATATTCCATATCCACCATGGCAAATTTTTGAGCGTTTCCCAAAAGTGCTATTCCTGCAATAAAAAATAGCGAGATAATTAGTTTTTTCATAAATTTTCATGTGTTAAAAAATTAAACTTTATATCTGTTTTTTAATAGTTACACAAAATCTTTGCCAAGTATTTGATTGTTTCTTTAACTATTTGCCAAAGCTATCAACAACTGTTAACTCTCAACATTTAACAGTAAACAATAACTACAACTCTTGTCCAAGTACAAAATGGAATTGACTTCCGCTAACAGTACCATTCACTTTGTCGAAACCATAACCCCAATCAATTCCCATCATACCAAACATGGGCAGAAAAATACGCACACCTATACCTGCTGTTCGTTTAAGGTCAAAGGGATTATAATCAGAAATTTTATTGAAACAATTACCTGCTTCCACAAAAGTCAATGCATAAATGGTTGCCGACTGTTCCAAAGATAGGGGATATCGCAATTCCATTGTAAATTTATCATATAAATAACCCATATTTGAACCAATTTTTGAATCATATGGTGTAAGTGAACCGCTTTCATAACCACGCATTGCAATATAATCGGAACCATAACTAGTGTAACTAGACATTCCATCTCCTCCCATTATGTAAGTTTCGTATGGTGAACGTGCATTCTCGTTATAATGACCAAGGTATGAAAACATAATCCGACTCATAATTACTAATTTATTATCTCCCGAAATGGGTGTAAATGTTTTGCCGGTAAAAGTCCATTTATGATATTCAATGAATTTATACCGATCTGCATTGGTCATATTAGGGTCGGCATAATTTTTCCCATTGATAGCTGAATATGGAGGTGTAAACTTTAAGCCAAGAGAGAAGATCGAACCACTGCGAGTATAAATGGGACTATCTATCGAACTTCGGCTAAGTGTAAGATTTAGACTTATATTATTATAATTTCCTTCAGTCAAGGGAGGTAAATAATACCAACTTTTTAGCATAAATAATTGATAAGATAATTCGCCTTGAAAAGTGAAATAATCATCTGGCCAACTAAGTCTTTTTCCATAACCTAACGAAATTCCAATAGTACGCATGTATTTTTCAGGATCCATTTCGCTTTGGTATGAGCTATTTGAACTACTATTGTAACCACTATACCCACTACTGTATGAATTATAATAACTACTGTTGTAACTAGAATAACGATCGCTTACAGCAGATTGTGAAGAGTAATAAATTGAAGCTGATAGAGAATTTGGTCGCTTGCCACCAAGCCAAGGTTCTAAAAAAGACAAACTTACAGATGTATATGATTGTCCATTGGTACGTGCATTGAGCGAAAAAGTTTGTCCTTCACCTTGTGGCACAATACGATATGTTTTTGGTCGAAATATATTTTGAATTGCAAAGTTGCTGAATTTCAAGCCAATACTTCCAACAACTCCTGTAGAACCCCATCCTGCAGAAAATTCAACCTGATCGCTTCCTTTGGTTTCTAATTCATAATTAATATCAACAGTACCATTTTCGGGGTTAGGCTGAATATCAGGTTTCAGTTTTTCCTGATCAAAATGACCCATTTGAGCCAGTTCACGCAGGGTTCTCATAACATCTTCCTGACTGTATAATTGACCTGGTTTTGTTCTTATTTCTCGGCGCACAACATGTTCATAAACCCTTGTATTTCCTTTAATCCCAATTTCGTGTATAGTAGCAGGTTTTCCTTCATACATTCGCATTTCGAAATCGATAGAATCATTAACTATTTGAACTTCAACCGGATCAATTTGAAAAAACAAATAGCCGCGGTCTTTATAAAGTTTACTTACAGCAGTATTTTCATCAGTTTCAAGTTTTTCCATAAGGTCTTTGTGATTATACACATCGCCTTTTTTTATTCCCAATACAGTATTTAGATAATCATACGGATAAATTGTATTTCCTACCCATTTAATATTTCTGAAGTAATATTTTTTCCCTTCATCAACCGTTATAGTTACATTCACAGTTTTATCATCAAATTTTACAACACTGTCTGAAACTATGTAGGCATCGCGATAACCAATTTCATTATATTTCTCAATTAATGCTACTTTATCTTTTTCATATTCTTCTTTCACAAATTTCTTAGTCCTAAAAAAATTTCGGAAATTTTTATCATTTGTTTTTTTCATAACCTTATTTATTTGGTTATGAGTAAGAGCTTTATTTCCAATAAAAACTAATTTGTGAATTTTAGTTTTAAGCTTTTTATCTACATTAATATCAACAATTACATGTCCAGGTTTATTGGGGTCATTGTGTTGGTAAACGTTCACAACCACATTCAAAAATCCTTTTTCTTCCATGTATTTTTCAATCACCTTTTTCGCTCTGTCCGAAATATTGGGTGTTATTTGATTTCCTTTAACAAGCCCTACTTTCACTTCAATATCTTCAATTTCTCCCTTTCTAAGTCCATTGTAGTTGATTTCGGATATTCTGGGGCGTTGTTTTAAATTAATTGTCAGCCATATTTTTCCATCCTTTATTTTTGTTGCTAAAATTTTAACATCAGAGAATAGTCCTTGTTTCCAAAAACGTTTTATGGCATTGGTAATAACATTTCCAGGAACTTCAATAATATCGCCAACTACTAGACCCGAAAATCCGATAAGTACAAAATCTTCGTAATTATCGGCACCAGAAACTTTGATTTCAGCTATCTCATATTTGGGAGCTGTATTAGAATATTCAATAGTGGGTAGGTTCGTCGAATCTTTTTCGTTTGTTGATTGAGCAACAATTAATTGACTGAAAATGAAGAGCAATGAAAATGAAAATAACGTTTTGTGTAGCATATATATATCTTAATGTCAAATATCTTGAATTTTTAAAAAAATAAATTTTACTGTTGGAATTAATATTTATTTACCAAATCGGCGTTCGCGTTGTTGAAATTCGAAAATGGCATGGTAGAGATTTTCTTTTCTAAATTCAGGCCAATGAGTTTGTGTAAAATATAGTTCAGTGTATGCTATTTGCCAGAGTAAGAAATTACTGATACGTTCTTCCCCACTGGTTCTGATTAATAAATCAGGGTCTGGAATAGATTTTGTAGTAAGATGATCACTAATCAATTCATCATTAATGTCTTGGGTACTATATTTCCCATTTTTAACTTCCGTGCATATGTTTTTTATGGCATTTGTAATTTCCCACCTTGAAGAATAGCTCAGAGCCAGAACCAATGATAATCCTGTATTCGAACTTGTTTGCGTAATGCACCGCAGCATCTTTTCTCTTGCATTTATGGGTAATCGGTTTAAATCACCAATCATCATTAATCGAACATTGTTTTTATGTAATGTTGTTGTCTCCTTCTCAATAGTATCAATAAGAAGCTCCATAAGTGCATCTACCTCCGATTGTGGTCTATTCCAATTTTCAGTTGAAAATGTGTAGAGTGTTAAATATTTTAATCCAATTTCAGTGGCAGCTTCTGTTATTTCGCGTACCGATATTACTCCATTCTGATGTCCTTCAAACCGATTTAATCCACGTTCTTTTGCCCATCGACCATTTCCATCCATTATTATGGCAATATGTTTGGGTAATTTTGCTTTATTTATTTTTTCTAAAATGGATAACATAATTATAGAGAGTATTTTATGTATTTGTGTTTATTAACACTTGTTGCACTGTTAATGCAATCGCATGTTTTTTTCCAGATGTCATAACTCACACCCAAAGTTAAAGTTGAAAGTAAGTCATTGTTAAAAATATTACTTCCATTTAAACCATTTGGATTGTTCAAATCATCAACTCCTTCAATTTTGTCGGAAAATAGTAATAATCTTTGTGTCCATTGAATATTTAGGTTCCAACGTTTTACCACTTTCAATTTAAAACCAACTCCAAATGTACTACATGCATCGGGAAATGCCCGACCTATATATTTATCAGAAATTGCACCTAAACCACCAAAAATATAGGGCGAAAATAATTTACTTAAACGGTTATTTTTGCTTCGTTCAAAATCGAAGAAGTTAAATTCACCACATAAATCAGCAGTATAAATTGTACTGTTTTCAAATGGTATGGTATTGTTTATATTTGTAATATATTCACCAACAATTTTCGTTCTATTTATTTCTGCTCGTAGTGCAATACGAGGATTAACTTTATATCGAAAGAAAACACCATAGTTAAATTGTGTATTGTGAAATAAAAAGTAATTAGCATCACCCAAATAGTAAGCCCCACCACCCAACAAACCTATTTCTGCACGATATACATCTTGTGCTGATAATTGCCAACAAAATAAAAAAATAAAATTTAAAGAAAGCAGTTTAATTATTTTAAAAACCATACATTTTTCAATAACAATAAATAATCAAACTTAGAACGTAAATTTTGGATTTAAATTTTATAACTTAATTTTTAACCAACAGCAAAAGTAGTTATAATCTTTTTAATGTTGATAAATTGACATGAAAGTGAGTGTTATATTTAACAAAATATTGGAAAATTAGTGAGTTAGTAGTAAATCACATACAGAGATTAATAAATTTTTTTAAATTATAAACGTTTAAAGTTGGCAATTGCTATATTTTCTTTTCGTGTCATTTCTATTCTTAATTCGTGCGTTTTATCATCCTGTCCACAAAGATGCAAAATTCCATGTATCATAATGCGATGTAATTCCGTATTAAAATCTTCTCCGAATTCTTCGGCATTACTTTTCACTGTATCAATACTAATAAATATATCGCCAGAGATAAGGTTGTTTTCGCTATAATCGAATGTAATTATATCTGTGTAATAATCGTGGTTTAAATATTGTTTGTTTATTTCTAATATACTTTCATCGGAACAAAAGATATATGCAATTTCACCAGTTTTTTTTCCATAAACTACAGCAGTTTCTTTTATCCAAATGTTGATTTTTTTTTTGGATATAACGGGAATCGAAATATCTTTGGCTATATAATGAATCATATTTTAATGAAAAAACAAATAACCCAAGAGAATAGCAGCTGTAATACCAGCAAAATCAGCTAGTAAACCACATATTAATGCGTAACGTGTTTTTTTAATACCTACTGAACCAAAATAAACAGCTAAAATATAGAAGGTTGTATCGGTTGAACCCTGAATTATGCAAGAAAGTCTGCCCACAAATGAATCGGGTCCATTTAATTTCATAGCATCCACCATCATGCCACGCGCTCCACTACCACTCAATGGCTTCATCAATGCAGTTGGCAATGCTCCCACAAAATCGGTATTTAAACCTGTTAAACTAATCAGCCATGATATGCTATCAATTAACATAGTCATACCACCTGAAGCACGAAACATTCCAATAGCAACCAAAATGGCAATTAAATATGGCACAATACCAATGGCTACTTGAAAACCCTCTTTGGCACCTTCGATAAAAGAATCATACACATTAATTTTCCGAATGGCAGTAATTACCACAAATGAAATGATAATAGATAATAAAATAAAACTGGCAGCAAAACTCGAGTAAAGAGCAATTTGTTCTTTGGGTAATCCACTCAGAAAATATATTATTCCTGCAATAATTGAAGTTACTCCCAATAAAGTGAGCAATATCGTTTTATCAAACAGATTGATTTTTTGATATATAGCCACACTAATTAATCCGGTTAATGCAGCAAAATAAGTTGCTAGCACAATAGGTAGAAACACATCGGCCGGATTAGCTGCTCCTAACTGTGCACGATATACCATCACACTGATTGGAATGAGTGTCATACCAGCTGTGTTCAGTACCAGAAACATAATCATAGGATTGGAAGCAGTATCTTTTTCTAGGTTGATTTCCTGCATTTCTTTCATAGCTTTCAATCCCATTGGTGTTGCTGCATTGTCCAATCCAAGCATATTGGCTGAAATATTCATAAACATGCTTCCCATGGCAGGATGATCTTTGGGAATGTTGGGGAAGATTTTACAGAAAAATGGTGCTACCAAACGTGAAAATGTGTTAATAACACCGCCTTTTTCTCCAATTTTCATAATTCCTAACCAAAGTGAGAGTACTCCGGTCAACCCCAGCGAAATCTCGAAACCTGTCTTGGCTGAAACGAAAGTTGAATTTACAACATCAGAGAAAACTTGTGCATTGCCAAAAAATACCAATTGCACAAGAGCTACAATAAAAGAAATCACCAAAAAACCAATCCAAATAAAGTTGAGTACCATGAAAAATAATGAAATGATTGAAAGATTAATTTTCTAAAAACGTGTCATTAATTCAATAATCTGAGTTTAGTGATATTTTAAAAGTGCAAAAGTACATTTTTTTTTTGTTTTACTCAACTTATTTCATTTATGTAACCTTTATAGTATAAATAACATGATTTATCGTCATAAATAGTGTTTTTTTGAATTGATTGTTTTAATTATTCAAAGATGTCTATTTTGTTAGTTATTTGATATATTCCACACCAAACCAGTAAATTAAATAAAATGACTTTATTTCGATTGTAATATTATTTAGTTGTAATAAAAAAACTTGAACTTTTTATGCTCGACCCCTATCCTTAACCCTTTGTCCCTTCCTACAAATCGGGACAAGAATACGAAAGGGTATACGGTAGTAGAATCAATATAAGTAGCTCATTGTTAGCAGTCTGCGAAATCCATCATCTTGTGAGAGGAATTTATAGAGAGGTCTGAAACTTAAGGGATATGATTTAAATCAATATAAACTTTATGAATGAATCAATTTTTTTTTTACTTACAAAAAGAGTTTGATTATAAAACCTGTTATAAATTGGAATATTGACTGCTCTGATTTTAAAATAATTATTATTGGATTTGATAATTCGTTAAAAACTACAATTTCCACATAAAGCTGGTTTATCCAGGATTACAATATCTTCTTTGGTATCGTAATATAAACAGGCATTGATGTTGAATTGCCTATTACTAATTTTGGCAATACTTCTGTCGACATAGAAGTAATCGTCATTGCTATTACACAAATCTTTAATATATCCGATATACAAGGTTTTATATTGTGGTATGGCAAGTTTTTTTCGACCAAAGGTTATGAATTATTTCCCCATTTTAATACATCTTGGGTTCCTGATTTGGTAACAATGCCCGAAGTACCATGGTTATTAACCTAATCGTTTGGGATAAATAAATAAACTAACCTGCCGAGTTGAAATAAAAATTGAAATTATTTTTGTTAAACCAATAGTCATTCCATATTCCGCACATTACGTAAACGGCATAAGTATTCGAAAAGAGATCAACGTCCATTTTACCACTTATCCATGTTTGGAAGTCAACGCCGGTTTTTAAATTCAAATTACTTTTATATCGGAAAGTTGATTTTTTGCTACATCCAAAGCAGTAGCAATGGTTATTAGGTCGTATACCGGTGTGTATGTTGATGTAAGTGTGATGTTTCGATAACCATTTGGGTTTGGTCTGTACTTTTAAATTCTGCTCCACAATTTGATTTCCAAAGATTGCCATTGCTATCGATATATATTTATTCAACCGATTTTCAATATATTGTTTATCAACAAGTTCTATCAACTGATTTACGCCATAATAAACTACGTTAGGATCTACTTTTATTTTAATACCCAAACGACATTAGCTTGATTTTGGAGCAGTTCATACAACAAATTTTCAAACAAATCGTGCAATATACTTTGCTAATAGAGGTAAGATCATTTTTGAGCCATTTTAAATTGATTCTCTCTTCACCTGCCATTTTTTATCCTTTTACATACTTTTTAAAGTTAAGTGCAAAGCAATCATGATGCTTGGTGTATTTATAGGGTTATGAACTTGACCTGATATGCCTTTCGGTCGACGATGACTTGTATTTCCTCTAATACGCATCCCCATATTGGTTAATGCTATGATTTTTCCATCCTTGATTCTACTCCGATAAGTAAATATTCCATTTTTTGAACGCTAAGTCCACAAAGACACCAAGACACAACGCTCAGATACACAATACATTTATTTCTTCGCAGCTCCCGCATTGCGAGACAAATTTAGCGACATTGCATTTTTGCCTTTAGAAAAATTCTTTCGGAGTGGACACTTCCTTTAAAAAATGGAAAATTAGTTTTAATATATATGATTATAGGGTTTTGATCGAAATATGTGAGGAGGTTATTCCATTCGGCAGTCGAAATTTCAAAAATAATCAGGGATTGGATGTTATTTAGAAAATATATACTAATGGGGTAACCGATTCTGTAGATTTAAATTTAGTAAATGTTATGATATCATAACTACTAACTTCGCTTTTCTAAATCACCAACCCTCGATTTGTAAACAAACACAGTATCCTATGCAAATACAATTTGTAACTAAAAATGAAAGATAGAAGCAAGGTGCTAAATATTTTCATACTTATCTGATATTTAGCGTTTTATTAAATAAGAAAGTAATTTTAAATTTTTTTCAAATGATATAAATATAGAAATTCAAATCCTATTTACAGTATTACTTGAATATAAAGTTAATAAGTATGTTGAATTTTGCAAAGAAAATAATTTAATACATTGGTTTTTGAAAAATGGATTTATATTGTATAGTATAGTTAATTTGTATAGTTAAGACTCTGAATACAATTTAATGTAAAATTGATTACTATTATAAAGTTAAGTGTTAGTTTACATTTTGTTGCCTTAAAAAAACTTATTTCTATTTAGTGTAGATTTTTCAACTTGAATTGGTCGATAAATTTTATTATCTTTGCCAATCCGTTGTACAAAGATGTTGGATTACTAAAAAATAATGGATTTCAACATCACGAGCTTACTGAAGTTTTTTGTTGATGTTGTGGTTTTAGATTATCATTATTTGTAGGAAACCATAGTAGAAGCATAAAACATAATAGTTTGATATTTAAAAGTATAGACAATATTTGTATTTTAAATGTTTAATTTATTTATGTATAAATTTCATAGAACAACTGAGATTTTAATTAGAATTCATAAGAATTGAACCATAAAATGGGAAAAATAATTTCGTTGGCAAATCAAAAAGGTGGTGTTGGTAAAACCACAACTGCCATCAACCTAGCAGCATCGTTGGCTACTCTAGGCAAAAAAGTTTTGCTGGTTGATGCCGACCCACAAGCCAATGCTTCATCCGGATTGGGCATTGATATACGTACACTTGAGTTTACAATTTACGAATGTCTGATTGATGGAATTCCTTCAATTCAAGCTATACATCCCACTGAATTAGAGAATTTATTTGTTCTTCCATCGCACATCGATTTGGTCGGCGCTGAGATTGAAATGTTGAATATGGAAAACCGTGAACGGGTAATGAAAAATTTGCTTCTTCCTTTAAAACCATTTTTTGATTATATTTTAATTGACTGTTCACCGTCTTTGGGATTAATAACAGTAAATGCACTAACGGCTTCCGATTCAGTAATTATTCCTGTTCAATGTGAGTATTTTGCACTCGAAGGAATTAGTAAGTTGCTGAATACCATAAAAATAATAAAAAGTAAATTGAATACTGCGTTGGAAATTGAAGGTTTTCTGTTGACCATGTATGACAATCGTTTACGCCTTGCGAATCAGGTTTATGCCGAAGTCAGAAAACATTTTCAGGGAATGGTGTTCGACGCCGTTATAACTCGCAATGTACGCCTAAGCGAAGCTCCAAGTCATGGAAAACCGGTATTGTTGTATAATCCGGAATCGAAAGGCTCCATGAATTATATGGATTTAGCCAAAGAATTGAATAGCAAAAATAGTTAATAAGTTGATTTTATATACTGTAAATCATATTGTTCTGTTAGTTAAATTGTAAATAGTTAATATTGAATTTGTAATTTAAAAATGACAAAATATACAGGTTTAGGAAGAGGTTTAGGTGCATTAATCGACACCGAGCACATTAATACCAGTGGTTCTTCGTCAATCAGCGAAGTGGAAATGGATTTGATATTTGCAAATCCAAATCAACCGCGAAGTCATTTTGATGAAGACACTTTAACCGAACTGGCTGCTTCAATTCGTGAATTAGGCGTTATTTCGCCCATTACTTTACGGAAAAATGAAGACAGTACTTTTCTTATTATTGCAGGTGAACGGAGGTTCAGAGCTTCCAAACTTGTTGGCTTAAAATCAATACCGGCATATATTAAAACTGCTGCCGATGAGCAGGTGATGGAAATGGCTTTGATTGAAAATATTCAACGTGAGGATTTGAATGCCATTGAAATTGCACTTACATTTTATCGATTGATGGAAGAATATAAATTGACGCAGGAACGACTGAGTGAACGTGTTGGTAAAAAGCGTACTACTATTGCCAATTACCTTCGATTATTACGATTGCCTGCCGAAATTCAAGTGGGAATTAAGAATAAAAAAATTGATATGGGTCATGCCCGTGCAATTTTAGGATTGTCTGAACCTGACACTCAATTGAATCTGTATGAGAGTATTGTTAAAAACAATTACACTGTCAGAAAAGTTGAAGAATTGGTTCGTTTGTATATGGAAACAGGAAGTTTTGATGTAAAACATAAAGTGTTATTGAATCCGGTGAATGGTTTGCAGGAATTTGATGACTTAAAAAAACAATTGAGTCGGGTTTTTGGAGGTAAAGTACAATTTTCGTGTAATCCCGATGGTAAAGGAAAAATTTCAATTCCATTTTCGAATGATGAAGAGTTAACACACATTATGGAATTGTTCGATAAAATTTAAGTGTGTATTTGTGATTAAATACTTAAACATATTTTTTTCAATTATTTTCCTGATGTCGCTCAGTGCTCGGGCACAAGATGTGTCTGAAAATAAACTTTCATTTGAAAAAAAAATAATTATAAAGTCCGAATCGATACCTAAGCAAATTGCTGAACTAGAATATGATACATTGAAACAAAAGCCATTTAAACCTGATCCGAGAAAAGTGGTGTGGTTTGGAGCAATTATACCTGGTTATGGACAGATTTTAAATAAAAAGTATTGGAAATTGCCAATAGTTTACGGAGGTTTTTTAGGATTTGCTTATGCAATAACGTGGAATGCAAGTCGTTATAAGTCTTACCAAACTGCCTATCGTGATATAATAGATACTGATCCTACCACGAATAGTTTTATTGAAATTATTCCCAAAGGATATACCATTGAACGTTATGGTGGTATTAGCGGTTACACCAATACTTTGAAATCAGCACAGGATAATTATAGACGTTATCGCGATTTAAGTGTTATTTTTACTGTGGCTTATTATGCTATAACCATAGTGGATGCGTATGTTGATGCTCAATTATACGACTTTGATATTAGTCCAAACTTATCGTTGCGGGTTCAACCAACGCTGATTAAAAATTCCATGAGTTCATCGCATACGCTTGGTATTCAATGCTGTTTTAAGCTAAAATAAGAATTTAAATAAGAAAAATATTAATATAAGATGAATTTTAAAACCTTATTTTCTATAAGTCTGTTTTTAATAATAAGTTGTTCGTGGGGTTATTCTCAGGGAGTTAATACTACATCCAATAAAAACACTCAAGGTGATTTAGATACGGATTCCTCAATAAATATACCTGTTGAATTCAATAATTCATTGGATTATATGTTAAACTCCTGGATTGTGAAACGTTCCAAAACTTCAAATTGCAGATCCAGTGAAATGCCAGCTTTAGTTTCAGATTCAATATGTAAACTCAGATTGTCTAAAATGCCTTATTTGATGGAGATGCCTTATAATCCGACTATCCGATCATTTATTGATTTATATACCATTAGGAAGCGCCATCAGGTAGAATATATGATGGGAATGAGTCATTATTATTTTCCAACTTTTGAACAAGTGTTGGGTGCTAATAATTTGCCTCTGGAGTTGAAATATTTATCCATTATAGAATCGGCACTCAATACAACTGCTGTGTCACGAATGGGTGCTGCAGGATTGTGGCAATTGATGATCGGTACCGGTAGAATGTATGGTTTGGAAATTAACAGTTTGGTAGACGAACGTTTATCGCCCGATAAAGCCACTAAGGCTGCTGCGCAATTTCTTAAAGATTTATATTCAATTTATGGCGATTGGAATCTTGTTATTGCCTCGTACAATTGCGGTCCAGGAAATGTAAATAAAGCAATTAGGAGGTCGGGTGGAAAACGTGATTATTGGGCTATTTATCCTTTTCTACCGAAAGAAACAAGGAGTTATGTGCCAATTTTTATTGCAGCAAATTATGCTATGCACTATGCAGCTGAACATAATTTATGTGCTGCAATAGTTAATATGCCAATCATTACCGATACAATTATGATTCATCATAGGATTCATTTGGAGCAGATTGCCAGTGTGTTGAATTTGTCTATCGAAGAAATTAGATTGTTAAATGCACAATATCGGAAAGACATTATTCCGGGTAATATAAAACCTTATGCACTTTGTTTACCATTGAATTATGTAAATACTTTTATAGATAAAATGGATCAAATTCTTTCGTATAAAGCTGATTCGTTGATAAATAACCGTAGAAGTGAAATTGAGATTTTACAGACTTCATCATCTTCTATGTCGCCTGGAGGTTCGGAAAGAGTAACTTATCACAAAGTAAAACGAGGACAGAATCTAGGAAGTATTGCTGCACATTATGGTATTTCGGTTATTAAACTCAAGAAATGGAATAATATCAAAGGTTCGAGGATACAAACCGGTCAAAGGTTGAAAATCATTAAATAATTATCTTTTTACAATTTGAAATTTTTATGGAAAAGCTTTTTTATTCTATCTCAGAGGTGGCTGAAATGTTTAGTGTAAATCAGTCAAATTTGCGTTTCTGGGAAAAAGAGTTTAAACAACTAAAACCAAAACGAAACGATAAGGGTACCCGTTTTTACTCGCTGAATGATATCTCTGTAATCAAACAAATAATTTACTTGGTAAATGAACAAAGACTGACTCTTAATGGTGCAAAACGTAAATTAAGTCAGAAAAAAGATACAATTGTAAAACAACAGGAAGTTGTAGAACGGTTGAAATTAGTTAGACAAGAATTATTAGGAATCAGCAAAGCATTGTCACACTAAAAATTACCAAATACTGCTTTTTCAACTTATTTTATATTTTCAAAACGGCTAACCGTTTTATTTTTCTTTCGGATAGTAGTCTGACCACTTAAACACCTCCAGAAAGATATAGTCCGCTTATATCGACTTCATTCTTATTGCTAAATATTTCAGCTTGTTTAAGCAATATTCCACTGGCAGAATAAAGTTGAAAAATTCGATTTGCTTTCGCTATTATAAGCATTGAAAATTATGAATTTATCGTTGACAATCGTGTTGTGATTTGCTTTCAAAAATTGTATCTTTGACATTGATAAACAACGAAGGCAGCAACAAAACCGATTGTAGATTGTTGTGATTTGCTTTCAAAAATTGTATCTTTGACATTGATAAACAACTTAATAATTTCTTGATGCCCGGTACTCCGGCGTTGTGATTTGCTTTAAAAAATTGTATCTTTGACATTGATAAACAACATCCAAAATCAAATAACCGCTGTGTTCAATGTTGTGATTTGCTTTCAAAAATTGTATCTTTGACATTGATAAACAACATCATCAAGTAATAAAGCACTAAGCACTTCGTTGTGATTTGCTTTCAAAAATTGTATCTTTGACATTGATAAACAACAAGTGGGGCAAATCTGAATAATGATTTACAAGTTGTGATTTGCTTTCAAAAATTGTATCTTTGACATTGATAAACAACTTATTTCTTCCTATTGGAATTAACAATGTGTTGTGATTTGCTTTCAAAAATTGTATCTTTGACATTGATAAACAACCACTATTATAGCCACCCCAATACCAGATGGTTGTGATTTGCTTTCAAAAATTGTATCTTTGACATTGATAAACAACAGATGCTGTGTAAGTTTCATCAAGTCAGGTATTTATCGCAAAATTTAGGATTTAAAATCAGTCTGTTTATCAAAATAAAATCCCGTTCACCGAACGGGATTTTTGTTTCTAAATATTTATACCAATGTTGAATAAAACTTTTTAAAAATTGGGTAAGTTATTAAAATTCAGAACAATTCCAATTGCTGACCACCGGTAGTTGCCGTTTTTATTTTTCGCCCCTGAAAAAGTTCCATTTGTCCGAATTGTTTGTCGGTAATACACAAAACACCAATTTGTCCTGCTTCGGGCAATACACTTTTTACCCGTTTTATATGTACATCGGCGTTTTCGCGACTGGGGCAATGGCGTAAATAGATGGAAAACTGGAACATTGTAAAACCATCGTTAACCAGTTTCTTGCGGAAATCGGTATATGCCTTCTTCTCCTTTTTAGTTTCGGTTGGCAAATCGAAGAGTACCAATACCCACATAATTCGATATTCACTAAATCGTTGCAAAATAATGTAGAATGTAGAATGTAGAATTGAGAATTAAGAATGTAGAATTAGATTTTGTTTTGTTCGTTTTTTCGTGAAGTTTTAATAATAATGGTAAGTAATGAGAACAGTTCATTGCAATCGTTCAACAATGAATCGAACATATTTTGATTTAAGAATTCGCAGTCGCGGAGTAGTCTCAGCCAATAATGGGTTTCTTTTGCCTCTTTTAACGATATGGATAGTTTTGCAATAAAATCCTTTTTGCTTTGACCCGAATTTGCTTCTTCTATATTTGCACCTATTGATGTTCCTGACCGTAAAATCTGTTTTGATAGCACAAATTCTTTTTGTTCGCTGCTTAAATATTTGTATAATTTTACTGTCCTAATGGCAAAAGCATACGATTTATATTTCAGTACATTCTCCATTCTCAAAAACTTGGATATAAAATCTTTCGGCTTTCACCCGCATAACATTTCGCCAATGAAGAGCATGTAAATCCTACTGCAATCATCAACGGACTTCGTTGTTCATTTATCATCACATCCAAAACCGGAATATTGAGTAATTTTGCTTTAAGCGATTTGTCTAACTCCGTAAATTCAGCTCCACTTTCTAAAATCTCTATCACCAATTTATCAACAAAAGGACGGTATGGTTCCATAATATCATCGGCAAGGCAATATGCATTGTAGCGATTATGATGGTGAATACCAAGCGTCGGCAGCAGTCCACTACTCACCAATCCACGTGCCACTACGGCGCGCAATATGGCATATCCATAATTCAGTAAATTGTTGGGCGGAATGCCTTCGCGACCTCTTGTGAAATCTGGAATCTGTGGAAACATGTTTTTCCAATAATAGGCAGCTGCACGGGCTTCGAGGTTATCGCTGTCGCCACTTTTTACTTCAGCTACCCATGCCAACATATTTTTTACCATTGCACCATGCATAGTTTTGAGTACGTAAGCCTGATTCTCGATTTTGCATTGTATGGTTTGTTGCCAAAGTTGTTTCTTGAGTGGGAGCGAATCCTCAATCTGGTCTTTAAAACGTTCGCTTTGTGTTGTATTTCCATTTAATGGAAGCATTAATCCTACCGGCATTCGGCTACTGTCGCAGCTTATCAATGCACAGTTATTTGCCAGCAAAGCCTCAATAAGTCCATGAGTGATGGTGATTTGTTTGTTATCCAACACCAACACACCAATGTCTTCTATTGGAATGGTATTGTTTCCGGTGCGGTCGTCCATGCCATTGGCTTCGGGTAAATGAATGACCAACTGAGCATTTCGCATACTCAGATAAGCCGGATTACCAAAATAAAGCGTACGTTTAATCATAAAAATTAGGTCAATTCTACATTCTACATTCTACATTCTCAATAAGTTTTTTGCATCCAACGCATCATAAAAACGTCATAAATGCGATAATAACTTTCCTCTTTCTCAATGTGCACAAATACCATTTCTTTTTCGATAAGCGAAGCTATGGTTTTTTTTACGGTCGATGCAGCGCCTAATTTGTACTTCTGTATAAATTCTTTCGATTGTGGCTGGTATAGTTTTTCTTCTTTGGCAATAGCAATTAACAATTTCCACTGGAATGTTGTAAGCAAATTTCGGTATTGTAAGAAATTGCCTTGCTCTGCTTCTAAAATTGTACTGCAAATAGTTTTTACATAAGATAAATCCGGTTTTCGGTTAGCACATGCAAATAACTTATTACACAAAAATTGGGTGTAATAGGTATGGTTATATGTCCAATCCAGTATAAAATCTACCATCTCGGTGCTAATTTCTTTTTTGTTTTCGGTAAAGTGCCCCATAATAAATTCTTTGTAAATGCTGTATGGAATTTCTACCAAAGTCATGCTTTGCGTACTCGAATAAAATGGACGTTTTGCACTGCTAAATATCTCCACCATCAAATGTCGATGACTTCCGCTAAAAATAAACTGTACATTGTGTAGTGTTTGGATAATTGTCCGTAAAATAGCTTCTGTATTTTTTTCGGGATATAATGCCACTTGCTGAAATTCGTCGATGGCAAGTAAAACCGGAGACTTTTGTTCGTCTAAAAACTGTAAAATACTTGTTAGCGTCCGTTCGTACTCTTTGGGTTGTGTAAATTCGAAATGAACTTCGGGCTGTCCAGATAGCCCATCGTAAGTCATAACAGGTCGTAAGGTTTTCAGATAATTCCAAAATCGCTTCCCTATGCTTTCTTTTTGCGGAAACTTCTGCATCACCTTAGCAGCCAATAATTCCGTAAACTCTTTCAGATTTTGCGTAGAATAAATATCAAAATAAATGCAAATACACTCATTTTCTTTGTTTAATTCTTCAAAAAAACGATAAATAAGTGCTGATTTACCATATTTTCGACCCGAAATAAGTGTGGTATTTATCCTGTTGTTTGCATTTTGAAGTAGTATCTTTAGTTCGCTTTGTCTGTCGCAAAAGTACTTTTCAGATACATAACCTATTGTATTAAAGGGATTAAATGATTTTTTCATTGCTATTCTCTTAAATATTTAGATGCAAAGATAAACTATTTTCCTGTAATTTCATCACACTATTTGTATCACGCTAAAGGTGTCACGCCAAAAGTGTTATGAATCTATGTTTTTTTTCCAATTCCAATCAATATATTTAGTTCATTCTGTCGGGCAAAAAAACTCTTTAAAATTGAACTTGGTGGGAGCGAAGCCTCTATTTGGTCTTTCAACTTTTCCAAAATTTCTTTCTCAATTTTTCCAAAGTTTCTTTCAACTTTGGAAAAGTTGAAAAAGAAAAAGAAAACAAATCAAATATATTTACTTTTCCAATCTCTCAAGTATTCACTATGCATATTAATAAATTGTTCTTTTCCTCCAAACATTTTCAGCAGTTTATCTACTTCCACTAATTCATTATTACCAGATGTAATATCATAATACGAACTGAATTCCCACTTATCAAAATCTGTTCTAAAGCCATGATGTATGGGGTTACGGTGCGTGTACATTATTTCGGTTATAAAATGCCCTTTATCCAAAAGTGGTTCTCGTTTAAAATTTTTTACAAACAGCGACCCCATACGTTTCAAAAACTTATTGTACGACTGCGTGTAACTACTAAACAGATTAGAAAACTGCTTGGATAAATACTTATCAATTTCCTCGTCGCTTATATCAGCTTTTCCAAAGTTGAAAGAAACTTTGGAAAAGCTGCGCTTTCGATATATTATCTCCTCTATCACCTCTCGCTTTCGCATTCGCAACACCAAATGAAAATGATTGGGCATCAGGCAATAAGAGTACGTTTCGGCAATAGGATCAATATATTCCTTATACTTTTCCAAGAAATAACGATAATTTTCACGCTCATTAAATACGTTTTCAAACCCATTGGCATGATTGTAAATATGATAACTCTGGTTTGGAATTAACTTTTCCATAGAGGATGTTCGTTTTGATTACCTATCACTTTTTGTTGTTAAACGAGTAAATAAATAATGTTTTAATATTCACCAACTGCGACAATTTGACCGATATGGTTAATTCGCACTTTAATGACATTGTTTATCCCATTTAAACCAAATCTTAGCCATGTAGTCCCTTTTAACTCATTGTTGTTTTCAACAGTTGTTTCCAAATGGTGTCTGAAAAAATAATCCTTGATTGTGAATTTCTGTACCCTAAATAAATTTGGACTAATCAAATGATAATTGTCTGGGTTCAGCAAATCTATTTCCTTAGGATTGAAAGAAATATTTTCTTCTTCAGTTATTTCACCAGTTTCTTCGTTTACTTTTTCGCGTTTTTCTATTTTTGGAAAAACGAAGTATTCATTCTGTTTCATACTGAATAGAAATTGCCAACCTTCTGATTTCTTGTATTCTTTGTCGATAATTGGCAAACCCTGATTCACTCGTGTAGTAGCTTCAAAAAATGAGATTACATTTTCTTGTAATTCATATTTCTGATTATTTTCTTCATCAAAAACAATTTGCCCATCTTTATCTAAAACTGGTACGCGATAAATAGCAACATGATGGTTGTTGCCGGTATTTACAAAGTCTATGGGTTGCTTATTTCCATTTTTATCTAATATCAACTTTCCATCTTTATCTCGTTTTTCGTGAAGCGATACGGCATTGCTAATCCCAGTTATTGTAACCCGTTTAATGGCAATACCTTTTTCTTTGTTTAGCCAAATTGGATTCTCATCAAGATTTGTGAATGCTTTTTTGCTGTCACTTCCAAACTCTTTAAGTCTACCTTCGAGAATCTTTCTTATATTGACATCAATTACTTTTTCAATTTTTAAATCGGGAGATATATCTTTGCGTATGGTGTAAACTGTTTCTGATGTAACAGTTTTTACTTTTTCAGGCACTTTTGTGGTATGTGCCTCGTCAATAAATATGGGGTTCTTGTCTAAACTGTTTTTGCCAGTAAATGCTTTTTTAGGGTCGTTATCAAATTCTGCTAATCGTGCTAAAAGCGCTTCGCGATATGATTTTTTTGCCACTTTCTCTATTTGTTCCTTTGTAAAGCTAGCATTTACCTTTTCTTCTTTAGATACATACTGCTTAATGCTCCCATATACTGTTTCTAAATGTAATTGTCCGCGTGGTGTTAGTTGTATTTTTTTATTTACACCATTTTGTTTTTTTGAAACATTTATGTTTATTGTGGCAACCTTATTCTTTGCTTTGATTGACACTAATGTGTTCTCCAAGTGCCTTTTTGCATCACTTCTAAAGTTTTCTAATGGCATTTTAAAGCGTAGTTTACCATTATCATCTCTGTAAAGTTCTTTTTGTTCGATGCCATAAATGCTGCCCGCTTTATCGCTTCGTGCATTCAGATTGTTGAGGTATTGAATATGATTTCGTTTAGTAAAAGCAATGGTTAGTGCATCCATAGCATGGTGCCGATGGTCGTTTCGTTTTGTCCAGTCTTATTGCGTTTGATTCTATGTCCATCGCGGTTTTGGATAACCTCAGTCAAACCTTGTTTGTCATATTTATCCCAATTTAGCTCCTGCATGACGTCAATCAACTGCCAATCCTCACGCAAACGGTCTGTAACTGACCCTGTAGTTGAAACCACTTCTTTTACAAGCTCTTCCAATATGTTTTTGGCTTTCTTTGCTATGTATTGAGTGTCTCTCAAATCACGATTTATAAAATCGCTCGGAATATCTTCACCCTTCATTTTTAGCTTATTATACTTGGTTTTCGATAATTTACCCGCTTTGTACATTTCTCCAATTCGGACTAAAAATGCAGTTTGTCCATCTTCGTTGTATTTTTTCAAAACAAAATCAATTGCAGTGTCATTACCTTTCTCAATATTTATACTGCGTAGCTCCAGTGTTTTGTTCGAAAAGGAATCGTCGAATAAGCGAGATTGTGGTATGATATGCTCAATATCAAATTCTTTGCTGAATAACTTTTCTTGAGAAATGTATGTTCCTGAATATAAGGTTTTATAGCCGGTAAATTCTAATTCTTTATACAGCTTGTACCGGATTATATCGTTTCGGCTAACATTGGTAAGCCCGAATTCTTTGCGTAGAATAGCCCTATATGCTTCATGTTCGGCAGTTGTTTTGCTTATGGCTGCTGTAGCATCTTCTCTTTCTTTAGCACTCTTTTTTAGTTCTCGAGCCAATTCAATTCTTATTTCATCAGGTTTGCCATATGCTTCTATGCTGGCATTTACCACATTAATCATTTGGTTCAGAATTTTTTCCACCACGGGATTGCGTAGGCTGTTTTTTAGGTAGAATTTCTAATTTGTTTTTCAATACTTTATTATCAAGTTCCTCTCTGGTTAGCGAACTCTTAGAATGGCGATAGCCGGCAAGCACGCACGCTGCGCTATATTCGAGCCCCTCTTTTAAATGTGGAAGTATTTTGCGCATTGCCTTAGTACTCAAACTGCCATAGTCATCTTGGAAGTTTACATTGGCTAGCATAGTGGCATATACTTTTTCAAAACCATAAAGCTCGGTGAGTTTCGCAACCAGCATGTCGTTCCCGCTTATTGAGTCGTCACCTTCAAATGAATATAGTAAATGCCATAGTTGGTATAACGCTTGATTTTCAAATGCTTTTCCCTCTAAAGATGAATCGAAATTCAGAATGTCGGTGTTATAATTGAGTCCGTTAAAAATGGAGCGTACTATTTCCAATGTTTCAGATGCAGGAAGTTTGGTGAAATCATATTCGTCGTGTCCGCTCAATTCTATTATTCTTTGATATGTTTTGAATAAAGCTGCCTGAGTGCGGTTTCCTTCAATATCTTTAAAGTTTAAATCCAGTTCTTTGGGATTTTTATAAAGTAACTTGAGTGCATCTGTTTTCGATAATTTGTCTTTTATGCTCAGTTCGGCGTAAAGTAATTCTTTTTCTTCTTGTTCTAAAAATCTCATTGTCTCAGACTTGTCGGTAACTTGTATGTTGTTAAGTACTTGCCATATTTTAAACTCATGGAGAAGTGGCGACGATTTTGGGCAGACTTTCATGCCTACAGTTTTTGTTTTCTTTTTTCCTTCAATTACAACCTCAACTTGTCGATTTTCGAACTCACAAATACTAATAAGTCCTTTCTGACTTTTGAGCTTTCGTTGGTAGAATATTACCACATCCCTAATTTCTGTTTTCAATTCATCAGTAAGTTGTTTGTGGAATACAGATTGTGTTGACCATAGTTTTTCGAATTCGTCCAAATAATCTTGACGATAAAATACTTGGTTCTTTAATTTCGTGTGTGGGTTTGCGTCCAATTGAGCCATTAAATTTTGCCCAACTGTTTGTTTGTTGAAAAAAAGTTCCTTGCTTCTGTCACTTATCGACCCAAGATAACCACTGGAACTGTTTATTTGAGAGTTGATTTGTTGTAATACGATTACAAATTCTTCCAATTCCAATTTTTCGGTTAGTGCTTTTGCTCGCCAAACGTAATTTTCAACCTTCTGTTCGGCAGTGTTTCCTTTTCTTTTTGTGCCGACCAATTCGAAACCATTTTCTTTGAACTTTTTAGCGCAGATAGCCCAAATAGCATCACGTTTTTTAGCTCGCAACTCTTCTTTTAATTCTTCATTAAGAAAGTCAGGATGGTAAGTTATTTGTTTGTCAAAAACTTTATCAAACTCGGCATGTAAATCCGAACGATAAAAATCTGGGATGTATTTCTTACCTGATTTTAATAGTTGGAGTACAAACTGTCCTGGTGTTATTCCCTCATTATACAGTTTTTTTGCAACTTCCATTCCGTCAATCAACTGTCCTTCGTCTTGCGATTTTGCTTTTCTACTGCTTTTATAGCCACGTTTGCTGTTAATCATCAATAGAATCCTCGCAAATTCTTCTAAACTAACCTCCTCACTTGCAGCTTTCGCCCTCAAACGATAAGTCTCAAAGGTGGTTTTATTTCCATTTTCCGAAAGAATAGTATCTGAGTTTATCCAACCATTTGTAGTTAGAATTTCTATTAAGTTTTCTTTTCTAAGCTTCAAGCGTTGTAGGTTTCTGCGTGCAGAACGTTTTAATGTTCTGTCTGCATTTGTAGTTATGCTTTTTCCCTTTTCGAAATTTGTTTGTTCATCCACAGTTAATGGGTTTACTCTTACACCAACTTTTATTATCGATGATTGCTCACCCTCACCTTCTCCCTCGTTCACCAATGCCCACCCGATACTGTTAGTACCCAGATCCAGTCCCAAAATCTTCTTCATAATATCAATATTTTAAACGGTTATAAATTGGCGTTAAAGTTAATTTAATTATTTTTACTAAACAAGTGTTGTAGAATAAATATTTTTGTTTATCTTTGCCGTACAATTTTTGAAGCAAATCACAATAAGGTTCCGATAGCTATCGGAATCCGTTGTGAAAACATTTGGTAAGCCTCTCCGCCATAATAAGTGGGAGGCATTTTTTTTATGAACATTCTGTATAAGATAAAAAAATAGTTTTTTGAAGCAAATCTCAATAAGGTTCCGATAGCTATCGGAATCCGTTGTGAAAACATTTGGTAAGCCTCTCCGCCATAATAAGTGGGAGGCATTTTTTTTATGAACATTCTGTATAAGATAAAAAAATAGTTTTTTGAAGCAAATCTCAATAAGGTTCCGATAGCTATCGGAATCAATTGTGAAAACATTTAAGTTGCCCTCGTCTTACAATACGGGGGCTTTTTTTCGGTTACAGCCAAAAAAAAACGCATTCAACCAGCACAAGCAACTTAGGCTAGCATCGCCTTTTTAATTCTTTTTTTGTAGCACTGGTTGTTATATTGCAGTATTTTAACATAAAATACTGCATCCTTGAGCATAAAAATATGATTTTATTCCCGGAATTTTGTCATTTAAAATAGTTTATGTACTTTTGTGGCGTAATAAATGTGGAGAGATTTGGACTGCTTGCAACCACAGAAAAAAATGCTAAATCGCAACCCGCATTTTCTGCCTTTCATTAAGTCCACCAAACATTTTTCCCGTTTTTATGTTTACTCAGTTGAGTAATCGTAAATTAATTAATTGTAAATCTTATTTTGCAGTTTCATTTTATTTTTACTCGGTGAGCATTGTAAAAAGTAAATTGTAGAATAGTAAATCTTAAAAATTATGGGATATTTATTTTCATCCGAGTCGGTGTCGGAAGGTCATCCAGACAAAGTAGCCGATCAAATTTCAGATGCCATACTGGATACCTTTTTAGCATTGGACAGTAATTCAAAAGTAGGCTGTGAAACATTGGTAACCACCGGACAAGTGGTCATTGCAGGCGAAGTTCATTCAAATGCATATATTGATGTTCAATCGGTAGCACGCCGTGTAATTAACAAAATTGGTTATACCAAAGGCGAATACAAGTTTGATGGTGACTCATGCGGTATTTTTTCGGCTTTGCACGAACAATCGAGCGACATTAACCAGGGTGTAGAACGGGTTGATCCAATGGATCAGGGTGCCGGCGACCAGGGTATGATGTTTGGATATGCTTGCAACGAAACTCAAAATTTGATGCCGATAGCTTTAGATTTATCGCACGCTTTGGTAAAGGAATTAGCCGAAATTCGTCGCGAAGGCAAGGTTATGACTTATTTACGCCCCGATTCAAAATCACAGGTTACCATCCAATATGATGACAACAACCAACCGGTAAAAGTTCATACGGTTGTAGTTTCGACCCAGCACGATGATTTTGTGAAACCATCGGCAAATAAAACTGAGGTAGAAGCTGATAACGAAATGTTGGCAAAAATCAGACAAGATGTGAATGACATTTTAATTCCACGTGTGAAGGCATTGGATGCTCAATTTGCTCAACTGATAAAAGACGATTTCATTTTACATGTAAATCCAACCGGAAAATTCGTAATTGGCGGTCCTCACGGCGATACTGGTTTGACAGGTCGTAAAATTATTGTTGATACCTATGGTGGAAAAGGTGCTCACGGTGGTGGTGCATTCTCGGGTAAAGATCCTTCTAAAGTAGACCGTTCGGCAGCGTATGCAGCCCGTCACATTGCCAAGAACATGGTGGCATCAGGTGTTGCCGATGAAGTATTGGTACAAGTGGCTTATGCAATTGGAGTGGCAAAACCTATGAATTTGTATATTAATACCTATGGCACAGCAAAAGTTAAATTGAACGATGGTGAAATTGCGACTAAAATTGAGAAATTATTCACCATGCGTCCAAAAGAAATTGAAGAACGATTGAAACTTCGATTACCAATTTACGAAGAAACTGCTGCTTATGGTCATGTAGGACGAGAACCTGAAACTAAAACCAAAACATTTAAAGATGGAAATGGTAAAGAAATTTCATTTAAAGTTGATCTTTTTACCTGGGAAAAACTGGATAAAGTAAGCGATATTAAAACAGAATTTGGATTGTAAAAGATTTATAATTAGATAAAAAGCCCGATTTTTAAAATAAGTCGGGTTTTTTATTTTTAATAAAATAGGAAAACATATAAAAGTTTATTTGCATACTGCCGTAAAATCGATGCAAAATTCCTTCTTTTACTATAACTTTGCACCAAAATTCGTAAAAACATTATGTGGAAAAAGTTTTTAAGTCAACTTCCCATTATATGGGAGTTTATAAAGATTTGGTGGTCAAAATTTATCACATGGCGAAAAGCACGATTGGTGCGCTATCGTGGTTTGATTTGGTATAAAAAAATTGCCAATATTATTATTACTTCCATCGTATTATTTTTAATTTATCTCTTTATTGTTGACATAAACTTTTTGTGGTTATTTGGTAAATCGCCCAGTTTAAGCAGCATCAGCAATCCATACCAGAGCGAAGCTTCCGAAATAATCACTACCGATGGCAAAGTGATTGGTAAATATTTCAACGAAAACCGGACTCCGGTAAAATATGAAGAAATATCGCCCATACTTATCAAAACATTGATTAGTACCGAGGATGAACGTTTTTATAAGCATTTTGGAATTGATTTTGAAGGTGTCATTGCTGCTATAAAGGACATGACCAAAGGAAAAAGTCGTGGTGCAAGTACAATTACGCAGCAATTGGTCAAAAATATGTATAAAACCCGCAATCAGTATTCTACGGGTTTATTTGGGTATATTCCTGGGCTGAAAATTGTTATCATGAAAACCAAGGAATGGACCACTGCGGTTAAAATTGAGATTTTTTATACCAAAAAAGAAATTCTGACCATGTACTTCAACACGGTTGACTTTGGTAGCAATGCTTATGGAATTCATACTGCAGCAAAAACATTTTTTAAAACTACGGCTGCAAAACTTAATTATGAACAATCGGCTACTTTGGTTGGTCTGTTAAAGGCAACAACTACCTACAGTCCCATTTCGCATCCAAAACGATCATTGGAACGTCGAAATGTTGTGTTGGAAAATCTGGTACGTCATAAAATCATTACCCAACATCAATGCGATTCGCTTAAGAAAATTCCTATTGAATTGAATTTCAGTGTAGAACAATCGTATGATGGAGATGCACTTCATTTCAGGGCTTATTTGGATAAATATCTTCAGGATTGGGAGAATGAAAATGGATACGATATTTACACCGATGGGTTGAAAATTTATGTTACCATCGATTCGCGTATGCAAAAATATGCCGAAGAAGCTGTTAATAAACAAATGCGACAGGTGCAACGGCGTTTTTTCGACCACTGGCGGGGACAAAATCCATGGCAGGACGAAAACCACAAAGACATAGTGAATTTCATTGAAGATAAAGCCAAAAAAACAAAAAGATATGCATCTTTAAAAGCAAAATATAACAATAACCCTGATTCAATTAATAAGTACTTAAATCAACCACACCGAACGAAAGTGTTTGATTATAAGCGGGGTGAAAAAGATACAACCTTGAGTGTGATGGATTCAATCCGTTATATGAATCACTTTATGCACAGCAGTTTTGTGGCAATGGAACCAGAAACAGGGAATGTACGGGCATGGGTTGGCGATATTGATTTTAAATTCTGGCAGTACGATAAAGTTGCACAAGCAAAACGACAACCGGGTTCAACCTTTAAATTATTTGTTTACACAGCAGCCATTATGAATGGAAAATCGCCTTGTGACATGATGACAGATAAACCTGTTACTTGGAATTATGTTGAAAAAGGTCAGTCCAAATCGTGGAGTCCACACAATGCAAATGGACAATTTTCGGGTCGTTCGGTTTCTTTGAAGCATGCTTTTGGACGTTCCATCAATTCTGTTGCAGTACAATTGGCACAAGAAGTTGGAATAAAAGAAATAGTTAAATATGCTCATTTACTGGGAATTAGAACTCCACTCGAAGAACAACCGTCTTTGTGTCTGGGTTCTTCGGATGTTTCATTATTGGAATTGGTAAATGCATTTGCAACTGTTGTAAATGAAGGAATGTATCACGACCCCATTTTGGTTACGCGAATTGAAGATAAAGATGGAAAAATAATTTATCAACACAATACCGAACAAAAACGTGTAATACCTTACGAAGCTGCATGGTTGGTAACAGAACTGCTAAAAGGTGGAATGACCGAACCCGGCGCTACTACTCAAGCCTTGTGGGAATGGGATTTGTTCCGCTCAAATACTGATTTTGGTGGAAAAACCGGAACTTCGTCCAATCACTCTGATGCCTGGTTTGTAGGTGTGAGTCCAAAATTGATTGGTGGTGCATGGGTTGGTGGCGAACATCGAAGTGTTCATTTCCGAACCGGACAATTGGGAGAAGGTAGTCGTACAGCATTACCAATTTTTGGACTTTTTATGGAAAAAGTGTTGGCTGACAAATCTTTGACTCAATATCGTGGCAAATTTCTAACCAAACCAAAAGAAAAAATTTCGCGTGATTACTCTTGTCATACCTACTTGCCACCCGATTCGACGCTTACAGATTCGACTCAAGTGCCTATTGAAGAGATGATTGATGCAGTGCCGACAACAGACGAAGAAACACCAAAAGAATAAAAAACTAAGCCGGTTACAAATCGAAATTGTAACCGGCTTTTTTTATCGAAATGGAGAATTATTTGATAATTATATATGTGTGCTAATATAATGTCTTATTTTGAACGCTAAGTCGCTAAATCGCAATGACGCTAAGAAATAGTTGATTTACAATAATTTATATTCGTTGCGACTTTGTGTCTTTGCAACTTTGCGTTTACAAAAATCTTCGACTAAATGGTACACTATATTGTGCTAATTACTTATATTCTCACTTCTACACCTTTTTCTTTTAAATACGCTTTTAATTCGGGAATTCCAATTTCTTTGTAGTGAAAAATACTGGCTGCCAGTGCTGCATCGGCTTTTCCTTCGGTAAAAACATCAACAAAATGTTCCATCGTTCCAGCACCGCCGCTGGCTATTACCGGCACATTGACAGCTTCGGAAACTGCCCGTGTAATATCTAAAGCAAAACCGTTTTTGGTTCCATCATTGTTCATCGACGTAAGCAGAATTTCGCCGGCACCCAAAGCTACGGCTTGTTTTGCCCAATCCAGTGTGCGAATCTTTGTTGGTGTTCGCCCACCATTAAGGAATACAAACCATTCACCATCAATATATTTTGTATCGATGGCCAATACAACACATTGACTGCCAAACTGACCGGCTAAATCACTAATCAATTGCGGATTAAGAACCGCCGAAGTATTGACTGAAATTTTATCGGCACCACAAGCCAACAAAACCGATACATCTTCGACACTCGAAATACCACCACCCACTGTAAAAGGAATATTGATATGTTTAGCAATGCGGGTAACAAGTTCCGAAAGGGTTTTTCGTTTTTCGACGGTGGCTGTAATGTCTAAAAAAACCAATTCATCTGCTCCCATTCGGGCATACAGTGCGCCCAATTCCACAGGATCACCAACATCGGTAATATTCAGGAAATTAATTCCTTTTACAGTTTGTCCGTTTTTTATATCCAGACAGGGAATAATTCGTTTTGCTAACATGTAGAGTGGATATGATTTTTGTAATTCAAACGCTAAAAAATGACAAGTAACAGTTTTCAGTTTATTTTAATTAATTCATTGAATATTTGCTTTCAATGCCGACATTTCATTGTTCCAATCACCCAGAACAACAGATTGAAGCGTATTCACTTTATTTTTATCAAAAGGCAGTTCGGCACGAATATAATTCTCTGTAAATCCGACCATATTTTCGCCATTGTGTCGGCTTTCCCAAAGAACTTGAACTGTTTTTCCTATTTGAGTTTCGTAAAAAGCGTAGGTCATTTTATCCGAGACTGTGTGCAGCACTTCACTTCTGCGTTTCCGTTCAGGTGTTGAAACGGTATGTTCAATTTCCAGCATTTTTGTACCCGCCCGTTCGGAATAACTGAAAACATGTAATTGACAAATATCCAAAGTTTTAATAAAATCAAGTGCGTTTTCAAATAATTCGTTTGTTTCACCTTTCACACCAACAATTACATCTACCCCAATAAATGCATGAGGTATCATTTTTTTTATGGTATTAATCTTTTCGGCAAAAAACTCAGTGGTGTAACGGCGTTTCATAAGTTTTAAAACCTCGTTTGATCCCGATTGCAATGGAATATGAAAATGTGGCATAAAATGCTGACTATGGGCTACAAAATCAATTAATTCGTCTGTCAATAGATTCGGCTCAATCGATGAAATTCGAAATCGGATTTCGTTGGGTAAAGCATCTAAAGCTTTTACCAAATCGAAGAAGTTTTCTCCTGTCGATTTTCCAAAATCGCCGGTATTAACGCCCGAAAGTACAATTTCTTTTGCTCCGTCATCAATCGCTTGTTGCGCCATTGCTACTGTTTCAGCAATACTTGCATTTCTACTTCGACCACGGGCAAGTGGAATGGTGCAATAAGTGCAGAAATAATCACATCCATCCTGAACTTTCAGAAAATATCGTGTACGGTCGTCGCGCGAACAGGACGGTTTAAAATCGGTTACTTTCAGAATTTCATCCCGATGGATCTCACCGTTTTTTTCGGTGTCAAGTTTATTTAAATACGATAGAATATTAAATTTTTCATTGGCACCCAACACCAGGTCAACACCTTGTATGGCTGCAATTTCGTTGGGTTTTAACTGTGCATAACAACCAGTTACCACCATTATGGCATTGGGATGAATGCGATTTAATCGATTGATGGCTTGTCGGCATTTATGATCGGCAGTATCAGTTACAGAGCAGGTATTGATAATACAAATATCTGCTTGTTCTCCCGCTTTTACTTTAATAAATCCTTCGTCGCTTAGTTGCTTGCCTATGGCAGAAGTTTCTGCAAAATTTAACTTACAGCCCAAGGTATGGTAGGCTACTTTTTTATTATTGAACTGTGTGTTATCAATCATGAAGGAGTGAAAATTTGAAAGTGCAAAGGTAATGATTTTTTTGAACTCAGATTTCTTTAAAGATAACAGTTTATTTGAATTGTAAATTGTAAGTTGTAAATTGTATTAATACCTTCCTTTCCACAATTCCCGTAGCCAATCGCCCAATTTACTCTCTGCAGGACTATTTTGTACTTTCCAAATCCGTTCATTCTTAAGTTCTGATGGCATAAATTGCTGATTCACAAAATGATTGGCAAAATCGTGTGAATATTTATAATCTTTTCCGTAATTCAAATCTTTCATCAATTTTGTGGGTGCATTTCGTAAATGTAACGGAACAGGTAGATTTCCCGTTCGTTCAACCAAAGCCAATGCATCGTCGATGGCCAAATAAGCTGAGTTACTTTTGGGCGAAGCAGCCAGATAAACCGTAGCTTCTGCCAGAATAATGCGTCCTTCGGGCCAACCAATTTTTTGCAAAGCATCAAAACAGGCATTTGCCAGTAACAAGGCATTTGGATTCGCCAGTCCAATGTCTTCGGAAGCCGAAATTACCAATCGGCGGGCAATAAATTTAGGGTCTTCGCCACCTGCCACCATGCGTGCCAACCAATAAATGGCAGCATCCGGATCGCTGCCACGGATGGATTTTATAAATGCAGAAATAATATCGTAGTGCATTTCACCGTCTTTATCGTAAGCCGATGGATTTTGTTGTAGCCGTTCGGTAACAATTTCGTTTGTGAAAATTACTTTTTCTGGAGTATCAGAATTCACCACCAATTCTATTATATTCAGCAATTTACGTGCATCACCACCAGAGAAACGGAGTAAAGATTCGGTTTCTTCAAAAATAATTTCTCGGTTTTTTAGTTCACTGTCAGTTTTGATGGCGTAGTTGGCTAATTCCAATAAATCTTCTTTATCGAGCGATTTGAGAACATACACCTGACAACGTGATAGGAGTGGAGTGATAACTTCAAAAGAAGGATTTTCGGTTGTTGCACCAATCAAAGTTACAGTGCCATTTTCTACAGCACCGAGCAATGAATCCTGTTGCGATTTACTAAAACGGTGGATTTCGTCGATAAATAAAATGGGATTGGCTTGTGAAAAAAAACGGTTGGCTTTCGCTTTTTCGATGACATCTCGCACATCTTTTACCCCCGAACTCACAGCACTCAAAGTATAATATGGTCTATCGAGTTTATTGGCAATAATTTTTGCGAGCGTAGTTTTGCCAACTCCGGGAGGTCCCCAAAGTATAAAGGAAGCAATATGACCCGATTCGATCATTTGGCGCAAAATGGCCTTTTCACCAACCAAATGTTTTTGACCAATATAATGATCGAGTGTTTGTGGGCGTAGACGTTCGGCTAATGGTGGCATGGGAAAAAGGTTTGAAAGGTTTGAAAGGTTTGAAAGGTTTGAAAGTTTGAAAAGTTTGAAAAGTTTGAAAAGTTTGAAAGTTTGAAAGGTTTGAAGTTTGAATGGTTTGAGTGTTTGAAAATGAGTAAGTTATCTAAGCACTTCCACCAGTTTTTTAATATCTTCGGGTGTTGTCCCACAACATCCGCCAATAATATTTGCTCCGGCTTTGGATAATTGGGATGCAAAGGCAGCCATCATTTCGGGTGTTTCGGGAAAAACAGTACAATTTCCTTTAAAACAGGTAAACCGGCTTTTGCATGAATCAAAACAGGAATTTCTTTATCAACAAGACGAATTTCTTTGGTAATTTTTATCATTCCTTCAATTCCATTGCTACAATTGGCACCAACAATATGTTCACAGGCATCTTTTTAATGCTACAACCATTTTAGTAGGCGAAACACCAATCATGGTACGGAATTCATCGGTTTGCAGATAATCGAAAGTCATGGTGCAAATAACTTCGCATTGCGTATTTTCGCGGGTTGCCCGAACTGCAATTGTAGCTTCATCGAGCGCAGTCATTGTTTCAAAATTGATTGCATCTGCGCCACCTTCGTATAGTGCAATTGATTGATCTTTAAATGCTTCGTAAAGTTCCTCTTCCGTATAATCATCCATCATCAAAATTTCACCTATTGGTTCGATTGAACCCAACACATATTTTTCATCACCGGCAGCTTGTCGCGATATTTCAGCAGCTTTTTTGTTGAGTGCATACTCCTGGTTTTCTAATCCGAATCTTTTTAGTTTAAAATAATTTCCACCAAAACTATTGGTTTCGAGGGTATCAGCACCAGCTTTGATATTACCCAGTGCATTATCATATACTTCAGTTGGATGAGTTAAGTTCCATTCCTCAGGACATTCGCACGGTTTTAAAACTCTTGCTTGCAAAAATGTTCCCCAAGCACCATCCGATACCAAAGTATTACCTTGATTGAAATTTTCTAATAATGTTGGTATCATGGATTTATTTCTGATTTGATAGTTTAATTTGATTGATTCTCAGGATTATTTCGATTGAATTAAGTTTGAGAGATTTTGATTTCATAATCCGTTTGCAAAGATATAAAAAATGCCGATGCATAGTTCAATGATACACCGGCAATTTACATATTTACATTTTTCAAATTTTCTTCAAACCCTTCATCTCTTCTTTAACTGCTTTCTTAAGGCTAATCGCTGCTCCACCTCCGGGAGCTAATTTTTGTTTAAGTATTGTTTTGGAGTTTACAAGTACTTTCTGGATTTGATATGACATCGGGTTTTCTTTCCAGTCGGCAGTGGCAGCATCACCATATATGGTGGCAATATACCATTGATTTGCATCCAGAAAACTGAATGGAACTATTGCAATACGCGCATTTTCATCCGTAATTGCACCTACAAACCAGTCGGAAGTACCTTTTGCCTTTCGTGCTATGGTAATATAATCGCCCGGTTCAGCTTCGAGATATTTAGTGTCATCCCAATCTACTGCTACGTCTTTGATAAACTGAAAAGCATCCATTCGTTTTTCATAATTTTCGGGCAAATCGGCAGCCATTTGCAGTGGGCTGTACATGGTAATATAAAGCGCCAATTGTTTTGCCAGGGTTGTATGAACCTGATTTGTATTTTTAGCATCGTAATAATTCATTTTGATTTCGAAAATCCCCGGAGTATAATCCATAGGACCACCCATCAATCGGGTAAATGGCAAAATAGTTTCATGTTCGGGTGGATTTCCTACACTCCATGCATTGAATTCGTTTCCACGAGCTGCTTCGCAAGCCATCCAATTAGGATAGGTGCGGTGCAAACCCGTAGGTCGAACGGGTTCATGTGCATCCAGCATGATGCGATTTTCTGCCAATTTCTCTGCCACACGAATGTAATGATTAACCATCCATTGACCATCATGTTTTTCACCGCGTGGAATAATCCAGCCGACATATCCTGTTTTGACAGCATCGTAACCATTCGCTTTCATAAATTCGATAGCTTTGTCAATACGACGTTCATAGTTTGTTACCGAAGCTGAAGTCTCGTGATGCATAATAATTTTCACACCTTTCGAAACAGCATATTCATGTATTGCTTTTACATCAAAATCGGGATAGGGTGTAATAAAATCAAATACATCTTCTTTCCAGTTTCCTGCCCAATCTTCCCAACCAACATTCCAACCTTCGACCAAAACCCCTGCAAAACCATTTTTTGCCGCAAAATCAATATAACGTTTTACATTCTCAGTTTTCGCACCATGTTGAGGCAGGGGCACTAGTGAACTCCAATCGGTATCTTTAAGTTTAATATTGGGCGAATGTGAATAATTCCACGACATTATGTTTGGAACATGCATTCCCCACCAAATTCCAATAAATTTTTGAGGATGAATGAAACTGGGATCAGCAATTTTACTTGGTTCGTTGAGGTTTAAAATAGTTTTAGATTCCAGCAATTCAGCTGCATTATCACTCACAATTACAGTGCGCCAAGGTGTGTGCTGCGGCGTTTGCATATAAGCTTTAGTTCCAACTGCATCGGGCACTAAAGTGGAGGTTAAAACAAAATTTGTTTGATCTATTAATAACTGCATAGTAGAATAATCAACCAAAGCAGCTTCGAAAATACTAATGTAAATGCCTTCGGCAGTTTTCATCAACAATGGTGTTTGTATTCCATTTTTCGCAAAATATCCATGTGTTCCAATTCCGTTTCCATCCACTTTGCCCGCATCCACTTCCGAAAGTTTGGTTGTAGCATAGAAATATTCATTGGTATCGTAATCGCCCGGTATCCAGAATGTTTTATGATCGCCTGTTAGTGCAAATTGAGTCATTTCGTTGGCAATCTTAAAATAATTCAACCTGGGTTGTTTATCAAATTCATACCTAAATCCCAGTCCATCATTGAATAATCGGAAACGAATCTTTATAGTTCTTTCTTCTGCTTTTTGTTCCAATATGACCAATAATTCATTGTAATTGCTCCGAATTTCGCTTACTTCGCCCCAAACGGGTTTCCATGTTTCGTCGAAGGTACTTGTTTCAACTTTTTGAATATTAAATCCGGTCAAAAGTGATGGATCATTTTTTAATTCCAATCCGAGTTTTGACGGTTTTATAATCGTTTTATCCTTGTATATCAGTGAATAAACAGGTTCTCCTGCTGAATTTACCGAAAAATCAAGTCGGAAATTTTTATTTGGCGATTGCAAATTTTCTGTTATGCCAGATAGACTTATTGCCATAACTAACATTAATAACATAATTTTTTTCATTAATGTCTGAATATTAACGGGATTGTTATTGAATATATTCTAAAACAAAAGTAATTATAAAATATCAACAAACATAGTCATAAAGTGTAAATAAGTATTATTTATATTGCAAACGTTTGTTGCTTCGGAATTATGAATTGAAAATTATAATTATATGCCAAATGATAAAGGTTTATCTAGATTGCCAAACAGAAAAAAAGTCAACATTTTTCTACAAAATATTAGCCAGGATTATTATTTAAATCTAAAATCACTTCAGGTTGCAAATGAGTGCGATGGCTTCTTATCAGAACCGGTTCAAATTTATAACAAAATTGTGGGTGGTATTAGAATTTTTGGAAATTATGCCAGCAATGTTACTAAAATTTACATTTAGGTTTGTAAACGAAAGGTTGAAAAATAATTTTTGCTTTATACTTTCAATTTATAACCGTATATGCGTATTTTGTACACAATTATTTACTATTTTAGTTGTTTATATATGTAATTAAAATATTATATGGCAAAATAAACCAATTTGAAACTATGTTATATGATTAAATTTCAGTATATATATATATTATTTATCCAGTTTTAATCAAATAATTTTAAATTTTAATTTCAATTTGAAATAAATCTTGTATTTTTACAGCGTTTTTCGCTTCTTTCCTCAACATTAGGGTTGTTAAAACTGGAAAAATGTTCAATAATTTAAATTAAAAGTTTATGAAAATTGGAATTCCTAAAGAAATCAAGAATAACGAAAGCCGTGTAGCTTTAACTCCATCGGGAGCCAAAACACTGGTTCAACATGGACATACTGTAATGGTTGAAACACATGCCGGTGAAAATAGCGGATTCAGCGATGAACTATACATCAAAGCGGGTGCAAAAATTCTTCATACTGCTTTAGAAGTGTTTGCAACTGCCGAAATGATTGTGAAAGTAAAGGAACCAATTCACTGCGAATACAAACTGATCCGTCCCAATCAATTAATATTTACATATTTCCATTTTGCATCCGAGAAAGAACTTACATTGGCAATGATGGAAAGTAAGGCTGTATGTCTGGCTTACGAAACTGTGGAAAAAGCCGATCTTACATTGCCATTGCTAATTCCAATGTCGGAAGTGGCAGGACGCATGTCAATTCAGGAAGGTGCACGCTGTCTGGAAAGACCAAAAGGTGGAAAAGGTATTTTGCTTGGTGGCGTTCCGGGTGTAAAACCTGCTAACGTGTTGGTTTTGGGTGGTGGAATTGTGGGTACTCAAGCTGCTTTGATGGCTGCTGGATTAGGAGCACATGTAACCATTGCCGATATTTCACTGCCACGTCTACGTTATTTAAGCGAAATAATGCCTGCAAATGTTGATACCTTGATGTCGACAACTTATAATATCGAAGAATTACTTCCGCATACCGATTTGGTAATTGGAGCAGTTCTGATTCCGGGCGCAAAAGCACCTCATTTGATAACCCTCGAAATGCTAAAACTCATGCAACCCGGATCTGTACTGGTGGATGTTGCCATCGATCAGGGCGGATGTTTTGAAACTTCACATCCAACAACTCACACCGATCCTGTTTATACAATTGATGGTATTTTACATTATTGTGTAGCCAATATTCCCGGCGCAGTACCGTTTACATCTACATTAGCACTTACCAATGCTACTTTACCTTATGCACTTATACTGGCAAATTTGGGTTGGGAAAAAGCTTGTAAATTACACGAAGATTTGCGCAAAGGACTCAATATTGTTAAAGGAAAAATAGTTTGCAAAGCAGTGGCTGATACATTCGGACTTTGAGTGAATAGTGGGAAGTGGGAAGTGGGAAGTGGGAAGTGGGAAGTGGGTAGTTGGTAGTTGGAAAAAAATGGTCAACTTATTTCATGCATTCAAATATAAGATTACTAGGAAGTTGGTGTGCTTTTAGCTGCATATTTAAAATGAATAATCTCATTTACTAAAATATTTATTGATTTTTTTCAGAAACCTTTCGCTGTAAATTTTTTACACGAAAGGTTTTTGAGTATAATAATCCCAAAACAGATTTTGCTTATTTCAACAGTTAATTAATCTTTAACAATTTGTCGGTTTGAATAAAATTATCAACTTTTGTAATCTGTTTGAATAAACCAATAAGTCAAAATTTAAAACAAAAGAACTATGGAAACAACTTCAATTTCCTGTCCATCTTGTGGTGCCGAAATCAATGTGAGTGATATTCTTTATCATCAAGTGCAAGAAAAATTAAAGTCAGATTTTGATAAACAAATTGCTCAAAAGGAAATCAGTTACAAAGCAAAACTGGATGAAATAAACAAGATAAAAGAGCAACTTACGAAAGATAAGGAAACCATTCAAAGTCAGATAGAAGCAGCTGTGAAATCGAAATTATTGGTCGAAAAAACCAAACTGGAAAAATCGATAACCGAAAAGATGACTGAAGAAACGACAGAACAAATACAATCGCTTCAAAAAGAATTGCTGCAAAAAACTTCGCAGGTTAAGGAATTGAACCAAACAAAAGCTGAAGTAGAACGTCTGAAACGCGAAAAAGACGAAGTTCGCGATCTAGTGGTATTGGAAAAAGAAAAGGAGTTTTCGGAAAAACTACGTTCCGAAAAACTTATTATCAAGCAACAAGCCGATGAAAATTCGTCACTTAAAATCAAAGAACTCGAAAAACAACTCGACGATCAAAAGAAACTGGCAGAGGAAATGAAGCGCAAAGCCGAACAGGGTTCTATGCAGCTACAAGGTGAAATTCAGGAATTGGCTATCGAGGAAATTCTAAAATCGCTTTTCCCATTCGATTTGATTAACGAAGTGGGCAAAGGAGTGAAAGGTGCCGATGCCATTCATACGGTTCGTAACCATATTGGCATCGATTGTGGTACCATTTTGTATGAAAGCAAACGTACTAAAGCATTCAGCAACGAATGGATAAATAAACTTAAAGTGGATGCGGTGGCTGCCAAAGCAGATGTTTGCATCATTGTTACCGAAGCTTTGCCCGATGGAATGGAAAAAATTGGACAAAAAGAAGGCGTATGGATTTGCACTTTTAATGATTTTAAAGGACTTGTATTGGTATTGCGCGAAAGTTTATTGAAAATAAACGAAGCTTATTCATCGCAAACAAACAAGGGCGAAAAAATGGAAATGCTTTATAATTACCTAACCAGCAACGAATTCAGATTGCAATTGGGAGCTATTGTGGAGGGATTTTCTGACTTACAAGATAGCTATACGCAAGAAAAACGAGCCATGGAACGAATATGGAAACAGCGCGAAAAACAGCTTGAAAAAGTATTGCTCAATACCAATCATTTTATAGGCTCTATAAAAGGTATAGCCGGAAGTTCCATTCCCGGACTTAAAGAAATTGGAGCAGTTGATAATTTATTAGAACTGGAGTAAGACTTTGAAAATGAAGATATTTGTAAATTTCAGAACAATTCAAACAATATTATGTGTTTTACTGTTGCTTTAATCCGAAATAACAAACTGGTAACAGCCGAAAGTTATTATAATGAATTACCTGTCAAACATGGTAATGAATCAACCGACCCTCAATTACCTGAATATTATTTCATTAGTGGATTTTCGCATCCAGCCTTGCCAACTATGAAAAGCGATGGGATTTTTCTGTTTGAGTGGGGACTAATTCCTTCGTGGGTAAAAGATATTCAAACAGCAACTGAAATTAGCTCGAAAACATTAAATGCTATGGGTGAAACCGTTTTTGAAAAGTCATCTTTTAAAAAAAGTATTATCAGTCAGCGATGTTTGTTACCAGTAAGCGGATTCTACGAATGGCGCGATGTAAATGGTGTTAAATATCCCTATTTTATTCATCCTGCCGATAATGAAATGTTTTCGTTGGGTGCCATATATGATACCTGGATAGACCGTAAAACAGGTGAAATAAAAAATACTTTCAGCATTCTGACAACTTCAGCCAATCGGATGATGGAGAAAATTCACAACCTTAAAAAGCGAATGCCTTTAATTCTTACACCTTCCGACCAAATCAAATGGTTAGACTCGGAATTAAAACCTCAACAAATTAACGAATTGATTAAGCCTTTTCCCGAATCGGATATGACAGCTTATACAATTTCGAGAAGAGCAAATAATGCTAAAAACAACAGAAATGTACCTGAAATTTTGGAAAAAGTTGAATACCCGGGATTGGATTGGATTAGATGTTAATTAATAATTTCTTTTTGAAATATTTTCAATCTTTTTTAGCTCTCACTTCCACATAAAATATGAATAAACTAAATTGTTCTTTTATATTAGTAGCATGTTCAATTTTTTCCTGACTTTGACAGTTTTCGAGCCTTCATTTTGTAAAAAGCTGTATTAT
>JACDZJ010000081.1_pt1 | contig 46122 bp, 42 predicted proteins | sample 7365721 | NCBI WGS metagenome assembly JACDZJ01 (sample SAMN15143480, study PRJNA637477) | pond metagenome | biome: freshwater wetland ecosystem [ENVO:00000243]; feature: pond [ENVO:00000033]; material: pond water [ENVO:00002228]; isolation source: pond water containing pink berries ... | reverse complement strand
TTGTTTGCAAAGATACAAATTATATGCGTAATTATATATGTCGTTTATTATAGTAATAAAAATTCGATTTCGTGTCCAGATTGTGAGAAAGCAGGATTGAAAAAAAGTGTCTTATATATAAAAAAAAATCTGAATAATTAACATTAAAATGTTTTGCTATCAAGATTATTGGTTATAAGCTACAAAGATAGTAAAACTTTAGATTTTGGAGAGAAAAACAATAAATTCTTTTGGACCATGGGCACCTAGAACTAACGTTTTTTCAATATCGGCTGTTCGGCTTGGACCTGTTATAGTTGAAATTGTAGAAGGTAAATCATCTCCGTACTTTTTCTGTATTGCTAAATATGCATCTTCGAGATATTCAACAAGTTGAGATACATGTGCTATTACAATGTGAATTGGAGGAAATACGATCATTTGTCTTCCGGAAGTTGAAGCCGACGAAACTAATACACTTCCGGTACGCGCCACCAGTAATTCACAGCCTGTAATACCAACCTGCATTTCTTCAAAATTAAATTCCGTATTCGAACAAGAAATATTGTGTATTTCAAGCTGTTTAATTATATAATTATCACGACAAAAGACGTATGGAAAGTTTTGTTGGAGAACGAATTTTTTAAGTTTTGCGTATAAATCTGTTTTGTTGTCACAAAGAACACATTGTCCACTAATGGTTTCTAATTCATTTTTAAAACACGTCAAAATATCAGGTAAAATTGGCTTGTAAATTGCATCTGTATCTAGTGTTGAAGTCATATCAAAAGTAAGCCGCCCTTTTTCGGCGGCTGCTATACTTTTCAATATATCCTGACGTGAGTTACTTGGCATCTTTTTTTGCCTTAACAACAGAAGTTTTTTTAGTCACATCAGAAGTTACGGGTATTTCAGGAGTTTCGGTTGTTTCAACAGTTGCTTCAGGTAATTCATCCAAATCACCATTTTGAGCCATTAATTCATCATTCCGTGATGTCCATGGACGTTTTCCAAATATTCTTTCTAAATCTTCGGCGAAAATTACTTCCTTTTCGATTAATAATTCGGCTAGTCTATTATGACCATCTGCATTCTCTTTCAATATTTTTTTTGCATGATCATATTCAATAGCTACAATTTTCTTGGCTTCCGAATCAATCAGCTCAGCCGTTTTTTCGCTATATGGCTTTGTAAAACCATAATCGGAGTTTCCCGAAGAATCGTAATAACTCATATTGGCAAGTTTTTCGCTCATTCCAAAATATGCTACCATTGCATAGGCTCGCTTTGTAACACGTTCTAAATCGTTGATGGCACCTGTCGACATTTGATGTAAAAATACTTCTTCGGCTGCACGCCCACCTAAAGTGGAGCACATTTCGTCTAACATATGTTCTCGATTAGTTAATTGCCGTTCTTCGGGCAGGTACCATGCTGCACCTAAGGCTTCACCACGAGGTACAATTGTCACTTTTACAAGTGGATTTGCATGTTCTAACATCCAACTGATAGTAGCATGTCCGGCTTCGTGATAAGCAATAGATTTTTTTTCGGCAATTGTAGTGATTTTTGTTTTTTTCTCTAAACCACCAACAATACGATCTACGGCATCCAAAAAGTCTTGTTTATCAACAAATGATTTATTTTTACGAGCTGCAATCAAGGCAGCTTCATTACAAACATTGGCAATATCGGCACCGGAGAAACCGGGAGTTTGACGCGCCAGGAAATTAACATCAACTGTTTCGTTGATTTTAATAGGGCGAAGGTGAACATTGAAAATTTGCTTGCGTTCATGAACGTCCGGTAAATCGACATGAATCTGACGATCAAACCTTCCTGCACGAAGTAATGCTTTATCTAATATATCGGCTCGGTTGGTGGCAGCTAAAATAATTACACCACTGTTGGTACCAAAGCCATCCATTTCGGTTAATAATTGGTTCAGGGTATTTTCACGTTCATCATTACTTCCCATGTTTGCATTTTTACCACGTGCACGTCCCACAGCATCTATTTCATCGATAAAAATGATACAAGGTGCTTTTTCTTTGGCTTGGCGAAACAAATCACGTACACGCGAAGCACCAACTCCAACAAACATTTCGACAAAATCTGAACCAGACATAGAGAAAAATGGCACATCAGCCTCACCTGCAACTGCTTTTGCCAATAATGTCTTACCAGTACCAGGAGGTCCAACCAGCAAGGCACCTTTAGGAATTTTACCACCTAATTCGGTATATTTTGAAGGATTTTTAAGAAAAGCCACTATTTCTTCAATTTCTTGTTTTGCTTCGGCTAAACCGGCCACATCTTTAAAGGTAATCTTATTTGCTGTGTCTCCTTTATCAAACAATTGGGCTTTTGATTTTCCAACATTGAAAATACCCCCTCCGCCTGTACCACCCCCCATTCCTGACATTCGGCGGTTCATAAATACTAAAAACAAAATTAGCAATAAGAACGGCAAAACACTAAAAAGAAAAACATCCATGTAATTCCTACCCTCTTTATATTCCACACTACCTTTGAACCCAAACTTATCTTCCGCCGACAAAATAAATCTCGAAAATTCTTCGGAAGGAACACTGACAGTGATCATTCTATCTTTAGCATACATTTTATATTTAGCACCATATACATTTTTTAGCACCAGCGAATCTTTTCTAACCAATGAATCCTGCAACAACTTAGCGTTGGTTAACAATAACTTATAATTGCCACCAAAAATTTTCCTTAAGATTAGAGAATCATTCTGTACTGAAGTATAATTGATTAATTTTGCTTCTAGTAAACTCTTCGAAGTATAAACATCCACCTTTTCTATCATACCAAGTTTGACGTAATCTTTGAAAGTAGTGAAGGGCACTTCCTTTGTTTGTACATTCTCGTTAAAAAAATAGGAACCCAGAAGTACTAAAATAATAATTCCATATATCCATGAAACATTAAATTTTGGTATCTTACCGGTAGGTTTGATTGTTTTTTGGTTTGGTTTTTTATTTTCCATTATTTTATTCGTAATTATTATCTTTTTAATGTTTGAAATCACAATGCAAAAGACAAATAGTCATTTGAAATTTTACTACTTATCTTATTCTCAAAGAACATCTGCCAATTTTGTCAATTCGGCATCTGCCCACAAATGTTCTAAGTTATAAAATGCTCTATATGGACGCTGAAATACATGTACGATTATTTGCCCATAATCCATAGCTATCCATTCTTTGTTTTCGAAACCATCATTAGCATAGGGTTTTACTTTAATTTGCTCGCTAACCCAATCTTTAATCGATAAGGCTATGGCATTTACATGTATATTTGAATCTCCTTCACAGATTACAAAATAGCTACAAGGTGCATCTTTCAATTTATTTAAGTTAACTATTACAATTCTTTTTCCTTTACGTTCCTGTATTCCTTCAACAATCTTTTCTACAATTTGTTCGTTTTCCTTCATTTTAGAGACCAAATTATTTAAATTTAAATTTATTGCAAAGATACTGTTAAAAGCCCGAAAATGAAAATATTGTTATTCAGAAAGAATGATAATGTACATTAAAACTCTTAAATATCAAAATTGTGATAAACATATTGATAATGGCAATAATAATGTTGTAAAAATACTATAGTAGGCTATTTACATAAAAAATCCGATGCATGAGTTGCACCGGATTTCAATATAAAATCTTAAATTATTTATTTGATAATATCGGTAAAAGCCGGATCAGTTGCAAATTTTGAGAATTCTATATCCTTTGTAGCTTTTTGTGCAAACGAACGATCTTGTTTCACGGCATCTTTCATGTTACTGTAAACAGCTTCGCGGTCGTTTGTTCGAGCTCCAACTACAGCACCCAAATATGAAGACATTCCATCAGGTTTTGCAACAGTAGATAATGTTTTACGGGCTCCACTATAATCAGCATTCAAAATTTGTAGCAAGGCTGCATTGTTTGAAGAAGTTGCACCAAAATATGTTTTTGCTTTATTATAGTCCCCTTTTATTACATAAATTGTACCTAAACCATGACCAACATTTCCTGTAGTTCCAGCTGCCTTTCCAAATGACAATTCAGCTTGCGATAAATCACCTTTTGCTAATGAAGTGATAGCTGAATTGAAATTTATATCGGCAGATTTAGGTTCAATTTCGAGTGCTTTGGCAAAATAGCGTGAGGCATCATCCAAATTTCCTTGTTGGTATTTTACCATACCAAGGTTATTGTATCCTCTAACATCAGCTGGATAGAGTTGAGTCACTTTTTGGTAAATAGCTGCCTTTTCATTCAAATCTTTGGTCAATGTTCCTGCAAAAAGCAATTCTTCTACTGAAAGTTTAATAGTATCTTGTTTGGCTGCTTCTAACAATTCTGTATCTGATTTTCCAATTATATCAATGGTTAACTTCAGACGTGAACGACGCAATTGAGGTAGTATTTCTTCGGCTATACTTTTAAATGCAACCGAAAGATTTTTAATTTCACGCTCGCGTTGTTCTGGATCGGTGTACATTGATAAAACACGTATTATAACCTGTTTGTCTTGTATATTTGATTTTTCCATCAAAGCTTGAAAACCTTCCCAGTCCTCGGCAGTGAATTTTGCATCCATTGTGACACTTGTTTTGAGTTTCTTCAACTCCTTATTTAAGAAATCTGTAGTTACTTTTTCGCGTTTTTCAGCCAAATTTGTATTAAGTTCTATACCACCATCGGGTGATGCATATCCAGAAATCTCAAAATTTGCAACTTTTTGGTTTTGCGAATCAGTAATTTCTTTAATTTTATTGGTCAATGATACAACGTCAGCAGATTTTGCTTCTGTTTTACGTAATTCAGATTTCTGAATTAAAAATAAAATATCCGCTTCCTGCATTTCTTGAATAACACGTTGAAATTTATCATTTATTATAATGGGAGACATTTCTTTTGGATTGATCGAAACCAACTGAGAGGTAGCAATAACACCATCAGCCACCTTCACACTTGGAAGTGCATAGGTTTTATTTTTAGTTACAACATTAAAATCAAGGTATAATTCCGAAACTGCCATTTCTGGAACATAATTAAAGGAAGTCTTAATCGTATAAGTACCACCTGCCTGAAATGAAATCGACTGATCATTTCCAATTACTTTTTCTCCCTGAAAATTAACTGCTGTTCCTTTCACTTCCTGACCAGCAAATTTTAATACCGGAGTTACTGTTACACTTGCTTTTTTGTCGAAATACTTAACCGGAAAAGTTCCAGTAATGGTGGCTTCAACCTTACCAGCCTTTACCTCAAGTGGATTAGGATTACATTTAAATAAGCTTGGATCTAAAGCTGTTAAATCTTTAATACAAGAGCTGAAAACTAATGCAAGCACCATCGAAATCGCGAAAAAAATTTGCTTTCTCATAAATTTGTGTTTTGTTATAAATGATTAAATTTCAATTTTTATACATTTCGGCTACAAATGTACAATCTTTCATTGAATTTTTCCTTACTTTGCAAATAATTTCTTCATTTTTTCTCAAAAAATATTAAGAAAAAGATATTTTAATTTTGATTTTAACCCACTACAATCTTATTATTCATCTTTGAACAATTTTCATGCATCAATTTTTACAAAAGCTAAATCGGTTCTGCATATTTTCTGGTTATTTATCAATAGGGCGAATATTAAATTTTAATAGTATAATTCTATCCTATATATTTTCATTTGCCAAATTACAAAAATCAAAAAATCACTTACCTTATTTTATATCAATAGAACCGGCTAATTATTGTAACCTACATTGCCCAGAATGTACGGTTGGAAATAAACAATTTTCAACATTCGAAAAAACTGAATTAGATATGTCTTTGTATGTCAGTTTGATTGATGAATTGAAATCGAAATTGTTACATGTTATCTTTTATTTTCAGGGTGAACCGTTTCTTCATAATGATTTAAATAAAATGATACATTATGCTCATTTAGCCCGACTTTATACAACAACATCGACAAATGGACAAATGTTAACTGATAAAACAGCAAAGGAAATTGTACTTTCGGGTCTTGATAAGCTCATAATATCGGTAGATGGAAGCACTCAGGATGTTTATGAAACTTACAGAAAAGGTGGAAAATTATCAAAAACAATAGAAGGAATTGAACGAATTGTGGCATTGAAAAAAACACTGAAATCGGTTACACCAATGATAGTTATTCAGTTTTTGGTACTCAAAACCAACGAACACCAGATGAAGGAAATGAAACTATTAGCAAAAAAGCTGAATGTTGACCGATTAACATTCAAGACTGCACAACTTTCTGACTTTAAGAATGGAAACGATTTATTACCAACTAAGATTAAATACACACGATATAAAATTGGAAAGGATGGAAAATACCGAATAAAAGGCAGTCAACCAAATCATTGCTGGCGGCTCTGGAGTGGAGCTGTTGTTAATACAAAAGGTGAGATTTTACCCTGTTGTTTTGATAAAAATTCTGAATATTCATTTGGAAGTATTCAAAACATCTCATTCTTAAATAATTGGCATAACAAAAAAGCTTCCGATTTCAGAGGAAAAATCCTGCAAAACCGAAAGCAATTTGAAATGTGTAAAAATTGTACGGAATAGTTGACAGTTGTCAGATTTTTGTTTTGTATTTGATAATAATTAGGAGTTTGACAACCATCAATTTTATCATTTCCGACTTTTTGCCCAATCCATAACATTCGCTGGTGAACGTTTGAAAAACAATTCATTAGCCATAAATTCCATATATGGCTTAGTGTGTTTAAAATAAGCATAATATCCTTGGCATAAATAATTTAAACCAAATTCGCCTGTAGAAGTTGAAATAATTCTATTTTTTGGACATTCGCCATTACACATTTTCAAAAAAGCACATTGTCGGCATTGTGTAGGTAATAAATCGCGTTTGTCTGCTCCAAAGCGCAACTGTTTCTGCGAGAAAACCATCTCGTAAATAGTGTGTGTTTTAATATTTCCGATTTTATATTCGGGGAAAACATAATGGTCACAGGCATAAACATCGCCATTAAATTCCATGACAGTAGCATGTCCGCAAGTTTCTCCAAATATGCAAACACCGGGCATTTGACCTACTGAGCCTGCTAGTGTGGAATCGAAAAGTTGGATAAAATATTTACCTACATCATTCTTTATCCATTCGTCGAAAATGCTGATATAAAACTGTCCAAATTTCTCAGCATCAACAGTCCATGGAGCTAAAATTGCATCTTCCCGTCCTTGGGGAGGTAGCAAATTCAAACCATCGGGGCGAGTTGAGGACATTTGCTCAACAATAGGCGAAAACTGCATATATTTGCTACCAATTTCCTTAAAAAAATTATAAATTTCAACTGGAAAATCAACATTATAATTATTAATAACTGAAAGCGTATTAAACTCAACTTCATGTTTTTTAAGCAATTCAATCCCCTGCATAACTTGCCGAAAAGTTCCTTTTCCTCCTTTATTTTTGCGATAAATATCGTGGCAATGCTCGGGACCATCAATTGATATTCCAATTAAATAGTTATTATCTTTAAAAAACTTACACCATTCGTCGTTAAGTAAAATTCCATTGGTTTGCAATGAGTTATCAATTTTTCTACCGCGTCCGTATTTTCGCTGGTAGGTCAAAACTTTGCGGTAAAAAGATATGTCGCGCAGCAATGTTTCACCACCGTGCCATGTAAACAAAACCTCGGGAACGGGTTGCGCCTGAATATAACTTTCGATATATTTTTCGAGTGTTTCATTGCTCATTTGAAGACTTTTACGATTTTCGTAAAGTTTTTCCTTTTCTAAATAATAACAATATGAACAATTCAAATTACAACTTGAACCTATAGGTTTTGCCATCACATAGGTTGGCATCGACAGTGGATTGAAAGCAATGGTTTTTTTCATAGAAAGTTGTCAGAGAATTTGTTAACTATCTTTTAAATAAAGCTACCCAGTCGTCTTCTTTAAAACCAACCAAAATTGTATCACCTGCTAGTAAAATTGGGCGTTTTACCATTAATCCGTTCGAAGCAAGAATATCGATTAATTCGTCTTCGGATAATGCCTTTACTTTATCTTTCATGTTTTGCTCTTTGTAAAGCAAACCACTGGTATTAAAAAACTTAATTGCTGGAAGTCCGCTTCTCTTCATCCAAAGTTTCAATTCTTCTTTTTTTGGATTTTCTTCTTTTATTGTACGAAACGAATGTTGAATATCATTGGCTTTGAGCCATTTTTCGGCTTTTTGACAAGTACCACATTTTGGGTAGCAAAGAATAATTGGTTTCATAAGGATTGATTCTAAGTTTAATAGATAAATGCCCAAAAAAGGATTTTCTACTTAAAAAACGCTTTAAAAATATCATTCCCATTGACATATACTAATAATGCCATTAGAATGAAAAAACCTGTCGTTTGTGCATATTCCATGAATTTATCGTTTGGTTTTTTTCCGGTAATCATTTCGTAAATCAAGTAAAGCACATAACCGCCATCCAATGCGGGTATTGGCAGAAAATTCATAAATGCCAGAATTACAGAAAGTAAAGCAGTCATAGACCAAAATACTTGCCAGTCCCATGATTTTGGGAACATTTTTCCTATTGCTCCAAAGCCACCCAATTGTTTGGAACCTTCTTTTGTAAAAATGAGTTTTAATTGTTTAACATAACTTGTTAGGGTTTCCCAACCCAAATTAATACCTGCTGGTATAGCTGCAAAAAAACCATATTCAATCTTTTTTGTTTCCAAAAAATCGGAATATGGACTTGGAATTATGCCTAATTTGCCATTTTCGTCAACCTTAATTTTGGAGTTTACAATCTGACCTTTTCTTACATAATTAATTTCAATTTGTTGAGTGCGCAATGCATTTAATTCTGTTGCAATATCCTGTAAAATAAACAATTGTTTACCATTAATACCTACAATGCTATCTCCTGGTTGCAAATCTGCTTTTTCAGCCGGCATTCCGGCAGCAACATCTCTAATTACATATGGTTGACGAATGGCAATTAAATCTGTTTCGCCTGCAGCCAATATTTTTTGAGCAAAATCCTTTGGTAAAACAATATCAACGGGCATGTTAGCTCTTGAAACAGTCACTTTTTGTTTTCCATCGATAAGTATCATTTCAATCACATCTGAGCGTTGTTCAACAGCTAGACCATCAATTTTTACAATATTATCACCATTTTTAAAACCACTTTCTTGCATGGTTTTCGAGAATTGAAGTCCATATTTTGCATTTTCGAGTGGTAAGTATTCTTCGCCCCAAGTGTACAAAACTGCCGAATAAATGACCATGGCAAGAATAAAATTCACCAATACACCTCCAATAATAATAGGTAAACGTTGCCACACCGATCGCGAACGATATTCCCAATGTTGTGGTTCTTCGTCCATTTGAGCTAAGTCCATCGATTCGTCAACCATGCCTGCAATTTTGCAATAACCTCCGAGTGGCAACCAACCAATTCCCCATTCGGTATTATCGGGATATTTACGCCAATCGCCTTCGGGTAATTCCGAAACTGGGATTGGTTCCAATATAGGCTTCTTTTTGGCATCAACCATTACATCGCCATCGGCATCTAATTTTGGCCGTTCGTTAGCTGGAACGTTGGGCGCAAAAAGTTTAACTTCCCATTTCCCATTTATCTTTTTTGCCCTAATGAATGAAAATTTGGGGTTGAAAAACATGTAAAATTTATCAACACGAACTTTAAACAACCGTGCAAAAGCAAAGTGACCAAACTCGTGTAAAACGACTAAAATTGAAAGGCTTAGAATGAGTTGTAATGCTCTGATAAGAAATGTCTCCATAAGGAATTTTTATATTTGTTGTTTTGGGTAATTAATTATTTTGGATAAAATTATTTGTTATAATTCTGGTAAATTTATCAGTATTTACATAGTCATCATAAGTTGGCTTGGCAATATATTCTGCTTTAGCCATAGCATCTTCGATTATATCACTCATTTGGAGAAAACCAATTTGGTCCTTTAAAAAGGCAGCAACCACTATTTCGTTTGCCGCATTGAGAATACAAGGCATATTTCCACCTCGTTCCATAGCATAATAAGCATAGCTAAGATTTCGGAAACGCTCTAAATCGGGTCTTTCGAAAGTAAATTGCGAACAAAGATTAAAATCGAATCTTGGAAAATTAGTTTTCAATCGATCGGGATATGTAAAAGCATATTGAATGGGCAATTTCATATCCGGCATACCCAATTGCGCTTTTATTGATCCATCTGCAAATTGTACCATCGAGTGAATTATGGATTGAGGATGAACCACCACCTGAATTTGGTCTGCAGTAACTCCAAAAAGCCATTTTGCTTCAATAATTTCAAAACCTTTGTTCATCAAACTAGCAGAATCGATGGTAATTTTGTCACCCATTTCCCAGTTTGGATGTTTCAAAGCTTGAGTACTTGTAACCGTTTCCAATTCGTGCATCGATTTGGCTCGAAACGGACCACCCGAAGCTGTGAGTATCAACTTTTCAATCGAATTATTTCCTTCACCTGCCAAACATTGAAATATGGCTGAATGTTCAGAATCGACCGGTAGAATAGATGCTTTATTTTCTAAAGTCAATGAACAAATCAGTTCACCCGCTACTACCAATGTTTCTTTGTTGGCTAATGCAATTTTTTTTCCGGCTTTGATGGCATTTATTGTCGGCTTCAAACCCGAATAACCAACCATAGCTGTCAGAACAATATCAATTTGTTGCATTTCTGCTACCTGAGCTATAGAATCATCTCCGGCAAAAACTTTAATTGGCAAATCACTCAAAGCTTCCTTTAGTTTAGTATAATGCAATTCATTGCCAATAGTCACCATTTCTGGATTAAATTTTCGCGCTTGTTGAATCAACAAATCGACATTATTGTTTGCAGTAATTGCATATACTTCAAATAATGAATTATTTGCAGATATTACTTCCAATGCCTGAGTTCCGATAGAACCGGTAGAACCTAAAATTGCTATTTGTTTCTTTGGTGCAGTTTCCATGTGTGTGATTTATTCAACTTCTTTGATAATTCTCAGGAATTACCTTTTCAAAATAATGTTTACTGGTTTCCTAGTATACTTGTTTCCTTTCAGACAGTTAGAATATTATTACGTCTTCCGGATTAATGGCTTTTCCCTGTTCCCACAACTCAAAATAAAACTGTGCGCCAGCTTTTTTCCCTGATGCATTTCCTGTAATAGCAATACTTTCACCGGCTTTTATTGTATCGCCCACTTTTTTTAGCAAACGGGTATTGTTTTTATAAATTGAAAGATAATTATTTTTGTGCTGCACTTGAATAACCCAACCGAAATCGAAGGTAAAAGCAGCATATACTATAGTTCCGCTAAGAACACTCACCACACTTTCGTTGGGGGAAGTAATCACATAAATTCCAAATTGCTCTTCAGCCAAATCGAAAGATGAAGAAATAACTCCCCGTGTAGGTTGAAAGAAAACAAACATATTTTCGTTCGGTTTACTATCAATACTTCCCAAATTATATTTTTCTTCTTCCTCAAACTTTGTAACAAATTTTTTTTCTGCTTTTGTCTTTTCTATAAAAACCCGCGCTTTTTCTTTCAAATCTACAGAATCTAACGACTCGATGGAATCAGGTTTAATGTTACCATTGATAATTTCTTTCAAAATTCCAACATAACCTGCCTGTAATTCAATTTGTTGTACCAACGAGTCGGCTCGCATTGATTCCAGAATGATTTTACTCCTATTACCTGCATCGCCATATCCGGGCAAATAATGTGCAATAGGTGTATTAAATATCAGTATTGTAAGTATTATAAAAGTAAGGAAAATAAAGGTTGAACCAAACATAAAAACACTAAAGCGTGACAAACGAACATGCCACGACTCCTCTAGTGTGTTTTCATTCATAATGGAAACTCGATATTTGAATCGCATCTTTTGAACAAAAGGTGAAAATTTATTCGTTTTCTTTTTCATTTTATCAACTTACTTTCTGTCAATTGTCCCGAAAAGTGTACAAAAGTAGCGAAATTCAAAATACAAACAAAATACGATTTTCTTCCTAAATAAGAAAAAAGTCCTTTTGACTCTGTCGGGTTTTGTATTACCGTACAATATTGTAGAATTTTATTACTTTTGCATGTAAAAAGAACATAAAATAACGAACAAATGACCCGAATCGGAATTCTTTCTGACACACATGGAATGTTGGATACCCGCATTCTGGAGCACTTTTCTAATTGCGATGAAGTGTGGCATTGCGGCGATTGGGGTTCGATTGAAGTTGTCAACAGATTGCGTGCTTTCAAGCCATTGCGTGGTGTTTGGGGCAATATAGATGGCTATGAAATTCGTTCACTTTTTCTACAGCACAACCGGTTTATGTGCGAAGGTGTAAAAGTATGGCTCACACATATTGGCGGTTATCCCGGAAACTATGATAAAATGGTACGCCCAGGCATTTTTCAACAAACGCCAAAACTCTTTGTCTGTGGTCATTCTCACATACTTAAAGTACAGAATGATAAAACATTAGAACTACTACATATCAATCCGGGTGCAGCAGGAAAATATGGATTTCACAAAATTCAAACTTTAATTCGCTTAGAAATTGATGGTGAAAAAATTCAGAATCTGGAAGTGATTGAACTGAAAACTAAAGAAATTGAAAAATGAATGTAAAAAATACAAATCCGAACAAAAAACATTCTATAAAATGCAACAAAGTAATTAACACAATATAGTATTCCATTTAATCGAAGATTTGCACACTTACTTACCTCGCTCCATTCATCAGCTTTTGCAACCATTTCGACAGTGCAAAAAGGATTACGGCTGCGACTCCGGCAATGATAACAAACAGCATAAAGAAATCGTATAAACTGACAATCTGCAAACCAAAAATGAATTTCGGTTTGCCCGCTTCGGGATATAATCCGCTTAGCATTCCGGCAAATTTATTGGCAGTTGCCACCGACATGTACCAAATGCCCATTAACAAGGATGCAAAACGTAAAGGTGCCAGTTTATTAACCATCGACAATCCTATTGGAGAACAACATAAGTTCGCCCATTGTATGAATAAAATACAAGCCGGTAAGCCAGAGTATACTCACTTTTATTCCGGGTTCTACACCTTTTACACCCAAAGCTATGACCAGATAACCCAAAGCCAAAAAGAACAAACCCATAGATTGTTTTATTGGAGAAGTCGGATCCATATTCCTTTTACCCAATTGAATCCATAAATTGGAAAAAACCAATCCCATCAAAACAATAAAAACTGGATTGAAAGATTGAAAGAAACTTGCAGGCATTGTCCAGCCAAAAATATCACGATTTGTTTGTTCATAAGCAAAATAAGTTAAGGATGCTCCGGCTTGTTCAAAAGCTCACCAAAAGAAAATTACAAAGAATGCGATAATATAAATCACCCAAATTCGTTCACGTTCCATCTTGGTAAGTGACCCATCGGAAATAACATAGGCAGGAATAACGATGCAAATTGCAAAAATTGCCGATCCAATAATATCAAAATGCAACGCAAACCGAAAGACACAAACAAAATCAGTCCGCCCGCCGACCAGGCTAAGAATTCAAACATATTTTGTTTTGAAGACTTTTTAGTAACAACATCTTTATCCGCTTTATGAATGTCCATTTTTCCGGCAGCTTCAATACCTAATTGCCACCTTTGGGTCCAATTAGAAACTTGTTTTTCCATCCGACAAATAAAATTAAACTGAACATCATACCAATGGCAGCCACCAGAAAACCATATTTAAAATCGGCTGGATTACTGGTATCACCAAAGAAACCACAAAGTAACGGAGCAATAAATGCTCCAACATTTACTCCCATATAAAAAATAATATATGCCGAATCGAGTCTTTTGTCACCTTTTTCATATAAACTGCCAACAATGGTGGTAATATTGGGTTTAAAAAATCCATTACCAAATATGAGCGAAGCCAATCCGGTATACATCAACCATCGGGAAATTTCGCCGTTTTGATAATACAAAGCACTGGTAAACATAAACAATTGACCAAAAATCATTAAAATTGCACCCCAAAGAATGGATCGTCGCATACCCAAATACCGATCAGCTACATAGCCTCCAATCAGCGGTGTCAAATATACCAATCCGGTATAATTTCCGTAAATGGTGGACGCTAATTCTTTGTCCATTAACAATGCATTGATGAGGTAAAGGGTAAAAATGGCACGCATTCCATAGTAACTGAAACGCTCGGACATTGCTGTTGCAAAAACAAAGTATAGTCCTTTGGGATGTTTTTGTTTCGGTTCGCTTGTTGACATACTTATATAATTACATTTTGTTGGTTTACAATATCTAATCTTAAAATAAATCAGACTGTTCATAAACGAACAGTCTGATTTATTTTATTCAATATAAGATGATTGGGATTTAAACGTATTAATTTTTTAAGTTAAAATTTCAATCCTATAATTTCTCAATATGCGTGATCGTCATTTTTTATATCGTTAATATCAGTTCTTTTCTTCTCCATCGAACGCCAGGCAATAATAATATAAACAAGCACTACTGGAATTAACAATGATACAAGAGACATTGCTTTTAAAGTAAACAGACTGGAAGAAGCGTTGAAAATACTGAGTGAACTTTGCAAATTAGGACTTGCAGGGTAAAAAGCAGTATTGTTGTATCCAACCAATAAGAACAGACAACAGACAGTCAAAACTGTTCCAATACCCGAATACCAAATCCCGTTTTTAAAATTAATGGATATAAAACTTCTGCCAATTCCATATAAAACTGCCACAACACCTATTAATAATAATCCAAGAACAACTGGCATTTCAATTAAATTGGTGAAATACTTGAATTTTTCCATCGAAACAATTCCTGTTGCTGAATCAATAGCAAATCCTTCGGATAATAAAGTCCAGATTACAAAAACTAAGAAAAACACGACAAAAGGAAGGGCATTGATCCACAAATTCTTGCGAAAACGAGCTTCCATTGCCTGATTTTTAACCCTATTGATGAAAAATAATAGAGCTTGAGTACGTGCTAAAAAGAAAACTGCAAAACCTAATGAAAGATTTCGTAAATTGAGTAATGCTTCCAATCCATTCCAAGAATTTTGCCATTGGCTAATTACAGGGGCAAGTTGGTTGGTAATATTGCCTTTATTAATCAAAAAGTCTGAACCAGTGAAAAATGTAGCAATAGCAACACCTATTAAAAAAGTACTTAATAAACCTGTGATAAACAGAAAAGCACGATAGGTACCCTGACCAAATACATTTCCCTGTTTTGATTGGAATTCGTACGAAACAGCTTGAAGTGTAAAACAAAACAGAATAGCCATCCATACCCAATAAGCTCCACCAAAACTGGTTGAATAAAATAAAGGAAATGATGCGAAAAATGCGCCACCAAAAGTTACCAATGTTGTGAAAGTGAACTCCCATTTACGACCAAGTACGTTTATCAATAACCGTCGTTCATCTTCGGTTTTCGACAATGTAAATAACATTGTTTGACCGCCTTGAATAAAAAGCAAAAAAGCCAAAATACCACCCAGCAGTGAAATCAGAAACCACCAGTAATGTTGAAGAAATGAATATGTAATCATAATTATATTTATTAAGAAGTGATTGAAGTAATTTAATTATACAATTAATAACAATAAACAATTGAATACCAGGCAGGTAATAACTAAGTCTAAACAACTTTGTCAGGTCCCTTTTTTATTTGTTTCAACATGATTCGCACTTCGGCTAGTAACAAAACAGAAAACAAAACTAAAAACAAGAAAAATGTGATTTTAACTGAATTGGTTGAAATGCTGGATATAGCTGCCTGTAATGGCAACACATCCTGTATAGCCCAGGGTTGACGACCAACTTCGGCAACAGCCCAACCCAATTCACCAGCTACATATCCCATAGGTATAGTCCATAAACAGATCCATTGCAGCCACTTGGCTTGTTCAATTTTTTTGCGATAACTAAAGAAAAACACAAGACCAAATAAAGCTATAAAATAAAGTCCTAACAAAACCATGATATGAAATGAGTAGAAAACAGTTGGAACGTGCGGTATCAATTCTTCGGGTTTGTCTAAATATCCGTAACCAAATTGAGCATAATTTTCTTTGAGTTGAGCTTTGTGCAATGCTGCGTCAACAGTATCTTTAGCGTTAACAGCTTTTTGATAGTTTGCTAACGATTGTATAGCTGCTTTTCCACGCGCTTGTTTTTCCTCAAATGACAAAGCCACACCATTATGAGTTTGATAGCCACCATCGATTATATTTTTAATGCCAGGAACAAATGCATTTGGGTCTTTGTATGCAAGCAACGAAAGCATTTTTGGGATTTCAACTTTAAATGCATATGGATTAATGCTGTCATTGTACGATTTCTTGTGGCTATTGAGAATACCAAAAGCAATTAAACCAGCACCAGTTTTTCCTTCGTAAAGTCCTTCCATAGCCGCCAGTTTCATAGGTTGACGTTGTGCCACATGGTAAGAAGAACCATCGCCTGTAAATGCCAAAAGTAAAGCCGAAAAAATACCGAAAACTGAAGCCACCATGATACTTTTTAGAGCAAAGTCAACTTCTCGTTTTTTTAATAAATACCAAGAACTCACTCCCATTACGAACAAACCACTTAAAACCCAAGCCGACAAAACAGTATGAAAAAACTTGTTCAATGCTACCGGCGAAAGTAATATGCTCCAAAAATCAATCATTTCGTTTCGAACTGAATCCGGATTAAATTCCATTCCCACAGGATATTGCATCCAGGCATTGGCAACTAAAATCCACAAGGCAGAAATTGTTGCACCCAATACTGTTAACCAAGTTGATGCTAAATGAAACTTCTTGCTCACTTTTTTCCAACCAAAAAACATAATGGAAATAAAGGTAGCTTCCATAAAAAAGGCTACAATTGCTTCAATTGCAAGCGGAGCACCAAAAATATCACCAACAAACCAACTGTAATTGGACCAATTGGTTCCAAATTCAAACTCTAGAATTATACCTGTAGCTACTCCAATAGCAAAGTTAACACCAAAAAGTGTCATCCAAAATTTGGCAGCTTTTTTCCATTCTTCTTTACCAGTTTTTACATACAAACTTTCCATTATCGACATAATTACGCCTAAACCCAAAGTAAGCGGCACAAAAAGCCAATGGTACATGGCTGTCATGGCAAACTGTGCCCGTGACCAATCCACTAACGATACATCCATTAATTCCATAATCTTTAAAGTGTTTTAATTTATAAAGTATTAAATTTCAATTTGATTTATTTATTAACTCTTGCCGAACATGATTTGATTTGCTTTGATCATTGTTGAAATTAGTATTCAGATAATTCGGAAAAAAGAAAATTCTCAATACAATAAACATAATAAATAACTTGATGAACACAATAATCCAAAGTGTTTTTCCAACTGTCATTTTGGTAAAACCATCGTAGTAGAATGAATATAACTTTTGAAATAATTTGGGAATATGCATTTTTTTCGTTATAAAAAGGTAAAATTAAACAACTGCAAATGTAGTAAATTATTTGAAACATTTACAAATGTGAACTTGTTTAATTGAACATTTATTTTAAAAACATACAAAATGTGTATTCAAAATATTTTAGAAATAATTAAAAAAGTTAAAAAAAACGTCAAAAGAAAAATTCTTCCGACGTTTTGTTGCATTCATTGTTGAGATCTTAAATCTCAGCGGTATAGTTATTCAAAATTTTCAATTCAGGTTCGAAATCGAAAGACATTACGAATAATCTAGTTTCCAATTTCCGATAAAAATTTAATTCTTACTAATCTGACTTCAGTTTCACTAAAATCGTCTTCGCCCAATTCCTGTAATGCAGGTTCAATTTTATCCGTTTCAGCTGTGTTGAAATATTCAAAAATCTCTTCAATATGATCCGTATCCATTATTTCGCTTAGAAAGTAATCTATGTTAATTTTGGTTCCGGAATATACAATTGCTTCAATCTCGTCAAGTAATTCACAAATATCCAGTCCTTTTGATAAGGCAATATCATCTAATGCAATTTTACGATCGATGGCTTGAATAATTGATACTTTGAGTTTAGATTTATTGGCTACCGTTCGAACTCGCAAATCCTCGGGTCGAATTATTTCGTTTTCCTTAACATGCTCTTTAATAACTTTCAAAAATTCTTCACCATATCTTTTGGCTTTACCAGCACCCACGCCAGGAATATTTTGGAGTTCTTCCATTGTTATCGGGTAACTTGTTGCCATAGCTTCCAACGAAGGATCTTGAAATATAACAAAAGGAGGAACTTCAAGTCTTTTAGACAATTTTTTTCGCAAATCTTTTAAAATTGAAAAGAGTACATCATCGGCAGCACAAGTTCCACCACCACTTTTTACACTCGAATCCTCTTCTTCATCTTCATATTCTTTATCTTTAATAATTGGGAAAGGGTGAGGTTTTTTCAAATAAGCCTTACCTTTTAGTGTAAGTCGTAATACACCGTAAGTTTCAATATCCTTTGATAAAAAACCGGCAATCATTGCTTGCCTGAGTACAGCATGAATCATTCTATCATCTTCGTCGGAAGCAGAGCCAAAATTTTCTATCGTATCGTGTTGATACGATTTCACATCCGAAGTTTCATTTCCCTTTAAAATATCAACAATGTGTTCGGCTTTAAATTTCTCTTTAACAATTAAAATGGTTTCTAAAACCAATGACAACAACTCTTGTCCTTCAATAAATTTTCGTGGTTTCATACAGTTATCACAACAGCCGCAATTTTCTTCCAAATATTCCTCTCCAAAATAATGGAGTAGCATTTTCCGTCTACATATTGAAGTTTCGGCATAAGCTTGAGTCTCTAATAATAATTGATTTCCAATTTCTTGCTCAGCGACGGGTTTGCCTTGCTGAAATTTGCGTAATTTATCTAAATCTTTATAAGCATAAAATGCAATGCACTGACCTTCACCTCCATCACGACCACCACGTCCGGTTTCTTGATAATATCCTTCCAGACTTTTTGGCATATCATAATGCAACACATAACGCACATCGGGTTTGTCAATTCCCATTCCAAAAGCAATAGTAGCTACAATTACTTCTACTTTCTCCATTAAGAAACTATCCTGATTTTCACTTCGTACGGCAGTTTCCATTCCTGCATGATAGGGTAATACAGAAACACCATTCATCCTAAGAGTTTCCGATAATTCTTCTACTTTCCGACGACTTAAACAATAAATAATACCGGATTTACCCGATTGGGATCGGATATATTTTATAATGTCTTTGTCTACATCATTGGTTTTAGTCCTAACTTCGTAATATAAATTAGCACGATTGAACGATGATTTGAAAACTGATGCATTCAACATTCCTAAGTTTTTCTGAATATCATGTTGTACTTTTGGAGTTGCGGTAGCCGTAAGCGCAATGAGTGGTGCTGATCCTATTTCGTTTATAATTGGACGAATGCGACGATATTCAGGTCGGAAATCATGTCCCCATTCCGAAATACAATGTGCTTCATCAACTGCGTAAAAAGAGATTTTTAATTGTTTCAGAAATTCAATATTTTCGTCCTTAGTTAACGATTCGGGGGCAACATATAATAATTTAGTCTTTCCCGACAGGATATCTGCCTTAACTAAATCGATAGCTTGTTTGGATAAAGAGGAATTAATAAAATGCGCTATTCCATCTTCTTCACTAAAGTTGCGCATAGCGTCAACTTGATTTTTCATCAATGCAATCAGGGGTGAAATGACAATGGCTGTTCCTTCCATCATTAACGAAGGAAGTTGATAGCATAAGGATTTACCTCCACCAGTCGGCATTAACACAAAAGTATCTTTTCCTTCAAGCACATTTTGAATAATAGCCTCCTGATTTCCTTTAAACTTTTCGAAACCAAAATTATTTTTCAACTGCTCTGTTAACGCAGAAAGTTTAGCCATAATTATCTTTTATGTAAAAAATTGAATGCGAAAGTAATATTTATTGTCGGATTATTAGCTTTTATTTAAATGTTTTTTATTACTAAATTCAAATAAAATGTAATTTTATTATTTAAAAACGTCCTCCATATTTTAAACAAAATTATAAACAGATTTTGAATATACAACATGTTTTGAAAAAAAAAACAGGATATTAACTAATATATTTAGTTAACTTCCTGTAAAATTTAATTATATCGCTGTATATCTACTATATACACATAATTTACTAAGCTGTTTTGAGTCGATTTATATTAGCTTTTTCAATTTTACTTTGAGCATAAAGCAATGAAATTGTTAAATTATTTAATTTTTTTGAAGGCATTTCAAACATTTCATCCATCATTATTGTTTCTGTAATGGAACGTAGACCACGCGCACCGAGTTTAAACTCAGTGGCTTTGTCGACAATATATTCTAAAACCTCTTCATCAAAAGTCAAATCAATCTCATCCATCTTGAACAATTTGGTGTATTGTTTAATAATTGAATTTTTTGGTTCTGTCAAAATGCGTCGAAGTGCAACCCTGTCAAGTGGCTCCAAATAAGTTAAAATTGGCAAACGACCAATTATTTCGGGTATTAAACCAAAAGATTTTAAATCTTGCGGAGCAATATATTGTAGTAAATTATGTTTGTCGACCGATTCATTTTCTTTGTCTGCAGTATATCCTACAACTCTGGTATTGAGGCGCGAAGCAATTTTTTTCTCGATTCCATCAAAAGCACCACCACATACAAATAAAATATTTTGGGTATTTACAGCAATCATTTTTTGATCGGGATGCTTACGTCCACCCTGAGGCGGAACATTTACAATTGCACCTTCGAGCAATTTGAGTAATCCCTGTTGAACACCTTCGCCACTCACATCGCGGGTTATGCTAGGATTATCACTTTTTCGTGCAATTTTATCAATTTCATCAATAAATATAATTCCTCGTTCAGCAGCTTTTACATCATAGTCGGCAACCTGCAAAAGGCGGGTCAGTATGCTTTCGATATCTTCGCCTACATATCCAGCTTCTGTTAATACTGTTGCATCAACAATGGCAAATGGAACGTGAAGTTTCTTAGCTATGGTTCTTGCCAAAAGTGTTTTACCTGTTCCTGTATAACCAACCATAATGATATTGGATTTTTCAATCTCCACATCATCTTTTGTGTCTTCTTGCATCAACCGCTTATAATGGTTGTAAACTGCTACCGAAAGAAATTTCTTGGCTTCATCTTGTCCAATCACAAATTCATCAAGGTATTGTTTGATTTCAATTGGTTTGGGGAGTTTCATATTCTTTAAATTGGGTAAATTGCTCATTCGGGTTGTGTTTTCCTTTACAATTTCGGATGCTTGAATGGCACATTCGTTACAAATATGCACACCGTCCAATCCCATTATGAAAAATCCAACTTGTGATTCAGGTCGACCGCAGAAACTGCAATTTTTGTTGCTTTTTGCCATTGTTTTTAATTTATTTTACTTCCTACTAAACATCTACTACCAACTTTCCTACTACCAAATTCCTACTATCAACTATTTCTTCTTCTCGTTGATTAATATCTTATCAATCATTCCATAATCCAATGCTTCTTCCGAAGTCATCCAATAGTCACGGTCTGAGTCTTTTTCAATTCTTTCGAATGGATTTTGGGAATGTTCAGCAATTATAGTATACAATTCTTTCTTCAATTTTTGAATTTCACGGGCTGTGATTTCAATATCCGATGCCTGTCCTTGTGCACCACCCATTGGTTGGTGAATCATAACACGCGAATGCTTTAATGCCGACCTTTTGCCTTTGGCACCGGCCACCAATAAAACTGCTCCCATGGACGCAGCCATACCGGTACAAATTGTTGCCACATCGGAACTGATAAATTGCATGGTGTCATAAATACCCAAACCTGCATACACTGAGCCGCCGGGTGTATTGAGATATATAGAAATATCTTTTCCAGGATCGGATGAATCTAAATAAAGCAATTGAGCCTGGATAACATTTGCAGTGTAATCATCAACCTGTGTACCTAGAAAAATAATACGATCCATCATTAAACGTGAGAAAACATCCATTTGTGTAACATTCAATTGACGTTCTTCGAGGATGGAAGGAGATATATAATTACTGGTAATATCGGCATATTTATCCAATGCTAATCCATTTATGTGAAGGTGTTTGGTCGCAAAATCGCGAAAATCATTGTTGTTCATATTCTTTAAATTTAGCCCCCTCAATCCCCCGAAGGGGGACTTTAGAGAAGTTAGTTCAGTGTGTGTGTTTAAATCAATAAATCAAATCGTTTACAAAGCTAGTCTTTAATTCCTCTTTCGGGGGATTGTGGGGTCAGCAAAAAAAATTTAACCAATTTGAAAAAAGAAACTAAGATAGAACTATTTTGTTTTATTGTTTAAGAGTTAAAAGCCTTTTTAGCAAAAAATTATGAAACAAATTATTATGCTTCAAACATTTTGTTGAATTCTTCTATCGAAACTACTTTGTTTTCCAATTTGACAGCGTTTTTCACAATTGCAAAAACTTTTTCTTCAGTTACTTTATCTACGATATTTTTCAGTGTTTCTTCTTTCTTCAACATGTCTTTTGCATAATTGGCAATTACTTCATCATCCATTCCTATCATTCCATATTGAGCAAATTGTGCTTTTGCCATTTTTTTGGCATATTCATTCACATCCTGAGCATCTACCTTTAAATCGTTTGCTTTTGTAAGTTTGTCTTTCACCAAATGCCATTTCAAGTCATCAATCATTTTTGAATAATCTTCTTCCAGCTTTTCGGGAGTTAAATTTTTATTCGAATACAATGTCCAACGTTTTAGAAAATCATCGGGAAAAGTGATGTCTTTATATTTAGCAACCAACATTTCCTGTGCATCCAAACCAAATTTAAAATCGCAATCCGAAACTAATCCTTCCTGAATGTTTTCAGAAATTTTTGCTCGGAATTCTTCTTCACTTTTTACAATACCCTCGCTATACACTTTATCAAATAAGTCCTGATTAATTTCCGATTCTTGATAACGGGTAATGCTTTCAATTTTAAATTGGAAATCGGCATCAACCGTTTTGGCAGCATCTTTCGATATCTTCAGTAAAGAGCTGATTTCGGCTTCATCAACGTAAGCTTTTGCAGGGTTGAAAACAATAAAATCACCTTTTTTTGCATCAGCAAAAAGTGCTTTTTGATCTGAATCTTTCATGTAGGCAATGGTAAGTGTAGCGTCCTGCACTTTCAGACCAGCTTCGTTTATTTTGCCAAATGCCATTTCGAGCAATTCGCCTTTCAACATGTCCTTTTCTTCAACTGTATCTTCCTGTATATATTTCCCATAACGTCTGGTGTACGATTTAACCTGATTATCAATCATTTCGTCGCTAATGGCAATACTATAGTATGTAACTTTGTCTTTGTTTGTCAATTCCACTTCAAACTCTGGAGCAATACCTAAATCGAAAACAAATTCAAAATCTTCTTGTTTATCAAAATCGATCGTTTGTTGTTCTGTTTCGTTTGAAAGTGGCTCACCAAATATCTTAATGTTGTTCTCACCAATATATTTGTACAAATTATCAGAAACCAGTTTGTTTATTTCTTCAACTAATACAGCTTTTCCATACATTTTTTTTATTAAACCCGTTGGCACCATGCCAGGGCGAAAACCGGGGATAATTGCTTTCTTGCGATAATCGCGTAAAGTTTTGTCCACTTTTTCGGTATAATCCACTTTTTCAATGCTTAACGTTACTACGGCGTTGTTTTGGTCTAGGTCTTTTCTTACAATATTCATAATTTAATAAGCGTAATTTTCTGATATTTGTCTTTTTGTAATAGGGGGTGCAAAGGTACGAAAAAATTGATATATGATTTACTTTTTTATATCAAAAAATCAAGCTAATTGTTTGATTCTGAATTTCAGCTTCTTATAACAACCACAAATTTAAAAAAACTCAATAATTTTTATTGGTTTACTGTTTGATATTGACTTTTTAAAATTCATTTAACCATACAATTGAAGTTAGGTGTTTTTTTTAACTTCATGAAGAGGTTTGTACTATTTTTGGTCAGGATTTTATAAGTTTAGTTAAATAAAAAAAGGTAAACCCTATAGATTTACTTTTTTTAGATATAAAAAATTCTCAAACATCAGCATTAAAACATGCAAACTAAATTGATTGTAATTACTCTGTTTTTTAAAGAGTTTGGTTGATTTGTAAAGTTTGGAATATTGGTATTAACTATATTTTTCAATCTCTGACTCAAAGCACCCCCACAATTGATTTTTTTTTAATAATTCTATACAGGCACCTAAGTTATAACAATATTCGGTACGATCAATAAAATTTGATAGGTTTCCTCTGCACTTACTTCTGTGATTTCATTCACTAATTTTCTATTCAAAATATAACTGCCGTATATTCCACCAAATCCGTAAATTCGAATAAATCAAAGTGTCAACCGATATCGTATATTAAAGGGAACTTCAAGATAATTAATTTAGATGTTACCATACCTTATTGAATATGCTATATTAGTCCTGTCAATTGTACTACCTTTTTGCGAAAGTAAAGTCCAAATTTCAAATCTGACACTGGTTTTTTTGGCATTAGCTGATAAACCACACCTATTTGGTAACCTGTTAAATTGTTACTATAATATTTTTTTGATAAATGAGCCTGACAAAAAGTAAAAAAAACATTTGCCCTGTTTATTCCTGCTTATATACCAAGTTGTGCATAAATGGCTGAACTCCAAACCAATAAACTAATTATGAAAAAAATATTTTTACCCTTCATGTTCAATAAGAAATAAATTTAACTATAAATTGTCATCAAATAAAAAACTTATTTTGTCATAGATTCGAGTTATTAGAGCAACATGTTAAAGAAATAATAAATAGTTAATAATAAGTCTACTTACGAGTCATTCTTTTACGTTCATTTTCATCGAGGTAGATTTTACGTAATCTGAAACACAAAGGTGTAATTTCTACATATTCATCCTCTTTAATGTATTCTAAAGCTTCTTCCAAACTGAAAACTACAGGTGGAATTAATTTAGCTTTATCGTCGGCACCCGATGCACGCATATTGGTTAGCTTTTTCGGTTTTGTTACGTTCACAACAATGTCACCTTCTTTTGCACTTTCGCCTACCACTTGTCCTGCATAAATGTCATCTTGTGGAAAAACAAAGAATCTTCCTCTGTCTTGAAGTTTATCTAAAGAATATGCAAAAGCTTTTCCGCCCTCCATTGCAATTATCGAACCATTGTTACGTTTCTCAATTGTTCCTTTATAGGGTTGATATTCAAAAAACCGATGAGACATAATAGCTTCACCTGCTGAAGAGGTCAACACATTATTTCTCAATCCGATAATTCCGCGCGATGGAATTAAAAACTCCAATTGTATGCGGTCGTTTACAACTTCCATACTCAACATTTCGCCTTTACGTACAGCTACCATTTCGATTACTTTTCCGGAGCAATTTTCTGGTAAGTTTATGGTAAGTTGTTCAATAGGTTCACAGCGAACACCATTGATTTCTTTGAAAATAACCTGAGGTTGACCTACTTGCAATTCGTAACCTTCGCGACGCATTGTTTCAATTAATACCGATAAATGCAATACACCACGACCGTAAACATGCCAAATATCCGAATCGAAATTTTTTTCGACACGCAATGCTAAATTCTTATCCAACTCCTTGGTAAGACGTTCTTGAATGTGGCGCGAAGTTACATATTTTCCGTCTTTTCCATAAAATGGTGAATTATTGATGGTAAACACCATACTCATGGTTGGTTCATCAATGGCAATTGGCTTTAATGGTTCAGGATTTGCCAAATCGGCAATCGAATCGCCAATTTCAAAACCTTCAATTCCTACCAAGGCACAAATATCACCTGATCTCACTTCAGCGGTACGTGTACGCCCCAATCCGGTAAAGGTGTGTAATTCTTTGATGCGCGATTTAATAGCAGTACCATCTCGCTTCACTAAATTTACGTCCATTCCTTCTCGTATTGTTCCCCTATGAACACGTCCTACAGCAATTCTACCAACATATGATGAATAATCGAGCGAAGTAATCAGCATTTGTGGTGTTCCTTCAAGGTATTTGGGTTCGGGAATATATTTAATAATTGCATCTAGTAAAGGAATTATATTTTCGGAAGGTACTTTCCAGTCTTCCGACATCCAATTTTGTTTTGCTGAACCATAAACGGTATGAAAGTCAAGCTGTTGTTCAGTTGCATCCAAGTTGTACATCAAATCAAAAACTGCTTCGTGTACTTCATCTGGGCGACAATTGGGTTTGTCCACTTTATTAACCACAACAATGGGTTTTAATCCAATCTGCAAGGCTTTTTGGAGCACAAAACGGGTTTGTGGCATTGGACCTTCAAATGCGTCTACTAATAAAAGCACACCATCGGCCATATTTAGCACACGTTCAACTTCACCTCCAAAATCGGCGTGACCCGGAGTGTCAATGATATTAATTTTATAACCTAGATAATCAATCGATACGTTTTTTGCCAATATAGTGATACCCCTTTCGCGTTCCAGATCATTATTATCCATAATTAACTCGCCCGTAACTTCGTTGTCGCGAAATAAATGACCGGCTAATAACATCTTGTCTACCAGGGTTGTTTTACCATGATCAACGTGGGCAATAATCGCAATATTTCTAATTTTTTGCATGTAATACAATCTTTTTTTGAGGGTACAAAGGTAGTGAAAAAAATTCGATAAACTGCTTATTTAGCGATATGTCTGATTGATAGGACATAAACTAAATTTAGACATTAAAAAAGAGAAATTCTCATTTCGATAAAATGAAAAAAAAATAAACATTTTTTGCTCAATTAAAAAAAAAGAGTACTTTTGCAGTCCAATTTTAGCGTAATCTCTGACAGAATATAGAATGGTCTGTGAATATTGCGCATAATATTTAATAAAAAAAGAGCAACAATGGACTTAATTAAAATTGCAGAACAAGCATTTCTTGTTGAAAAGACTCACCCTGAATTCAAAAGTGGTGATACAATTACGGTTGCCTACCGCATTATTGAAGGTTCCAAAGAACGTATTCAAGAGTTTCGTGGTGATGTTATAAAAATCGTTGGACACGAAGGTAAAAAACGTTTTACTGTTCGGAAGATTTCGGGAAATGTTGGTGTAGAACGTATTTTCCCATTAGATTCTCCATTTATAGAAAGTATAACCGTAAACAAACGCGGAAAAGTTCGTCGTTCAAAATTGTATTATTTACGTGCTCTTACCGGTAAGAAAGCCAGAATCAAAGAACGACGTGCTTAATAACCGTATTCGGACAAAAAATATTAAAAGAGAAATTCGATACCGGATTTCTCTTTTTTAGTAAAATAAATTGGCTTATGTCTGTTTTACAAATATGCCAAAAAATGAGTATATTTGCAGCTTCAATATTGGGTGTAAATTTTTGTATAAATAGTTATTCAAATATACACTTTTCACCAATCTCTTATCTTTTCATAATATGAATATAGTCAGCGATACCGGTAAGTATTTTTTATTAATGAAACGGGTTTTTGTTTTACCCGATCGATCCTACATGTTTTTTCGTCAATTTCCAAAAGAACTAGAAAAACTTGGACTTCAGTCATTGCCAATCGTCATAATCATTTCTGTTTTTATAGGGGCAATTATGACAATTCAAACCAAGTTAAATACTGAAAATCCTCTTCTTCCGACTTATAGTACAGGTTTGGTAACCCGCGACACATTGTTGTTGGAGTTTTCGTCTACTATTATGTGTTTAATTTTGGCTGGCAAGGTTGGTTCTAATATTGCCTCCGAAATTGGCACTATGCGCATTACCGAGCAAATAGACGCCCTTGAAATTATGGGTGTTAATTCTGCAAATTATTTGATACTCCCAAAAATAGTTGCTTTTGTGGTGATGATGCCTTTTTTGGTAATATTCAGTATGGCTGTGGGTTTAATTGGAGGTTATTGTGTGGGCGTTTTTACTGATGTAATTACAACTGCCGATTATTTAATTGGAATTCAATATGCATTTATTCCCTTTTATGTTTTTTATTCAATAATCAAATCTCTGGCTTTTGCTTTTATAATATCTTCGGTTGCAGCATTTTATGGATATTATGCTTATGGTGGTGCTTTGGATGTGGGTAAAGCCAGCACAAATGCGGTTGTAAATGGTAGTATTTTAATCTTGTTTTTCAATTTGCTGATTACAAATTTAATGTTGAATTAATACCCATGAAGTGGAATTTTGAGCGAAATAGTATATTATGGTGATTGAGTTCAACATGAAACTCGAAACACAAAATACGAAACGATAATTAATATGATTGAGGTAAAAGATATCTATAAATCTTTCGATGGAAATCAGGTACTAAAAAATGTTTCGGTAATTTTTGAAACTGGTAAAACCAACATGATTATTGGTGCTAGCGGATCAGGAAAAACAGTACTAATGAAGTCCATTATTGGATTATATCGTGTTGATACCGGAAGAATTGAATATGATAATCGAAATTTACCGGATATGCGAATGAGTGAAATCCGAATTTTGAGACGCGAAGTTGGGATGCTTTTTCAAGGTTCAGCACTTTTCGATTCGTTGAATGTTCTTGAAAATGTAATTTATCCACTCGAAATGTTTTCGTCCAATTCAAAAGAGGAAATGATTGAACGTGCATATTTTTGTTTGAAACGTGTCAATCTCGAAGAAAAATCATTTCATTTAGCTCCTTCCGAAATAAGTGGAGGGATGCAAAAACGAGTCGCCATTGCACGTGCCATTGCTTTGCAACCTAAATATTTGTTTTGTGACGAACCAAACTCAGGGCTCGACCCCATAACTTCATTAATAATTGACCAGCTTATTCATGAAATTACGTATGAATTTGACATCACAACCATAATAAACTCACATGATATGAACTCAGTAATGGAAATTGGCGAGAATATTATCTTTATCGAAAAAGGAGAAAAAGTATGGCAAGGGAACAAAGATGATATTTTTCATGTTGAAAATAAGGATCTGAACGATTTTGTTTTTGCATCCGAACTATATAAAAAAGTAAAAACTACTAACCAATGAAAATAATATCCTATAACGTAAACGGTATTCGTGCCGCACTATTAAAAAATTTCACCGAATGGCTAACAAACGAAAACCCCGATGTATTATGTTTACAAGAAACCAAAGCGCAACCCGAACAAATTGATACAATGCTATTTGCCGAATTAGGTTATACATCGTACCTGCATTCGGCTGAAAAGAAAGGCTATAGCGGTGTGGCAATTATTACAAAGCAGGCACCTGATAAAGTAGTTATTGGAATGCAACACAAAGGGTTTGATTCTGAAGGACGTGTAATTCGTGCTGATTTTGGCGAAATCACTGTTGTTTGTGTTTACATTCCTTCAGGTTCGTCGGGCGAAATTCGTCAGGCAATTAAAATGGATTTTTTAAACGAGTTTGCAGTTTATATTGCTAATTTGCGTAAAACCCGACCGAATATTATTGTTTGTGGCGATTACAATATCTGTCATAAACCCATAGACATCAATCATCCCGAACGTCAAAATGGTGTTTCAGGATTTCTACCCGAAGAACGTGCCTGGCTCGACCAATTGGAAGCTACCGGAATGATTGATTCATTCCGTGTTTTCGATCAACGAGCCGAACAATATAGTTGGTGGAGTTATCGTGGAGGTGCCAGGTATCGAAATGCAGGATGGCGCATCGATTATAATTGGGTGAGCGAAACGTTACGAAAAAGACTAATTTCGGCTGCGATTTTACAAGATGCCATACATTCCGATCATTGTCCGGTTTTAGTGGAACTCGTTTAATTATTTTGGGTATTTTCAGAAAAATATTCTATATCAAAATTGCAAGACATACTTTTTCCTTTAAATATCCTGTTTTTAATGATAAAAAATAATAAAACTTAGTGGCTATGGTTTGTAACAGCTAAAATGTTTTTAACTTTGTCCGTCCAAAAAAATAATTGTCAATATGAAATTCAAATTCTTTAGATTAGTTCTGCTTTTTTCAATTCATGTTTCACTTCATTCTTGTTTAAATACAGATAATACAACTGTTTTATCAACAGATGCCAGCTTTTCATCTTTAACTTTTGCTGCTAACGACAGCATTCCTTATTTAAATTCTGCAGTGTTTACTTTAGATAACGATAGTAAAACAATTGTAAATTTAGATTCTCTTCCTTTTAGTACCCGAATAGACAGTGTGTTCCCTACTTTTAGTTTTTCGTCAAGTTTAGCAGCTTTTCTATTTAATTTAGATACTCCCGAAAACGATTCTACTTACATTACCGGAAAAGATACAGTTGATTTTAGAATTAACTATATGGTGCGAAATTATGTATCCAATCAAATTGCTTCTAAGGATTATTTTATTAAAGTAAATGTTCACAAAGTAAAACCGGAATTGTATGTTTGGAAAGAAGTGAGTAACAAGCTCGACTCACATACTGCCCTAAATCAGAAAGCGATAGTACTGAATGATACTATTTTATATTATGTATACGATGGAACGAATACTTATTTAAATAAATCTATTGACGGAAATTCATGGAACACACCCACTCTTACAAATTTTCCTGCAATTTCTACACTCAACGATATGATACAATTTAATGGAAAATTGTTTTTAACTCAAAAAGATAACAAAATATATTCTTCATCGAATGGCATAGACTGGTCGGTAAAATTAATTCCAGATTACACATTCAAATCGTTGATTTGTACCTTAAAAACACAAATCTGTGGAGTTGTTAAATCAAATGTCAACAATAAACTTTATTTTGCAACTTCATCTGACGGAATTATATGGGAAGTATTTACAAATTCTGAAATTCCCAACAAATTCCCTGTCAGCGACTTTGCGTCTCTTTCCTTTTCGTCGCGTACCGGCAAAGCAAAAGCCATTGTTATTGGTGGAAAAGATGTTAATGGACTAACACTGAAAACTAACTGGAATACTGAAAATGGTACTTATTGGAGGGATTATAGCGAAAACAGTAAATCATTGGATTCTTTATTAATCGGGGCATCAGTTATAGCTTATGATGACAAATTATTGCTTTTTGGCAAAGGAATAAATGCAAATAAACCTAACCATTTTCGTGAATCAATTGACGAAGGATTTACCTGGCAGACACCTGATACACTCAATAATAAATTACCAACAGCTTATACAACAAGAAGTTATCAATCTGTGGTAGTATATAAACCATCTACTTTAACTGGTGTTCAATCAGACGGAATGAAGCAACAAATTCTTGAATCAAATCATATTTTTATTTTTGGTGGTAAAGCCGGAACAACTGTGTTGTCGGATGTTTGGAAAGGAAAGCTAAACAGAAAGAGTTTTTTACGCCAATAAGCTGTTAATAAATCACATAAAAGGTATTTTAGAAATCTGAAATACCTTTTTTCGTATTCAAAAACCTATTCAAAGTATTTTGTTTACTTTTGCACTTTCAAAAACAGATTTAAACCAATGAAAACAAAAATATTCCAAACCTCAAAATTTATTCGCTTCCGCCGCTGGAGTAGAGCAGGTTATGCCATTTTTTGTAGTTTGGTATGCAATGTAACCATTGGAACACTGGCAATTTCAGTTTTGGACAAAACACTTCAAAAAACTATCAAAAAGTATTCTTTTTCAATTATGTTGAATAATCCGGATTCAACTTCTCTTGAAAAACTAAAAGAACAAGCTGATACGGAACTTGCCATACAACAAATTCAAGAAATTTCGATATTTGAAAAAACTTTCGAAAGCGCTGCTGCGTGCGGATATAACACTAATTTTTATTTAATCAAACGGTTGAAATGAGCAAGTCTCGTTTCAACCGTTTATTATTTTTTAATTCAATATGAGAAAAAAATCTATTCTTTCTTCGTTGATTTTCATAGTTGCATTACCATCGGTTCTAAGCCAACAAAAGTCAGATTCTGCGTCAATCAATCTGTCAGATATTGAGGTAAATGCTAGTAGAAATAAACTTTATTCCGAAATGGGAAGGCTACTAACAGTAATTGATAAAGCAGAAATTGTACAAATAGCGGTTCAAAGTCTTGACCAATTGCTGGACTTTGTTTCCGGCATTGATATACGACAACGTGGAACAAACGGAACTCAAGCCGACATTTCAGTTCGTGGCGGTACTTTTGATCAGGTGTTGGTATTACTCAATGGAGTGAATATCACCGATCCGCAAACCGGACATTTCAATTTGGATATTCCTCTTAATTTATCCGATATAAGTCGGGTGGAAATACTACAAGGTTCGTCGGCTCGGTTGCTTGGACCAAATGCATTTAGCGGTGCCATAAATATCGTGACTGAAAACTATAAAAAACGCGCATTAAATGCAGAACTTGTGGTGGGAAGTTTTAATTATTTTGCACCAACGGTGTCGGGAAGTTTGGGCACAAATCGTTTTAGAACATTTGCTTCTGTTTCGCATAAAAGTAGTAGCGGTTATATTACCAATACCGATTTTGATTTAACTAACGCATTTATTCAATCAGCGTTAAACTTTCGCAAAGCGGGAAAATTCGATTTTCAGGTAGCAACTCAACTTAAAGATTTTGGTGCCAATGGTTTTTATTCACTTAAATTTCTGAATCAGCGTGAAAATTCTAAAATATTTTTGTCGTCTTTAAAGTGGGCGTTGAGCTATGACGGTTTTTCATATAACGCTCAGGTTTATTGGCGTCGCCATCACGATAGGTTCGAGTTGGATCATAATAATCCGGCTGGTTTTAATTATCATTTAACGGATGTGACAGGAGGAAAAGTTTCTGCATCCAAAACAGGAAAATTTGGTAAAACCACGGTGGGATTTGATTTTAGAAATGAACTTGTTTTTAGTAATGCCTTAGGATTGGCTATGGATTCATTGGCTGTACCTTTTGAGAAAAATGTTTTTTTCACCAAGAAATATAATCGATTAGTTACTACTGGATTGATAGATCATTCTGTTAGAATTGGGAATTGGTATCTTTCGTTGGGGGTTGCTTCAACATTCAGTGCTGATTTTAACTTTTCAAATTATGGCGGAATGGATATTGGTTATTCAATTGCCGACAATGTGAAAATATATACTTCGGTTAATTCGGCAACCCGACTTCCGACATTTACCGACCTATTTCTGGTAAATTCCAACCAGAAAGGAAATCCTGATTTAAAACCGGAACAATCGAAAACGCTGGAAATTGGAACCAATATCAATTCATCGACATGGAAATTAAATGGAGCAATTTTTTACCGAATTGGGCAAAATGTGATTGACTGGATAAAGCTCGATTTGACTTCAATAAAATACGAAGCTTCAAATTTAGCATCAGTAAATGCAAGTGGTGCAGACTTTTCAGTGGAATATAATTTTCAACAATCATTTTTAAAAAGATTGTGTCTGGCATATTCATATCTTCAACTAGATAAATCGGCAATCGGTTTTGACTCTAAGTATGCACTGGATTATCTGAAAAACAAGCTGACTATGAGACTTGATCATTCCATCGGGAATCATTTTTCAGCTTCGTGGAAAGTTGGATATTTTGATCGCTCAGGAAATTATGATGCAAATACAGTCCTCGGTTCTCCGACAATATTGAAAAACTACATATCTTATTTTATCTTTGATGGTAGATTAATCTGGTCGCAAAAAAAATATCTGGTTTTTGCCGATTTGAATAATATTTACAATTCATCTTATGCCGATATTGGAGGTCTTACCCTGCCAGGTCGAAGTGCAAATATTGGTTTGAGACTAAAATTGAATTAAGTGAAAGAAAATAAGATCTTGGAAGTTGTGAGTTATTATGGAAAGATCTAACTTTGCGAACTATATCTTTTTTAAAACAAATGATTATGACCCTAAATTACCAACAAATATGCCTCACTACCTGCGAAATAGCCCGAAATGCAGGAAAATTTATGGCTAAAGAACGTAACCGATTCGATGCATCGAAGATTGAAACCAAAGGTTTGCACGATTTGGTAAGTTATGTAGACAAAGAATCGGAGAAACTAATAATAAATGAATTGATGAAGTTGTTGCCCGACCCTGGTTTTATTGCCGAAGAAGGAACGAATACCAAAGTTGGGGAACATTATAATTGGGTGATTGATCCACTGGATGGAACTACCAATTATATACAGGGTTTACCGATTTATGCAGTCAGCATTGGTTTATTGGAAGATGATGAATTGGTTTTGGGTGTGGTGTACGAAGTTGGACAAGATGAATGCTTCTATGCATGGAAAGAAGGTGGCGCGTATCTCAACGGTGAACCGATTGAGGTTTCGAAGCGTGATTGTATTCACGATGCATTGCTGGCAACTGGTTTCCCGTATAATGATTTCAGAAAAATGAATGAATACATTGAATTTCTGGAGTGGACCATGAAAAATGCACGTGGTGTTCGTCGTCTTGGCTCGGCTGCAACCGATTTGGCTTATGTGGCTTGTGGACGATTCGATGCCTTCTGGGAATATGACCTAAAACCGTGGGATGTGGCTGCCGGAGCTGTGATTGTAAAAGAAGCAGGTGGAACTGTGACTGATTATAAAGGTGGAACTGACTACTTGTTTGGGCGCGAAATTGTGGCATCGAATGGATTACTGGCTGAGTTGATTTTGAGAAAATTGAACAACTAAATACAATACTTAATATGTGAAAAATCATCTCTATAATCTTGAGTTTAATTCCCATAATTTTATTGTCACAAAATAAAGTTGGTTATTTTCGTCGCTTTTATATTGATGATAGACAATACCAATTAAGGACTATAAGCCTAATAAATGTAACAATTTCAAAGTTGACAAATTGTTATCGGGTATTTTTTGATAACAAAAACCGAATTTTTGAAGCTTACTACCTGAATATGAATAAATCAAGCATTGATAAATATGGATTTTCAGGTTTAAGAATTAACTATTTAAATAATATTGAAAAGAGAGAGTTTATAAGTCCTACAAAGAACCAATGAAAAATCGCCAAGAGGTATACGCTATAGGCTTAATTTTAAATAACAAACAAAAACCCATAGCTTTACATAATTATGATATAAAAGGTGAATTGATGGAAGACATTAACGGAGTAACAATATATGATTGGACTTTGAATGACTTTGATTGGAAAAAATAATTGTGGTTTTAAAAATAAGGATGGTACGCGTATTACTGATAAAAATAGTTGTTATTTTACCAAATATAAATGGGGAGAAGATGAAAATTCATATACTCCTGAAATCTCATATTATGGCAGAGAAGGTGAATTGTACGATAGTAAAAGAGGATTCTATCCTCAGTATGTGATATGATAAGGAAACAAAATATTTATTAGAACTTAGATATTTTAATTCAAAATTCCGATTGACTTTAAGTTCAGATAGTTTTGCCGAAGTACGAATGGAATATGATAAAAAGGGAAACATAATTAAAAAAAGCATTTTTGACAAATCTGAACAATTAATACAGTCATTAACAAAATATTGTATAATAGAATATAAGTACTACAAATATGGAAATATTACAAAAAGTAAATGTTTTAGAAAAAGTAATGGAAGAAATTATATTGAATTTAAATATGAATATGACTCCATCCAACGAATATCTGAAATATGTACTCTTAAGAATGGAAAAACGTTATTCGCAAACAAAAATGGATATGCAACTACAAAACTGAAATACAACGAATTGGGGGAAGAAATTGAAAAGAGTTATTATGATATTAATAATAAATTGATTAAATCGTTTATAAAAACAAAAAAATCGAGTGTAACAGATTCAGATTCTACTAAATAAAATCACACGATGGCGCGGGTCTGCGACCCGTGCCAATACAGAAAAAGATAAGAAACCTTTTTTTAAATAGCACAGGTCACACACCGCTCTAACGTGGGGAAACTAGGAAGTCCGCTTTACAACTGGATATACTACTGGATTAAAAATCCTAAGAATATAAGAACAGGGATTACAAATCCCAGTATCAACCAGCCCATGTCCACGCGTATATAAAAATAAATTTTGGCACCCGTGGGCGGGATTTGTAGTTTCTTAAACAATTACACCAAAATGTTATTATCGTCCGGCTCATGCAAAAGTTTTACAACCTATCATTCCCTATTTTTCCTTAAGCTAAAGGCGATAAAAAAGCATCTTCAATATGCTCAATAAGATATTCTTGCCCGTGAGGAATCACCGAAATGACATCAAAACGGGTTTCGCCATTCCAATCGAATTGTAAAATATACTCGTGTGTAGCGTTCACAATGTTTCGGATTTTTTTTCGGGTAATGGCTTCTTCGGGATGTTCAAATGTCTGGGTAGAGCGCGTTTTCACTTCTACAATTACCAACCAATCGTCCTTTTCGGCAACAATATCAAGTTCTAGTTTACCAATATGCCAATTGGTTTGTAGAATTTTATATCCTTTCGAAATTAAGTATTCCTGAGCACGTTCTTCTCCTAAATTGCCCAATTCATTGTGTTCAGCCATAAGTAATTGTAAATTAGCAATACAATTAATATTTGGAAAATGGTGGTATTTACTGATTTTATTGAAAGAATTAATACCAACAGTATGAAAAATAGTGTTCAAAAATACAATTTTTTGGTCTAACACCGTTAAATTGACTAAGATAATATTATTTTTGTGGAAAATTTCGAGCAATTATGGCAAAGAAGAAAAAAAACGCTGTTTCCCAAAAAAAATCTCTCCGTACACATAGACAAACATTTACGTTAAACGACGAAGAAAACAAAGCGCTAAACCGGTATTTAACAAAATATAAAGTGCAAAACAAATCGAAGTTTATGCGTGAAACAACTATGTTAGCTATCATCCGAAAATTTGAAGAAGACCACCCAACATTGTTTGATTGAGCATGAACCCTTCCGAAAATCTATCGGAACAATTTTACATATATAAAAAATGGAATATATATTTATCCTGATTGTTTTGATCGTTGTGTTTTTGGTGGCATGGTTTATCGCATCGCTTAAAAAAAATGCTATCAGGCAAACTTACGAAGAAAAAGAAAAATCCCTGCTGGCAATACAAGCTGAATTGGCAACTCAGAAATCGGTTGCTCAGGAAACAGTTCGGTTAAAATCCGATGAATTACAACGACTGCAAGAAGATTTCTCCAAACAAATTGAAATCTCGAACCTGCGTGGCATGGAAGTTGCAACGCTGAAAACGCTTAATGAAAATATAGCCGAAAAGCTGGTAAATCAGAAAAACGAACTGGAAAATTTACAAAAAAGGCTTACAGTCGAATTTGAAAATATTGCTACAAAAATACTGAAAGAACGTTCGGACGAGTTTTCGGTTTCGAATCACCAAAAATTGAGTGAAATTTTGAATCCATTAAAGGAAAGAATTCAACTATTCGAAAAAAAAGTAGATGAAACTTATGACAAGGAATTGCGCGATAAATTCAGTTTGCGCGATGAAGTACGGAGGCTTACAGAATTAAATACACGTATCAGTCAGGAAGCCAATAACTTGACAAATGCACTGAGAGGTGACGTGAAAAAGCAGGGAAATTGGGGCGAAGTAATACTTGAACGTGTGTTGGAACGTTCGGGATTGACCCGTGGACAGGAATTTGAACGGGAAGTAGTGCTCGAAGGTGCAGATTTCAATGTTCAACGTCCGGATGTTATCATTCATTTACCTGACAATAAACATATTATTATCGATTCAAAAGTTTCGCTGGTAGCTTACGAAAGATATATATCGTCGGAAAATGAAGAATATAGGGCAGTCCACTTGAAAGATCATGTCAATTCGCTTCGTAGTCATGTAAAATTGCTGAGTGAAAAAAATTATCAAAACGCACTACATCTGAATTCACCTGATTTTGTTTTGATGTTTTTACCTATCGAAGCTTCATTTTCGGTAGCCGTACAAGGCGATAGTGAAATATTTTTGTATGCTTGGGATCGAAAAATTGTAATTGTAAGCCCAACTACTTTACTGGCAACTTTGCGAACCATTTCTTCTATTTGGAAACAAGAAAACCAAACAAAAAATGCACAGGAGATTGCCCGGCTCAGTGGTGCTTTGTACGATAAATTTATAGGTTTTACAGAAGATATGGTGAAAATTAAGACCAATATCGACCGAACTTCCACAGCTTACGACGATGCATTAAAAAAAATGAAAGATGGCAGTGGAAATATTATTCGTACTGCCGAAAAAATAAAAGAATTGGGTGCAAAAACAGGAAATAACAAATCATTGCCTACAGGGTTTGAAAATTTTTGATTTGAAATTTCTTAGATTTGATATTCGAATTCAAACCCTGAAAATTTAAGTACTTCATTGTTAAGACAATAATTAATATCCAAATAGTTATTAATTTTGCATATTATCCATAAAAACACTCAAATTGAGCCAATTGTACTAGATATAATACATAATTTTTTTAAGTTAGAAATATGAAATTCAAAATACCATTAATCGTGGTTTTTATTTTCAGTCTGGTTCATGCAAATGCCATGCAACATGCAGAGCAACTGGATACAATAAACAATAGCAAAATAACTGTTTTCGACACAGATAGTTTGTTGGAAAGTCTGACACATGTTATTAAAATTGAGAAGAAAGAGCAAACATCAGTACCCTTTGCTCCTCTTTTAAAGCCTCAAACCAAAATTAAAATTCAGGAAATTTACTTTAATCCCGAGAAGCAGGCATTCGATTCATTGAAGAATGAAAAAATTGTACAAGTATCGGATTCAGAAGTTTTTTTTAAATTACTCGATAATTTTCCGCCAGTAAATGTAGATACACTGGTGCTAAGAGCTAATCCGTTTTTTATCGATTTGGTTTACAAACAAAACCCTTTGAATTTTAACTGGAATCTTACATCCGATTTTCGTCAGATTTGCTACGGAAAAAAAGCATCATCTATGTCCGAAAACATGTTTGAACCCATTAAAATAATCACTCCTGAACATTTTATTGCAGATATGCGTCAGGAAACCCGTTCCGATATTACCAGAAAAGCTGTTTATTTATATCGTTACACTTTCGATCAATTACCAGACCCTAGTATATATAAAAATAATTTTCTTGAAGTAAAAAAGTTAACCCATGTCAAGTTTGTCGAAAATGAACAAATTTATGACACACATAATCGAAAATTATTTGTGATGAAAAATCAGATAAGACCCTGGCAACATAAAGGTTCAGGTTTGGCCCAATTTTCTCAAAATTACGTATCATCCAATTGGTACCAGGGAGGGAATAGTAATGTAGCTGTGTTAGGAATTTTATCGGGTCAGATAAACTACGATGACAAAGAAAGTATACAATTTGATAATAGTGCAGAATGGCGGTTGGGATTTAACTCGGTAAGTGGCGACACGTTAAGAATGTTCAGTACCAATGATGATATATTGAAAATAAATTGCAAGCTCGGTATAAAAGCATCAGGTAATTGGTTTTACAGCAGTTCCATCGAATTTTCCACTCAATTTTTTAATAGTTATAAAGGAATCAATTCAAGTATAAAAAAAGCTTCATTTTTAACTCCGGCACGTTTAATAATTGGAATAGGTATGGATTATAAATATAAGAAACTGTTATCGTTGATGATTTCGCCCATATCGTATAAATATATTTATTTGAATAGTAATTCTGTTGACCCTAATCTTTTTGGTGTCAAAACCGGAGAAAATTACTTAAGTGAGATTGGTAGTTCATTTAAAGCCACTTTTAGTAATGCACTAACTCATGAAATTCAAATCGACTCAAAATTATCTTTTTTTACGAATTACAAAAAAGTAGAAATTGACTGGGAAATTGTATGTAATTTAGTAATAAATCGTTTCTTATCCACCCGTATTTCAATAATTCCTCGTTACGACAATACAGTTATTCTTTTAGACGGAGAAAAAGCAAATATACAATTTAAGCAATTGTTAAGTGTCGGCTTTTCTCATAAATTCCGTTAAATTTAACCTTAATTTTCCTCTGAAAAATCAGTATTTGTGCACAGAATACAGAGGTTTGATAGATTATCACAAGATTATTTTCAATTGTATAATAATGTGATTTAAATATGGACTTTATAATTATCGTGTTTTTTTGTTAATTTCATATATTCTTTGTGCTTGTGACTTTTACAGCGGACTCAACCTTCGAATAAATAATGCCATTCATCGAACTTGGCAACTTCAGATTTGCCGTAACGTCTTAAATAACTCCGAATTTGATTAACACTATGAGGCAAACACAATTCGGTTTTAGAAAAAAATTTATCGGCATAACAAATAAGTTGTTCTTCGAGCAGTAAAGGCATCATATCTCGTTTTGGAAGTGGAAGTTTGTTCTTAATTATCATTTCAAGACTTATGCCAACTCCTGTGTGACGTTCACAAACTAGAGCATGCCGATGTAATCCTTCTTTGCGAAGAATTTCAGCACCTAAATAGCCATGCTCAATATATTTATGTGTCCCATAACAATGTATACGTGGGGCATTACACATAAATATTCCAATATCGTGAAGCATAGCTGCTTCGGCAATAAATTCCGTATCGAGTTGTAAATAGGGATGTTTATCGGTAATTTCAAGTGCTTTATTTCTAACTTGTTCGCTGTGTATCAAAAGTATATAAATTGTGTCACTGTCTATTGTATAATATTTTTCAATTATTTCAATTGGATTTATCATAATAAAATTTGTGAAGGATAATTTTGATTGTTTATCGTTGCTTAATAATGTTCTGTTGTAAAAATTCTTTACTATTTTTGCTGAAATATTATTAATTGAATAAAATTAAAACAGTTACTACTTAAAACAGTTCAAAAATTTACAGAATATATTAATTTTTTATTTATGAGTAACGAAATTTCCGATTGCACCTGGACAGGCAGTGATGCATTAATGCTGGCTTATCATAACCTCGAATGGGGCGTGCCACTTCATGACGACCGGCTTTTTTTTGAATTTTTGGTATTAGATGCTTTTCAGGCTGGCTTAAGTTGGAAAATTGTATTGCACAAACGAGAGAATTTCCGCTGTACTTTCGACAATTTTGATGCCCAAAAAATTGCTCTTTATGACGAAGATAAAATTCAGTCATTAATGCAAAATGCAACAATTGTACGCAATCAGTTAAAAATAAGAGCAACAGTTGCAAATGCCAAAGCGTTTCTAAATGTTCAATCCGAATTTGGGACATTCGATCGCTATATTTGGCAATTTACAGCAGGAAAAACCCTGATAAATCATCCAACTTGTAATGCAGAAATTGCTTGTAAATCAGTAGAATCAGATGCCATGAGCAAGGATTTAGTGAAAAGGGGATTTAAGTTTGTGGGTTCCACTATTTGCTATGCTTTTATGCAGGCTGTCGGTATGGTGAACGATCATTTGGTGACTTGTAGTAAAAGAAATTAAATATTTATACATTAAATAATCATTATTGGGGTCTCTTCTCTTCTGAAATTGCTCAATTAGTTGTACTTTTGCCAAAAAGCATTTTTTATGAATTTGAACATCAAAAACGAAACTTCCACCCTACGTTCAGTTGTATTGGGGCAACCCTGTTCTATTGGCAGTATACCAACTCTAGACAAAACCTATGATGCAAAATCGCGTGAATCGGTTCTGAATGATATTTATCCATCCGAAGAATCTATTTACAAAGAAATGACTGCTTTCGAAAATGTTTTGCTTAATCACGATGTGCAGGTGTTACGTCCGTGGAATTTAGAGAATTGCAATCAGGTTTTTGCCCGCGATGTTGGTTTTGTAATCGATGATAAAATTATCAACTCCAACATTATACCTTACCGTGAAGATGAAAAAGAAGCTTACGAAGTGATTTATGATCAAATTGCTTTTAATAAAATCTACAATTTACCCGAAAAAGCCCATGTAGAAGGTGGTGACGTGGTTTTATTTAACGATTTTGTTTTTGTGGGTATTTATAGTGGTGTGGATTATCCTCAATTTAAAACTGCGCGTACAAATTTATATGCTTTTAACTTCCTGAAAGAACTTTGTCCCGAAAAAACTTTCATTCCGTTGGAATTGAAAAAGCACGATATCGACCCACGACAGGGTATTTTACATTTGGATTGTACATTTATGCCCGTTTCGAATAACAAAGCGATTATTTACAAAGATGGATTTCTTTACGAAAAGGATTATCATTTGTTAGTGGAAATGTTTGGCAAAGAAAATATTTTTGAAATAACGCAGGAAGAAATGTATTATATGAATAGCAATATTTTTTCCATTTCGCCTAATGTTGTTGTTTCGGAACAAAAATTCAACCGGCTGAATGAACATCTTGAAAATCAGTGGAAAATGACGGTAGAACGCGTTCCATATTACGAAATTTCAAAAATGGGAGGACTTTTACGATGTTCAACTTTGCCTTTGAATAGAAATGATTAACAACGAAAGGAAAAAATTGAATATGGAAAAACAGACAACAAATAATATATTGATGATTGAACCTGTGGCATTCGGGTTTAACGAACAAACTGCTGTAAATAATTATTTTCAGCAGAAAGAAAATTCCAATGGGTTGGATATTCAATGTCGGGCATTAGCCGAATTTAACGGTATGGTTGAGATATTACGTTCAAAGAAAATCAATGTAATAGTCGTACAGGATACCATCGAACCTTTTACTCCCGATTCCATTTTTCCAAATAACTGGATTTCGTTTCACCAGGATGGTCGAGTGGCAATTTATCCAATGTTTGCCGAAAATCGCCGCGCCGAAAGGAGAAGCGATATTCTGCATTTACTCACCGATAAAGGGTTTAAAATTTTGGATATTCTGGATTATACCCTTTTGGAAAAAGAAAACCGTTTTCTGGAAGGAACCGGCAGCATGATTCTCGACCGTGAAAATAAAATTGCATACGCTGCTCTATCAGAACGAACTGACAAAAAGCTGGTTATGCAATTTTGCAAAGATTATGATTATAAACCTGTTTGTTTTTCAGCTAATCAAACCGTAAATGGGAAGAGATTACCAATTTATCACAGCAATGTGATGATGTGTATTGCCGGGCAATATGCTGTAGTTTGTACGGATGCCATTGACAATGCCGATGAATGCAAAATAGTAATCGATTCGATTAAAAAAACAAAAAAAGAAATCATAGAAATTACGGAAGAACAAATGCAGCATTTTGCAGGAAATATGTTACAAGTGGAAAATAACGAAGGAAAATATTTCCTGATCATGTCGTTATCTGCTTATAATATTTTGTCTGAAGAGCAGATACAACGCTTATCGTTTTTCAATGAAATAATAACCGTTAACATCCCGACCATCGAAAAATTTGGTGGCGGAAGTGCGCGTTGTATGATTGCAGAGATATTCTAATTCGAAAGAAACTGATAATGAAGGCATTTTTTCTGATTGAAACTAAAAGAATAAAATGCAAATAATCAATCAATTATGAAGAAAATAAAACAATCGGCTTTGGAGCTGATGGAGCTTGAAAATAAATATGGAGCACACAATTATCATCCACTTCCGGTAGTTCTCGACCGTGGCGAAGGTGTATTTGTATGGGATGTGGAAGGGAAAAAGTATTATGATTTTCTGTCAGCTTATTCGGCAGTAAATCAGGGACATTGTCATCCAAAAATCATTCAGACTTTAGTGGAGCAGGCTCAAAAACTGACGTTGACTTCCCGTGCATTTTATAATAGTCAGTTGGGTAAATACGAGGAGTTTGTAACCAAATTCTTTGGTTATGACAAAGTTTTACCCATGAATACCGGTGCCGAAGCGGTGGAAACTGCCATAAAACTTTGCAGAAAATGGTCGTACGAAAAAAAAGGATTACCCGAAAACTCAGCTCAAATAGTGGTTTGCGAAAATAATTTCCATGGTAGAACCACTACCATTATTTCTTTTTCGGTCGATACGGAAGCACACAACAATTACGGACCATTTACCCCGGGTTTTATCGTTATTCCTTATAACGATGCAGAAGCATTGGAAAAAGTATTGAATTCAAACAAAAACATTGCAGGTTTTTTGGTAGAACCTATTCAGGGCGAAGCAGGTGCTTATGTTCCCGAAGATGGTTACTTAAAACAATGTTATGATCTTTGCCGAAAAAACAATGTATTATTTATTGCCGATGAAGTTCAAACCGGAATTGCCCGAACCGGAAAATTGCTGGCTTGCGATTACGAGGATGTACACCCCGATATATTAATTCTTGGAAAAGCATTATCAGGTGGCGTTTACCCTGTTTCTGCTATTTTAACGAATACCGAAATTATGGACGTTATTCATCCCGGACAACACGGTTCTACTTTTGGTGGAAATCCTATGGCTGGAGCAGTTGCCATTTCAGCATTGAAAGTAATCAGCGATGAAAAATTAGCCGAAAATGCGTATAATTTAGGAATTCTATTTCGAACGGAAATGAATAAACTGTGTAAAACATCGAAAATTGCAACTTCCGTTCGTGGAAAAGGTTTGTTAAATGCACTGGTAATTAACAATGAGGGACATAAAAATCTGGCTTGGGATATTTGCATACGACTTAGCGAAAACGGACTCCTGGCTAAACCTACGCATACGAATATTATCCGTTTTGCACCACCCTTGGTTATAACTGAATATCAATTATGGGAATGTGTTGCAATTATTAAAAAGACGATAGGAGAATTTGAATAGATTTAATAATTCTATTGCAATACTTTAGTAATCAAATCATTCTAAATCGTTGATGGCTTTGAAAATGATTCCTTCGTATTTGGTCAATGTTGTGCACTTTTTCACTTGTTTGTAAATTTTTCTGCCGTCTTCAAATCCCAATGCATGATACGACCAAAATTCTTCGAAACGTTTCAGCAAATGTAAATCGCCGGAATATTTCAGTTTACAACGCTCAATAACAGATAAATGAAAGTCCCGCAACATATTTACTTTTTCTTCCTGAGTAAGATTTTGCGGTTTAATTTCTGCCAATAGAAACGGATTTTGCAATATGCCCCTTCCTATCATAAACCGGTCGACTTGTGGACAAAGATTCTTAATTTTATCAATATCAGCAATGCTCAGGATATCGCCATTATAACAAACCTGATGTTTCAACTTAGAAGCACTTTGGGCAAAAGCTTCCAGATCTACTTCACCTTTGTACTGCTGCTTCGCAACACGCGGATGAATGATAATTTCTTCCAATGGGAAATCATTAAAAATGGGAATGAGTTGTTCAAATTCGGAAACATGATCTTTTCCTAAACGACATTTAATTGATATTTTCAGCTTAGTGACCTCAAAAATACGTTGCAATAACTGAGCTACCAGTTCGGGATGTGACAGTATTCCACCACCCATACCTTTGTTCACAACAATTGGAAACGGACATCCCATATTGATATTCGCTTCGGTATAATTGTGCTGTAAACAAAAGTTCTCAAAACACTGAAAAGAAACAACATCATTCCCTAAAAACTGTGGAACCGGTTTTTGAAAAGTATTATGCTCCGGCAATATATCATTGCATTGGCTCGGACGATAAAACTCACCATCCTGCACCCGAATAAACGGCGAAAAAGTTTTGTCAAACTGTCCAATATGTTCATAGAACGATTCCCTGAAAATCCAATCGGTGAGTCCCTGAAGCGGGGCAAGGTAGATTTGCATAAAATGAATTTAGTTAACTGAAAGCAAAGATAAGCAAAATTGGGGCAGCAAATATAATGACCAGAACATAAAATCGGCTAAATCTCATAATAAGATTCAGCCGATTGTATTAAAACCTTTACTTATGCACTATTTGCAAAAACCACAACAAGGTGATATTTATCAAAATAATTCTAATGTTAATTGTCCTAGACGTTTAATTCTCCATTGATTGTTTCCAAATTCGTCTGCAATCATTGAAAGAATTCTCAAAATTGTTTGATTTTCGGGTGTTACACCATTTCTTAATAACCTGAGTTCGGGATAAGAAAGTGTGTCAAAAAGTTGTATCATAGGAGT
>JACDZJ010000080.1_pt1 | contig 46870 bp, 49 predicted proteins | sample 7365721 | NCBI WGS metagenome assembly JACDZJ01 (sample SAMN15143480, study PRJNA637477) | pond metagenome | biome: freshwater wetland ecosystem [ENVO:00000243]; feature: pond [ENVO:00000033]; material: pond water [ENVO:00002228]; isolation source: pond water containing pink berries ... | reverse complement strand
GGTTCAGATTGTGGTTCCGCTGCGCTTCACACAATCTAACCTTGTTCGTTAGCCATTATTTGTCAGCCATGACCTGCAGATACATGGCTTTAGCGCTTCTGGAAATTAAGGATGGTTGATACATGACGATGGAGCTTCCATCCTTGGCTTTAATTGTGAATTTAAAGACAAATGTTGAATTGGAGTTGGAATATATCCATGGAGACAACTCTTTTGTCATAGACGCCGGAGCTGACCTGCCCATCCATTCTTTGTTTTTTAGGACTGGAGAATTGTCTTTGACAACCAATTCCAACCCACCAGAATCAGTGACTTGTTCAACAACTTCGGAATCAAGTTCAGCTGATTTCTTTGATACAAATGAGAAAGTCCACTCTAGTTCTGATTCGCTGGGGCTTCCCTTTTTCAAGGACGCAAAATTTCCAGCATTTACAATTTTGTAGTCTTCATTCTCGGCGGGTATTGCGAAAGCGTTTGTGACTGGCAAGCTAACTGTTTTTCCACCATCAACTTTGAATGAAACTTCTCTGACTGAGTGCCCTAGATACGTTGGACCGGTTGCACAAGCCGACAACAAAAAAGATGCAAGTAATGCGGCAATACGATATTTCATAGAGACTCCATGGATTGATGAGGGCTAACAACCAATTAAGCAGATCTGTATATCATCCCGACTCACACGGAGTGCGGGATGATTTCCTCTACCGACAAGCGCAGGATACGTACCTTTCCAACCAAGATGGTTTGCAATGTATTAATATTCCGTAAAATATTCACAAACAAAAACATGATGACCGAACATTCGCTTTTCTGCATATCACCCAAGATGGAAGGATATACCGTTTTTGAATAAATCGCATGATTCAAGTCCCTGGTGCGGGGCCGACACATTCGTTCCGTGTATCATCTTTTCTGAAAAAAGGTGACAAATTTATTTTTCCGGTGCCCATCGCTATCCCCCATTCTGACTTTCCCAACATCGTCCTCCATCACCTCAGACTTGCCGCCGGTGAAAAATACAGAGTCAGGCTTCCAATTTATGGTCGATTTTGAACAGCCTGCAGATGGGATTCCGAACTCTCGCCATCCAGCATCGCTCCAGCGAGGTCTGGAATCTTCTGGCAGCGGTCAAGACCGAATGGGCCAGGTATGGCGATGTCCTTGAGGCCGTGCAAAAGAAGCTGCAACAGGCTTCGGAAACCATTGACAAGGTTCAGGTTCGTTCACGGGCGGTGGGAAAAAAATTAAAGGACGTGCATGGACTTCCGGTGACCGAGGCCGCCGCCCTGCTCTCCTTGGACGCCCCGGAAGATGGCGGATATTCCAGAGAGTTCCCGGAGGAAGAATAGCTGAATATTGCACCCGCGTTGACCAGCCACAGCGGCAAGCAGGGGCATTTCAACGAAATACCATTGAGTTAATCTTGCTTAATAAGCACAACGCCATCGTTCAGTCTGACAATATGGAGGCTTACCCCTGAATTTACTGGCGACCAACCACACAACAGAAAACATTGGAAGCCTGTCCCCATCTATAAACCCTTCTCCGCTCTTATACGCTTATACCTTCTGAAGGCGATGGTGAGCACAAAGAAAAGCAGGAGTGACATTCGATCTTGCTTCAGTCCGGCGTTCTTGTTCATAAACTGGCTCCTTCGCGGCCGGGAGACCATTCAGCAGGTATCTCTGGGTTGATCAACCCAGAGATCGACGCATCATAACTGGTGTAAAGCAGGTTCAGACTTCCAAATAAATTATTTGGAAGAAAGGCTACCGTATCGCCCTGGAAGCACCGTTTTTTTGAACAGTTTCTTGGAAAGCAGCAAGGATTTCATCACATTGAGCCGCTATTTTACGTTTTCTGCCAAGGGAGAATTCCAGCGATTTGATGTTGCTGTTTTGTCTGGACAGCTTGATGACCTGGGCGGTTACCTTATTAAATTCAGAAAAGGAAGTCTTTGCCTGTAATAATAAGTTGTTATTCTCATCTCCCACGATTTCAGCAAGGCCATCAAGGGATTTTGCAACTACATTTTCCTCTGCTTTTATCTGTGTCTCAATCTGGTCCATTTTTACATCACTTGCCTCGGCAATGTGGGAACTGTGCAGATTGAAAGCCTTGAGGCCAGCAGTAATGGCCTGGAATGAAAAGAGGTTTATTCGGGCTTCGTTTGGATTCCCGGCGTAAGAGGACATAAGATTTTCAAGGGCATGTTCTAACCTCTGGAGTAATTCAGAGCCTTTTTCTTGAGAAAGGCTTGCGGCCTTGAGATTGGTGTTCTGCACAGCAAAATCTAGAATTATTTGATCGAGCTGGCGGAGTTCTGTCCAACAGGTGATAAACTCGGCAGCAAGTTTCTTTTCATTTTGCAGAGGAACTGCATCGATGAGAGAGTGAAGGTCTGCCAGATTTTGTTCAATTGCGGTGGAGGCAGCCAGTGATTGATCGGCAAATTTTCGAGATTCCTCATCCGTTATGGCCATGACTGCGTTTTTCTCCATTTCCACAGATTTCAGGAGATTGATGCGCATTTGAGCCACAACTTCACCTTTCATCACGATATTCCTGTAAGTGCTTTCCATGTGCAGAGGAGGCAGATAATATCTTGAAAGAACAGCTAAAAGTAATATCCCAACGACTATCCCGATACCCCATAGAATATCGCTTCGCCCTTTATATTTTAAAAACTGCATGTTCACCTCCTATTTGATGTGAGGAGTTTCGGATGGAATATAGAGAGTCTTCCGTTCAGCAAATCCATGGCAATCGGGGCCAGACCACGTTTATCTGATTTGATCCCGATTGCCATGGATTTGCTGGATAAACCGATCAAGCGTACTGATGCTCTTCCCCTGACTGTTGAATTTTGATTATCTTACCCCATGGCAATTCAACTGACAAATGCTTTAGCGGAACATGAATCCCGGCACTGCATTGCGGCCCCGATTCACAGGCCAAGAAGCCGGTAAATCCGGTCCATATCCACGCTGTCGCGGACGGTGGCGGCGAGACGGTCGAAGGCGGGTTCCAGGTCGTAGGGGGCGGGGTTGCCGACCAGCGGTGGAAGCCCCTTTCGCTGCCGCAAGCGGTTGATAAACCAGCGGCGGAAGGGGTCGGAATCAAAGATTCCGTGCAGGTAGCTGCCCCAGATCAGGCCGGAGGTGTTGCCGGCGCCGCAGCCGCTGCCGTCGGCAAAGGCCAGGGTGGGCGGCAGGTCGGACCGGGTGCGGCCGTGGTGGATCTCGTAGCCGTGTACCGGCTGGCCGGACAGGGTATGCACGCCCTGTTGCCGGGTCAGTTTTTTGTCGGCTGCCAGCACCGTGGACATGGCCAGAAGACCCATACCGGCGATGGCGGCCTGAATGGACTCGATGGCCAGCGGGTCTTCGATGGTCGTCCCCAGCATCTGATAGCCGCCGCAGATCCCGACAATCTCGCAGCCCTCCGCCGCCTTGCGCTGGATGGCCGCCGCCAGTCCGCAGGAGCGCAGCGCCGCCAGATCATAGATCACATTCTTGGAACCGGGCAGGATGATGACCTGGGGATTGCCCAAGTCTTCCGCCCTTTCCACCACCCGCAGATGGACATCGGGTTCGGCGGCCAGGGGCTCGATGTCGGTGAAGTTGGAGATATGGGGCAGGCTGATAACCGCTATCTCCACATGCTCACCGGATGGCCGGTCGCTGTCGAAGAGCCCCTCCTTGAACGAAACCGAGTCCTCCTCCGGCAGCCCCAGATTCTTCAGATAGGGCACCACCCCCAGCACCTCGCGTCCGGTATGGGCGAGCACGTAGTCGTGGGCCGATTGCAGAAGCTCCGCCTGGCCGCGAAAGCGGTTGACCACAAACCCCGCCACCAGCGCCCTCTCCCACTGGTTCAGCACCTCCATGGTCCCGACAAAGGAGGCGTAAACCCCGCCCCGGTCGATATCGCCCACCAGCAGCACCGGGGCCCGGGCGTAGCGGGCCATGTCCATATTGACGATATCGTGCCCCTTGAGATTGACCTCCCCCGGCGAGCCCGCCCCTTCCAGCACAATTACATCATACTCGGCGGCCAGGCTGTCATAGGAGGCGCGGGCCGCCTGCCTGGCAATTTCGGTGTATCGCGGCCAGCTCAGGACATCCATATTGCCCACCGGCCGCCCGTGGAGAATGATCTGGCTGCCGGTATCGGAGTTGGGCTTGAGGAGCACCGGATTCATGCGCACGTCCGGGTCCAGGCGGGCGGCCTGGGCCTGCACCACCTGGGCGCGGCCCATCTCCAGCCCGTCATGGGTGACAAAGGAGTTGAGGGACATATTCTGGGCCTTGAACGGCGCCACCCGCACCCCGTCCTGAAGCAGAATCCGGCACAGGGCGGCAGTGAGCACCGATTTCCCGGCATTGGACGAGGTGCCCTGGAACATCAGGGGGTGCGCCTTTTTCAAGACCGATAATTTTTTGGCGAAACCGGAACTCTTCCCCAGAGACTCCCCTGCCTTCGATTCTCCCGCACCGGGACTCGTCCCCGGAAATTCCCCCACCCTTGACGGGAGGGGGTCAGGGGGCGGGTGACGTCGCGACATATCGATTTCGTGGCGACCTTCCCCCCACCCTGACCCTTCCCTGGGCCGGAGGAGTGAGCCATTCCCTGACTGCCCTGACTGCCCGGAATGGGATGGCAGAATCTTGCCCAGGGCTTGCAGCAGCACCGCGTTTTCCTCCGCTGATCGCACCGCCACCCGGAAATAGGAGGCATCCAGGCCGGTATAATTGCCACAGCCGCGGATCATAATCCGGCGCTCCAGCAAACGCCGAACCAGGGTGTCGGCATCGCTGCCATCCACCAGACGGAGGAGCAGATAATTGGCGACGGAGTCAAAAACCTGCAAGGCCGGTATCCGCCGCAGCTCCCGGATAAAATCCGTCCGCAGCTGCCGGCAAAGGGCCCGGCTCTGTTCGCCATACTCCCCATCAGCCAGAGCCCGCACACCCACGGCCTGGGCCAGGGAGTTCACCGTCCAGGGGGGCAGGTGCTTCCGCAGCAGTCGGGCAATGAGAGTCGGGAAAATCCCGAAACCCAGGCGCAGACCGGGAATGGCGTAGAATTTGGTCAAGGAATGGATGGTCATGATATTGTCGGCAGCACCGGGACGTCCAAGCCCCTCAGCGATACTTCTGCCGCCTTCGACAAAATCAAGAAAGGCCTCGTCCACCAGAAACAGGGTGGCGGGATGGTCTTTGGCCAGGGCGGCGATCTGATCCGGGTCCACCAGCGCCCCGGTGGGGTTATTGGGGGTGCCGATCACCACCAGCTCACCGCCCGCAAGCAAAGGTGCAAGCTCCCGTCCTTGCAGGGTAAATCCCATATCAGCGGAAAGCAGAAAGGGATGGACGTTCATCCCGGCCAGCTCCATCGCCTTACAATAATCGATATAGGAGGGACAGGGGATGATGGCGCGGGCACGGCCCAGGAGTTTGGGCAGAAGATAGAGCAGCTCGGTGCTGCCGTTGGCCACCACCACCGACTCCTCGGGCACCTGATAACGTTCAGCGATGGCGCTGACCAGCCCGGAGGCATGGGGTTCCGGGTAATGCACGAGATTCTCCACCGCGCGGCTGATCACCGGCCGCAGCCACTGCGGCGGCCCCATGGGGTTGATATTGGCGCTGAAATCGAGCAGATCGGCAATATTGAGACCCATTGCGCGGGCCATCGCGTGGACATTGCCGCCATGGTCAAAGGCGTCCGACGGGGAGGCCTGCGACGGTGGAATCCTGATTTGCATACCCACCCGTTCAGGGATGACCAAAGGTCATGGCCACGGCAACCATCAACTCGGTGAGTTCGCACACCGCGCCCAGGGTGTCGCCGGTGGCGCCGCCGATTTTGTTCCGGCACCAGAGGGAAAAGAACAGGACTGTGGCAAGAACAGCGGCAAGCACAACAAGCACCATCCGCCATCCGCCCAGGCTGAGCACAGCCGCCGGAAAAACCAGGGCCCAGAGGGCGATGCGCCGGGTGGATGGGGAATAAAAAAGGCGCCCCAGGCCCTCACCTTCCCGGGCATAGGGCAGACAGGCCATGGTCAGGACAATGGCACAGCGCCCGGCCAGGGGCATGACGACAAGGGTGGGCATGAGGAGGGAGGCGTCCAGGGAAGAAAGGACGGCGAATTTGCCGAGCAGCACCATGACAATGGCGATCACCCCCATGGCCCCGATATGGCTGTCACGCATGATCTCAAGGATGCGTTCGCGGCTGCGGGCACTGAGCAGACCGTCGCTGCTGTCGGCCAGACCGTCCAGATGCAGACAGCCGGAGACCCCGGCCAGCAGGATGATCGCGGCCACCGCCGGGATTGAGGGAGGGAAGAAGGGAACCAGACAGGAAACCAGAACGGCAACGGTAAGACCGATCAACAGACCGATTACCGGGAACCAGGCCAGGGCCGCGCCAAAATATCGGCTATCCTGCTCGCAGCGCCAGCTCAGCGGCACAATGGTCAGAAAACGCAAGGCCGCGAGAAATCCGGCCAGCGGGAACCGCAGCGCCTCCGGCAGCCGGAACTCTCTCTGCTCCTTCTGTTCGGCCACGATCTATTTATCAGCCCCGGCTATGGCAGCCTCTTCAAAGGTCGCCACCTCGGTGAGTACCGCCACTGCCGCCTCCACCAGATTCATGGCGAGAGCCGCGCCGGTGCCTTCGCCCAGGCGCATATTGAGGTCAAGCAGGGGTTGTAATCTCAATTTCTCATGCATAAAGGCGTGTCCCGGCTCCATGGAACGATGGGCGCAGATGATATAATCGCGGACAAAGGGCTCGATGGCGTAGGCAATCAGGGCCCCGGCGGTGGAGATAAAGCCATCGACAATGACCGGCTTCTGGTTGGCCGCCGCCCCCAGAATCAGACCGGCAATGCCGCCGATTTCAAAGCCGCCCACCTTGGCGAGCACGTCCAGGCCGTTTCTGGCATCGGGCATATTGACGGCCAGGGCCTTGATAATCACCTCGGCCTTATGGCTCAGCTGGGCATCATCCAGGCCGGTGCCGCGTCCGGTGAGCTCCGCCACCGGTTTGCCGGTGAGCACCGCGGCAATGGCTGTGGATGGAGTGGTGTTGCCGATGCCCATGTCGCCGGTGCCGAAGAGATCAATCCGGCCCGCCAGATCATTGGCCACATCAATCCCCGCCTCCACCGCCATCTGGGCCATGGTGCGGCTCATGGCCGGGCCATGGGCGATATTATCGGTGCCAAAGCCGATCTTTTTATTGATGATCCTGCCGGCCTCGGCCAGTTCCAGGAGATCAGCGGCCACCCCCATATCAACAACGATCACCTCCGCCCCGGCCTGCCGGGCCAGGGCATTGATCCCGGCGCCGCCATGGACGAAGTTCTGGACCATCTGCCGGGTCACCTCGGCGGGGAACTTGCTCACTCCCTCGGCCACCACCCCATGATCTCCGGCCATCACCACCACCGCCTTGCGTTTGACCGCAGGCTGCATGGAACGGGTCATCCCGGCCAGATCCACGGCCAGATCCATAAGATCACCCAAAGCCCAATGGGGCAGGGCCAATTGGTCAAGGCGCTCTTTGGCACGCTCACGAGAAAGAGTGTCCTGGGGATAGATTTTTTGCAGGGTTTTCTCTAAAAGGCTCATGATAGGGAAATTTTAAATGAGGAATTTTGAATGATGAATAAGGAATTATCTGGCTTCCATGGGGCACAGGGAAACCAGATCCAAGTTTCTTTATGCCAAGGTACCACTATTTCAAACGCAGGGGAATCCCGCAACTAACCAGATAGACCTCGCTTGCGGCGGCGGCCAGCATCCGGTTGCAGCGGCCCACCAGATCGCGGTAAGCCCGAGCGGCGGGATTGTCCGGGACGATTCCCATGCCCACCTCGTTGGTGACACAGATCACCGTTCCCCCATGGCCGCCGGCGGCCTGAACAAGCAGCTCGCACTGCCGGCACAGCTCGGAATCCGAAAACGACTTTCCCGATAGTTCGGCATGATAGAGAAGATTGTTGACCCAGAGGGTGAGGCAATCCACCAGACAAACGGAATCGGTGCGGTGCAGTGTAAGGATGGCGGAGATATCAATCTGTTCTTCAACGGTGTGCCAATCCGCCCCTGCCCGCTCCCGGCGATGGCGGGCAATGCGATCTTCCATTTCAGCATCAACGGGTGGACAGGTGGCAATAAAACAGCGGGGGCCGGGCAGCGCCTCGGCCATACGCAGGGCAAAATCACTCTTGCCGCTCCTTGCCCCGCCCGTCACCAGAATCAGTCTGCCCATCCTGCCCATTCTCCCGCGCTGTGTTGAAGAAAAAAATCCATTATCTTTGCCCGTTTCAAACCGCCCAGGGCAATCCATCTCCCCTTATCATTCTGAAGGAGGACGGGGCAAGGGCTCCGTTGCCTGATGGAATCGTCTCTAATCCACCGATTCTTTCGTCATCATCCCCAGGTTTAAACCGGTGAGCACCCCGCCGCCACTGTGGAGATCGATGGTGCTGTAGTGTCCCTTCGTCACCTCAAAGAGCAGAGCGTTGTCCAGAGACAGGCCGAGCAGGGAGCAGATCAGGGCCCGGATCACCCCGCCATGGGTGACCAGCAGCACCGTCCGGGCTTCGAGGGTAAGCAGGCGACGCCTGACCGCCTCAACGCGGGCGGAAAAATCAGCGATACTCTCACCATCGGGAAAACAGAAATCCCGCCCTCCCCGCGCCCAGTCCTGAACCAAATCCGGGTCCCGGGCCTCAATCTCGGCAAAGCTCATGCCTTCCCAGCGGCCAAAATCAATCTCCCGCAGGTCGGGCTCACAACACACCGGAAGCCCCAGCTGTAAAAGCTCAAGGGAGTCGGTGCAGCGGCGCAGGGGGCTTGTCATCAGGGTATCAATCCCCATGGCCGCAAAGGTTGGCCCCAGCATTGCCATCTGGGCCCGGCCCTCCCCGGAGAGGGGCACATCCGTTGAGCCCACATAGCGGCCGGACAGCCCGGTGCGGCCATGGCGCAGGAGAATGACCCGCAACATCATCGCCCGGCCCTTGCCCGGCGCCAATGAATATGCACCGGAATGGCAGCAAAGCGCGAGTGTATCCAGGGGAAAAAGGCCCCACCAGCAGGGACAGTGCGGCAATCTTTGCTCTCCATAATGATTTCCCGAAGCAGTGGTCGTTCCACTGGTTTTGCCAAAAATCTTGAGGTAACCAGCTCGGTAACCTGATGACCAATGGCGATTTATATCAGACGGAAGGGCTTTCTCCAGATTCCACTCCCCAATTGCAAGGGCCATTTAAGACGGTAAACTCTGAGAAATCAACCATAAACAAAAGAATAACGGAAAGCCCCATGGATGGATGCCCCATAAATTCATAAAAAAAGAGTAATACCAGCTGGATGGCATCATTGTACCGAAAAAAACAGGAGTTGCAGTTTGACTTCAAAAGAAGTTAGTGCTATATCAATTCATCCGCGAGTTCTCATGCCGCCGGGTCGGTGGCATCGGGGATGACCCGGCAGGAATCGCCATGATAACGGATATACCAGACAGCACGCGAACGACCCAAAAAAACCATCGCCTTTTCCGTGCACTTCATTCAACATCAGCTTTCATCAGGGAACCTACACATCATGAACATTCAAATCCGTCTTCCACATCTCTTTTCCCGAACCATCCTCACCTGCGGCGCCATGGTCATCCTGAGCGCCTCCGCTCTGAACGCAGAGACCGTCAGCGTCCTGAAGGACGGCGCCAATGTCCGCACCGGCCCAACCACCAATGATCAAATATCCATGGAACTTTTTCAGGGATACCCGCTGATGGTCATTGAAAAGAAAGGGGAATGGATCAAGGTTTCTGATTTTGAAAATGACACCGGCTGGATCAACAAGAGTCTGGTGGGAGCCGGGAACACGGTCATCGTCAATGCCCAGACGACCATCAATATGCGGGCCGAACCGTCCACCACTGCCGCCATTGTCGCCAATATCGAACGCGGCGTCGTCCTGACCAAGATCACCACCAAGGGCGACTGGGTGAAAGTCAAGCATGCCAAGGGAACGGAAGGCTGGATCAACAAGACCCTCCTCTGGCCGTGATCGGATAAAACCAAGTCCCCTCTCAAAGGGGGGTTGAGCGGATATTCCGCCCCGCCCCCCACTTCCCCGTGATTCTTAATCCTGCCAAAGCCCCCGCCTTATCAGGTAATAACTTGCGTTCATTGCTGACAATGTTTACTTTGCCACGAGTATCCCGGAGATACAGTGGGTTCTGTCACTTATTTTAAAGGCGAAATTTCGTTTTTTTAAACTGTATTTCCTTTTCAAAAGCCGTTGTCAAGCAACTCGTTTTGATGATCCATTCGTCGCCTTGCACCTGCCGAGGACTGCCCAGGGCCCCACGTGGACCTTCGCCCCGCACTGAAAGCTCTGGCGGGTTGTTGTTCACAAAATGTGACAAGGATGATTTTGTTCTCCAACGGCTTCCCATCTCTACCCGGTAGAATCTGCCATGACCAGTATCGCTGCCCTTGGGCCCGAAGGTTCAGACGGCTGTCAGGCCGCCAGGAAATTTTCTCCTGATGCCACCCTTCACCTGTTCAACCGGATACCGGATATTGTTCACGCCTTTATCCGCAAAGAAACCGACCTCGCCCTGGTCCCCATCTACAATACCAGGGAAGGCGAGAATAAAGAATACTTCCGCCTTATGGAGGAGCTGGAAGAGGGCTACTGGATTGACAATATTGTCCTCCCCATCCACCTCTCCATCGGCGTCCTGCCCTCGGGCAGCGGCCTGAGTTATGATCCGGAAACGGGAAAGGAACACATAAAGATCATCGTCAGCCGGGGTTCGGTCTTCCGTCAGTGCGAAGAGTATATTGCCAAAAATTTCCCCACTGCCACCCTTATGACCGTTCTCGATATCGACCGGGCCCTGACCGATATTCGAGAACGGCATCTCACCGACCATGCCGTCATCGAGTCGGAAGAACTCCTGCACCAATATGGTCTGGAGCTCCTCGCCCGGGAGGTTGTCCCCCATAACCGAACCCGTTTTGCCATTCTTGGTTCCCATCTGCCCGAAAAGACGGGCTATGATGCCACCGCCCTTATCACCCGCCCCCTGAAAGACCGGGTGGGGATGCTTGTGGACATCCTCGGTGAATTTACCCGCCGTGGTATCAACATCCTCGACCTGCGTTCGGAAAACGACATCAAGACCCAGAAGCTGCAGATTTACATCGAGGTAGAAGGACATAGAGATGATGAGCTGCTCAACCGCGCCCTGAAGAGCATCGAAAGAACTATCATCCAGGAGGAAGGAGCGCTCAAGCTTCTCGGCTCCTTCCCCCGTGTGGACATGCGGGTCAAGAAGATCAAGACCTTTGGCTTTATCGGCAGCGGGGCCATGAGCATCTGGTTTGCCGATCGCCTGGAAAATGAAGGCTACCGCACCCAGATCACCGGTCGCTCCACCAGCCTGCGCCCGGAAGAGATGATTCCCCAGGTGGACGTGGTGGTGATCTGTGTCCCCATCTCGGTCACCGCTGACACCATCCGCCGCTACGGATCGTTCCTGCGCGATGGCCAGGCCCTTATCCTCCTGGCCGGGGAATCCGAACAGACCTTGCAGGCGGCCATGGAGACCACCCGCCCGGGCGTCGAGATCATGCTGGTTCATAATCTCTGGGGGCCCCAGGCGCTCACCATGAAGGACAAAAATGCCTCGGTGGTGCGCACGCCCCGCAGCGGCAGCTTCTGCGCGGAATTTGAGGCTTTTCTCTATAAACACGGCGCCGATATCTTTCAGGATACCCCGGATAAACACGACCTGCTCATGGGAGTGGGGCAGAAGCTGCCCACCATCATCTCCGTGGCCATGGCCGCTGCCCTGAGGGAACATGGGATTGACTGCAAGGATATCGGCAGCCATTCCACCCTCACCTCGCTCTACGGAATTTTGGCCATGGCCCGGGTCCATAATCAGAATCCCCGCACCTATGCCGAGATCATGGCAACCACCGGCGACGGGAAAAAGATTGTCCGCAGTTTTGCAAAAAATCTTGACCAGATCATTAAGCTTGCCGAAAACGGGCAAATCCCGGAACTGTGCGACCTGATGGATCAGAACCGCGCCCATCTGACCCCGGCCTTTCTTGGTGCCAGGATGAAACAGGCAAGGGCGGTGGATGAAATCCTGAATAAATCGACCAAAGATGACGTGACCGATGACCGATGACAAAAAACTCAACGAAGACAGACAACGACCAGGCGGGATGGTCCTTATACTGATCCTCGCCTGTTGGCTTCTTTTACTTTATTTCTCCAGTGGAAAGGGCCCAGGCTGAGGTCCCTCCCTCCTTCGGTCTGAAGGAGGTCAATGCGACCTTCCCACATCTTTTCAACAAAAAAAGACGAACGACAAATAATTATTTTTATCTTTTTTCATCAATCTTTTTTCCCAGTGAGGAGGAAACCATATGTTTACCTGTAATTGCAGCTATCTTGACGAAGTCCATATCTGCCCCAGTTGCCAGACCCCGATGTCCTGCTGCGAAGCACCCCCGGTTCATGTTGGTGACGGCCTGGGCTGGGGATCGGAGGTTCTGTTTATCTGCCTGAATAATGAATGCCCCACCTTCAAAAACGGCTGGCAGCATATTGAACTCAAGTATGGACACAAGGGATCATATCGCTGCATGGAGCTGCCCGGCAGCACTGAAAAAAACGTCATGATGGTTGCCAGTGAATACGCCTTTACCGGCAGCACCATTGATATTGAGGCCGCCAAACTCCAGAACATCCGCTATATGAAGGAGCAGGAGGCGTTGGCCGCCTTGGAGACCTGCAAGAAAACCCATGATCTGGGACCGGTTCTCACCCTGATCCTTGATGAGGCGGCAAGCCTGGCCAACCGGCAGAAGGCCGTGGGCTGCCTGATGGAAATCAACGATATTGCCTGCATTGATCCCATCAGAAATCACACCTTCAACGACACCTCCCTGGGCCAGGCGTGCAGCCTGATCATCAGCGAGATCCTCCAGGCCCACTTCAAAAAAGAATGCCCCCACTGTGCTGAAATCATCAAGGCACAGGCCCACAAATGCATGTACTGCAAGGCTGACCTGTAGAATATCTGCTGCCGTTACGGAGTTGAACAGGGCTGGTCTTTGCTCAACTTCGTAACGGAGATTTCACCCCCGCTTTTCCCCTGCAATGTCTCCCCTTAAAAAAAAACTCCCGGGCTGCTTCAGCGCAGCCCGGGAGAGGTATTCAGCTTCCCAAAAATCCAGCGCCGGCGGTTCTATGTCGGCCAGAGCTGAGAGGTCAGTGTCACGATGACATCCTGCTGGTCGCCGGTGAGCGGGCAGAATGGCGAGTTGTCAAAGGTGGTGTCCCGGTTTTCCACCACCAAAACCATGGCGTCTTCACTCAAGGTATGGGAATGCCACACCTTTTGTTTCACATTATAGAGGGTATGGGGCATCATGTCCTGCCCGTGGATGGTGCCGACGACCGCATCCCCTTCGCCTAAAAAAAGAATACAACGACCCCGCAACAGAACGAAGACCTCGTCGGTTTCGTTGTGCCGCTGGAGAGCTGTGATATTTTCCGGACGAAGATCATCGCTGAAATTCAAAACCGCCACCCGCCAGCCGCCATAATCAACAAGGGGTTTGTAGCCGGACAGGGTATGCTCCCGTATCTCCACTAAGTTTTCGCTGATTTTCATTCTTCTTCCCACTGATCTTCACAGGTTGACTGAAGGGTGAAACACCTTTCTATCCCCAGCATACATCCACACCCTCGCGGCCTGGCACGGGACGTTCCTCCAGGCCGAGCCTGCCATGGGCCATCATGGCAGTCGCCAATGTCTCCCCAATTTTTGAGTGAATGACGGAGCAATGGGCAAGCAGGAGAACTCCTTTCAGGCCAGCCCTGCCCCTTGCGATGACTGGTTTTTCTGTTCATCTTCGGTGCCCTTGAGCGAGACCGGCACGGGGTCCTGGTGAATGGTCACATCGGCATGGGGGAACTGCTCGACAATCAGTGTTTCCACCTCTTTGCAGATGGCGTGGGCCTGCGCCAGGGAAAGATCGGCATTCAAATCGAGATGAAACTGGACAATGGCGATCTGACCCGACTGTCGGGTACGCAGATCGTGCAGACCCTGGATATGGGGATGCCCGACGATGATCTGCCGAATCTTCCGCCGCTGTTCCTTGGGCAGCTGTTTGTCCATCAAAAGTGCCACGGCCTCCAAGGCAATCTTCCAGGCACTGTGGGAGATAATCAGGGCGATGATCATGGAAAAAAGGGGATCCATACTCTGCCCCCAACTGAACCGGGTCAGGAGAAGGGCGACCACCGTGCATCCATTGGTCAGGAGGTCGGTGGTGTAATGGAGGGAATCGGCCCGGATCGCCGTGGAGTTGGTCTTTTTTATAACCACCCGCTGAAAGGCAATGAGCGCCAGGGTGGCCAGAATTGAAAAGGCCATGATGCCCACGCCCACCCCCACAGATTGCACCGGCAGAGGGGTCTTCAATCGTTCTATGCCGTGCATGAAAAGGATCAGGGCGGAGCCAGCGATAAAGCTGGCCTGACCAAGACCGGCCAGGGCCTCGGCCTTGCCGTGACCGAAGCTGTGTTCAGTGTCGGCCGGACTCAGGGAATAGCGGATCGCCATCAGGTTGATGAACGAGGCCATGACATCCATAAGGGAATCAATGAGGGAGGCAAGGATACTCAGGGAACCGGTGACCAGCCAGGCGGCGAACTTGACTGCCACCAGCAGCACCGCGGTTCCTACGGAGGCATAGGTGGCAAGGCGGAGAAGGGGCCCGCTATCATATGTGTCGTCTATTTTCATGCCATGATCCTTTCAACGATGGCTCTGGCCTTCTCCGGGCCCCAGGTTCCGGCTGCGTAGCCATGCAGACGTTGCGCCCGGCCCTGACATTTTTCACATTCATCAAGCAGCGGGGTGAGAAGGCGCCAGGACTGTTCAATCCCGTCCTGCCGCCAGAAGAGCATATGCTCGCCCTGAATGCAGTCAAGCAAAACCTTCTCGTAGGCATCGGGGGATGATTGGACATAGACATCATCGTAGTTAAAGTTCATGGTCATGGTCTGCAGACACATTTTGGCACCCGGATGCTTGGTCTGAAAGCTCAGGCTGATGGATTCTTTGGGATAAATCGCCAGCACCAGACGATTGGCAACAACCTTCGTCCCCACAATGTCGCGGAACAGGGAGTGGGGGACGTCCTTGAACTGGATCACGATCTTGGTTTCCTTGCGGGCCATTCGTTTCCCGGAGACAAGGTAAAATGGCACGCCCTGCCAGCGCCAGTTTTCCACCCGGATGGGGAGCATGGCAAAGGTCGGGATCAAGGAGCTGGTTGAGACCCCAGGTTCCTGGCGATAGCCCGCAACCTCACTGCCGTCCATACTCCCCGGCCCGTACTGTCCCAGGATTATCGATTCGTTGTCATGGAGAGGAGCGATGGAACGGAACAGCTTAATCTTTTCATCCCGCACCCGTTCCGCCTCAAAGTGGGAGGGCGACTCCATGGCAATGAGGGAAAGGAGCTGGAGCATGTGATTCTGAAACATGTCACGAATAACTCCGGCCTGCTCATAATATCCGGCCCGACTCTCAACCCCCAGCTTTTCGGCCGCCATGATCCCCACAGATTCAACATAGCCCCGGTTCCAGATGGGCTCAAAGATGGTATTGGCAAAACGAAAGGTCAAAATATTCTGGACGGTCTCCTTGGCCAGATAATGATCGATGCGAAAAATCTGATTTTCCACAAAGTATCGATGCAGTGTCTTATCCAGGGCCAGGGCCGACTGGAGATCACGGCCAAAGGGTTTCTCGATGACGATTCTGCTCCAGCCCCTGCCCTGTTCAAACTGACTGGCCAGCTCTGCCTGTCCGATCATGATGGTAACGGGGGTGTAGAGCGATGGCGGCAGGGCCAGATCAAAGAGATAGTTCCCCCGGTTGATCCGCCGCTGGTCAGGAGATGCAAGGAAATCGGCTAAATCATGGAAGTCCCGGGGCTCGTCGTAGTGAAGGGGAAAATAGAAGATCCGGGACGCAAACTCCTGCCAACGTGCCATATCAAGGGCTGAATTTCCGGCATTGGCAACACAGGCATGGAGCAGAAAGGCACGAAAGGTTTCGTGGGTATAGGCGGTACGGCTGCATCCGATAATGGACACCGGATCAGGCAAGGTGGCGCTCAGAAACATCCGGTAAAGGGCGGGGATCAACTTTCTCGCGCTCAGGTCGCCGGATGCTCCAAAAATAACGATGGAGCAAGGATCAAGCACACCCACGGTTGTGCACGCGCAAGCATTATCAAGACTGCATATTTTCGCAGGAAGAATGGCTGGTTCCATGTCGTCGTCCTTCACCTCTATTCTTCAATGAATCTTTTCCCCTTAACGGCCTGGTTCTGACACCACCTGTTGCCAGATTTATTCACGATCTGATTTTCCATGGATTGTTCCAGCGTCTATCAAGACCATGAAACAGGGCCGTGAGCTGGTGTAGTGATTATTCCGGGGTGCCCTCACCCTTGCTGACTGCCGGCCATGGCTGTTCATTTTTTCCCACCATATAACAAAATCTGTCCCAGGAATACTCCTTCCCGCTGAGGGGGCAGCGCAGGGTAATCTTCCTTTCATCCACCCCCACCACCATCCAGTCACCCTGGCGAGGCCCACTGGAAATATTGATCTTTTCACCTGTAACAAAGGGGTAGGGAGTAAAAACTGGCACACTTGCGGGCATAATATCTCTCCTGTTACAAATCATAGTCAACGGGAATATGGTGAACTCCCTGGAAAATATCTCATCCCCAACGAAGGGAGCAGGGAACCAATCATGGCGGCACAGCTTGACGGCTGATATATTCATGGTATTCTGGTGACCAGACAAGGAACCGTACAAACTTCTTAACACTCATACTGAATCGATACCATGGAAATGTCTTCTTTTCTGCTGATATACGCCGCACTGGGTGCGCTGGCTGGAATCCTGGCCGGACTGCTCGGAATTGGCGGAGGGCTGGTCATTGTTCCCATGCTGGTTTTTGCCTTTGGCTGGCAGCAGTTACCTGACCCGGTCATCATGCACATGGCCCTGGGGACCTCCATGGCCAGTATTCTCTTCACCTCGGTGTCGAGCTTCTGGGCCCATCACAAACGGGGAGCCGTAAACTGGATGCTGGTGAGACGCATAGTCCCGGGGATTCTGGTGGGCACCTTTCTTGGTTCCTGCCTGGCGGCTCAAATGTCCACAGGTTTTCTGAAAGGATTTTTTGTCTTCTTTTTATACTATGTCGGCGCGCAGATGCTGCTCAACCGCAAACCAAAGCCCAGCCGTCAGATCCCCGGTGTTTTCGGTATGTTTGGGGTTGGCAGTGTGATCGGGGCCTTTTCCAGCCTGGTGGGGATTGGCGGGGGAACCCTGTCGGTGCCCTTTATGATCTGGTGCAATCTTTCTGTTCATACGGCCATCGGAACCTCTGCCGCCATTGGCTTCCCCATCGCCATCGCCGGAACCATCGGCTATATTTTTAACGGCTTGCGGGCGGAAAATCTCCCCGAATATTCATTGGGATTTATCTATCTTCCCGCTCTCGTTGGCCTGGTTTTCGCCAGTGTCCTCACCGCCCCCCTGGGAGTGCGTCTGGCCCACAGCCTGCCGGTGGATCGGCTGAAACTTGTCTTCGCCCTTATTTTATTTATAGTGGCCACCCGTATGGCCTATGGCCTGTGGTATTGATACCCGCAGAAGCCGTGGCCCTCCACTGGGGAACCAGCCCCACACCCTTTTTCAACCTGTACGCTGAGTTTTTTTTGAATAGTTCCCCCATCATCAGATAGGAGCAAGGCCGCTCGCCCTTCTTTATGGCATAGTGAGTTGATCAGGCCAGGCCAAATCCCATTTCTGAATTCAGACGCCATCGGGTCACACCCCAGATTCTTGTATGGCTGATCATCAGTAGCAGAACATTTTTTTATTGTTTTTGATGATTTACCCTTGCCAGCCCTTGAAACAGAGTATTGCCAATGGTAGTATCCTCTCGTTTTCCTATCAATATTTTTTCTTGCTCACCTTAATTTTGAGTCGTGTTTTCCTCATATGCAATCAAGAAGGTAAAAAAGTCGGATGCAGTGTCGAAAAATACTAGTCATTGACGATGAAGTCATGGTGGCAGATGTGAGCAAAAGCATTCTTGCTCAAGCCGGCCATCAGGTCTGCTGCGCCCACAGTGGAGAGCAGGCCGTGGCCCTGGCCATGGAGTCGTGCTCCGACCTGGCCATTATTGATGCCATGCTGCCCGGCATGAACGGCATTGAAACCTTTGAAATCATCAAACAGCTCTGTCCCCATACCCAGGGAATTCTGCTCAGCGGAGCGCTGAGCGTCAATATTATCATGATGGCCATGGAAAAAGGATTCAGCAGGGTCCTGGCCAAACCCTTCCAGCTTTCGACCTTGACCACGATGGTGGAGGCCGTGCTGACGGAGACGGAACTGCTGGAGGAAACGAATGATTTACGAAAACAGAACCGGCAGATGCGAACACTCCTGGAACAGTATCTGTCGCCGGAAGTGGCGTCAATCCTGATAAACCGATACCACACTCCTTGTGAAAGCAGCGGCAGGGTCGAGGAACTCACCGTACTTTTTTGCGATATACGAAATTTCACCCTTCTGCTTCAGCATTTACCACTGAGTGAAGCGCAAGCATTTCTAACGGATTATTTTGATTTGGTCGCCGATATAATAGCAGCATGGCACGGCACCCTTGTTAAATTTATCGGTGATGCCTCCCTCGCCATCTTCGGCGCACCGGAACCACATCCGTCACCCAGCTTATCAGCAGTATCCGCTGCCCTGAAAATTCAGGAGGGATTTGAGATCCTGCGGAATCAGTGGGCGGTGAAATCAGTATTTTTTTTGCAGATTGGCCTTGGAATCGGGATCAGTCGTGGCCCCATGTATTTTGGTGACGTCGGGTCCAGTCGTCGGCTTGATTATACGGTGATAGGGACGGACGTCAATATAGCGCAACGCCTTGCTTCGGAAACCTCAGCCGGACAGATTCTTATTACCGACTCAGTCTATGGTGATGTGGCGGACAAGTGTACCATTCAGGAAGAAAAAACGAGATTACTGAGAGGTCTGGAAACAACCGTCCATGTCTATTCCATTGTTCCCTGAAAGAGCATCCACTCGGGGTGGAATCAGGCCCCCCTGCCCTGCTTAAGCTTTTTCCATTTCTCCATTCACCACAAGCTGGATCAGGTAGTGCGCGTCGTCCATTCCAACCTGATCCCCATGGTTTAGCTTCCGTCCCCGTCGCGATTCCACAAAACCATTCACCCGCACATCCCCCTGTTGAATGACTCGCTTGGCATCCTGCCCATCCTGCACCAGATTGGCAAGTTTGAGAAATTGGCCCAGACGGATGGGCTCTTCCTGAATACAGACAACTTTGGGTGTCCCGGACATACGCTTCGTGATCTGTTTTTACAGGAAAAATATGATGGCTACCCAGCAAGGGTGGATGCCCGTCGCATGGAACCAATAAGAGAAGGCTTTCACATTCGGAATGGAAGGAAGAATACCGTTCCCATGCCACTTTCAGCACTCAATAACCAAGGGGCTTATCGCTTCCGCGTTTGGGAACACAGGGTTTTTCTTAAAAACAGACCAGCGACCTTGCCGCCCATTCAAAAATTGAACCCGGAACAATGCCTATTCCCAACACACCAATGGCCGAAATGACCAGAGCTGCGGTCAAGCCCGGGGAATAGTGGGGAGTAAAGTCTTCCTGGGGATCATCCATATACATATACCGAATCACCCGTAAGTAAAAATAGGCGGATATGGCGCTGAAAATAACGGCAGCAATGACGGTCCCGGTATAGCCCGCCGCAAGGGCTGCCTTCAGGAGATAAAACTTGCCGACAAACCCTGCCGTGGGCGGGATTCCGGTCAAGGAAAACATGAAGATCAGCATCAGCAGAGCTGCCATGGGATGAGACTTTGCAAGGCCCTTGTAATCCTCGAGGGACTCCCGCCGGTTGCCCCTGGAACACATGAGAATGACCACGCCAAAGGCTCCCATATTCATAAACCCGTAGATAAGCAGATAACTCATGGTTGCGGAGTATCCCTCACTGGTTCCCGCCAATATTCCAAGGAGGGCGTATCCGGCATGGGCAATGGAGGAGTAGGCGAGCATTCGCTTCACATTCTGCTGGGAAATGGCAATGATGTTCCCCACAGCCATGGACAGCAGAGAGATGATCACCAGCAGCGGGCCCCATTGCTGGTGGGATTCAGGGAAAGCCATGAGAAGAAAGCGGCCAATCACCGCAAAACCTGCTGCTTTGGGAGCAACAGACATAAAGGCGGTGATTGACGTGGGCGAGCCCTGATAGATATCCGGCGCCCAGAAGTGAAAGGGAGCGGCGCCCACCTTAAAAAAGAAGCCACAGAGGATAAGGACGAAACCCGTCAACAAGGCCGGGTTTTTCAAGATATCGGTTTCGATACAGTATCTGGCAATTCCGGCAAAATCAGTGGTGCCGGTTAAGCCATAGAGCAAGGTGATACCATAGAGGAGGATGGCCGATGAAAAACTCCCCATCAGAAAATATTTGATCGAGGCCTCATTGGCACGGACGTCCGACTTCAAGAGACCAACCAGACAATAGATGGAAAGGGCCATCAGCTCCAGACCCAGGTAGACCACAATCAGATCAGCCGCCGAGACCATGAGCATCATGCCCACCACCGAAAAGGCCATCAGGCTGTAATATTCACCCTGTCGGATTTGCTCGACCTTCAGATATTGTCCAGACAGGAGGATGGTCATGAGCATGCCAAACAGGCAGATCACCTTGAAAAAGAAGCTGTAGGAATCCGCGATGAACATGGTGTTGAAGGCAAGCCCCGGCTCCTGATAATAAAGAACGAAAAGAACCCCGAAGACTGAAAAAAGCGCCAATTGAGCCAGCATCTCCCTGTTTCGAGGACAGAGAAAATCGACAACAATGAGAATGGTCGCCATACAGGCCAGGAATATCTCCGGCAGAACGGGGAATAATGAAGACAGCGTCAATGACATATTCATGCTAAATCCTTCTCTTGCTCATCAAAACTCATTGAATAAAGGAAAAAATCACCAGCACCTTATCCTCGCTTAAAATCGTTTTTCTCCATGGAAAGGAGGGTGATCCATGGATTTAAATCAAAATGAACGCGAACAAGATGCTGGCAAGTTGAGACACATCTCAGTTTCTCTGCAAGGCTTCAATCCCGAACGAGCCAATCTGAGAAAGCTGACCCGTCAGTCTGTTTTTATTGATGGCCCACCTGTGGTCCATGGGGCACGACATTGACCGCCGAATCCATGCCGAACTGAACACCACTGGCCACCCCCGCCGGATTTCCGGTGACCTGCTCAAGGAGATGGGCCACCGAGACGTGCATATAGTCCAGCATGGAATTGGGATAGAGCCCAATCCAGAAGATGAGAACGACCATCGGAAGAAAGGTGACAATCTCTCGTATCCCAAGCTCCCGGATACCATTCCATCTGGCATTCACCGGGTTGAAAAAGATCCGCTGGTAAAGCCACAGCATATACCAGGCGCCGATAATCAAACCACTGGCGGCAATGAGCGCCACCCAGGGTCTGGTTAAAAAACTGCCCAGGAGGATCAGCAACTCTCCAATAAATCCGTTGGTGCCGGGAAGTCCCACCGAGGCCAGGGTAAAAAGCAGAAAGAATGAGGCAAAGATCGGCATATTCGTGGCCAGACCACCATAATCGCTGATCTTCCGGGTATGGGTGCGCTCATAGACCATCCCGATTCCAAGGAAGAGGGCTCCGGTGACGACCCCGTGATTGATCATCTGGAGGATGCCGCCTTCCACGGATTGGGTATTCAAGGCAAAAATTCCCAGGGTGACAAAGCCCATATGACTGACCGAGCTATAGGCGATCAGACGTTTGAGATCGCTCTGGGCCAGACAGATGAACCCGCCATACACAATTCCTATAAGGGAAAGGACAAGCATGGGAATCATCATGGCGGAAGTGGCATCGGGAAGAATGGGCATGGAAAATCTCAGGAAACCATAGGCACCCATTTTTATCAATATGGCGGCAAGGACAACGGAGCCTGCCGCCGGCGCTTCGGTATGGGCATCGGGCAGCCAGGTATGCAGCGGCCACATCGGGACCTTGACGGCAAAAGCGGCAAAGAAGGCCCAGAAGAGAACCAGCTGGAGCTTCACCGGATAGTGCTGCTCGGCCAGGGCGAGGATGTCAAAGGTATTTCCACCCTGCATATAGAGGGTAATAATCCCCACCAGCATCAAAAGACTGCCGACCAGGGTGTAGAGAAAGAATTTGGTCGTGGCATAGATTCGATTCGGCCCTCCCCATATCCCAATGAGAAGAAACATGGGAATGAGCATTGCCTCCCAGAAGATGTAAAACAGAAAAAAATCAAGGGCACAAAAGACGCCGATCATCGCCCCTTCGAGGAGGAGCAGCGATACAAAAAACTCCTTGACCTTGATCTCTATGGAGTTCCAGGAAACCAGAACACAAAGAATGGTCACCAGCGCGGAAAGAAGGACAAAGAGGACGGAAATACCATCAATGCCTAAGTAGTATTCGATATTAAAAATACTGATCCAGCTATGCCGTTCAACAAATTGCATATGATGGGTTGTCTTATCGAAGGAAAACCAGAGTGGGAGGGAAATAACGAATTCCACAAGACTGATGACAAGAGCCATAATCTTGACGCCCTTCACGTTCTCTTTACCAATTCCAAGCAGAAGAATTCCGCCGAGAATCGGGAAAAAAACCAACAAACTGAGAATGGGAAATGTCATGTCAGGCCCTCACGTACATCCAGATTAGAATAACAACAACACCACTGCCCATATAGGCCAGATAATGCGACACCAGTCCGTCCTGAACCTTGCGTATGCTTCCACTCACAGAGTTGATAAACCTGGGGATACCATTCACAATGTTCTCGATGATTCCAAGATCAAAAAATCTCAGGATGATAGTATTACTGATGTTGAGGACCGGCTTGATAATGGCGGCAGCATAGATCTCATCGACAAAATACTTATTGAAGGAGAGCGTGTAGAGTTTCGGCAATGACTCACGAAGAGTCTGGGGAATTGCGGGAAATTTCAGATAGAACAGCCATGCCAGAAAGATTCCAAAGGCCCCGGCTGCCACCGAAATGGCCATCAGGACAAACTCTGTGGCATGGGAGGGATGCACATGGGGATGGCCCACAACCGGCTCCAGAAAATGGCCCCAGTGAGCACCGCCTCCAAGAACAGCGGGGATACCAAACCATCCGGCAGCCACAGCACCAACGGCTAGGCATATTAAGGGGATGGTCACCACCTTCGGTGACTCATGGAGATGCTCTTTCTGGTGCTGAGATCCCCTGAAATCTCCATGAAAGATGAGGAAAAAAAGACGGAAGGAGTAAAAAGCGGTTATGCCGGCAACCAGGGTTCCGACGAACCAGGCGAATTTACCGGCGCCCACCGGAGACACATAGGCCATGGCCAGGATCTCATCCTTGGAAAAGAAGCCGGCAAATCCGGGCACTCCTGAAATCGAAAGGGAGGCCAGGAGAAATGTCCAGTAGGTAATGGGCATGTATTTTCTTAAACCGCCCATATATTGAACATCCTGTTCATGGTGCATACCGAGAATAATGGAACCGCAGCCAAGGAAAAGCAGGGCCTTGAAGTAGGCGTGGGTGAAAAGATGAAAGACCCCGGCACCGTAAGCACCAACACCGCAGGCAATAAACATGTAGGCAAGCTGGGAGACGGTGGAATAGGCGACAACCCTTTTGATATCAGTCTGGGTAAGGGCGATGGTGGCGGCGAACAGACAGGTAATACTGCCGATAATGGTCACCACATTGAGAGCCGTCATCGACAGCTCAAAGATGGGATTACATCGTGCCACCAGAAAGACACCAGCCGTTACCATGGTCGCCGCGTGGATCAGGGCACTGACCGGGGTCGGTCCCTCCATGGCATCGGGGAGCCAGACATGAAGAGGAAGTTGTGCCGATTTTCCAATCGCTCCGCAGAAAAGGAGAAGGGCGATGGCGGTGGGCAGGTTGAAGGTCATGCCAAGAATGGTAAATGTCTGGTGCGCGATCTGACTTGCATGGGCGAAGACAGGCGCGTAGTGCAGGGTTCCGAAGGTCGCGTAGATAAGGAACAGTCCCAGGATAAAGCCGAAATCACCAAAACGGTTGACGATAAAGGCCTTCTTGCCGGCATCCGCCGCCGAAATCTTTTCGTAGTAAAAGCCAATCAGTAGGTACGAGGAAAGGCCCACCGCCTCCCAACCGAAGAAGAGCTGGAGAAAGTTATTTCCCAGAACCAGCATCAGCATGGAGAAGGTAAACAGACTGAGGAACGCAAAAAAGCGGTAATATCCATCCTCACCCTTCATATAGCCAACGGAATAGACATGAACCAGTGAGCTGATGGAGGTGACCACGATCAGCATGACCGAGGTTAATTCATCGAGCAGGAAGCCGACGGAAAACTTCATCTCCCCCGATGCGATCCAGGTGTAGAGATCCGCGTTGACTCCATGTCCATTCTTGACTTGAAAGAAGGCATAGATGGAGCAGACAAATGAGGCCAATACCGTGGCAATGGGGACCCAATGACTGCGAACTCCCATACGTTTGCCCAGGAGAAAGGTAAAGACAAAAGAGAAAAGCGGCAAAAAAGGAATGAGAAGCAAGTAAGTTGGCATAACTATCCCTTCAACTCGTTGATGGAATCAACATAAATTGATTTTTTGTTGCGAAAGAGCACGATCACCAGACCCAGACCTATGGCGGCCTCAGCCGCTGCAACGGTGATGATAAAAAAAACAAAGTTGTGGCCAACAAGGCTATCAAGATAATGACTCATGGCAACCAGGTTCAGATTGACCGCGTTGAGCATCAATTCCATGGACAAGAACATGACGATAATATTACGTCTGACCAGAAAACCGTACGTTCCAATGGAGAACAGGACGGCAGCAAGGGCCATATACCAGGACAACGGAATCATTCTTTCACCTCTTTCTCGTTTCGGGCAAGGACAAGACCGCCGATAACCGCTATGAGCAAAATCAGAGCTGCTATTTCAAAGGGAAGGATAAAATTTGAATACAACTCCAGGCCCATGGCCTTGGTGTGGGTCAGCTGTTCAATGCGTTCCACCGGATATTGCCCTTTGGCGCCCAGCTTAAATGTTGGGATAATCGCCAGCAGACAGACTCCCAGGCAGACACTCACCAGTGCGGAAACCCGATGACTGGCAATAAATCGTTCAATTTTCACTTCCTGCCGCAAACTGACGAGAAAGAGGACAAAGAGATAGAGTACCAGAATGGCGCCGGCATACACGATGATCTGGACGGCGGCAAGAAACTCTGCGTTCAGCAAAAGATAGAGTCCGGCAATATGAAAAAACAAAACCATGACCGCAAGGACACTGTAAACCGGGTTCCTGGAGCGAACGGCGACAAGACCGGTGCCAATGATTACCACGGCACAGTAAAGAAATAAAAGTTGATTAACCATTCGCTTTCTCCGTGTGTGGAGTGGGGAGGCCCACCATAGAAGGCCTTGCCTTGGGGCCGACATATTGTCCCTCTATGGTCCAGTCTTCGGGAACTTTCAAGCGCTTGGCCGCCGGCAGTGACGACTCGAAGATCCCCCTCGGGCGCATCAGCGGGTTCACGTAAGCCGGGTCCTTCCCGGTCTTCGCGATAAAGGCGTCCCAGTTGTCGAGCAGCGCCTCCTTGTCAAAAAAAACGGTATCGCGATCATAGGTGGCGTACTCAAAAAGTTCAGTCATGGTGATGGCCCCCACAGGACAGACCTCAACGCAATATCCGCAGAAGACGCAACGAAGCACCTCAATGGTGTATTTGTTGATAATTCTCTTGTGCGTTTCATCTTCATCGTAGCTGATCTGAATACACCGGGAGGGACAGACCGTGGCACAACGCATACAGGCGACGCATTTGGAATCCCTGGTCAGAGAATCACGCACCAGCGCGTGCTGGCCGCGAAAACCAGGAAACATGGGTGGCTTTTCCTGGGGATACTGGCGGGTGATGGCAGGGGAAAAGAGCTTGCGCAGGGTTAGGGCCATACCCTGGAGAATTTCCACCTGAAAGATGGTTTCAAGCAGATTTCGTTTTGGTTTGTAGTGTACTTTCATAACGTTGAATTCCACTCAATCAATGGACAAGGATCTTGAACAAGCCGGTCAAAAAAATATTCAATAAAGCCAGAGGAATCAGGAGCTTCCATCCCAACGCCATTAACTGATCATAACGATATCGCGGCAGGGTGGCACGAATCCAGATAAAGAAAAAGATAAAACCGTACACCTTCAGGATGAACCAGAGAGGAGGGAAAAATGGAACCTCAAAGGGACCATTCCAGCCCCCCAGAAAACAGGTGGTCCCGATGGAGGCCATGACCATCATGCCGATATATTCGGCCATAAAAAACAGGGCATAGCGCATTCCCGAGTACTCGGTAATATACCCTGAAACCAGCTCTGTTTCCGCTTCCGGCAAGTCAAAGGGAACCCGGTTGGTCTCCGCCAGCATGGCAAGGAAGAAGACAAAAAAACCGATAATCTGGGGAAAAAGATACATGGAGGAGAATGAGTTTCCCTGAGAGTTCACGATGGCAGTCAGGTTGAGGGACCCGGACAGCATCATAACGCCCACCAGGCTCAATCCCAGGGGGATTTCATAGCTGATAACCTGGGCCATGGAGCGCATCCCGCCGAGGAAGGTATATTTGGAATTTGAGGCCCAGCCCGCCAGAATAACACCGTAACTGGCCAGTGAACTCATGGCGAAAATAAAGAGAAGACCGATATTGATATCTGCCAGCACCCAGCCCTTGGCAAAGGGAATGACGGCCAGGGAGGTCAGCATCGTCACCAGACAGATAACGGGGGCAAAAAGAAAGAGTGGCTTATCAGCCTGGGCGGGGACAACATCTTCCTTGAAAAAACTTTTGATACCGTCTGCTATGGGCTGCAGCAGTCCGTGATAACCGACAAGCATGGGCCCCATACGCACCTGCATGTGACCGATGATTTTTCTCTCAAAATAGGTGGCGTAGGCCACATGTAACAGAACGATGACCAGGAGAATGGCGATTTGAAGGATAAGAGTTAGAATCTGCATAATCTCAGGTACCGATACCTCATCTAAGTTGAATGAATGGTCCTCTTCTAAAAAACTACCGGTCACATTCGCCCAGAACCACATCCAGGGTTCCGATGATGGCGATCAGATCAGCGATCATGGCCCCTTGTGCCATGGTGCTGAGGGCACCGATATGAATAAAGGATGGAGAGCGGATATGCATGCGATATGGCCGGCCCATCCCGTCACTGATAAAATAAAAGCCGAGCTCACCTTTGGGGACTTCGGTGGCGACATAGATGTCACCTTCCATGAAAACATCACGATCCTCAATAAGGGTGATCAGCGCATTTTTAGCGGGGACATCCACTTCAAGTTTGTTTGCCGCCCTTATCGGCATGACGAGGTCGGGCGCATCTTTTCCCAGGACCGGGCCCGGCGGCAACATGTCGATACATTGCCTGAGGATAAAGTTCGACTGCCGCAGTTCTTCCATACGGCAACGATACCTGGCATAAGTATCTCCCGTTTCGCCAACGGGGATATCAAATTCAAACTTTTCATAGCCTGCATAGGGCATATGTTTGCGAATATCGTAATCCACCCCGGAGCCCCTCAGGGAGGCACCAGTGAGGCAGAGATCCAGCGCCTTTTCCGCAGAAACCTGACCGATACCGATGGTCCGTTTCAGCCAGATCCGGTTGGTATCGATGAGTGTCTCATACTCTTCGATACAGGCAGGAAAATCCTCGACAAATTTATCCAGCTTTTTCATGATCGAACGGGTTACATCCTGCCGAACCCCGCCCAGACGGGTATAGGTCGTTGTTAACCTCGCCCCGCACAGCTCGGCAAAAAGCTCCAGCAGAACTTCCCGCTCGCGGAAGCAGTAGAGGAAAACGGTCATCGCCCCGATATCCAGGGCATGGGTGGCAAGCCAAAGCAGATGCGAACTGATTCGAGACATCTCACAGACCATGACCCTCAGCATCCTCGCCCTTTCCGGCACCTCAATGGCCAGCAGCCTTTCCACCGCCTCGCAGTAGCCCACGTTATTGGACATGGCGGCGATATAATCGAGCCGATCCGTCAGGACAATATTCTGGGCGTAGGTCCGATGCTCCGCCAGCTTTTCAAAACCCCGGTGGAGGTAGCCAACCTTGGGATCGCAGGTCAGAATGGTCTCACCATCAAGGTCAAGATCCACGCGCAAAACGCCATGGGTGGCTGGATGCTGAGGCCCCATTTTCAAATGGTATCGATCTTCCTCACCACTTTGAACCGGGACATCTATGGTCTGGGTATCCGTTAAAGTAATCACACGCTACTCCTGTTCAGTTTGAGCGCCATAAAAATCATACTGCCTGAGCCGTATCGCCTTTTCCCTCAACTCTTCCAGCCCCTTCCATTCCTTGTCACCACGCAGGGCATAATCTTTTCGTAAAGGGTACCCTTCCCAGTCCTCCGCGGTTAAGATCCTTTCGAGCTTGGGATGGTTGTTAAAGACGATGCCAAGCAGATCATAGGTTTCACGCTCCAGCCAGTTCGCTCCGGTCCAGAGTGAAGTAATGGAATCTATGGAGGGATCCGATTCAGGAATCTGGGCCTTTATCCTGAGCGAGGTTCGGTTGTCGATGGAGTAGAATTGATAAACGACTTCAAAGCGTTCGAGGTGGGCGGCGGTTCTTTTGAGATTATCCACACCGCAGAGACAGTTCAGATGATTCATCTGGTGATCTGTTTTCAAGACCTGACAAATGGCAAAGATATCCTTTCGATCAACGAGCAATGTCACCTGTCCCCTATGGGTGATGATTTCCAGGATTGAACCGGGAAATTTCTCACGCAGTTGTTCAGCTATACCAAGTTGCTCCATCGCCCCTGCTCCTGCATAATTTTTTCCTGCAATTTGATCAGCCCTTCCAACAGGGCCTCAGGCCTTGGCGGACATCCGGGAATATAGACATCCACCGGGAGGAACTCATCGGCTCCCTGAACCACGGCGTAGGTGTCAAAGATCCCACCGGTACAGGCACAGGAGCCCATGGCCAGAACATACCGAGGCTCCGGCATCTGATCAAAGACCCGTCTGACCACCGGTGCCATCTTCTTGGTGATGGTTCCGGCCAGAATCAAACAGTCGGCCTGACGGGGACTGGCCCTGAAAATAATCCCGAACCGGTCAAGATCGTTGGTGGAGGACCCGGCGACCATCATCTCGATGGCACAACAGGCCAGGCCGAAAGTAGCGGGCCAGATCGATCCGGCCCGGCCCCAGTTGATCAGTTTATTAAGGGGCGCGACTATGGCGCTGGCGCCGGGAATGAATTTGATTCCATCGGCGATCTGAACAAGGTTGTTGTTCATTTTTCCCATTGCAAGGCCCCCTTTTTCCAACCGTAGATATACCCGACAAGGAGAAAAACTATAAAAATAAACATTTCAGTCAGAGCGAACATTCCCAGCTGGTCATAGACCAGCGCCCAGGAATAGAGGTAGATCGCCTCCACGTCAAAAACAATAAAGAGTATGGCAACCAGATAAAACTTGACGGAGAATCGCATTCTCGGCTCTTCCGTTGGCAGATTCCCCGATTCATAGGCCACAAGTTTTTCCAGATAGGGTCGCTTCATCCGGAAGAATTGGCCGACCCAGAGGGTCACTACTCCAAAAGCGATTCCCAGTACTATAAATATCAGGATCGGCAGATATTCTCCTGGAAGGTACGAACCAGACATCTCGTTCTCCTTATCCTTTCTGAGTCAACACTCGTTCGGCAAAATCCTGCCGTTTTTTATCCGACGCTTCCGCAGGGGTGACGAAGCTGAGACAACCGGTGGTACATTTCGTGACACAGGCAGGCTCCAGTCCCTGATCAATCCTGTCCATACACAAATCACATTTCCCGACTTTTCCAGTATTGGAATCCCACTGCGGAACCCCCCAGGGGCACGCGGTCATGCAGGCCTTACAACCGACACAAAGGGATTCATCGACAAAAACAATGCCATCCTTTGCCCTGCGCTGCATGGCACCGGTGGGACAAACAGTCACACACCAGGGTTTTTCACAGTGGAAACAGGCCATATAGACAAAATCAAGGGTCGGCAGGTTGTTTTTCATTTTTGGCCCGACCTCAACCATCTTACAGAAAAAGGCGCCTATGCCTGAATTATTCTTGTCTTTACAATGAACCTCACAGGCCTTGCAGCCTATGCACTGTTCGACATCCTGAGTTACATAATATTTGCTCATCTCTTTCTCCTCCTAGACAGCAGGTTTGACGGTCACAAAACTCTCACACAGGTTAACACCGCCCCCTGCCTGATCCCAATCGGTAAGTTTGCCCTTCATAAATATTTGATCAGCAAGCCCTTTGCCATACGACCTGGTCAGGACAGGAATATTCTTGCCGAAACCATGAAGCATGAAAACAGCTTCGGGACGGATAAAGTCGGTCACATAGGCCTCAATGTTTCCAGTCACATCTCCATTCGAAACGGTCACCATGGTGCCATCGGTAATACCTAGTTTTTTGGCCTCCGCGGTATTGATCCAGAGTTTATTGGAGCCAAGGAGTTGTGAGAGGATGGGATTATTCTGCGATTGACCATGGGTCTGATACCCCTTCCGGCCGTAGATCAGCCTGTAACTGCCTTCCGGTCCTGCAATGGGAGCTTCATAGGGCTTAAAGGAGGGAATCCCCATTTTTTCCCATTTAGGACTGACAAATTCAATCTTGCCGGACTCTGTGCCAAACTTGAGGGTGTCAGGATTGCATCCGATGGGTTTTTCACAGAGTTTCACGAATCCTTTGTTGTCAAAATCTTCAATCTTAACGCCACTGTCCTGGAGCTGATAATTCCAGATATCCTCGATGGATTTATAGGGAAAGTATTCCCCTTTCCCAAGCAGGGCTGCCAACTCGGTATAAATCTGCCAGCCCGGTTTAGAATTATTGATGGGTTCGATGGCCTTTCTCCGCATGCTGAATCCAGGCTTCGGACCTTTATCCGTTCGCAGAATACTATCCCGTTCAAGGAATGTTGATTCCGGTAGAATAACATCGGCGAACCAGGCGGTATCACTGTAATTCACATCAACTGCCACCAGAAGGTCCAGCTTGTTGAAGATTCGTTTCTGTTCTTCGGGATCAGGAAGAGCCACCAGGGGGTTATGGCGATGGGCGATGTAGGCCTTCATGGGATACGGATTGCCGCTGTCAATGGCGAGATAGGCCAGTTGCAGCATGCCAGCGCCGGCATCAAAATGCTTGTAAACGGTGCCGCAACCATCACATCTTGGATCCGTGACGGCGGGGATGTTAGCCCCAAGGTTCTTCAATCCCTTGGCACCCGCCTCTTTTGGCGACCGGGGAAGAATAAGGCCGCCGGTCTGCTCCATATTTCCCATCAGGGCATTGAGGATGCTCATCATCCGGCTGGCGTAAAATGAATCACGATAGCGGGTGTAGAGCCAGCCAATATGGAAAATCACCTTGGGCCGGTCGTTGTTGAGCTCATGGCAGAAGGCCTTGATCTCATCGGCGGGGATGGAGGTTTCACCTTCAGCCCATTCAGGGGTATAGGGTGCGAGGAAGGTCTGCATTTCCTGCATCCCGGTTACCCACTTGGCAACGAAATCCTGATCATAGAGAGAGTTGTTGACGATATAATTGGTGATGCCAAGCAGGAGGGCATAGTCAGTTCCCGGCTTATTGCGCCAGTATCGTGTAGCCTTGGCAGCAGTATTGGTCACCTTGGGATCGATATAGGTGATATGGGCCCCATTTTTAACCGCCGCCATAAAGCTGCGAACCTCTTTCACTCGCAGTGACTCGGTCAAATTCCGGCCAAAGAGAACAATATGACGGGCATTTTTCATATCATAGTTAAATCCCTTGCGCCCCAGACCATCCACTGATTTGGCGGCATGGTGGGAATTCCGGCCGCAGGTGCAGTCATGATTTATGTAATTGGGTGAACCAATGGCCTTAACGAAGGCCTGCCGGAGTTCAGCAAAAGGACCTCCACGATCCGTGAGCATGATGCTTTTGGCGCCGTGTTTCTCAATAATATCTTTCAGCTTGTCGGTGATGTATCCATAGGCTTCATCCCAGGAGACATTTTTCCATTGACCGCTGCCGCGCTCTCCCACTCGAATCATCGGGGATTGAGGCCGTTCATTGTCATAGAGAAAGGAAATTGCTGAACCGCCCTTGGCACAAAGTCCTTTCCCCATGCCGGCATCATGGCTATTGCCTTCAATCCATACGACCTTCCCATTTTCTACATCAACTCTTACCGGACACCGAACGGAACACATGCCGCAGACCGAGTACACAGTTTTTTTCATGGAATGTACCTCCAGGTATTCTTTTAATTATTCCAACCTTCCAAAAAGTCTTTTTTAATGCACCGCACAACTAACAAACGAAGAAGATAATAGTCAGGAGTGAATTGGGAATGTTCTAACATGACAGGTAATTTGTCACAATTATTCAAAATTACAGATAACGACCAGATAAAGAAAGAATCAAGCTGATCACCTCTGGGGAATTTAACTGAATACTAGTTAGTGTTCACATCTGCCAATGAGTGAGGAACAAAAACGTTGGTCCTTGGTAGAACTTTTTTTGATTAAGCAATAATGGCGCCAACTCGTCAAGACCAAAGAAATTTTTTTATCTTTTTGTTTTTTCGATTTTTTAATGAATTACAGCTTTCACAAGGAGAATAAAATTAACCACAGCAACTCTCCTGCATGCAATAAAAACCATGCTCTGCTGTTTTTTTGTTGCAGTTGGAGAAGAAAAATTATTCATGGAAAAAGGGTCTATTGTAGGGCAGCGCAGGATGAAATCAGCAACGCCTCCAATAACGCCATCCTCTATACCGATTTTTTTCTTGAGCAAGGTCATTGCCCTGCTCCAGGAAAATGACCAGCACTTTGAAACCGCCATGTTCTCCATAAGTGATCATGGCGAATCTCGAGGCGAGTATGGAGTCTATCTCCATGGCATGCCCTATCTGATGATGGCCCCGGAGACGCAGAAACATATCGCCGCCATCATGTGGTTTGGCTCGAATTTTCTCATCGACACGGCCATCCTCAGAGGCGAGGCCAGCCGCGAGTACTCCCATGACAATCTCTTCCATACCCTTCTTGGATCCATGGAAATTCACACCGAAGAGTACACTCCCGCGCTGGATGTGCTCAGCAACGCGCATAAGGACGCGGCCCGCAACAAGACAAACCAAAAAGAATCAACGAACACGACACCGAAATAATCAGGATGACACCCCTCATTTGAGCATCACCACGACACAGTCTTGCGACCACTCATGATTATAGAGTGATAGCCGGCGCTCAGGAAAAGAAATCAGGGTACTGGCCAGAGGAGAAGAAACCGGCCTGGAAACCAGCCCATATTCATCACATGAAGGGCCGTTGCCACTCCTTGCCTGGCTAAAGATGGAGCTGAGTCGGCAGGGAGAAAGGAGCGAAGTTCTGGACTTAAAGGCTCGGAGGGAGGCGAAAAAGGCGAAAAGGAGGAAAAGAAGTTCGTGACAGGTCAAACTGCCCTGCCTGCCAACTCCAGAATCCCGGATTGGATCTGGAGTTTGAAAGTTGCTGGCAGCTCTAAGGCTGTATCTTGATGTTTGGATACATGCCTTCTTTGACTCCAAACTGAAAAGGCTGGATGGTGTTTAAGGACAATCGTTGATTTTTCTGGGCATGGCCGGCATTTTCCCAGTTTTTATAAAAGGCACCATTGGCATGAAGAATATGGTGGATACGCTCCTTGAAGGCCCCCACAAACATGGCGCCGTTCCCTTCAAAACACATTTTTCCCTGGGAAAAAATGGACTTGATTTCACTCAGCTTTTCCAGGGAGATACTGTTTTCTGCAAGCTCTTCCCCGTTTCTCACCAGCCCCCACACCAGATGCTCGGGGGGGATTTCCAGCGGCACTTCGATGTCGACAATGGTATGAGGCATAATGACACAGCCTTCGTTAATTGTCAGTCTGCTTTCTTTCTTGCCAAACAGAAAACTGTTAAAACCAACAAAAACGTTGGATTTCAGGTCTGCTTCAATGATCTTTGCGCCATGGGCGGTGACATTGTTGCCTTCCAGGGTGGAATTGATGATAAAACAGTTTTCCTGGGCATTTGCACCTTTGCCAAGATCCGAATTTTCGATATAGGCCCTTTGGGCTACGAGCACATTGTCAGCAATGGTAACAACCGGCAGCACCACGGCATAGCGGTCCAGGGAAGCTGTTTTAGGAATTGATTCAATGACTTCATGATTGACATAATCAAATACCCGCTGGAATTCGCTTTTCCTTTCCTCAATAAAATCAATAAGAATACCCCAGGGCACCTTGTCCGGGGACAGGGAAACATAGTGCTCCAGCGTCCCTTCCGGATATTTATAGAAGAAGTTGAAATTATTATTGCTGTTCACCCAGATTGTGCCGGGATCAACCTTGAGATGAGAAATTTCTCCAGCCTGGACATAGGAATACGCGCCAATGACACAGTCACGCATGGTCGTCAAATCCACGGTGGCAAAGGGGCCCAGGAAACAACCGTCGGATGGTGAGCCATGAATATTTGCGTAATCCATGGCAAGGGTATCCTTGATAAAAAATTTCTCCGGGGTTTCCGGGTCATGGGAATAATTGTGGACCAGAGTTTTAATAAGAATACTGTCTTCAATGTCGATGATTTCATCCTTTGTCAGGGTCAGGATGAACTTTTTAAAATTGACATCGCTCCCTTTTCGCTTGAGCTCATCCCCCCGGATATCACTTTTATACACGATGGAACTTCTTACCCGGCTCTTGCCCAGAAAATAACTGCCGGCTATGGCAGAATGTTCAAAATGAAGGTCAAGGGGATGATCGGGAGTGATCCCGTAAAAGGCATAGAACTTGCTCATCTGATCAAGGGGGATGAGTTCAACGGCAAATGGACTCACATCAAAATTCAGTTCACGAAGGTTGATATTCACCCTCTGCACAATTCTTTTAAAAAGTTGTCTCAGTACTTTCATGCCATATCCTGATGTCTTTTCTTTATTATTTAGTGCCTTACAGATTATTTTCTTGTTTTTTTTGCAAGAATAGAATCTGCGAAAGGCTCGTATCCCGTTCATCGGGGTTAGGACACTTCCGGGATCTTGAATCCAAGGGGAGATGAAGGAAAAACTGGATACCCCTCTTCAAGGGACACAATTTCATGAAAAAGCGCTGCAAAAACGTCTGCAAGCCTGATAATGCCGACTATTTCATCGTCCCGAGTCACCAGCAATGATGTATGCGCTCCGGCAACCAGTTTGCTGATGGCGGTATCGATGGCGCTGTCCTCAGACACATATTCTCCGGGAGTGAGTGTCTGCATGAATTCTTCCACTTTTTTTGCCGCGACTTCTCGCAATATCTCTTCTTTAATAATCTTTTTTTGGCTTGAAAATTGATCACGGATATGCGCAATAAAAGCTTCGCTGAACTTGAACTTTCGCATCTCCTTTATTTCATTGTCGAATTCACGTTCATTTTCCAAGGCCTTGAGCACCCGGAGCTGGCTTATTTTTCCGACTACGTGGCCATCCAGTTCAAAAACGAGGATAACCCGGTGCTGAAACTTATTCTCCGTATAGACCTCCTGAGCTCGCTCGAGCACCCAGATCGCCTCAACAAGGGATGTCCCCACCGGGACGGCCGCATATTCAGAGATTGGAACCATAAGGTCTTTCACAAGATAGTTTTTCACAATACCCCCTCAGCGACACTCCAGATTTTCAAGTATTTTTCACCAAACTCAACCTCGCTGTCCAACGACCTGAAATTTAAAAAAAATACAGGCACCTGTCAATGATTCTTCATGGGTTCCTTTTAGAGGACGTGGCAGCGGCCTTTTCAAACAAGACCGCTCCTGGAGTGTCGTACAGATTTTTTTTATTTGGTATTGGCAAGAAAATAATCTGTACGACACGTACCCCGTTCAGCAAAGTTGGAAACAAAGCGACCATGGGCATCATTCTACCGTTTCCCTGATCTCGAGAACCACAGATAAGGAGTTGACATTTAAAGTCACTTATACATATTATGAAAACCCATATAAACTCTTATGAGCATTGAACACTTTTAACATTCCCACAACCACGAGAGGAGCAAATATTCATGGCCACTGTCCAACAGATTCCCCAATCCCCCTGGCGGGCCATCATCGAGACCGGCCTGCATGCCAACTCGGTGTCCAGAACCACCATGACCCAGCTCTATGACCTTTCGCGGCATCAGTCCGAGGTCATCGCCACCTCCCATCCCATGTACAAGCCCGGCCTCTTTGGCCTTCCAAAAAATGCGGTGGTGCTCGTCTCCAATGATGGCTCAGTGGTGGGGCGTACGGCCAGGGCCCGCCTTCTGGTTCGCACCTTTGACAAAACCCGGAGTGACCAGATCCAGGCCCTGCTCCGGGAGGCGGTCTATCAGTTCAACAAGCGTCCGGGCCTCCATCTGGAAGGCATCATCGGGCTGCATCCCGATTTCATGATCAAGGCGCATTTGTTAAGCCCGGTCACCGATGCCAAAAACATGCTCGACTGGGGAATCAACTTCTGCCCCTTTATCAAGCCCTGGAGTGACACCTATGCCACATCAAGGATTTTCAATGAGCCCGATATCCTTGCCTTTGCCGACCCTGAATGGAGCCATCCCGACTATCCCAACGGCTGTGTCATCATTGATGAGATGACCAACTGCATCGCCATTCTCGGGCTCCGCTACTTTGGCGAACGCAAGAAAGGAACCCTGACCCTGGCCTGGACCATCGGGGTGCGCCACAACATGGTGGCCTGTCATGGCGGCATCAAGAAGATCGGCGACAAGCCGCCCATCGCCGTTTTTGGCCTTTCCGGTTCCGGCAAGTCTTCCATCACCAACAGTCTCGACCATGAGGGGTTGCTCACCGCCAAGGAAAAGGTCACCGTCATTCACGATGACGCCTTCCTCATCGACCTGGAGAGTGATATAGCAGTGGCCCTCGAGCCCTCGCTCTTTGATAAAACCGATGCCGTCACGGCCGCTGATCCCCTCCTCAAGTATTTCTATTCGGCCCAGAATGTGGGGGTCATGACCACCGCCGAAGGCGGCAAGGAGATGGTGAACGGAGATATCCGCAACAGCAATGGCCGCTGCCTCAAAAGCCGCGATATGTTCCGTCATGCCGAGTCCTGTCAGCGCCCCGGCACCTTGATCTGGCTGCAGAAGGACACCAGTCTGCCGCCCATTTCCAAGGTCACGGGCAGCTCTCTGGCCGTGGCCATGGGGGCCTCCCTTTCCACCTTGCGCGCCAAGGGAGTGGAGAATGTCGATGCCCGGGAGCTTGAAAAGCTGGTCATCGAACCCTTTGCCAATCCCTTTCGGGTCCATTCCCTGATCGAAGATTGCGAGCAGTTTCGGAAACTGTTCAAGATGGGATGTGAATGCTATATCATGAATACCCATGCCTTCGGGGTCGCGGATGACCTGGAGAATATCCCCAAAGAGCTGTCGCTGGCCATTGTCACGGCATTGGTGCGGGGAAAGATTGAGTGGCGGGAGTGGCGGACCTTCAAAGGCCTTCTGCTGCCGAAGAATGGAAACGCCCTGTTTGGCCAGGATTATGACCGAAAATACAAACCATCGCGAAATCCCGATTTCCTCCGCTTTCAGCAGGACCGGATGCAGGATCGGATCACCTTCCTTTCCCGGAAACGAGACGATGAGCAGGACATGGCCAATACCTTCATCGCCCCGCTGGTATCAGCCAGGCTGACCATAGACCGAATCCTCAACCCTGATCTCTACCAGTGATTTTTAAAAAGGGATACGAGCTGAAACTGATGCCCGCCATCGCCAGCCCTGGCCGCTGTTCCTTGATCAGTGGTGCCGACTGACCATTCTTTCAGGAGAATAATCGTGTCAGACTTCCCCGGAGATCATGGGGAGCCCCTGTCTCTGTGTCTTGCCGACCTTCCACCGGAATCCTTCTTCCGACGTTTCGCGGAGCTGAATCATCTGGGGCACATCTCCTGCTTTCTCTTCCCCTCAGGCTCGCTCTTCAATGACCCGGGATACTGGTGGGGAGACAGGCACAAACGTCCGGTCCCGCATGAAGGAGTGGATATTTCACTCATGCGGGGCTTTGACTGCACGAGCTCAAGGGTTGCCGCTCTGATGCTGGTTCCGGCCCTTCTGTCGGGAAAGATGGTCCACTTTCATCGTGATTTTTTGGGGGAAACCATCTATATTCAACACCCGGAGATGCGCCACAAGGGCACGGTTCTGCATTCCCTCTACGGCCATCTCCAGCCCGGAAGCGCACCTCCTCATCCTTTTGTTCTCAAGAAAGGACAGGAACTGGGAGCCATCAACTCGCCTCCTGAATCAAGAGCTGTCCCGGCCCACCTGCATATCAGCTGTGCCTGGATAGAGGAAGATCTGCCGCTGACTGGACTCAACTGGGATAGCCTGGCCGCAAACAGCGGGGCTGTTTTTATAGACCCCCTCCCCTTTCTTCTCCACTAGAACCCCGGAGAGGAACGGCAATCTCAACCCATCTTGTCAGGAACCCTGACCATGCATATCCTGGTGGATGCCGATTCCTGTCCCGGAATCATCAAGAACATCCTCTACAAGGCTGTGGCACGAACCGGGATTCGCATGACCCTGGTGGCGGATCGTCCCCTGACAACTCCACCCTCGGCGCTCATCGACAAGATTCAGGTCAAGCCGGGTCTGAATGCGGCAGACATCCGCATCATCGCCCTGGCACAAACGGGCGATCTGGTCATCACCGATGACATCCCCCTGGCCTCGGCCGTCATCGCCAAGGGAAGCCTGGCGCTGAACCAGCGGGGCGAGATGCTGCGGGAAGAGAACATCGCCGAACGGCTCTCGGCCCGGGACTTTATGACCGAACTGCGGGAGAGCGGCATTGACACCGGGGGCCCGGCGCCGCTGACCCAGAGAGACCGGCAATCGTTTGCCAACCAGCTGGACCGACTGCTGGTTCAGCAAAAAATCTAATCTATATTTTTTTATACATATCAACAAGAAATATCATGGAATGGTTCAGCTCCCCTGAAATCTGGTTGTCCCTTATCACCTTGACCGCCCTGGAAATAGTCCTCGGCGTCGACAATATTATCTTCATCGCCATCCTCGTTGCCCGTCTTCCCCAAAACCAGCAGGCTCGGGGCCGAACCATCGGCCTGGCCCTGGCCATGCTCACCCGTATCGGCCTGCTCTTCTCCATCACCCTGATCATGCGGCTGACCCATCCCTTTGTCACCCTGTTCGGTCATGGAATCTCGGGGCGGGACCTGATCCTCATCGGCGGCGGCCTCTTTCTGCTGGCCAAAAGCACCCTCGAGATCCATGAAAGCCTGGAGGGCGATGAACTGGAAAAACAGAGCAGCCAAAAAAAATTCTCCTCCTTCTGGCCCACCATTCTCCAGATCATGATCCTCGACATCGTCTTCTCTCTGGATTCCGTCATAACCGCTGTGGGGATGACAGACAAGCTGACCATTATGGTCATGGCCATTGTTATTGCGGTGGGGGTGATGCTTTTTATGGCCGGCGCCATCTCCAAATTTGTGGAGGATCATCCCACCATCAAGGTGCTGGCCCTGAGCTTCCTCCTTCTGGTGGGGATGGCCCTGGTCGGGGAAGGATTTACCCTCCATATCCCCAAAGGCTACATCTACTTTGCCATGGCCTTCTCCGTCTTTGTGGAGATGCTGAACCTGCGGCTGCGTAAGAAAAAGATGGAGCCGGTGCGACTGCGCAAGTCGGTTCCCCTGGATCTCGACGGCGAATAGGCACCCCTCAATCATCCATGCATGTGCATACCCTCATTGTCGGCGCCGGTCCTGGCGGTCTGGCCTGCGCCAGAATCCTTGCCGAGCATGGACTCAAGCCTCTGGTCATTGAGCGGAAAGAGAGCATCGGGGCCAAGGTCTGCGCCGGCGGAATCACCTGGGGAGGGCTGATCAGCCGGGTTCCGGCAGACCTTGCCGAAAAGACCTTCCCGGTACAGCACATCATCACCCCCATGCAGAGGGTGCGCATCGAAGAACCGGCGCCCATCATTGCCACCGTCAACCGGGTCAAGCTGGGCCAGTATATGGCCGGGCAGGCCACCTCTGCCGGGGCTGAGATTCTGACCGGCTGGCAGCTCAGGCAGATTCATGGGCAGAAACTGGTCATTGAGCAGAAAGACGGTGGCCACCCGGACGACATCACTTTTGACCATCTGGTGGGAGCCGACGGATCAAACTCAATGGTGCGAAGATATGTCGGGCTGCCCAGCACCAGGGTGGGGATTGGCATTACCTATCAGATCAGCGGCGATTTGCCCGACATGGAGTGGCACCTGGACCACCGCTCTTTCGGCAACGGCTACGGCTGGATTTTCCCCCACGGCGACACCGTCTCCATTGGCGCCTATGCGGTCAGGGGCACCATGTCCGCCGGGCGGTTGAAAAAAGGCTTGCTTTCCTGGGCGGAACAGTCAGGATTCTCTCTGGTGCGGGAACAGGCCAAAGCCGAATATATCAACTTTGATTATCGGGGATGGAGATTCGGCAGGATTTTCCTGGTGGGAGACGCCGCCGGTCTTGCCTCCGGTCTCACCGGCGAGGGAATCTACCCCGCCATTGTCTCCGGAGAAGAGGTGGCCCGCTCCATCATTGACCCGGATTACAAAAGCACGGTCATGGACAGGCTGATCCACAAACAGCGGCAGCACAGCCGCGTGGTTGCCTTGACCGGCCTCAGCCCCGTTTTCAACCGCCTTGCCGGAGAAGTCCTGGCAATGGGACTGCGGTGCGGGCTCATACCATTCAATAAACTGGAAATGGCGGTGTAGAGGCCTCTGCTCGCCAGAGGCGGCTTGCCCACCCTTGCCTTCCATCCTTTCAGCATTCAGCCATTCAACGCCATGCCCCAGACACCGAAAAAAAGAATAAAATCCCTGTACCTCAACATCGCGTTTCTGGTCACCGGCGCCGCCATCCTCCTCTTTCTACTTAACGCGCCCGAGGAGACCACGGCAAAACTGCCAGCCGACCCGGACCACAGCCGTTTCCAGGGCATGGAGAAAAAAGAGGCGGAAAAATTCTGCACCCAATGCCATTCCCCGGAAGGCGGATCTCCCCTTCCCGAGGGCCATCCTCCCAAATATCGCTGTCTTTTCTGCCATAAACGGAACTGAGCAAAACGGGGAAATTCAATGCGGGACAAAACGGACAAACCGGGTTTCAGCCCGGATTTTTTTACCATGAGGACAGACACGATGACCCAGACACAGTGGAAGATTCCAGCCCTCGAGATCCTCCAGGCCGGGCCGGTGGTTCCGGTCATGGTGATCCAGCAGCTGGATCATGCCGTCCCCCTTGCCCGGGCCCTGGTGGCGGGCGGGGTTAAAGTTCTGGAGATTGTTCTGCGCACGCCGGTGGCCCTGGCCGCCATCCAGGCCATTGCCGAGCAGGTGCCGGAGGCCATCACCGGCGCCGGGACGGTGGTCAATGGAGGGGATCTGAAAGCCGTCACCGGGGCCGGCGCCCTCTTTGCCATCAGCCCGGGATTGACCCGGGAGCTCCTTGACGCCGCCCTGTCGGGCCCCATCGCCCTGATTCCGGGGATTTCCACCATCTCCGAGCTGATGCTGGGAATGGATAAAGGCTATCGGCAGTTCAAGTTTTTTCCGGCTCAGGCTGCGGGCGGCATCGAGATGCTCAAGTCCATCGGCGGGCCCTTCCCCCAGGTCAGCTTCTGCCCCACCGGCGGCATCTCCGAAGGCAATTATCACGACTATCTGGCCCTGGAAAATGTGGCCTGTGTGGGCGGTTCCTGGTTCGTCCCCGGGCATCTGATCGCCGCCCGGGACTGGACTGCCATCAGCGAACTGGCAGCAAAAACAGTGGCTGAGGCTCGATAAAAAACGGACAGAAATCCCTGTTATTTCCCTGGTGCGGGGGCAGCCTTCAGGTATCTGAAAAACTGCCGGTCATCCCTTAAGAGATGATGCATGACCACCTCATTCACCAGGAAGCCGCAAAAATCGGTGATGGGCAGCTGATCGCGACTGAACTTGTCGATGACCACCAGACCGTGCTCCACCAGCCTGACATGCTCCCTCGCATGGTATTCACTATCAGGAAAACCGACGGCGGTAACAATCACCTCTTCATCGTGGAAGTGCTGACGGATTTCACCAAACAGCTTCTCCACCAGATAGAGCACCTCAGCCTTCGGCAGCCCTGCCTGGATGCTCTCAAATAACTGGTTGACGAGGTTAAAGAGTGCCCGGTGCTGGGCATCAATCAGCCCATTGCCGGAACAGAAATCCTCATTCCAGACCAGTTGCAGCAGGGCGTTCTTCACCTCACCCGCCTGCGACGACAGCTTCCGCGAAACCACCCGGTTTCGGCCCTCGGCTTTTGCCTGATAGAGCAGGATGTCGGCCTGTTCCAGAAGGGCCTCCGCGCTTCCGAATTTGCTGCTGGAATCGGTGACAACTCCAAGGCTGACCGTGACCACGGCTGCCACCTGGGAGTCTGCATGGGGAATGGCAAGGTTCATAATTCCCTGACGTATTTTTTCAGCAATCATGACCGCTCCCGCATGATCTGTGTTCGGCAGGATACAGACAAACTCTTCACCGCCGTATCGAGCCGCTAGGTCAGTCAAACGCAGAGCGCAATCAGCCAGCAGTCGACCCACCTGACGCAGACATTCATCCCCCTGCAGATGACCATAGCGGTCGTTATACAGCTTGAAATAATCAATATCCAGAAGGATCAAGGACAGTTCATCCCCTGAACGGGAATGGCGGGTATATTCCTTCCTCAGGACTTCGTCAAAATGACGACGGTTGGATATATTGGTGAGACCATCAGTACAACTCAAGGCCTCAAGGCGGTGGTTGGTCTTGAGCAGGGCCAGCTCCGCCTGTTTCCGCATGGTGATATCGCTGTGGACAATCACCGCCCCCTTTTCCAGACCTAAGGGGGAGGCCTGCATGATAAACCAGCGCTGGGTGGTTGGCGAATGGCAGGGATATTCCAGACTGAACTGGGGTAAGCGGCCGGTAATAACGGCCTGAATTCCCTCGCAGGCGGTCATGGCCCCGTCCGAAGAATGGGCGGCGGCATCTTTACAGACGGCCAGATAATTGGCTCCAATCTCTGTCTTTGGGGGTTGTTTCCCCGGCTCCACACAATTTTCCAGGGCAAAACAGCGCCAGGCATGATTGGTCATGACAATCATCCCCTTCGGGTTGATAACCGCGATCTGGTTTGACACGGAATCAATGACGTCCTGGACAAAGGTCTGCCGCTGGGCAAACAAACGCAAAAGATAGAGGGTAAAACCGCACAGGAGGGTAAAACCCGCGATATGCAGCGCCAGTTCTTTTTTCCAGCTGGCGATCACCCCACGGTAATTTTCGGCAACAACAACGACAAGCTGTTCCCCGGGCAGATCGTGAAAAACCGACATGATGGCTTCATCGTCCACCTTATCCCCGGTCAGATGGCGCGTTGTCGGTTTTCCCGAGGCACGATGTTCCGCAAAGGCAAGCCCGCCCTTCACATTGGCATCTCCGTTGGTCATGGGCGGATACTGATTGAGGATATCGCCATGGACATTGATCAGGGTAACGGCGAGGCTGGGTTCATCCCGGTCCGGACGTAAGACATCGTCGAAAAAACGGAGATTGAGGTTGGCAACGACGGTTCCGGCAAACTGTCCGTCCCGGTCACGAAGGGGTCGGGACAGGGTAACCGAACTGATCCCCTGGATGGAGACAAAGAGCCTGGATATATGAAACCTGGATGCCTGCCGGTTGTCACTGTGGGCGGTGAAATATTCGCGATCCACCGCGTTAAACCCAATAAACCCTTTGGTATTGCTGGCCGTAACCTGGCCCGCGGCATTGGTCAGCAGCAGATCCCGGAGTTCCGGCAGCTGCCGCAGTGACTCCTCAAGCAGGCGATTCTGTTCTGGAATGGACATCAGGGGGGCTTCCCGCAAATCCGTGATGATATTTTCCAGCAGGGCATTGACACTGCGAAGGGAGGCGTCAATCCGCGCCCCATGCTGCCTGGCCCGGACCTCCAGCAGACGGTAGTTCTGCTCATGGGTGGTGTGATAATTCTGGTAGCCGATCCACACAAACAGGCCGCCAGCGGCCAGCAGCATGAGCAGAGAGAGCATCCAGATCTGAAGACCGCCACCCCTTCGCCGCAGAGCCTGCACGGGAAATGGATGGGAACTCATTGTTGTCGTCATTATCACACTCCTGTTTGCATGGCGAGAAGCCAGCCCCGCCCGTTTCATCCCGTATATCCGGGCTCCCCGGTGGTAGAACCGGAGGGGTCAGCTCACTTTCCGACCCACCCCGCCGTCAAGATAGAATGCGCCAAAGCTTGCGGCGAACATCCTCCGTGCCAGGTCTCCGCTACAATGGGTGGGACAGAGACGCCGCACGCCATGACTTTTCAGCGAGTCAGCAATTTCTTCCAGTGCAGCATGGTCATGGTGCGAGAGGTGAAACCCTCCCATCAGCAGTGAAATATCCCGGCCCAGCATCTCCCGGGCCCGGGCGGCGACCTTTTCAATCCCGGCATGGGCGCAACCGGTGATGACAACCAGGCCCGTAGCCATGTCAATCACCAAGGCCTGCTCGCCCACCTCCCCCATCACCCCGGTGGAGTAGAGATTTTCGCCGATTTTCGCCGGCTTCCCGTCGATCACGCTCAGCTTCCTGACCGCCCCCCGCAGGTCTTGAAGATAGAACTTGGAAAGAGAATCGGGAGCGACCATTTCCAGATGAGGGGCAAGCTCGATCACCGAGTCAATTCCGCCGATGTGATCCCAGTGGGGATGGGAGACAAAGAGCATATCCAGCGAAGCCGAATCAAGGCCCATTTTTTTCATGTTTTGAACAAGGACGCGGCCATTGCTTCCGGTATCAAACAAAATGGTCTGGCCCGCCATCTCGATCAAACAGGCAAATCCCCACAGCGACTGCAAGTTCGGATTGCATGGATAGTTATCAAAGACGATGTTCAATCCGATGCCGTTGATATCGGCAGAAGTTGACGGATCATTTAGTACGCGCATGCATCCTCCAATAAATTTCCCAAAGGATTGAACTGGACTGAACGCTCCTGAAGGTTCTGAGCAGCTGATGAACAGGTTCTAAACAGAGTATGGACAGAGTATGAACAGGTTATGAACAGGTTCTGAACACCCTCTGAACACCACGAAAAATAGCCCCACATCTGTCGCGGCAGGGCTCCACCCCGCGCACAGCCATGCTACCAGTCCTTTCGAAGCCGGGGCGGACAAATGCGGGGGTCCGGTTCAGTTATCGGAGGAGATGTTTCTGTCTGCGTTTCTCCCTGATTTTCACAAAGAAACGAAACGAGAGGAAATAACTGAGAACCGCAAAGGGAAGGGCCAGCACCACCCCGCCGACAAGAAGAACGATCACCGCCTCATACCCCAGACTGGCGATGATCTTCATGGATTGGGACAGACCTGGATGTTGCAGGAGGAGCTCAAGCACCTCCTTGATCCCCGCCCAGGTCAGTTCGTAGGGAGTAAGGGCATTTCCCACCACAGTGGCGAGATAATACTGGGGGATATAGGTAACGGGGTTACACACCAGAAAGCTTGCCAGAATCCCGGCAATGGTGGAGCTCCTGGTGACGACCGTGATCATGACGATGAGAATGGTATGGAGGGGCATGGTGGGGGTGATGCCGATAAAAATTCCAATGGCGGTGCCGAGGGCCAGAGAATGGGGATCGCCTTTCAACCTTAAAAATTTCAGATAATAATATTTGCTGGTTCGCTTTGGGTTCATCCTGGCTGCTTTGCTTAAAGTTGAGAACGCGAATAGACGTCCTGATCATACCGCCCCGGCCCTGACTTCTGATACGAATGAAAGCCGGCCAGGGCAATCATTGCCGCGTTGTCGGTACAGAAGGAAGGCCGGGGGATACAGAGCTTTTTCCCCTCCTGCCGGCAATGCTCGCCCATGGCCTCACGAAGACGGGGATTGGCCGACACCCCGCCACCAAGGACAATGGTGGCGACACCATATCTTCTGGCCGCAAGCAGGGTCTTTGCCACCAGAACGTCCACAATCGCCTCCTGAAATGAGGCGCAGATATCGGCCAGTTGGAGGGGAATACTCTTCTGCCGGGCCCCATTGCAATGATTCAGCACCGCCGTCTTCAGACCGGAAAAGCTGAAATCCAGTGACCCCTCCGCGGGGACCGGGGATGGGCCGGTGCCCATGGGACCAGGGATGGATACCGATGGGCCAGGGGCCAGGGATGGCCCAGTGCCGATGGGTTCAGGAATGGATATCGAGGGGCCAGGGGCCAGGGATGGCCCAGTGTCGCTCGATCCAGGGATGGATAACGAGCGGCCAGGGGCCAGGGATGGCCCGGTGCCGCTCGATCCAGGGAGGGATAACGAGCGGCCGAGCCAGGCCCGGGGAAATG
>JACDZJ010000079.1_pt1 | contig 46995 bp, 43 predicted proteins | sample 7365721 | NCBI WGS metagenome assembly JACDZJ01 (sample SAMN15143480, study PRJNA637477) | pond metagenome | biome: freshwater wetland ecosystem [ENVO:00000243]; feature: pond [ENVO:00000033]; material: pond water [ENVO:00002228]; isolation source: pond water containing pink berries ... | reverse complement strand
GAGTTTAACCAACTGGCCGTGGATAAAAAGAATCAACTTGAATGCAAGCTAGAATAAACGCCTGATGACGGACATGTTAGCTGACGAAGTATTGCTTCTACAAATTGAAGCAGCAGCACAAGCTTGCATCGGATGCCTGCGCGCCAGGGGCAAAATCTTGCTTGCTGGTAACGGCGGCAGTTCTGCCGATGCGCAACACATTGCAGGGGAGTTTGTAAGTCGCTTTGCTTTTGACCGGCCCGGCTTGCCCGCAATGGCACTCACTGTTGATACATCAATCTTGACAGCCATAGGCAACGACTACGGTTATGAGAAACTTTTTGCTCGCCAGGTGCAGGCGAACGGCAACAAAGGGGATGTGTTCATCGGTTACTCAACATCAAGTACATCTCCGAATATTCTTCGTGTATTTGAGGAGGCGCGTAAGCAAAAGCTGGCGTGTATCGGACTGACAGGTAATCGACGCGGTCCGATGCTGGAACTATGCGATTATTTATTGGAAGTCCCCTCCCACCATACCCCAAAAATTCAGGAGGGGCATTTGGTCCTCGGCCATATTTTATGCGGTTTGGTTGAACGAGCACTTTTCGCGGCACCAACCTGATGGAAGCCATTATACTCGCTGGCGGATTCGGCACACGATTGCGGCAGGTGGTTCCGGACTTACCAAAGCCGATGGCACCTATCGCTGGAAGACCGTTTCTGGAGATATTACTGTCGACGCTCGCCAGAAAGGGATTCACGCGAATAGTGTTTTCCCTTGGTTTTATGTCGGAGAAAATCATCGCGCATTTCGGCGACCGCTATCTTGGGTTGGAGCTCGTCTATGAGGTGGAGGCGCAGCCGTTGGGAACTGGCGGGGCAATCCGTGCGGCGTTGGCGCGTTGCGTGACCGATCATGTCTTCGTCTTCAACGGCGATACGTATCTTGATCTTGAGGTAGATGAGCTGGAACGAATTTGGCAGGTTGGCCGTCAGCCGTTGATCGTGGTGAGAGAAGTGCCGGACACTGCGCGTTTTGGTAGGGTAGAGATATTTGATGGGCGGATCAACGCCTTCCTCGAGAAAGGTGTGTCCGGGCCGGGCCTGATCAACGTCGGCTGTTACGTGCTGCCAAAAGATGCACTCAATGACTTTCCTTTAGGGCAGCCCTTTTCCTTGGAAACAGATTTCTTCAGCAACCATTTACAATCCCTTCATTTCATGTCCTTTGTCACACATGGCCGCTTTATCGATATCGGCGTGCCTGTTGATTACGCGTTTGCGCAGACGGAGCTTGCAGGATTGTGACCGGGTCAGGAATTCGGGCTCTGTTTCTTGATCGGGATGGCGTCATCAACCATGATGGGGGGTACACCTCAAGTGCAGAAAAGTTTGAATTCATCGAGGATGTCTTCTCTCTCTGCTCTGCTGCGAGACGATCGGGGTATCTGTTAATCGTCGTGACCAATCAAGCAGGAATCGGACGTGGCTATTATTCGGAACAGGATTTTTTCATACTGACCGAATGGATGCGCGAGCGATTTGAGGCCGAAGGGGTGCCGCTAACGGATGTCTTTCATTGCCCATTCCATCCGGAGCACGGTATCGGGGGCTACAAAAAAGATTCATTCGATCGCAAACCCAATCCGGGAATGTTGTTTCGTGCTGCGGAAAAGCATGGACTCGACCTGAAGCATTCTATCATGATTGGTGACAAGGATTCTGACATGCAAGCGGCCCACAAGGCAGGTATCGGGACAAGGTGCCTTTATCTGGCAGATAAGCATTTGGAAATATTATCTCGTGCTGCAACGCATACAATTCGCTCACTGCGAGAAGGTATCGCATTATTGAGTGGGTCGGTAGACGGATGAATGGAAAAAGTTTAAGTGATTCATGTGAAAAATCTTGGCCGAAGGTCACCGTAGTTATAGTTAATTGGAATGGTGAACAATTTCTTGAGCGGTGCCTGGCAGCATTGGTGGTTCAGACGGTCAAGCCTCATGAAATTATACTCGTAGATAACGGAAGTTTTGATGGTTCCGTCGAGATCGTTCGAACGTTCCCTTTCGTGAAGTTGATGTTGCTGGATCAGAACGTTGGTTTCGCGCGAGGGAACAATCTGGCGATCAAGACGGCTTGTTCCGAGTCGAAATGGATTGCCCTTCTTAATCCTGATGCCTTTGCTGAACCGCGTTGGCTTGAAGCGCTGTTGCTGGCAGCAGAATCTAACTCGGGATTCGATATGTTTGGCAGCAAGTCGGTTACTGCGAATGATTCGATGGTGCTGGATGGTACGGGGGACGCCTATCATTTGAGCGGGTTAGTGTGGCGCATGGGATATGGTACACCTGCTCCAACTTCTGCCGAGAATGAGCACGAGGTGTTTTCGCCCTGTGCGGCGGCGGCACTTTACCGGCGTAGTGTCTTGCTCGAGATGGGCGGTTTCGATGAGGATTTCTTCTGCTATGTGGAAGATGTCGATCTCGGCTTTCGGTTGCGGCTGGCTGGTCATCGGAGCCTGTATGTCCCCAAATCGGTGGTACATCACGTCGGCTCAGGCACCACAGGCGGGCAGCACAGCGATTTCGCCGTCTATCACGGGCATCGCAATCTGGTGTGGACGTTTGTGAAAAATATGCCGGGCCTGTTATTTTGGCTATTACTGCCCTTACATCTAGCTTTGCATCTGGCAAGTATTACCTGGTTTACGTTTCGCGGGCAGGGGCGGGTAATTTTGCGAGCCAAACGTGATGCTTTGTTGGGTTTGCCGAAGATGTGGCGTAAGCGCCAACAGATTCAAAAATGCCGTATTGCCTCAATTGGTGACATCTGGCAGGTGTTGGATAAACGATTGATGCCGAGACGTAGAAAAATATGAACTCAGTTCTTTCAGCCATCATAGTTAATTATAACGCTGGTACATTCTTACGAAGCTGTGTCGAGTCATTACTGGCCTGTCCTCTGGATATCGAGGTCATCGTTGTCGATAATGCTTCGAGCGATGGGAGCCTGGAAGGGCTTCAGGGATTGTCACAAGTCTCTGTCATCAGCAACTCAACCAATGTGGGGTTTGCCGCCGCATGTAATATCGGGTTGCAGGCTGCCTCTGCGCCGTTTTTACTGTTTTTAAATCCAGATTGCATTTTTCAGCGCGGTACCATCGCGACGCTGCTGGCCGAGTTGCAGTCCGGCGACCGAGTGGGCATGGTGGGGGGACTGCTGGTCAATGAAGATGGCAGTGAGCAGGCCGGGGGCCGGCGGGCGATCCCCACGCCGTGGCGATCATTTGTACGGGCATTTAGATTGCACCGTTTTGCCCATCGCTGGCCCAAGCTGTTTTATGATTTTTATCTGCATAGGCAGCCCCTGCCCCATGGGCCTGTGGAGGTGGAGGCAATCTCCGGCGCCTGTATGCTGGTGAAGCGTGAGGTGGTGGAGAATGTGGGGATCTGGGATGAGGGCTACTTTCTCCATTGCGAAGACCTGGACTGGTGCATGCGCTTTCGGCAAAAGGGCTGGAAGATTCTCTTCGTGCCCTCGGCCCGTATAGACCATGCGAAGGGGGGGTGCAGCGGGTCGAGCCGACTGTTCGTTGAGTGGCACAAGCATAAGGGGATGATGCGGTTTTATCGCAAGTTTTTTAAGCATCAGTATCCCGGGGTTCTTTTTTGGCTGGTCTTGATAGGGGTCTGGCTGAGATTTTCGGTGATTGCCGTTTTTTACACATGGCAGGGGGTTCTTCGCAAACTGAACATGGTGACCGGGAATGATGGCGGTTGAGCGCCGAGTGGGGGTGCTCGGCGCCGGCAGTCTGGTGGGGAGGTGCCTGCAGCCCTTGCTGATCGATGCGGGATGTCAGATCACGGCCTTTACCCGGCAAGGGCAACGGCCGGCAGCTGAGGGCGTGGAGTGGCGGACGCTGCCCACCACCACCGGGTTCTGCCTGCCATCCCGGGATAAGCCCATTGAACGGTGGATCTGTATGGCGCCCATTTGGGCGTTGCCGCACTATTTCTCCATGTTCCATGCCTATGGCGCGCGACGTTTGGTGGCGATCTCTTCAACCAGTGGCTTTACCAAGGACGATTCCTCCGACCCTGAAGAGCAGGCCATTGCGCGTCGTTTGCTGGAAGCCGAGGCACTGCTGCAAGCATGGGCTGGAGCGCATGGGGTGGAGTGGATTATTTTGCGGCCCACCCTGATTTACGGCCTCGGGCAGGACAAGAATATTGCCGAGATTGCGCGGTTCGTTCGTCGTGCCGGATTTTTCCCCTTGTTTGGACGCGCCCAGGGTCTGCGTCAGCCCATCCATGCCCAGGATGTGGCAAGCGCCTGCGTTGCAGCGCTGGATTCGCCGGCTGCGGCCAACCGCGCCTACAACATTTCCGGCGGCGAAATGCTGCCCTACCGTGAGATGGTGGCACGTATCTTCACGGCCATGCATCGTCCGCTACGTTTATTGCCGGTGTCGTTGGCCATCTTTCGAGTGGCTGTGGCCCTGTTGCGCCTTGTTCCCCGCTACCGGCTATGGTCGCCGGCCATGGCTGAGCGGATGAATAGCGATCTGGTGTTCGATCATGCCGAGGCGACGCGGGATTTCGGGTTCAAACCTCGTCCGTTTGTCTTGCATGCTGAGGACATACCTGGATGATTTTGGGTGGTTGAGGCCAGCATGCTGCTGCATTGCTTTGGGAGCAGGGGGACGGGGGGGCCAATCCTCTCCTCGACCATATCGCAAGGACAAGAGTTAAACGCTGCAATGGTGTTTGACTCTTTTTTGTTCCATATTTTTGGAAACGGGAGTTATTTTTTATGGTTGATCTGGAGAATAAACCAATTCGTTCGGGGATGGTGGCCATTGTCGGGCCTCCCAATGCCGGCAAGTCAACCCTGATGAATGGGCTGCTGGAGCAGAAGATCTCCATTGTCTCACCCAAGCCCCAGACCACCCGCAACCGGATTCTGGGGATTATGAACGGCCCGGAGTATCAGATCGTCCTCCTCGACACCCCCGGCCTGCACAAGGCCCGCGAACCCCTGAATCAGGAGATGGTGCGCGTTGCCCTGGAGAGCCTCCATGAGGTGGACGCGGTTCTTTACATGATTGATGTCTCCCTCCCCCTGCCGGAGAAGCTGAAGGAGGAAAAGGGGGCGGAGTTGGCGGGGTATATGGAGCAGGTGCGCTGCCCGGTGATCCTGGTCTTGAACAAGGTCGATCTGCTCAACAAGGAAAGGCTGCTGGCGATGATTCGGGCCTATGCCGAATTTTTTCCTTTTCACGCGGTGATCCCCATGTCGGCACTGCACGGTGACGGCACCGATCGTCTGCTGGCCGAGCTGTTGCGGGTACTGCCAGTGGGGCCGCGTTATTACCCCGAGGATATTCCCACCGATGCCAGCGAGCGTTTTCTGGTGGCTGAAATCATCCGTGAAAAGGTCTTTCTCCTCACCGGCGATGAGATTCCGTATTCTACGGCCGTGCTTGTTGAGTCGTTCAAGGAGGATCCGGCCAAAGGGCTGATTACCATCCATGGCGCCATCGTCCTTGAACGGGAGTCGCAGAAGGGAATCGTCATCGGCAAGGGCGGAGTCAAACTGAAGGGCATCGGCACGGCGGCCCGGAAGGATATTGAAAGGCTGCTTGATCAGAAGGTGCTGTTAAAACTTTTTGTCAAGGTTCGGAAGAACTGGTCACGGGATGAGCAGTTCTTGAAGGAATTGGGATTTTAGGTGCCGTTGCTCAGCAAGCAAGGCTTTTTGTGCTTGCTGAGCTTACGGCACCTTATGCCCAATGAGCAAAACAGCCAATCTTTTCCGGCTGATTTTGCTTCAAGTGGCTGTAGCCCATCCCGTCAAGGGAGGGGAGTTTTCTTTGCCACCTGAGCCGGATATGGAATGTTCGATTGAGAATTCGAATAATTCCAGAGCAGCCACTCCGAACGACCTGCCTTTGCCCAATAAGTCGTTCTTCTTACTCCTTGGCTGAACTGACCTCTTTTTTGCCGCTATCGCCGGAGGATTTTATCAGATCCTTGAGGACATCCAGGGCCGAGCGAAGCTGGTTATCCTTGTCCAGACTGATTTCGCCGTTTCTCGATGAGCCTTCGGCGGCATCAGAAGGCTCATCGGATTTTTCGGATGCCTCCGGTTGTTTGCGAGGAGTGGTGACCGTTGATTTATTGCCCGCCCCTGATTTTCGTTTCGGCTCCTCAGGCAGGGTGGGATTGGAGATATGGTTTTTCAGGTCAGCTTCCTTGATGCTCACCGGGGACAGGCCGTTTTTATTTTTTTCGTCACTGGCAACATCCATATCGGGGGTGATCCCGGTGGCCTGGATGGAGCGGCCACTGGGGGTATAGTAGCGGGCGGTGGTCATGCGCAGTCCCGCCCCCTCCGGCAGGGGCAGAATGGTCTGGACTGAGCCCTTGCCAAAGGTCTTGGTGCCGACGACGGGGCCCCGTTTATGATCCTGGATGGCGCCGGTGACAATTTCAGACGCGCTGGCCGAACCTTCATTGACCAGCACCACCAGGGGAAAAAGATTTTTGCCGCCATTGCTGTGGGCATGGAAGGTCATGTTCTGCTCCTTGACCCGTCCCTTGGTAGAGACCACCAGGCCGCTGTCAAGGAAGATATCGGCCACCGAGACGGCCTGATCCAGTAATCCTCCGGGATTGTTGCGCAGGTCCAGGATCAGTCCGGTTATGGGGTATTGCGACTGGAGTTTCTGGAGAGCTTCCTTGACATCCCTGGTCGTCTGGCTCTGGAAATTGGTGATGCGGATGTAGGCCAGTCCAGGCTCCAGGAAGGACTTCTTGACGCTGTGCAGGGGAATGGTTTCACGGGTCAGGGTGAAAACCCTGGGTTCCTTCCAGCCTTCGCGCTGAATGGCCAGGTTGATCTGAGTCCCTTGCGGCCCACGCAACTTTTTGATGGCGTCCATGGGATTCATATTCTGGGTCTGTTCGCCATCGATTTTGACAATTTTATCTTTTGCCTTCAGTCCCACCCGGTCTGCCGGTGTCCCTTCTATGGGTGAGACCACCAGGAGATCGCCATCTTCGGTGACGACCTCAATCCCGATCCCGCTGAAGCTTCCTTCCGTCTCTTCCTGTAACTCCTTGAAATCCTCCGGCTGGAGGTAGGACGAGTGGGGATCAAGGGAGAGGAGCATGCCGCTGATCGCCCCTTCCATCACCTTTTTGGCATTAATCTCATCCACATAATTTTCTTGCAGGATGCTTAAGACATTGGCGAAGGTTTCCAGCTGCTGGTAGGTGGATTGCCGTTCCATCTGGGAAATTTCGGCGCACACCTGCATGGGCAGGCAGCAGATGAGAATGGTCAGGGTGCCCTGGCAAAGCAGGGAACTGGTTGATCGATACATATTTATTGGGTGATAAAAAAAATGTGAAAAGAATCTGCACCGCCTGGTTGTTGCAAAAATCTGACGAAGGCTCAAGGCCCGAACCATGCAGCGCATGGAGGGTCAATGGGCGCATCATCGTCGGTTACTCTACGGGATATCATCAACTCAAAAAAAAGAAATCAAGAAAGTTTCGGTGCTGTCCCAATATTGCGGGACATCTGCTCCGGGTGGTGGTTCATAAGCAACGTGGACTTCTTCTCCATTTCCTGACCCGCTCCATCTGCCGTTATGAAGCAAAAAGAGCCCAGGGGATTGCTGACGACGCCGCAATCTCTTGAGTGATAATCATTGGAACTCCCTGTGTCAGGGGAGAGAAAGTTTATTTTTATCCAGCCACAGCAGCGGATCTTCTGTATCCTTGCCATGGCGGACTTCAAAGTAGACTCCTTCTTCCATCAGGGTTGCCGTTTCCCCGGTAATTCCGATGTCTTCTCCTGTCTTGACCCGATCCCCTTCTTTTTTCAAGATTGTCTCAACTCTCGAGATAAGGGTGGCGTATTGAAAACCGTGGTCAATGATGATGGAGTTCCCGTATCCCGGGAGATAGCCGGCATGGCTGACAGTCCCCTCAAAGACAGCCTTTACCCTGATTCCATTGGGGCCGTCAATGCTAATTCCGGTGGTGATTCCCGGGGTGCCGGTTTTGCTTTTGCCGGGCTGTCCGTAGAGACTGAGAAGAGTCCCGCCCACTGGTGGAGAAAGTTTGCCTTTGTTGAGGAGGAATTCCTGGCTCAGGAGTTCTTTTTTCCGCTGCATGGCTGCAAGCTGGGCTGAAAGGGTGTCGGCCTCCTCTTGAATTTTACGAGCTGCATGTTCATGAAGTCTGGCCTGGGTCTGGATCTGGGTGAGGAGCTCGTTTTTCTCCCGGCTGGTTTTCTCGAGGGCTTCTTTTGCCTGGGCAGCCTGGGCGATAAAGTTCTCCAGCACGCTTTTTTCCAGGGTCAGGGCCTTTTTGCTGCGTTCCAGCCCTGAAAGGGTTTCCCGGTAGTGCTCGAGAAGGTTCTGGTCGTAGCGGAGCAGGGCGCTGAAGCTGTCATGGATGCTGAGCAGCTCGGGCAGGCTCTTGGCGGAGAAGGCCACATTGATCATCCCGATCTCGCCGGTTTTATAGTAGGCCGTGATCCGTTTTTGCAGGTGGGTCTGGACCTTCTGCTTTTCGGCCTGGAGGGGGAGGATTTCCTTTTCCTTGGAGGAGATCATCTCTTCCTGTCCCGCCATGGAGTCTTCGAGGGCGGCAAGCTTTGCCCCGTGCTTCAAAAGTTCTGCGTTGAGGATGGCAAGCTCGGCCAGCAGTGCCGTCTCCTGGGCGATGTTTTCCTGGGCTTTTTCCTGCTGCTGGTGCAGGCCTGTTTCCAGCTGCTTGATGGAGATGCTCTGGGTTTTGATCTTTTGTTCAAGATTCTTCTTCTCGGCTTTCCAGTCAGCGGCTTGAATGGAAGAGAGCGAAAAAATGAACACCAGCAGGAGCAGCAGGCAAAAGATGGCGGGAGAAGGCCAGGACCTGCGGTCGAGGCGCGAAGGGTTGCTGGAAAAGCAATTGTTGACCGTCTCTGGGCTCTTCATCCTGGACTCAAGGAGCGGATCAGACGCGTAAAAATTTCTGCATGGAGGCATAACTGCCGACGGCGCAGAGGAGAATGGAGAGAAGAATAATGGTGCTGATGGTGGAGAACGGGAAAAAGGTAAAGGAAAAAAGATTAAAAAAACCGACACCGGAGATATGGTGGGTTGTCCATTGAAAAAGGGAGTAGAGGGCAATCAGTCCCAGCAGCGCGCCTCCAAAACCCTGGAGAAGTCCTTCCAGAAGAAAGGGGGTGCGGATATAATTATTGGTGGCGCCCACCAGTTTCAGGAGTTCCAGTTCCTCCTGTCTGCCAAAGATGGTCAGGCGGATGGTGGAGGCCACCATGAACGTGGCGGTCAGAATAAGCAGGCTGCCGCTGAGCAGAACGATAATGGAGAGGAGCTGGATAAAGGAATAAAAACGTTCCACCCACTGCTGGCCGTACTGAACCTTCTGGCTGCCCGGCAGGGTGGCCAGGTATTCAGAAAAGAGCTTGACCTGACGAAGGCTGCGCAGGGTTCTCAGAGGAACCACTTCAATGGAGGCGGGCAGAAAGTCTCTGGGCATATCGGTTAGAATTTCACGGTTGTCGCCAAGTTGTTGGGCAAAACGATGGTAGGCCTCTTCCCTCGAGATGAACCTGATCGCCTCAACCTGGTCAAACTGGGTGATCTTCAGACGAAGCTGCTCCTGCATTTCAGGGCCGGGCTCGTCTTCCAGATAGACCACCAGGTGGAGGTTGTCGCTGAGCTTGTTGCCGACGCTGAGCATGTTGAGGTAGATCAGATAGAAAAAGGAAAAAATAAGCACCGACAGACTCACGGTGAGACAGGTTATGAGCTGGGTGGTCCAGGTCTGGCGCAGGTTGCGGCCTGTCTGGCGGATGACGGCAAACCAGAAATTCATGGCAATTCACCCCCTTTGTCCATATTTTCAGCGTCGTCCTGGTCGCCTGCGGTGAGGGGCTGGCCGGAGCTGGACCCTTGGGTCAGCCCGGCGATTCTGCCGTTATCCAGTTTCATGACCCGATGACGTGTGTGCCGGTAGATGGCCTCATCATGGGTGACGACGATCACGGTTGCCCCGGAGTGGTTGCATCGGGCCAGCAGATCCATGACCTGTTCGGTGCTGGCGGCATCGAGGTTGCCGGTGGGCTCATCAACGAGGATCAGGGTGGGGGAGTTGGCCACAGCCCGAGCCAGGGCGACGCGCTGCTGTTCGCCGCGCGAGAGGTCGCCGGTGAGGATGTCATGCTTATCTTCAAGCTGGAGTTGGGCCAGCAGGTTTCTGACCCGGTCTTGAATAATTTGAGGTTTTTTATAGGAGACCTCCATGGAGATGGCAATATTTTCGGCCACGGTCCGGTTGGTCAGCAGGCGAAAATCCTGATAGGCCATTCCCACCTTCTGCCGGAGTTTGGCAAGTTTGTTGCCGGTGACCTGGTGGATGTTCATGCCGGCGATTTCAATAAGGCCATTGCTGGGTTTTTCCATATTGCAGAGCAGCTTCAGCAGGGTGGTCTTGCCCGCTCCGCTCTTGCCGATGAGAAAAAACATCTCGCCACTGGCAATGGTGAGCGAGATATCAGCCAGCGCGGTGACGTTCGGGGGATAGCTCTTGGCCACCTTGATGATCTCGATCATGGCGGTGTGATGGGCTGTCACCCTCTCTTCCGGCGGGCCGGTTAGCTTATTCATGGGAATGGGACATTGAACCGGGGTGACCGGATTTTTGGTGAAAGATCACAGCGTTTCTCCTGCAAAGATGGTGTCAAAAATGGCGGTGACGGTTTGGATGATCTTCGTGTCCTCGCCCAGTTCCAGGCAGGATCTGCCGCTCAACTCCTGTTCGATCAAGGCATTACTGGCCGGGATGATGCCGCCCAGGGTCATTCCCGTTGCATCCACGGCGGCATGGATCTTCTCCTGAAGCAGATCCGGCAGGGGATCTGGGGCGCGATTGACCAGCAGGTACTGATGCCTGACTTCCAGGCCCAAGGGGACGGTGATCTCGGATATGCGTTTGGCGGTGAGGATGCCCCGGGCGGAAGGGTCGGAGGTGATAAAGAGGTAGTCGATGGTGCGCAGGTTCATGCGGCTCAGGTGCTCCATACCGGCCTCGTTATCGACGATGATAGAGCGATAATTCACGGCCAGCCGATCCATGGTCATGGCCAGATACTGGTTGGCGGCGCAGTAGCAGCCGGGACCGTCGGGCTGGCCCATGACCAGAAGGTCGAAGCCGTCTTCTTCAATGAGGGCCTGGTGGATCTTCAGCTCCATGAACTGGTCACGGCTCATGCCGGCGGGCACCTCCCCTTTCAGCTCTTTGCGGATCCTGCCCAGGGTCATCCCCACCTCCACCCCGAGCAGTTCGTTGAGATTGGCGTTGGCGTCGGCATCCACCAGCAGGAGCGGGGTCATTTTTTTCTGGAGGAAATATCTGGCCAGTAGGGCGGATGTGGTGGTCTTTCCGGTCCCGCCTTTGCCGGCCATGGCGATTACATGTGTCATTGGGTGCTCTGGTTGCGAAGGGCTGGTTCCATGGTTGATCAAGGTGACGATGCCACGAGTACTCTCATTCTTATAATGAAGACTGTACCTTATGTCAAATCAAAGCTTGTCGTTGGGGCCAAATGGTGAGGGGGCGGCAGCCCCTGCCGATTCTTTATCGGGTCCTTGTCGCCGGACACTGGTCAGGAATTGCCGGGGGAGTCTCGATTTTTAAGGGATAATCAGGATTTGCCGGACTAATTTTGCGATGGTCGCTTACTTTCCCCTTGCAACTTGATACCCAGTTGGTATTTTTGTAAATTTTGTACGGAAAGAAGGAACAAGGGAGTACACTGCCAAAAGTCAGTTTGTTCCTGCTGGTTCATTTTTTTTATTGAAGGAAAGACCGCCATCGTTGCCATTTTCATCATTCCAGGCATCGGGGACGCCGAGGCGTTCACACTGCCGGGCTCCGCAGCAACCCCCCGTTGCTCCCGGTTCTTTCACGGCCCTGGTGCTGGGCGCCAGGGCTTTTACGGTCCTAACCCCGATAAACGGGATACGAGCCTTTCGCAGATTCTATTCTTGCAAAAAAAACAAGAATAGAATCTGTAAGACACTCATTCGAAGGCAGCCTGGAACAGGGTGTTTGCTACTATAATTTGCCGGCACGCTGTGGCTTGCTGAAGAAAGGAGAAGAGCATGGATTACAGGGATACCCTGAATCTGCCCCAGACCAACTTTAACATGAAGGCGAATCTGTCCCAGAAAGAGCCGCAGTTCTTGAAACGCTGGGAGAAGGAAGATCTGTACGGCCAGTTGCAGGAGGCGGGGAAGGACAGGCCCCTCTATGTGCTCCATGACGGCCCTCCCTATGCCAATGGCCATATCCACCTGGGGACGGCCTTTAATAAGATTCTCAAGGATATTATCCTCAAATCCCGGCGCATGGCCGGGTTCCGGGCCCCCTATATCCCCGGCTGGGATTGTCACGGCCTGCCCATTGAGCACAATGTGGACAAGGAGCTGGGGGAGAAGAAGAAGGAGATCCCCAAGCTGTCCAAACGGGGCGCCTGTCGCAAGTACGCGGAAAAGTGGGTCAAGACCCAGAAGGCCGAGTTTCGGCGCCTGGGTGTGCTGGGCGATTGGGATAAGCCCTATCTGACCATGGATTATGGATACGAGGCGGTCATCGCCCGGGAGTTCAACCGTTTTCTGCTGTCGGGCTCGGTGGTTCGCAACAAGAAGCCGGTCTTCTGGTGCTCCACCTGCACCACCGCCCTGGCCGAGGCCGAGGTGGAGTATCACGATCACACCTCGCCTTCCATCTATGTCAAGTTTCCGGTGGCGGACGACCTCTCCGATATCCATCCCGCCCTGACCGGCGGCCGGGTCTCGGTGCTTATCTGGACCACCACCCCCTGGACCCTGCCCGCCAATCTGGCTGTGGCCTTTCATCCCGATTTTGTCTACGCGGCGGTGCAGGTGGCGGGTGAAATCCTGATCCTGGCCCGGGATCTGGTGGATACGGTGATGGCCGAGCTGGGCATTGCCGACTATGCCATCACCGGCACCTTTTCGGCTGCGGGCCTTGAACGGAGGAACTGCCGTCACCCCTTCTTTGATCGCGATTCGCTGATGGTCCTTGCCGATTATGTGACCATCGATGCCGGTACCGGCTGTGTCCATACCGCTCCCGGGCATGGCGCCGACGATTACCTGACCGGGCTGCGCTATGGCCTGGAGGTATTGTCGCCGGTGGACAGCGAGGGCTGTTACACCGCTGACGCCGGACACTATCAGGGGCGGCAGGTTCCGGCGGTGAACAAGGAAATCAATGCCGATATGCGGGCCTCCGGTGTTCTGCTCCATGAAGGCACCCTCTCACACAGCTTTCCCCATTGCTGGCGGTGCAAGAAACCGGTGATGTACCGGGCCACGCCCCAGTGGTTTATCTCCATGGAGGAGAATGAGCTGCGCCCCAAGGCCCTGGCCGAGATTGAAAAGGTGGAGTGGACTCCGGCCTGGGGGATGCAGCGGATCCAGTCCATGGTGGCCAACCGTCCGGACTGGTGCCTTTCCCGCCAGCGAACCTGGGGGGTGCCGGTGACGGTGCTCAGTTGTCAGGAGTGTGGCGAGGTGGTGAAGAGCGAGGCGCTGGTGGAGCGCATTGACACCCTGTTCCGGCAGGAGGGCGCCGATGCCTGGTTCCGCCATGGGATGGAAGACTTTCTCGAGCCGGGAACGGTCTGTGCCCAGTGCGGTTCCGCCCGATTTGTCAAGGAAGAGGATATCCTGGATGTCTGGTTTGACTCCGGAGTCAGTCATGCCGCCGTCTGTGAGACCCGGGAAGAGCTCCGCTCTCCGGCGGATCTCTATCTTGAGGGCAGCGATCAGCATCGGGGCTGGTTCCAGAGTTCCCTGCTGACCTCCGTCGGGACCCGGGGCCGGGCCCCGTTCAAGGGGGTTTTGACCCATGGCTATGTGGTGGATGGCAAGGGCAAAAAGATGTCCAAGTCCATCGGCAATGTGGTGGCTCCCCAGGAGGTGATTGATAAGTTCGGCGCCGAGATCCTGCGTCTCTGGGTGGCCAGTGAAGATTACCGCGACGATGTCAAGGTCTCCGATGAGATCCTCAGGCAGGTGGCCGATGCCTACCGCAAGATCCGCAACACCATCCGCTATATGCTCGGCAACCTCTTTGACTTTGATCCGGCCCGGGATCGGATTGCCTATAAAGAGCTGCCGCAGATTGATCGGTGGGCCCTGGCCCGTTTCGAGGAGTTGAAGGAAAAGGTGGTGATGGCCTACCAGCGCTACGAGTTCCACTCTATCCATCAGGGGCTCAACTATTTCAGCGGCATGACCATGAGCGCCTTCTATCTCGATATCCTCAAGGACAGGCTCTACTGCTCGGGGGCTCAGTCGTTTGCCCGCCGGGCGGCCCAGACCGTCCTCCATGAGATCCTGGATGGATTGTTGCGCCTTATGACCCCGGTGCTCAGCTTCACCGCGGCAGAGGCCTGGGAGTCACTCCATGGGCTTGCCCCGGACGCGCCCCTGGATCAGGGGGTCTTTTTTGTCCAGTTCCCGGCCCTCCACCCGGAAAGACGGGATCTTGAGCTGGAACAAAAGTGGGAAAAACTGGTGACGGTGCGATCCGAGATCACCAGAGCCCTGGAAGGGGCGCGGCAGGAAAAGGTGATCGGTCATCCTCTGGAGGCGGAGGTGCTGCTCCAGGTGAACGGGGAGTGGGCGGAGTTCATAGGTCGGGAGTGGCAGACCATACAAGAGATCTGCATTGTCTCGGAGTTGACCCCCTGTGCTGATTTCGCGGTTCTTGATTGTGTTCCCCTTGTCAGCAAAGAGGTGCCGGGATTGAGTGTGGCGGTACGCCAGGCGCCGGGAGACAAATGTGATCGCTGCTGGATTCGATCCACCACCGTCGGCCAGAATCAGGCCCATCCGCAGCTCTGCTCCCGCTGCTCTCTGGTGGTGGCGGAGATGGATCCGGGGGTATCGGACTAGATGATTCGCTTTCTGGCCATCATTGCGGCAGTTGTCGGAATTGATCAGGGAACCAAGCTGTGGATCGTCTCCACATTTGCCCTGTATGAATCCCGGGAGATTATCCCCGGTCTTTTTAATCTCACTTACCTGACCAACAAGGGGGCGGCCTTTGGTTTTCTGGCGGGACAGAGCGGGGCCTGGCGTCATTATCTGTTTCTGGTGCTGGGAACGGTGGCCCTGGTGGTCATTGCTTTTGCCTGGGCGCGACTGCGGCATGCCCATCCCCTCTATACCATCGCCCTGCCTTTGATTGCCGGCGGCGCCATCGGCAATCTCATCGATCGGGTCAGGCTCGGGTCGGTGGTGGATTTTCTCGATGTCCATTCCCAAGGGTATCACTGGCCGGCCTTTAATGTGGCTGATTCAGCGATCAGCATCGGGGTGGCAGTTTTTTTCATCGCCAATATACTGGAAGGCGTCAAGGCCAAAAGAGAAGAAAAAAAGGGGCAGAAGCAATGAAGGTGGCGGTTCTTTTTCCCGGCCAGGGCTCGCAGTATCTGGGCATGGGACGTGAGTTTATAGAGACGGATTCTGATTGTGCGGCTATTATGGAGCAGGCGGAAGCGGTGTGTGATTTTCCCCTGCGTCAGCTCTGTTTTGAAGGCCCCCTGGAGGAGTTGACCCGGGCCGTGCATCTGCAGCCGGCAATCACCGTGACCAATCTCGTCTGCTGGCAGGCCTTGCGCAAGGCCTGGGGCGACACGATCACGGTCAGTTGTTTTGCCGGGCACAGTCTGGGGGAGTATTCGGCCCTCTGCGTGGCCGGCGTGTTGAGTGTCGAGGATACCATTCGGCTGGTGACCCGGCGCGGCCTGCTCTCCGATCGTGAGGGGCAGAAACATCCAGGTTCCATGCGGGCGGTGGTGGGACTGACCATTGCCGAGGTCGAAGGGATAGTTGCCCGTTGTGCGGACAGTGGCGTCGTCACCATTGCCAATCATAATACCGAGCAGCAGATTGTGATTTCAGGAGAAGTGGCGGCCCTTGATGCAGCCTCTGTCCTGGCAGCCGAGGCAGGGGCGAGGGTGATCCCCCTGGCGGTGAGCGTGGCCAATCATAGTCCGCTGGTGGCGGGCGCGGTTCCTCCCTTTGTCGAGTTTATGAGTGATTTCCCGTTCCATCGCCCCTCAACTCCTGTCTATCTGAATGTTTCGGCGGCAACGGAACAGGATCCGGCGGCCATCCGGGAGATCATGGCTCGACAGATTGTTTCAAGAGTGCGCTGGGTTGAGCTTATCCAATCGATGCTGGCTCAGGGGGTGGACACCTTTGTGGAGGTTGGCCCCAAGGCGGTCCTCAAGGGGATGATGCGGAAAATAGTCCCTAAGGGGCAGGAGTATCAGGCCCTCCAGGTGGATACCCTGGAAGGTCTGGCCCAATGCCTTCAACAGTTGGCAATCCATTAATCCTAGTCGGGTGATTATCATGAATTTCAGAAAAATATTTTTCCATGGTCTGGTGCTGGCCCTGGTTGCGACGTTTCCGGCATCCCCGGCCAATGCCGAGGTGGAGAAGGATGTCGGTGTTGAAGGGGTGGACAGTTTTTTTGAACAGGAGGAGGTCTTTGATCCCCTGGAATCAATGAACAGGGTCTTTTTTGTGGTGAATGACAAGCTCTATTTCTGGGTCTTGAAGCCGGTCAGCAAGGTCTATGGCGCGGTGCTTCCCCAGGATGTGCGGCTGGGGCTGGGAAACTTCTTTGTCAATGTCGCCGCCCCGGTGCGGGTGGTGAATAATCTGCTGCAGGGCAAGGTCGGCGACGCGGGAACCGATTTACAAAGATTTCTGATTAATTCCACCCTGGGGTTTGCCGGTTTTGGCGATCCTGCCAAGGAGTCATTCGGGATACAGGCCAAGCCCGAAGATCTTGGACAGACCCTGGGCGTGTGGGGTGTGGGTGAGGGGGCCTATCTTTTTCTGCCCCTTCTCGGGCCGCTGACCGTCCGTGACGCCTTTGGTTTCGTGGGCGACAGAGCACTCCACCCGGCAACCTATATCTTGACGGAATTTCCGGAGGAGGCGGCCTATAGCGGAACGGACAAGGTCAATCGGATATCCTTGCATCCAGGCCTCTATGAGGAGATGAAAAGGAATTCGCTGGATCCCTATATCTCCATCCGCCAGGCATTTCTGGAGTATCGGAGAAACAAGGTGCTGGACAGAGACGTGAGAAACAACACGTTTCGGGAAGAGCAATAAAACGATGGACAGAAAAATCAGTTTAGAGATTTGGAGGGAATAAGGGGTATGAAAGATCTGTTGACGAAAAATTTGATGACGAAATTCAGCTCGGCAATGCTGCTCCTGGCCGTTTGTACATTGGTGTTCGTGTCTCCGGCCCTGGCCCTTCCCACTCCCACAGACGAGATAAAACCCAAATTAAACGCCATAATATCGATTCTGCTTGATCCTGCCATGAAGGGAGAGGAAAAAAAGATTGAGCGTCGGGCCAGGATCATGGCCTATGTGAACGCCGGATTTGATTTTCGTGAGATGTCGCAACGGGTCATCGGCAAGGAATGGAGGGAGCTGACCCCGGAGAAACAGGATCATTTCCAGAAGCTCTTTACAAAACTTCTTGAAAATGCCTATATCGGCAAGTTTGAGAGCTATTCAGGGCAGGAGATCCAGTTTCTGGGGGAACGGATTAAGGATGACCGGGCGATTGTGACCACCCAGATTGAAAATAATGGCCAGTTTATCCCCATTGATTATGTCATGATTAAAAAAGATGTAAAATGGATGGTTTACGATATTAATATTGAAGGAGTCAGTCTGGTTCGCAATTATATGGAACAGTTCAAGGCGATCCTTCGCCGTGACAAGTTTGACGGACTGGTGAAACTGCTGGAGGATAAAAACAGTACCTTTGAATGACCTGGAACGTACAGAGCTGTCTCCAGACCGGGAGCAGAAAAGCCTCTCAGAGCTGTTCGCCTTTCTTGGCGTCGAAGGGCTGAAAGCCCTTGTGCCCATGTTCACGGTGGTGAAACTGGAACAGGGCATGTTTCTGTTTCAGGTTGGCGAGTCTTCCGGCGAGGTCTTCCTTCTGGCGCGGGGCCGGCTGTCGGTGCAGAAGCAGACAGGCTTTCATCGGAAGATGCAGGTCGTGGCCCTCCTTGAACCAGGCACCATCGTGGCCGAGGCGGGTCTGCTCCCCGGACGGGTGCACAGTGTCAGTGTCAGGGCCATTGAGCCGTCCCTGCTGTATAGCCTAGATCGTGGGCAGCTGGAAGAGCTGGAGCGCACAGAACCCCATCTGCTGATTCAACTGTTAACCAGATTCCTCTTTATCAGCAGTCTGCGCCTGGAAAAGACCACCGAGCGGCTGGCCCATGTTCTCTGAGACCGGCCCCGGCCTTGCCCTTGGACCATGGAGACGATGGGGGTTGGACGAAGACCCTGGTGGCCTTTTTTTGTTTTGACGGTGTTTCTGCGGGGGGCCCCTTGGCGGGGGGTGAGGGACCATCAAGGTTCCCTGGTATGGGGCGTTTTATCCGGGTCGACGAGATGAGAAAGGAATAAAGATTATTTTTTTCTAGCCATTTTTTTAAAAATTGTTTATTTTCGCATGTTTTGTGTGCACTCTTTCGTGCGTGCGCTGGTGGTGCTGTGGCACCGTTGCTGGCGGTGGTGCTGACGGGAGTGAAAATTGTTTAATAACATGCCAGTTTTTTTGGAATTTTATTAAAATTTACCCAGGCCAAGTGGTCTTGTTTTTTTGATTGGAGGATATATTATGGCATTACCCAAGAGACGACATTCGCATTCTCGTACCCGTAAAAGAAGGTCGCATGACGCCCTGAGCGCTCCCGGAATGTCCACTTGCGCTGAGTGCGGCGCGCCCAAGCAGCCCCATCGTCTTTGTCCCAGTTGCGGGAAATATAAGGGACGCACGGTTGTCAGTCTTGATGTTGATGTAGAATAGGTTGAAGCCGTGCGGATTGCCCTGGATGCCATGGGCGGTGACTATGGGCCTGAGGAATTGACCCGTGGGGCTCTGCTGGCTTTACAACAGACCGGCCTGCAAATAACCCTGGTTGGGGATCAGCAGGTTTTGCGGGCCCATCTTGAGGGTATGCGTTCTGGTGCCCGCAAAGACGGGGATATCCAGATTGTCCATGCCTCCGAGGTGGTGGAGATGGGTGAGTCACCCGTTGATGCCATCCGCAAGAAAAAAGACTCCTCGGTAATGGTCGCCTTTGATCTTGTTCGCCAGGGGCTGGCGGATGCCGCCGTCAGTGCCGGGAACTCCGGCGCCACCATGGCCGCCGCCATTCGCAAGCTTGGTCGGATGGAGCATGTGTCCCGGCCAGGAATTGCCAGTGTCTTTCCCACCTTAAAGAAGCCTGTTGTCATGATGGATGTTGGGGCAAATGTTGATTGTCGCCCCCAGCATCTTTTTCAGTTTGCGGTCATGGCCTCCGCCTTTTCCCACGTGTTTGACATAGAGCGTCCGCGCATCGGCCTTCTCAGTATTGGTGAAGAGGTGGGAAAGGGCAACACCCTGGTCAAGGAAACCTATGACCGTCTTGCCGCAAGCTCCCTGAATTTTGTGGGGAATGTGGAAGGACGTGATGTGTTTCAGGGGAATGTGGACGTGATTATCTGTGATGGTTTTGTCGGCAATATCTGCCTGAAGCTCAGTGAAGGACTGGCCTCCGCCGCCATGCAGATGATAAAAGATGAGATCATGAAATCAACGGCTGCCAAGATCGGCTATCTCCTTGCCCGTCCTGCCTTCCGCGCCTTTGCCAGGCGCGTGGATTACGCCGAATATGGCGGTGCGCCCTTGCTGGGAGTGAATGGCATCGGGATTATCTGTCATGGGAAATCCAGTGCCGAGGCCATCAAAAACGCGATTTTAGAAGCGGTCAAGATGGGAGACAAAAAGGTCAATCAGCGTATAGTCGAAGGCCTGGCCGCCAATGCGCTGGAAGAGGAGACGGTGGACTGATGGGCACCGTCATCCTGGGGACAGGGGCATATCTGCCGGAACGCGTTCTCACCAATCAGGATCTGGAAAAAATTGTTGATACCAGTGATGAGTGGATACGGACACGCACCGGAATCAGCACCCGCCGCATTGGGGGCAAAGGGGATGAGACCTGGCACCTGGCGGCCAGGGCTGCCGCCAACGCCTTGCAGATGGCCGGGCTTTCCGCCGCTGATATTGATCTGATCATCGTCGCCACCATCTCGTCCCATATGCTGATGCCCTCCTGTGCCTGTTTCGTGCAGAAGGAGCTGGGCGCCGGCAGGGCCTTTGCCTTTGATATCAATGCCGCCTGTTCAGGGTTCGTCTACGCCATCGACATGGCAGATAAGTATATCAAGGCGGATCCGGGCAAAAAAATCCTGGTGATCGGCGCCGAGGCGCTTTCCACCCGGACCAACTGGAAGGATCGCAATACCTGCGTCATCTTCGGGGACGGAGCCGGGGCCGTGGTGCTTGGCCATGGCGAGGGAGGGTGTGGGATCATCGGGGCAAACATGTTTTCCGATGGAAATCTCTGGGATCTGCTCCACATGCACACCGCTCCGAGCTGCAATCCCGAACTGCTGCAGGCCGCGAACCCCGGTGTCCATATTGTGATGGAGGGACGGGAGGTCTTCAAGTATGCGGTGCGGGCCATGGAAGAGGCCATTCTCAAGCTTCTGGAGCAGGAGCAGATTGACCTGGATGCGATTCAATTGATCATCCCGCATCAGGCCAATATTCGCATTCTGAATAAACTGGCGGAACGTCTGGGAGTGAGTGCTGAGAAGATTTTAGTCAATGTTCAAAAATACGGGAATACCTCGGCAGCCTCCATCCCCATTGCCCTGGATGAGGCCCATCGTGCCTCCAGGCTGGAGGCGGGGGATCTGGTTCTGCTCTGTTCCTTTGGTGGCGGCTTTACCTGGGGCGCGGTACTGATCAGGTGGTGAGTCTCCTCAGCGGCGCATTTCAATCCTTGATTGAAGCGCGGCTTGCATGGCTTCCAGACTGGAATCAGGAGTTTCAAGATGGTGCCGACCCCCCACTGGTTGTGGAGAGCCAACGCGGTTCTGGTAAGGGAATGATCTGGAAAACCAATTTATAGCGGCTATCGGAAAGGAGAAGACGAGTGGATTATTTTTTATCTGAAGAACAGAAGATGATTGTGGATACAGCCCGTCAGATAACGAATGAATATATTATTCCGCATCGGGCAGCCCTTGATGAGCAGGATAAATTTCCCCGCGAAATTCTCAATGCGATGGCGCAGGCGGATCTGTTCGGTATCCCGGTTCCGGAGGAGTTCGGGGGATTTGGCGGAGGCTGCCTGGATATCGTTCTCGCCCTTGAACAACTGGGACGTGGCTGCATTGGCGTGGGCACTGCCTTTGCCGCCAGCTCGCTGGGCATTTATCCCATTCTCCAGGCCGGTTCGCAGGAGATGCGGGAACGCTATCTTCCCGATGCGGCGGCGGGCAAGAAGTTTGCTGCCTTTGGTCTGACCGAGGCCAACGCCGGCTCGGATGCCTCGGGTATCCAGACGACGGCGGTGCTCGATGGCGACGAGTGGGTGGTCAATGGCACGAAACAGTGGATTACCAACGGCGGAGAGGCTCAAATCTATACCATCGTGGCCATAACCGACCGGAGCAAGGGGCCACGGGGGGCGTCCATGCTGGTGGTGGAAGAGGGTGATCCCGGTTTCAGCTGCGGCCCCAAAGAAAAGAAGATGGGGATCAGGGCTTCTTCCACCACCGAGCTTATCTTTAAAGATTGCCGGATTCCCCAGGATCGTCTTATCGGACGCAAAGGAACGGGCTTTATCACCATCATGAAAACCCTGGATTCTTCCCGGCCAGGGATTGCCGCCCTGGGTCTGGGGCTGGCGCAAGCGGCCCTTGATGAGGCCGTCTGTTATGCCAAACAGCGGATTCAGTTCGGCAAACCCATTATTGCCTTTCAGGCGGTTCAGCATATGCTGGCCGATATGGCCATTCAACTGGAGGCCGCCCGGGCATTGGTTTACGGGGCCGCCAGACACATCGATGCCCATCCTCACAATATGTCCAAGGTCTCTTCCATGTGCAAGGTCTTTGCCACCGATATGGCGATGAAGGTCGCCACCGATGCCGTGCAGGTGATGGGCGGCTACGGCTATATGCGGGAGTATCCGGTGGAAAAGATGATGCGTGATGCCAAGATCCTGCAAATCTACGAGGGGACCAATCAGATTCAGCGCAATGTTGTGGGTCAGGAGTTGAACAAGGAATACGCCCGTGCCTCAGTGAACGGGTAAAACGGGACGGTATGAATATTATTGTCTGTATTAAGCAGGTGCTCGATGCCAAGGATGTCCATCTCGATCCCGTGACCAATAACCTGGTGCGGGAGGGTGTGCCGTCCATTATGAACCCCTATGACCACTATGCGGTGGAAGAGGCCGTCCGCTTAAGGGAGCTGCTGGGCGGCAAGGTGACGGTGTTGACCATGGGGCCGCCCCAGGCCGAAGAGGTGCTCAGGCAGGCTGTCTCCTGTGGTGCCGATCACGGGGTGCTGGTTTCGGATCGGGCCTTCGCCGGTGCGGACACCTGGGCGACCTCCTACACCCTGGCCATGGCAGTGCAGGTCATCGAGGCCTTTGATCTTATCCTCCTTGGAAAACAGGCCATCGACGGAGACACCGCTCAGGTCGGGCCAAGCCTTGCCATGCGCCTGGGAGTGCCCTATGTGACCTGTGTCCAGAAAGTTCGCGAGGCCTCGGATTCCGGGTTGATTCTGGAGCGAATGATGGACGATGGCTATGATCTGCTGGCCGTTGACTATCCAGTTCTGTTGACGGTGGTGAAAGGTATTAATCAGCCACGCGTTCCTTCCCTGAAGGGAAAGATGCGGGCGAAGACCATGGAAATGAGAAAGTTGAGTGCCGCTGACATTGGCGCCGATCCCCTCTGTATTGGCCTGCCCGGATCTCCAACGCAGGTTGAAAAGGTCTTCTCCCCACCGGTGCGGAGTCAGGGCACTGTTTTTACCGGCAGCCTCGATGAGCAGATCGACCAGCTTGTCGACAGTCTGAAACCATATCTCTGATATGCGCCGGGCAGCAGGATTGAGGAATGACGGCTTTGGAAGCGATACCAGGGGATGGAACCCGAAAAGAGACAAGGCGGGGAGTGGTGCCATCACCCCCTCGAGCTGGAGAATAGAATGTTGACGATAGAGCGGAAAGAGGGCATTGCCGGTGCCGGTGACGCCATGGAGGCCCAAGGACTGGGCAGCAGTGCCCCCCTCGATCCGGCCAGTTGTTCCGGTGTCTGGGTATTTGGTGAATATCGAGGTGGCGCCCTGGCGACGGTGTCCCTGGAGCTTTTGGGTATTGGACGGGAACTTGCTGACAGTCGAAAGGTTGCCCTGTCCGCCGTCCTCATCGGCTCTGAAACCGGGGATGCCGCCGGGCTGCTTATCGGCCATGGGGCCGACATCGTGTACCGGGTGGATGACCCATCCCTTGCTTCTTTCACCGATGACGCCTACGGCGCGATTCTCACTGCCCTGATCCGTGAGCATAAGCCGGAGATTGTGCTCGCCGGGGCCACCGCCATTGGCCGATCCTTTATTCCCGGAGTTGCCAATATTCTCAATACCGGATTGACCGGGGATTGTACCGAGCTGTCCATTCGTGCCGAGGATGGCGCCCTGCTCCAGACCAAGCCCGCCTTTGGCGGGAATATCATGGCGACCATCGTCTGTCTCCATTCAAGGCCGCAGATGGCGACGGTGCGTCCCAAGGTCATGACCCCCCTTGCCTTTGACGGGGATCGGCAGGGTCAGGTCATTGACGTGACACCAAGTCCAGCCCAGCTGGCAAGCCGGGTGCGAGTCCTGGAAAGAGTGGTTTCGGAACAGGATGATGTGAATATCCAGGACGCCGATATTGTTGTCGCCGGCGGACGCGGACTTGACAGCGCTCAGGGGTTTACCCTGATCCATAAGCTTGCCGATTCGCTGGGTGGGGCGGTGGCGGCAACGCGGGCCTCGGTGGATGCGGGATGGATTGGTTATCCCCATCAGGTCGGACAGACCGGAAAGACCGTTGCGCCAAAGCTCTATATCGCCTGTGGTATCTCCGGCGCCTTGCAGCACACCGCCGGAATGCAGTCGGCGGAGACCGTGGTCGCGATTAACCGGGATAAGAATGCCCCCATATTCGGCATGGCCGATTTTGGTCTGGTGGGAGATCTTTTCGAGATCGTCCCCAAGCTTATTGCCCGCATTGCTGAACGACGGAAATCATGGGGGAAATCATGAGTTTGCAGGGAAGAGTCGCACTCGTGACCGGCGGCAGTCGGGGTATCGGGCGGGCCATATGTCAACGGATCGGGGCTCTGGGTGGCCACGTTTATATCAATTATGTGGCCAATCCGGCGGCTGCCGAAGAAACCCGACTGCTGGTGGAGAATGCGGGCGGTCGTGCCCATATCCTTTGTTTTGATGTGGCGGACGGGGAGCAGGTCCAGGGGGCAGTCAATCAGATTGTCACCGATGCCGGTTCCTTGGATATTCTCGTCAATAACGCCGGAATAACCCGTGACGGATTAATGGCCAGGATGAAAGAGACGGACTGGGATCTGGTGCTTGACACCAACCTGAAAGGAGCGTTTCTTTGTGCCAAGGCCGCATCTCGGGCAATGATGAAGAAGAGATGGGGGAGGATTGTGAATATCACCTCCGTCATCGGCTACTCCGGGAACGCCGGGCAGATCAATTATGCCGCTGCCAAGGCAGGACTGGTGGGGCTTACCAAATCCATGGCGCGCGAGTTTGCTTCTCGCAACATCACCGTCAACGGGGTGGCGCCCGGGTATATTGTGACCGACATGACCAGCTCCTTATCCGGAGAAATCCAGGAGAAGATCAAGGCTGAAATTCCCCTGGCCTCTCTGGGGACCCCGGAAGATGTCGCCGGGGCTGTTGCCTATCTGCTCGGTGACGACGGTGGGTATGTCACCGGGCAGGTCCTGCATGTCAATGGTGGCTTGTATATGTAAAGGAAGGCGGGAGCATCAGCCGTCTTTGGAGGTACGGGTTGGGTTCGGATTGAATATTTTTCCAGCGGACACCGATTCTGGTGAAAGAGTATTTTTTATTATTCATACATTTTAAAAAAGGGAGAGAAAAATGGCGATAGAACAACGGATGGTGGATATTATTGTTGAGCAGTTGAGTGTGGAGAAAGATAAGGTGGTTCCCAATGCCTCATTTGTCGATGATCTTGGCGCGGACTCCCTGGATCTGGTGGAACTGATCATGGCCATGGAAGAGGAGTTTGATGTGGAGATTCCCGATGAAGAGGCGGAAAAGATTAATACCGTCCAGAATGCCATTGATTATGTCAACAAGCTGAAATAATCCATTCCAGTCAGAAAAGGAGGCCTGGCGGCATTCGGCAGCCTCTTGCATGGAAATGAATCCTTTGGCCTGAAGGGAGGTTTATATGACAAAGCGCAGGGTTGTCGTTACAGGTGTAGGACTGGTTACCCCCCTTGGTACTGGAACTCGAAAAACCTGGGAGAATATCTGTGCTGGAATCAGTGGCGTGGGGCTTATTACCCGCTTTGACACCAGTGAGTATCCAGTGAAGATAGCTGCTGAGGTGAAGGATTTCCAGGCCGAAGATTTTTTGGATAAAAAAATGGCGAAACATCTTGATCTCTTTGTTCAGTACGGCATCGCCGCCGCCAGACTGGCCCTTGAAGATAGTGGCGTGATCATCACTGAGGCCAATTGTCAGCGCGTCGGGGTCATTACTGGTTGCGGCATAGGCGGCCTGCCCACCATTGAACAAAACCACATAAGTTGTCTCGAGCGTGGCCCGAAGCGCATTTCTCCGTTTTTTATCCCCATGGCCATTCCCAATATGCCCTCGGGCCACATCTCCATGCAGCTCGGGGCAAAGGGGCCCAACCTGGCTCTCTCCACCGCCTGTGCGGCGGGAACCCACGCCGTGGGTGAGGCATACCGGGCCATCGTCCATGGGACTTGCGATATGGTGATGACCGGAGGGGCCGAGGCGGTAATCTGTCCCCTGGGTGTTGGCGGATTTTCTGCCATGAAGGCGCTCTCCACCCGCAATGATGAGCCAACACTGGCATCCAGACCTTTTGATAAGGATCGGGATGGTTTTGTCATGGCCGAAGGATCGGGGATGCTCATGATTGAAGAGCTGGAGCATGCCTTAAGCCGGGGCGCCAGGATCTATGCCGAAATTACCGGGTATGGCGCAAGCAGTGACGCCTATCATATTGCCGCTCCACCTGAAGATGGCGAAGGGGCGGCGCGCTGTATGGGCCTTGCCTTGCGGGATGCGGGGCTGAAGCCCGAAGACATAGATTATATCAATGCCCACGGGACGTCAACGCCGCTCAATGATCGGTGTGAAACGCAAGCCATCAAAACCGTTTTTGGTGATCACGCCAAACGACTTGCGATCAGTTCCACAAAATCCATGACAGGTCATATGCTTGGGGCTGCCGGTGGAATTGAGGCTGCCTTCACGGCGCTCACTATTCTGGATCAGATAGCCCCGCCCACCTTGAATTTGCAGGAGGCGAGTCCTGAATGTGATCTTGATTATGTCCCCAACAAGGCAAGGAAAATGCCAATTCGTGCGGCGCTGTCCAACTCCTTTGGTTTTGGTGGCACCAATGGTGTTATCGTCATGCAGCGCTATGATGGCTGAATGAGGGGCAAGGCCGGAGTTTCTCCAGGAGCGTAATGTGAAGATAGCAATTGGTTCGGATCATGGAGGGTTTCACCTCAAAGAAATGATACGGGTGCTGGTGGCTGACCTTGGCCATGGGGTTCACGATCTGGGCTGCCACTCCGTGCAATCCGTTGATTATCCTGATATTGCCCGATTGGTCTGTGAACAGGTTGATGCCGGGGCAATGGAGCGTGGTATTCTGATTTGCGGGACCGGTATCGGGATGTCCATGGCGGCCAATAGATACAGGCATGTCCGGGCAGCTCTCTGTCATGATCATTACACCGCCCGGATGAGTCGTGAGCATAATGATGCCAACGTGCTGTGTATGGGTGAACGGGTTATTGGCATGGGTGTTGCGGAAGACATTGTCCGGATATGGCTGGGGACGGAATTCAGCGGCGGACGACATCTTGGCCGCATTGAGAAGTTCAGCCAATGTTGAAATGGAAATTTGAAGATTTTTTTTAAGAAGCTTGAGAACCCCTTCGACAGGGGAAATGTTCCCGCCCACCCTCGGAAATAAAAGGCAGCGCTGCTCTCCTGTCCCTTTTAAAAAAGTGCTTTGGAGATAAGGGCTAAGGTAAAAGGTATTCCTGACATGAACGCATTACAAAAAACAGATCCGGAAATTTATAACTGCATCCAGCGAGAATATGACCGTCAAAATAATCAGCTGGAGTTGATTGCCTCGGAAAATATTACATCGCAGGCCGTTCTTGAGGCGCAAGGATCGATCTTTACCAATAAGTATGCGGAAGGCTATCCCCATAAGCGCTATTACGGCGGGTGTGAATACGCCGATGAGGTGGAGATGCTGGCGATTTCCCGGGCCAGGGAGATTTTTGGCGCCGAATATGCCAATGTTCAGCCCCACTCAGGTTCGCAGGCCAATATGGCCGTTTACTTTGCGACCCTGAAACCAGGTGACAAGGTGCTGGGAATGGATCTGGCCCATGGCGGCCATTTGACCCATGGAAGCAATGTGAATTTCTCGGGTCAGCTGTTTAACTTCATTTCCTATGGGGTTGAGCGTGATACCGAACAGATTGACATGGCAAAGGTGGAACGCTTTGCCTTTGAAAATAAGCCGAAGATGATTGTCGCCGGAGCCAGTGCCTATCCCCGATTTATTGACTTCGCCGCCTTTCGCAGAATCGCCGATGAGATCGGAGCCATGCTCCTGGTGGATATGGCCCATATTGCTGGTCTGGTTGCCGCCGGAGTCCATCCTTCTCCGGTACCCTATGCCGATTTTGTCACCACCACCACCCATAAGACCCTGCGTGGCCCCAGGGGTGGACTGATTCTTGCCAGGGAAAAATGGGCCAAGGTCCTGAACAGTCATATTTTTCCGGGTATCCAGGGCGGCCCCTTGATGCATGTCATCGCGGCGAAGGCGGTGGGTTTCAAGGAAGCCATGGGTGATGCCTTCAAGGCGGATCAGGTTCAGGTTGTGGCCAATGCCAAGGCCCTTGCCGCGGATTTGATTGCCCGGAATTTTCGGCTGGTCTCGGGTGGAACCGACAACCATCTTTTTCTGGTGGATCTGAGTAATAAGGAAATTTCTGGAAAAGAGGCGGAAGAGCTCCTTGAGCAGGGTGGACTGACGGTGAATAAGAACGCGATTCCCTTTGATACTCAATCACGGTTTGTGACCAGCGGCGTCCGCATGGGAACGCCCACGGTGACCACCAGAGGGTTGAAGGTTCCGGAAATGGCCCTGATTGCCGACTGGATTGATCGTATTATCGGAAAACGGGATCAGCAGACGATACGTACCGTTCGCCAGGAGGTCCGGGATCTCTGTGCCAGATACCCCCTTTCTGATCTTGTTAATGCCCCTGAAGAGTGACGTGAAATCATGAAGTGTCCCTACTGCGGCCATCTCGACAATAAGGTCATCGATTCCCGGTTGAATAAAGAGAGCACCATTACCCGGCGGCGCAGGTCCTGCCTGGCCTGCAATCAGCGCTTTACCACCTATGAGCGGCTGGAAGTCATGATGCCGGTACTGGTCAAGAAAGATGGCCGCCGTGAGGTCTGGGATCGTCAGAAAATGGTGGCCGGACTGGAAAAGGCCTGTGAGAAAAGGCCGGTGAGCTGTGACGGTATTGATTCCTTTGTTGATGAGATCGAGAAAAAACTTCAGGACCTTGGTTTAAAAGAGGTCTCTTCCCAGGTCATCGGTGAGTGGGTGATGGAGGGTTTGCCCTCCCTTGATGAGGTTGCCTATGTTCGATTCGCCTCCGTTTACCGGCAGTTTAAGGATGTCAGTGAGTTTGTCGATGAGTTGAAAACCTTAATCGGGGCAAGAAATCCTAAAGGTGCATAAGAAGTGCTGATACCTGGCACCGATCAGGAGTATATGCGACTGGCCCTGCATGAGGCCCGCAAGGGACTTGGGCGGACATCCCCCAATCCCTGCGTGGGGGCCGTGGTTGTCCATGGAAGTGTGGTGATTGCCAGGGGCTATCACAAAAAAGCCGGGACGCCCCACGCTGAGGTCCATGCCTTGCGGAGGGCCGGAGTTTTGGCCCATGACGCCACCCTCTATGTGACCCTGGAACCCTGTAATCATACCGGGCGGACACCTCCCTGCACCCAGGCGATACTCGCCAGTGGTATCAAGCGGGTGGTGGTGGGCATGGAAGACCCCAATCCCCTCGTCCATGGCAGCGGAATCAAATATCTGCAAAGTCAGGGGCTTGAGGTTGTGAGCGGGGTCCTGGCCGCTGAGTGTCGCGCCCTCAATCGACCTTTTATAAAATATATCACCCAGGGCCTGCCCTGGGTCGTGATGAAGGCGGGGATGAGTCTCGATGGCCGCATCACCTATCAGAAGAATCACAGCGGCTGGATGACCGGCCCGGCCTCCAGCCGCAAGGTGCACCGTCTTCGTGACCGGGTGGATGCGATCCTGGTGGGTGCGGCAACGGTCAGGATCGACGATCCCGCCCTGACCACTCGCCTGCCCGATCGCCGGGGACGAGATCCCCTTCGGGTTATCCTTGATACCCATTTATCAATTCCAGCCTCGTCCCAAGTCCTTCACCTTGAATCATCAGCGCCCACCTGGATTTTCTGCGGAGTTGATGTCAGTGCTGACAAGATAGAAAAATTGAATAAACCCGACAGGGTCATTGTCCGCCAGGTGCAATGCGGCAAAGACGGTCGGCTTGAGCTTCGACAGGTGTTAGAGGTTCTTGCCCGTGATGGGGGGGTGACATCAGTGCTGGTGGAGGGCGGGGGCAGGGTTCATGGCGCTTTTTTGCGACAGGGACTGGTTGATCATGTAACCCTCTTCATTGCCCCGATTTTTGCCGGGAGTCACGGAACTCCCGTTGTTGAGGGGCTCAATATCGCCGGCCGGCAGGACGCGATTCGTTTGCAGAATGTCAGCTATCGTTGTCTGGGAGCAGACATGATGGTTGAGGGTGATATTCTCTCGTTTCCCTCTGAAATATGAACGAAGGGTGGTCGGCTTTTTCCCTTTGCGAGGATGTCTGGCCGGAATCTGATTGCTGATCGCGGCACGTTTGCAACCCTGAAGAACCGGATTTCTCGTCTGAAGACCTCATTTTTTCACAATTTCTGACGGGAACCTGCAACGCATTCCATCCAGAGCAGGACAGAACAGAGCAAGCAAAAGTGACGCGCTGAGTCATCTCCCAAAAAGAGGGATTTGACTTCAAAACGCAAGGTCCACAGGTGATGGACCGGGGCGCATCGTTGTACCAAAAAACACCTCAAGCGGGGTTTTGCATCCCCAGATCGTGCGAGGTCGCCATCCCCGCTGTCTCCTGTTGCCCTTGAGTTCCCAGGAAATCGTTGACTTCTGTGGGCGCATGCTGTCGCACTTTGCCGCTGATTCCAACCTGCTTTCCATACCCCCCAAATCCCATGACAAATGCCAGGAGTTTTTCGGCGACTACCAGCGGGTCACCATCACATTCAGGGTTCATCCGGAAAAAAGGGGATGGGTGAAGGCCGAGAGCCCGGAGCTGGGTTGCAGATTTCCGGTTCCTCCCAAAAGGGGTCCACAAACAATCAGAAGCACGACTTCGATCAGGCCAAGAGTCCATAATGTTCATTCCCGTCTGCATAGGTTTTATCTTTTTGCTGGCCGGCATGGTGCAGGGTATGACCGGTTTCGGGTCGGCTCTGGTGGCCATGCCACTGCTGAGTCTGTCCCTGGATATTAAAAGCGCGGTGCCCCTTTGCACCTTGAACAGCCTGGTCATCACCAGCTTTCTGGCGATGCGGATGAAGAAACACCTGGATGGAAAGAAGATCCTTCCCTTATGCCTTGCCGCCATTCCGGGGATGCTTGTGGGGGTTACGCTGCTCAAGAAGGTGAGCTCGGCGAGTATCAGCATCGGGCTTGGAGTCCTGCTGATTGCCTATTCCGGGTATAGCCTGCTCGTGCGGACCAGGCAGCGAAAGCTGCATCCCGGCTGGTCTTATCTGGCGGGATTCTCCACCGGTGCCATTGGCGCGGCCTTCAGCTCCGGCGGGCCGCCCGTGATAATTTACGCCTCGCTGACCGATTGGGACAAGGATGAAATCAAGGCCACCCTCACCGGTTTTTTTCTCTTTAACTCCGCCATGAACGCCACGGCCCATGCCGTGAGCGGGTTGACCACGGTGTCGGTTCTTTCATCATTCATCTATTCCGCGCCCTGTGTCCTGCTGGGAACCGTTCTTGGCTCTCACTACTATGGCCGCATAGATAGAAACCTCTATCTCAATGGAATATTTACCTTTTTGATTTTCATGGGCATAATGATGATTGTTTTGGCGTAGAACATATCTCCACGATTTCCCCTGTCACATTGAATGGAAACAAAACGAGGAAAAGCGATGAATGGTGCTGAACTGCTGGTGCGGTGTCTGGAGATGGAAGGCGTTGATACGATTTTTGGGATTCCGGGAGAAGAAAACCTCGATTTTCTCGAGGCCCTGAGAAAATCTTCGATCCGGTTGATCCTCACCCGCCATGAGCAGGCTGCGGGATTTATGGCCGCCACCTACGGGCGGCTGACGGGAAAGCCGGGGGTTTGTCTTTCGACCCTGGGGCCGGGGGCGACGAATTTTGTCACGGCCGTTTCCTATGCCTTGCTGGGGGGGATGCCGACTCTTTTTATTACCGGCCAGAAGCCGATACGGAAGAGCAAGCAGGGCCGTTTTCAGATCCTTGATGTGGTCAGGATGATGGAACCCTTGACGAAATTTACCAAGCAGATCGTCACCGCCGGCAGTATCCCGCCCCTGGTTCGGGAGGTGTTTCGGATTGCCATGGCGGAAAAGCCGGGGCCGGTTCATCTGGAGCTGCCCGAGGATATTGCCGCCGAAGAAACGGAAAATCAGCCTTTTTCGCAGACGCGGATGTATCCCCCGCAAGCTGATCCTGAATCGATTCTTGCTGCGGCAAGGCTTATTAATGAGGCCCGGTATCCCCTGTTTCTGTTCGGGGCGGAGGCGAAACGGCCGGACGTATGCCGGATTGCACGAGAGCTGATTGAGACAACAGGGATCTTCTTTTTTACTACCCAGATGGGCAAGGGCATTATCGATGAACGATCTCCCTGTTCCCTGGGGACAGCGGCCCTTTCCGATCATGATTATCTCCACTGCGCCATTGCGCGCGCCGATGTGATCATTAATGTCGGCCATGATGTGGTGGAAAAGCCGCCATTTTTCATGAATCATGAGGGGGCCCAGGTGATCCATATCAACCCTTCCGCCGCCGGGATTGATGAGGTCTATTTCCCCCAGTATGAGGTGATTGGGGATATTGGCGTCAGTCTGGCCCGCTTGACGCAGATGCTTGACAGAAGGCCCATCCCCACGGAACACCATTATTTTCAGCGCGTCCATGAGGAGATCAAGACTCACGTGTATTGTGATCCCGGGCATGCCAGCTTTCCTGACACGCCCCAGCGCATCGTCACTGATATCCGCAAGACGGTGGCTGAGGACGCGATTCTTTCTCTCGACAACGGTATGTACAAGATCTGGTTTGCCCGTAATTACAAGGCAGCTCAATCCGACTCCCTGCTTCTCGATAATGCCCTGGCCACCATGGGTGCCGGCTTTCCGGTGGCCATTGCCGCCAAGCTTCTGTATCCGGACAGGCAGGTCGTGGCGGTGTGCGGAGACGGCGGATTTATGATGAACTCCCAGGAGATGGAGACGGCCATGCGGCTCAAGCTCCATCTGGTGGTGATTGTCCTGCGCGACGACGGCTACGGGATGATCAAGTGGAAGCAGAGCGGGATGAACCTTCCCGACTTCGGTCTTGACTTTCTCAATCCCGATTTCATACACTATGCCCAGAGCTATGGGGCGCACGGGCTTCGTGTCTCCCGTTCCGGCCAGCTTGCGGAATTGTTGTCAGAGTGTCTGCGCCAACCAGGACTGCATCTGATTGAGGTTCCTGTGGATTATTCGCAGAATGAAAAGGTCTTCTTCCAGGAGCTTCGTGATAAAACCTGCCTGCTCTAGCCGCCATGATTCACCCGATAAAAAAATATCGGATCATTGCCGGCGTGATCTGGATGGTTCCCCATGTGGAAGAAGATTGTGGCCCACCATCAAGGCGGAATCAGTGCCGGTGCGGCGTAAGGGCGCAGGGGGTTGAATGTATCGGTACCAGAGAGAGACCCCCTTGGTTCAGAGGAAGTTTCTTCCAGTCATGGGCTCTCCCCGGCCTTCACCGAGCTGCCTGGAAGCGCTTGCCCGTGGAGTTGAACCAGTCTAATTGACTTCCTCCCCTGCGGCAGGTAGTATGGGATCATGGCCCTTGTTCAGTTGACCCGTGAAATCATTTTTCCCCCGCCATTTGTGGCCGATGAAAACGGCCTCCTCGCCTTTGGTGGAGATCTGGAGCCGACCAGGCTGGTGGCGGCATACCGGTCCGGAATATTCCCCTGGTTTTCACCCGGCGAGCCCATCCTCTGGTGGTTTCTCGATCCCCGTCTGGTTCTTTTTCTGGATGAGTTCAGGATCAGTCGCCGCTTGACCAGGGAGTTGCGCCGATGCCGGTTCAGGGTGAGCTTTGATCGGGCCTTTGAGCAGGTGATGGTTTCCTGCGCCCAGGTTCGCCTTGATAAAGGAGAGGGTACCTGGATCGGCAAGGAGATGCTGGCGGCCTATTGTCGCCTGCATGAGCTGGGATATGCCCATTCGGTGGAGTGCTGGCAGGGTGAGATTCTTGCGGGCGGGTTATATGGCATAGCGCTTGATCGAATTTTTTTTGGCGAGTCGATGTTCACCAGAATCAGCAATGGCTCCAAGGTTGCCCTTGCGGCCCTGGTGTCGAGGTTAAAAACGACGGATTTTCAGCTTATTGATTGCCAGATGACCACTCGCCATCTGGTAAGTTTCGGAGCACGGGAAATAGCAGGAAGGGAATTTCTTGATCAGCTTCAGTCATGTATTCAAACAACGGTTCCTGATGGTAAATGGTGCGATGACAGATTCTAATACGAAGGAAAGGTGTGATGGGTGTGGCAAAAAGGCAGTGCTCCAGGACATGCAGGGCAACGAATTCTGCGATTCGTGTTCGCAACTGGCCCGCCTCGTCCAGGCAGATTCCCCACTGCTGAGCAGGATCTGCTCCCTCATCCGGCCTGATCTGCAAGGTTCTGAGGGGGGCGCCCAGATTTGTGGGCAAAACATGCCGGTGGAGTTGCCCGAGGTCATGGATGCCGTTCGTTACCGGACCCGCGACCGCGAGCTGAACACCTGGTATGTATCGGTGAGTGAGCTGCACGGAAACCCCGTGGAGATCTTTGCATCCACCGCCTTTGATCGTGACCACCACCTTCAGTCGCGGATCTCCAACCTCACCACGATTACCCGTCTGGTTTCTCTGGTCTTGCGTCATGTGTTCCTTGGAGAGGTGCTGACCCTTGAAAAAACCATCAAGCAGTTGCACCGCAGCTCCAGGCAGAAAAACGACCTCCCCGATATGTTGACCCGGGTGTTAAGCCGATATGTAAAGTATCCCGCCAAGACGGATGCTGCCCTGGAAAAGGAAGAGAAGGATTCCTAGTTGAGGTATCTCCAGCGTCGAAGATGGCTCCTGAGTGGTTCCTGCGGGAAGGTGGCGGGGAATTTTGAGTTCCTGTTGTGGCAGGACGACCCGCTGGATGTTGAGAATTACCGAAGGGAGATCCTTGGGGGGCTAAAATTCAAGGTCGAACTCATAGGGGAGTTCCGATTTGTCAAAATGTTTCAATACCTGGCGCAGGTCGTAGAGACTGGGGATGTCGAAAACCAGTTCCCAGTCCGGAGTGGCGGTGGGGGATTTGGAAAGGACCACCAGATCAAGCAATTTCATCTCCGCCGGGGCCATGCCGCAGTACATCATTATCTTCTGGCGGGTGGCAGCCATGAAGACCAGTGTCTGTTTCTTGGCGACAAAGGTTTCTTTCTGCTTCCACCGTACATAGACAATATCCTCCCGTTGCAGTTTTATCGTCTCAAGCTTGGGGCAGTTCATACTGTGTACCGACAGGCCTCGTTCACTGAGCAGACCATAGAGTCGTGATTCTGTGGGGCTTGGCTTGCAGCAGGCCGAGATCTTGATAAAGGCGGGGTCGAGGGTGGTGAGCTCGATGGTGTTAAAGGCCCCGGTTGGCCGGATCAGGGGCGGATGATCGGGAAGGAGAATGGTTTTGATGCGGTCGATCAGGACCGGGAGTCGTAGTTTCCCCTCACCAATCTGAAGGTAGAGTTCGTCAATATTTTTCAGGTCGAGGCTTTCAAGCAGTTTGTTGAAATCCGTCCGGGCCAGAAGATCGGCGGGAAGACCATACCGTCGGATCTCCTGGCTGATCACCGAAAGCCCAATGGATTGAGCGACTTGCTGACTCCTGATTTTAAAGGTTTTTGACAACTCGGCCCGTGCTCGAGGCGTTTGACAGAGCTCAAGGGTTTTCAGATCAAAGTGGATGGGTCGTTCAGCCCGGATAATCCGCACCACATCACCGTCTTTGAGGATGGTATTCAGCGGGCCCCTTTTATTGCCTATCATGGCGCCCAGACAGGTGTGACCGATATCGGTGTGGACGCGGAAGGCAAAATCGAGGACGGTGGAGTTGACCGGGAGATAGATCAGGTCACCCTGGGGAGTGTAGGTATAGATTTCTTTTTTGCCACTGGCGGCAATCATGTCACGGTAGGACATGGACTCGTCTGAGCCCAGGGCATCAAACATCTCCTGGATTTCGCGGATGAATCGGCGTTGTGTGGAATTTTTGGAACTCCATCCTTTAAACAGACCCCGTTGGGCCCGACGGGCCATGTCTTCGGTGCGAATTTTGAAAAGAAATTCCTTGCCCTTGATATTGGCGCGGGCATGCAGGGACTGATAGCCGGTATGTTTCGGACTGGCGATAAAATCCCGGAGTGTGCGGGGGAGGGGCGGAAAGGCCTGATTGAGGATTCCCAGGGCCTGATAACAGGCGGCAGTGTTTTCGACGACAATCAGAATTTCCACGGGGTTATCGATTTCTTTGCGCAGGATCCGGTTTTTGGCGTCATAGTAGGCCCAGAGCCCCTTGGCCCGAATGTTGACCCGACAGGTAAACCAGATGGTTTCGGCCCGTTGCTCCAGTTGATGAACGATATCAAGGACTGCCGGTGCCTCTCCGATCTGTTTGATCTGGCCCATGAGCCTGGCGCTCTGTTTGGGAAATTTGTAGGAAAGGGCCCGGCTGAACATCTCGCGTTTCAGGCTGAACAGCCCCAGGGCGCTGGCAAGGGGGGCATAGATATCAATGGTTTCATCGGCAACCTTCTGCCGTTTATGCTGGGGCATGGAGCTGAGGGTTCGCAGATTGTGCATCCGATCGGCCAGTTTGACCAGCATGACCTCGGGGCGTAAGGCGGCCCCGGAGAAGATCTTGCGATGGATCATCTTGTAATGGGTCTGCTTGTCCCCGGTAAATTGGGTGATTTTAGTACAACCATCGACGATGGCCTCAACATACTGTCCAAATTTTTCTCCAACAAGGTCAACGGTAATTTCTTCCACATCCTCCACGGTGTCGTGGAGCAGGGCGGCGGCGAGGATTTCCGGGTGGGTCACATCCATCTCTTCCGCGAGGATTTTGGCGACGGAGCAGGGATGCATGATATATGCCTCTCCAGACTTTCGCCATTGATCGTCATGGGCCTCAATGGCGAAATCCAGGGCTTGCCAGAAGACATTGGCGCCAGGGTTGTCGCCCAGTAATTGGCGCATTTGGGTGCGGTATATTTCCAGATCAAAAGGGATGGTGTACGCCATGGTGTTCAGTGGAGTGTTTTCGTTAAAGAGTTTAAAATCATGGGTGTTGCAATATGGCAAAGGTCATGATCGTGCAGCAGGATTATTTTTTCTGTTGCCGGGGAACGTGACCTTGCAGGTTTGGGTACGGGTATCGGGGTTGCTGGAATAGAGATATAAAAAGGAATGGTTCGTTGGCAACTGCCCTTAATTCCTTTGCCCCTGGACTGAACTGTGCTACTAATAAAAAAAGTATAAAAATGTAAAGGATGAATCAACCTGGGTTGACAGTTTCAGGATGAGGCAGGACTTTGAGTCCTGTCCGAAAAAAAGGAGATGGGAACATGCATGGGCATGGGCCTGCTCTGAAGTCGTTCTCGTCATAGGAAGATATTTGAGAGAAAGCGGGATGGAATGATCCACTGTAACAGCTTCTCAATGAATAACTTACCAAAAAATAACAGGCAAAGGAAAAACAATTATCAGTATGCAGAAAAAAAGAAAATATAACCCCCGTCAACCTTCCCATAAGCGGCATGGTGTTGAGCATGAAAAAAAGGCGTTCCCACTGGAAAAATCACTGGAACGAGACGTCCTCACCTCTGTGTACAACAATGAACAGCCCGTTTCACAGGATGAGCTTGTCGGCGAGCTGAAACTTGATCGCGGCGGGCAGAAGGAGTTGGCCGTGCTTCTTGCCCATCTGGTTGAGGAGAAAATTCTTCGCCTGACCAGTAAAAAACGATTTTCCCTGGGAAAACAGAGTAATCTGGTGGCAGGAGTACTGGAGCAGAATCCCCGCGGATTTGGCTTTGTCACCGGGGTGAAGGCCAGGGGCGATGGAGCATCCTATGGCAAAGACCCCTCGGTGGAGGCATCCCGTATGGGGGCTGCCCGGCATGGGGACACGGTTCTGGTCAGGATTTTCAGGGTTCGTCAGGATGGGCGCCCTGAGGCCGAGGTGATCAGTGTTCTCAAGCGGGGATCGGACCGTCTGGCCGGGTTTGTCTCCTTTGTCCAGAACCGGGTTCGGGTAACCCCGGAGGATCTTCGTTTTCCCTTCTCGGTTTTTGTCGATGGCGCGATTCCTGAGAATTTGCAGGCGGGAGACGCGGTCATCATCGAGCTTGCGGAATCCCAGAAAGAGACGGACAGTCTTCGGGGTAGGATTATCGAAGTGTTGGGTGATCCTGATTCCGTTGATGTGCAGATGCGACTGGTGATTGAAAAGTTTAAACTGCCCCATGTCTTCAGCGAAAAGGCGGAACAGGAATCTTTGCAACTGCCGGAAGAAATAACCGAGAGTAAAGGCCGCGAGGATCTCCGCGAGATCCAGCATGTCACCATCGACGGTGAAACGGCCAAGGATTTTGACGATGCCGTGGCTGTTATCAAGACCAAAAAAGGGTTCCGGCTCTATGTCTCCATTGCCGATGTCAGCCATTTTGTGCGGCCTGGGACGGCCCTTGATACAGAGGCCCATGAGCGCGGGACGTCCATCTATTTCCCCGGTCGGGTCATCCCCATGCTGCCGGAGAAAATTTCCAACAATCTGTGCAGCCTCATTCCCGATCAGGATCGCCTGGCCTTTACTGCTATCCTCGATTTTGACCGCCAGGCAAACGTCGTCAAGAAGCGCTTTGTCAAGTCGATCATCCGCAGTCATAAACGTTTTACCTATACCACCGTCCGCCAGATCCTCATTGATAACGATAAAGAGGTGCGGAGCGCCCATACGCCCTTCCTCACTGCCCTGAAGTGGGCGGGAGAGCTGGCAACGGTTCTCCAGAAACAGCGGAAGGAGCGGGGGGCCATCGGCTTCACCCTGCCGGAGCCGGATATCGGCCTTGATGAGGCTGGCAGGATACGTTCCATTGGCCGGGCTGAACGGAATTTCGCGCACCAGATCATCGAGGAGTTTATGCTTTCCGCCAACGAAGCGGTGGCGGAGACCTTCACTGAACACTTGGTGCATGCCCTCTACCGGATCCATGAACGGCCCGATCCCGTCAAGGTGCAGGAGTTCACCGGTTTTGCCCAAACCCTTGGGCTTCATCTGCCCAAACATCGCCAGGATCCGGACTGGTTTGGACAGGTGTTGGACATGGTCAAAAACAGTCCCAAGGAGTACGTGGTGAATAACCTGCTCCTGCGGACCATGCAACAGGCACGCTATGATATGCGCAATGTCGGCCATTTTGGTCTGGCGGCCACCGACTACACCCATTTTACCTCGCCCATTCGCCGCTATCCCGATCTTCTGGTGCATCGCGCCCTCCATGATTTTATCACGCGCTCGAAAGAAAATAAAAAGACCCTCAACCCCGAAAGCCTCAAGGAAATCGGGCCGTTTCTCTCCACCCGCGAACGGGTGGCGGTGAGCGCGGAACGGGAGATGAATGACCGGCTGAAGGTTCGCTATATGCGGGATCGGGTCGGAGAGAGTTTTGATGCGGTGATCTCCGGGGTGAGCGGGTTTGCTTTTTTTGTGGAACTGCTGGAGCTCTTTGTCAGCGGTGCGGTGGCAATTCCGGAGTTGCGTGATGATTACTATATCTATGATCCCAAAAATCACCGCCTCATGGGGGAACGAAGCGCCCGAATGTACCGCATCGGCGATCTGGTGCGAGTGACCCTGCTGGATGTGGATCCTCGTCGAAACAGGATAAACTTCACCCCGGCCAGGGAGTAAGGGCTGATCGGAACGCGTTTGGCACGGTGTATTACGGCTTGACGGGAAATTTTTTATCGCCTAAAAAGATGAAGGAAGTACGGGGCGTTGCACCAATCCACAACGGGAATATCGACTCAATTATTATCCTGGAGACGGAACGAATATGGAAAATTCAAGTTGGATCATGGGAATCGTAACCACTCCTTTTGTCGGGGGGCTGCTCCTTGGTTTATTCTTCTGTGCTTTTATCTATGTGCGCGGCATTCTTCGTTGTCGTGAGTTGACTCGAGAAATAAACAGGCTGAAGGGACACCTGCATACCAAAATGGAGATTGATTCCGAGGAGAACGAGAGGAGAAAGCAGGAGACCACAGCCTTAAAGCAGGAACGGGATAATCTGCGGATTACGGTGCAGTCATTGAACCAGACCCCTGGTCGGAAAGAGATCAGGCAGTATTATATCTACCAGACTGCCCTCGATATTATGTTTGAAAAGGCGCCAGGGTTTGCGCCGGCCTGGCAGGTCACGATCAAAGAGGCTGAACGGCTTTTCGAAAAATCGGAACAGGGAGTGGTGCCGCTTCTGAAACGCCTGATGCCCACCAGTGCCAACCGACAGGTGGAAGAGTATGAAAAGATCAGTCGAATTTCCCATGATGCCGCTGCTTGAATCTGAAAGAATCAATGGAATGAAAGCCGTTGCCTCTATTTTTCCCGTTCCTCCTCCCTTTCTCCCCATTTCTGCATGACTATTGATCGTTCCCCGTTGGATCACATCGCCATTGTGCTCATGGAGCCGAAGTTTCCCGAAAATATCGGGGCGGCGGCCAGGGCTGCCTGGAATATGGGAATCAGCCGCCTGATTGTCGTTGCTCATGAACCCCCTGACCCCGAGCGCATGGCCATGATGGCCACCCATAAAGCGGCGCACCTGCTCACGAATATGGGATTTCATCAGAGTCTCAAAACTGCTCTGGCCCCTTTTTCGAGGGTGGTGGGAACCACGGCCCGGCGGGGGCGGCAGCGAATCCGTGAAAGAAGCCCGCGGGAGGTGGTCAGCGAGGTTCTGCCTCTGCTTCCCAATAATGAGGTGGCCTTTCTCTTCGGCCCGGAAGATCGCGGCCTCACCAACGATGATCTGAAATACTGCCAGGTGATCTCCGCCATCCCCACGGCTGACTTTTCCTCCCTGAACCTGGCCCAGGCCGTGGGAATCCACTGTTACGAGATATATCATGGCGTGCTGTGCAGTCAGAAAGGTCCGGCGTCTTCTCCCCGGCTGGCCACAAGCTTTGAGCTGGAGGGAATGTATGACCATCTGGAACGGACCCTGTTCTCCATAGATTTCCTGAAGGACAAGAGTCATGATTACTATATGAACAATATCCGACAGTTTCTTGGCAGAAGGATGCTCACCTCCCAGGATGCCAGTCTTCTTCGCAGTATCTGCAGGCAGTTTCTGCGATTTCAGGGGGTGGCACTGCCGGAGAAGGATCAATCTGGTTAGGCCGTTCCATGGGAACTTCCGGCGACAGGTGCCCGAAAAAAACGTGACTGGCCGTTTTTACGGCTCAGAACCTTCAGGCCATGGAGATTGCCGACCAGTTGTTTGCCACTCTTGTGAAGATAATGACTTGATTTTACATTAGATTCCGTGCAGCGGGCAGTGTTCACAGAGGGGATTTTTTTTTCGACAGAACCCTTTGCCCAGGGCCACGATCAAGGCATGGTATTCATTATAGAGGGATGCCTGGGCAGGAAGCTTGTCGTGAAATGTTTCCTGAAGGCTCCGGTAGTCGATTTCTTCTGCCGCTAAATGATGTCGGGAGAAGATACGATGGGTGTAGGTATCCACCACAAAAACAGGGTGGTTCCCCGCATACAACAAAATAGAGTCCGCGGTTTCCGGGCCAATCCCTTTCACGGAAAGTAAGGCCTCGCGCGCCCCAAGCAGGTCTTCTTCAAGAAAAAGGGCAAGGTTGCCCTTATATCGCTCATTGATCATCCGCACGAGATTTTGCAGTCGTTGCGCCTTGAGGTTAAAATACCCGGAAGGTTTGATGAGGTGCGCGATTTCATCCACCGACATGATTGAGAGTCGCGAAAACGACAGAGCACCGGCTTCCTTAAGATTGTTGATTGCCAGACGCACATTTTCCCAGTTGGTATTCTGGGTAAGGACCGCCCCCACCATGACCTCAAACGGCGAGTCTCCCGGCCACCAGCCCTGGGGGCCAAAGTGATCATGGAGCAGGGCATAGATCTCGGTGAATTTATTTTTTGCCATTGCCCTCGTGTTTGTCAAAGAAATCCTGACAATCTCCCAGGCAGATCCCTATTTCTCTGGCTGTCAAAACTTTGTCACTGGTGAGGTCAACCTTTTTCCGTGACTTGATGGCGTCTATGAGGGGAACCGGAACCATGGCCGAAGCGGAAAGGGCGACCATCTGATCAAAGATGCCGTCCGCAATGAGACGAACGGCAGCGGCGCCAAAACGGAGGGCCAGCAGGCGATCAAAGTTGGTGGGCGAGCCACCGCGCTGGAGGTGCCCCAGGACCAGGGATCTGGTGTCCTTGTTGATCCGTTTGCGGATTTCCGAGGCAACCCATTCCCCCACTCCACCCAGGATGACCTCCTCCCTGCCCAGTTCCCCTTCGCCTTTACTGATGACCGTTCCTCCTTTTGCGATGGCACCCTCGGCTACAACCACGATGGCATAATCCTTGCCGTGCAGTTCATTGTCGGTGATTTTTTTGCACACTTCATCCATTTCAAAGGGGATTTCGGGGATCAGGATAACGTCTGCCCCGCCCGAAATTCCTGAATAAAGGGCTATCCAGCCGGAATCACGTCCCATGACCTCAACCACCATGACCCGGTCGTGGGATTTGGCCGTTGAGTGGATCTTGTCCAGCGCCTCCGTTGCTGTGGATACGGCCGTGTCGAAGCCAAAGGTCCGATCGGTTGCCTCAAGATCATTGTCAATGGTCTTTGGGACGCCGATCACCGGCATTCCCTTCAGGGCAAAACGATGGGCAATTTCAAGGCTGCCGTCACCGCCGATGGCAATATGGCAGTCAAACCCCATGCGTGTAAAATTTCTCATGATCTTGTCCGAAATATCCACAATCTGGATTTCTCCGGCCAGATTTTCCACCGGGGTGGAAAAGGGGTTTCCCTTGTTTGTTGAACCGAGAATTGTGCCGCCGGTGGCATAAATCTCTTCAACATCCTCAAGGGTCAGTCGTATTAGTTCGTCCAGACTCAAGAGACCCTTATATCCGCTTCGACTCCCGTACACCTCCCAGCCCCTGCGATAACACGAGTGTACAACCGCATAAATTACAGCGTTGAGTCCCGGCGCATCTCCGCCACCAGTGGAAATGACAATTTTTTTCATATCAGAGTTCCTTTATAAAGTGGATTGACTTCTTATGGCTTGCAACTTACCATAATATCAAAGAACTTCAAATGTGATTGGCAGGTGTGTCTGTTCATTCATTGACGAAGCTCTGTTCTTGTTTTATTTATCTTAAAATATTTTTTTCTAACCACTAATTACCAGAGGAGGCGTTTGATGAATGATTTTACCGTTACTGACCAAGCAGTTCAAAAACTTTCTGAATATCTGGAGCAGAATTCCATTGATTCTGCCCTGCGTATTGCCTTGATGCAAGGTGGCTGAGCAGGTCCCTCTTTGGGATTGGCTCTGGATGAGCCAAAAAGCAATGACAAAATTTTTGAGAATGGCGGCTTGAAATTCCTTGTTGAGGAGTCTCTTATGACGACCTGCGGTGCAGTCCATGTTGACTACCTGGATGCTGGTCCACGTTCCGGGTTTGGTATCACCTCCAGCAATCCACTCGGCGGGGGTGGGGGATGCAGCTCCGGCTCTTGTGGCTCCGGTGGATGCAGTTAATCGATTCCGCCAATGTTTGGTGAGCGGGCTTCAGTCTTTGAAGCCCGCTTTTTTTTTGAGCGCTGCACGGGCACTCTTGTTGTCAAAATATTGACATTTGGCCAACCTGTTCTTACCTTAGAGTGCAACCGGAAAAATGAATGTCTCCGGGTAACTCCGGGTACTTTTTTGTTTACCCTCAAAGGAATCTATAGGAGGACAATCCCATGCAGTTTGATAAATTTACGATAAAGTCGCAAGAGGCAATTCAGGCCGCCCAGCAGCTTGCCCAGAGTAAATCCCATCAGGAGATTCGGACGGCGCATCTGGCAAGGGCCATTCTTGAGCAACCCGAGGGGGTTGTGGTGCCGGTACTCCAGAAAATGGGGGTTGATCCCGCCATTATTCTGATGGAGCTGAATAATCTTATTGACAAGATTCCCCAGGTCTCTGGCGGTGGCGCGGGGCAGGCTTATATGTCTGCCAAGTTGAAAAAGATTCTGGACAAGGCGTTCAACGCTGCAAGCCAGATGCAGGATGAGTTTGTCAGTCAGGAACATCTGTTTCTCTCCATTATTCAAGAGCATGGCTCTGAAGTTTCCAAGATGTTGCGGGGCCGGGGGATTGATGAGAAAGGCTTTCTCACGGCCTTGACCACCATTCGAGGAAATCAACGGGTTACTGATCAGTATCCTGAAGAGAAGTATCAGGCCTTGGAAAAATATGCGCGGAACCTGACTGACAGCGCCAGAAAGGGAAAGCTGGACCCGGTTATTGGCCGGGATGAGGAGATTCGACGGGTGATCCAGGTCCTTTCACGGCGGACTAAAAATAATCCGATCCTGATCGGTGAGCCCGGAGTGGGGAAAACCGCCATTGCCGAGGGGCTTGCCCAGCGCATTGTCAATGGCGATATTCCGGCCACTCTCGAGGGAAAACAGGTGATGGCCCTTGATCTTGGTTCATTGATTGCCGGGGCAAAGTATCGGGGTGAGTTTGAGGACAGGCTGAAGGCAGTGTTGAAAGAAGTTGAGGCCCGGGCGGGAGAGATTATTCTTTTTATTGATGAGATTCACACCCTGGTGGGAGCGGGAGCGGCGGAAGGCTCCATGGATGCCTCCAATATGCTCAAGCCGGCACTGGCCCGGGGGGAATTGCATTGCATTGGCGCCACCACCCTGGATGAATATCGGAAATATATCGAGAAAGATGCGGCTCTGGAGCGCAGGTTCCAGCCGGTTCTGGTTCAGGAGCCCAGTGAGGAAGATACCATTGCCATTCTGCGTGGCATCAAGGAAAAGTATGAAGTTCATCATGGTGTCCGCATCCAGGATGCGGCAACGGTGGCGGCGGTTGTTTTGTCGAGCCGGTATATTACCGATCGCTTTCTTCCTGACAAGGCCATTGATCTGATCGATGAGGCTGCATCCTGTCTGCGTATTGAGATTGATTCCATGCCCACCGAGATTGATGAGCTGGAACGCAAAAAAATCAAGATGGAAATTGAACAGGAGGCCCTGAAGAAAGAAAAAGATCCGGCATCGCAGGAACGTCTGGTGGAGCTGAGGAAAAAGCTTGGTGAAATCAATGATTCCCTGGGTGGAATGAAAGGACAGTGGACCATTGAACGTGATGTGATTCAAAATATTCGTCAGATTAAGGCAAGTATTGATGAAACACATATGGAGGAACAGCGCGCTGAGCGGATTGGAGATCTGAGCAAGGTGGCGGAGATTCGTTATGGGACAATGGTCCAACTCCAAAAAAACCTTGAGGAAGCCAATAACAAGCTGAGGCAGATTCAGGAAAAGCATCAGATGCTGAAAGAAGAAGTGGGCGCGGAGGATGTTGCCTCAGTGGTCGCCAAATGGACAGGTATCCCTGTGGACAGGCTTCTGGAGGGTGAAAAGGACAAGCTGGTCCATGCGGAGTCTGCCCTTTCCGCTCGGGTTATTGGTCAGGAAGCGGCGATTAAGGCGGTGTCCAATGCGGTGCGGCGGGCTCGGGCTGGCCTTCAGGATCCTGATCGCCCCCTCGGGTCATTTATTTTTCTGGGACCCACCGGCGTTGGCAAGACTGAGCTGGCGCGGGCACTGGCCGATTTTCTCTTTGACAGTACTCAGGCCATGATTCGCATTGACATGTCTGAATTTATGGAAAAGCACTCGGTGGCCAGACTTATTGGTGCTCCTCCGGGCTATGTCGGTTATGAAGAGGGCGGATATCTCACGGAAGCGGTGCGGAGGCGGCCCTATTGCGTGATTCTTCTGGACGAGATTGAAAAGGCGCACCCGGATGTCTTTAATGTCCTGCTGCAAGTCCTGGATGATGGCCGGATGACCGATGGAAAGGGGAGAACGGTTGATTTCAAGAATACGATTTTGATCATGACCTCAAATCTTGGCAGCGATCTGATCATGAAGATGGCGGAAGAGCACGCGGGGATTGATGTGGTACGCAATCAGATAGAAGAACTTCTGCATCAGAAGTTTAAACCTGAATTCTTGAACAGGGTGGATGAGACGATTATTTTTCACAGCCTGTCTAAAAAGGACATGGGGGCCATCATTGATATTCAGCTCCAGCGCCTGGTTGCCAGACTGGCAGAGAGGAAGTACAAGCTGTCCGTTACGGATGCGGCAAAAGGGTTTTTGGTGGATGCCGGCTATAATCCGCTCTTTGGCGCGCGCCCGTTAAAAAGAGCTATCCAGCGTCACCTTGAAGATCCCTTGGCCATGGAGCTTTTGGCAGGTCGGTTTGTGGAGGGGGATCATATCCAGGTAGATGTTCGAGAAGGCAGACTTTGTTTTGGGAACTGATTTTTTTTAGGTGGCTCAATGGTGGGCTTTTAATAAAAAGAGATACGAAATGAGTAGTGATTTGAATGAGTTGACCATCAATTATGAAGAAGAAGGCGTTCTTCTGGTGAAAGAGTTGGATAAAGAGATCCTGTCCAAAGGGGCTTGGACAACAATTTTGTTTCGTTATCAAAACTGGGACAAGGGGAAGGGAGAGTACGGAAAAGACATGTATACCATTCGTCGTTACCAGAAGCGGGAAGGAGAGTATTTTCCCAAGTCCAAATTTAATATTTCAAGCACGGAGCAAGCGCAAAAAATAGTCACAGCCTTGTTGAAATGGATCACCAGCGAAAAAGAGTAAACTTTTTCATTGACATGTGGAGAGTGACTGGAGTAGTTTCGCCCCTTCTCGGAGTCATGAAGTCTGGATAAGATTGTCAGTCCTTGAGAAGCGTGAAATGTAGGCAGTAATTTTTGACAGTTACACTATTGAGCATGAAGATTTGAGAAGCATCTTTGCCAAGAGGCATTGAGAGAAAGTGGTGTTGGTTTTAATTGGTG
>JACDZJ010000078.1_pt1 | contig 47464 bp, 49 predicted proteins | sample 7365721 | NCBI WGS metagenome assembly JACDZJ01 (sample SAMN15143480, study PRJNA637477) | pond metagenome | biome: freshwater wetland ecosystem [ENVO:00000243]; feature: pond [ENVO:00000033]; material: pond water [ENVO:00002228]; isolation source: pond water containing pink berries ... | reverse complement strand
AATGCCTGTCCAGTTTCCGCTGGAATCACTGTCCAAGTGCCGTGGAATGCGCAGACAGCCGCGTTACCTCTCATCAGATGAATTATCGCGTCTCAATCCCTTTGTTTTCAGGGCATTTTGCTGACTCTAAAATTTTCGGGATGTTAGCGGTTCACTTTCGTCTCAATCCCTTTGTTTTCAGGGCATTTTGCTGACCGTTGCCGTCCGTAAAGACTGATAAGAATGGCAACCGTCTCAATCCCTTTGTTTTCAGGGCATTTTGCTGACTTATGACCCCGGACGATGCTCGCCGGCTGGCCAACGTCTCAATCCCTTTGTTTTCAGGGCATTTTGCTGACCGCTAGTCTTTCCGATCTTTAACAATTTGGCCGGGTCTCAATCCCTTTGTTTTCAGGGCATTTTGCTGACCAGCCATGATTGCCGCATTCATCGAAATTATGGAAGTCTCAATCCCTTTGTTTTCAGGGCATTTTGCTGACCGCATCGCACGCAAAGCCAATGTCAAGGACATCGCGTCTCAATCCCTTTGTTTTCAGGGCATTTTGCTGACATTCAGCGCGCAAAGGAAGGCGCCGCGCAGAATGGTCTCAATCCCTTTGTTTTCAGGGCATTTTGCTGACATTGCATTACCCGATAACCTGGCAGTGAAAAATGTCTCAATCCCTTTGTTTTCAGGGCATTTTGCTGACGCTACTCTGCAACCGCTTCACCGACGAGGCTGCGTCTCAATCCCTTTGTTTTCAGGGCATTTTGCTGACTTCACCATCCCGGCGAACCTGCCACCCGTGATTAAGTCTCAATCCCTTTGTTTTCAGGGCATTTTGCTGACAAGCTTGCCGCATAAGGTAAAGCCTTAACACATTGTCTCAATCCCTTTGTTTTCAGGGCATTTTGCTGACCAAGCGGGTTGGTCGGTCTTTAGGGATAAAGGTAGTCTCAATCCCTTTGTTTTCAGGGCATTTTGCTGACCTCTGAAAGACGCCGAAACGGTTGACATCGGTTTGTCTCAATCCCTTTGTTTTCAGGGCATTTTGCTGACAAAACAATGTCTGAATATTTCCACATCTACCCGTCTCAATCCCTTTGTTTTCAGGGCATTTTGCTGACTGACATCGGTTTTATGCTTACCCTTCCCTCATGGTGTCTCAATCCCTTTGTTTTCAGGGCATTTTGCTGACGGAATTGGTGGAGCACTACCATTCCGGGAGCACGTCTCAATCCCTTTGTTTTCAGGGCATTTTGCTGACAAGCCCCAGCCGCAAGGCTAGGCAAGCCCCAGCGTCTCAATCCCTTTGTTTTCAGGGCATTTTGCTGACCCGATGTTCCTGCAAAGGCGCGGCAATTTGTCGGGGTCTCAATCCCTTTGTTTTCAGGGCATTTTGCTGACAAGCTTGCCGCCGCCCTTTTGGGTTATTCGGCAAGTCTCAATCCCTTTGTTTTCAGGGCATTTTGCTGACCGGGAACTGCGGCAACCCGTTGAGCTTATTAAGTCTCAATCCCTTTGTTTTCAGGGCATTTTGCTGACCTCGGCAAGACTTGCATGTTGTCACTGACGACAAACGTCTCAATCCCTTTGTTTTCAGGGCATTTTGCTGACCATTATCGGGTGGGAGTTGCCCACTGAATTGATGTCTCAATCCCTTTGTTTTCAGGGCATTTTGCTGACAATATGTCCACAAGAAGGAGCTTTTGTTGGTTGGGTCTCAATCCCTTTGTTTTCAGGGCATTTTGCTGACGTAATAGTTGTTGGTACTGGTTGGAAATCGGTGTCTCAATCCCTTTGTTTTCAGGGCATTTTGCTGACAAGCGGAGATTGCATCTGAAGATTTGTTTGCAATGATGTCTCAATCCCTTTGTTTTCAGGGCATTTTGCTGACCTCTAGGTATCAAGCAGCCTTCCATTTCGCTATGTCTCAATCCCTTTGTTTTCAGGGCATTTTGCTGACAGTCCGGTGCCAACCTGTCCCGTGCCAACCTGTCGTCTCAATCCCTTTGTTTTCAGGGCATTTTGCTGACAGGCACTGTCAGGCAGCAAACGGTACTAGCACCGGTCTCAATCCCTTTGTTTTCAGGGCATTTTGCTGACCAGTGGCGAAATCTTATTCACTCTTGATTGTGAGGTCTCAATCCCTTTGTTTTCAGGGCATTTTGCTGACGAAGCGCTGGCGGTTGATCGGTATTACTCACGGAGTCTCAATCCCTTTGTTTTCAGGGCATTTTGCTGACGAGAACACAGGAGAACAACTTGCAAGAAACTGTCTCAATCCCTTTGTTTTCAGGGCATTTTGCTGACTATGCCATGAGGCCGCAATGAGGTTGGCGAAAAAGTCTCAATCCCTTTGTTTTCAGGGCATTTTGCTGACAATCACCAAGCGGGGAATACAATAAGCCAATTCGGGTCTCAATCCCTTTGTTTTCAGGGCATTTTGCTGACGGAATACAATAAGCCAATTCGGGAGGTGGATTGGTCTCAATCCCTTTGTTTTCAGGGCATTTTGCTGACCAACCCCATTGTGGGAGACCGACCAGGAAATTATCGTCTCAATCCCTTTGTTTTCAGGGCATTTTGCTGACGAAAATGTCATTCATATCCGTAACAAATCGACACAGTCTCAATCCCTTTGTTTTCAGGGCATTTTGCTGACTGTCAGCTACCGTAAAACCATTTCATTACAGAGGCTTGTGAGGCGTGATAGCGAAAGCGGGCGGTCATTGCGGACTTGTCTCTTGGCGAGGGTAATGCGCGAGTTGACTCTACCATGCCGTCGGCAGGCCGCTCCACTGGATGCCCTCCGGTAGCGCGGCCTTGCCCAGCCGTGCCTTGAAGCCGCGTTTGGGCAGCGGGTAGGCGCGCAGATCATCTTCCTGCGCGTCGATCAGCCCGGCGGCTTGCGCCAGGCAGCGATCAAGCTGGCGGTCGTCGCCGCTGAACAGGAACACCGAGTATTGCAGCGGCAGCGCGCATTTCTTCAGTAAGCGAAAGACGCGGCCGAGCCGCTTCGGGCTCGAGATGTCGTAGCAGATGATGGTGTCAGTCATGCCGCTTCGTCCGCGTCGAAGGGGGGCGCCTCGATGGCGTGGCCGACGCGTTCGGCCAGCGCCTCGACTTCGGCCTGGATCGCCGCGCGCAGCACTTCGCTGTAGGCCTCGTAGGCAGCGTAGTAACGCGCGCGGCCGGCCTTGCCGAGCAGGCAACCGGATTCGCTGGTGGAAAAGTCGTCTTTGGTCAGGGTCTGTTTCCTGACCAGTTGCAGGCAGAAACGGTCGGCCAGTGGGCGCACCGGTTCGAGCAGGTCGGACGCGAGCGATTCGCGGCCAAAGTCGAGCTGGTGATAAAAACCGACGTAAGGATCGAAGCCCGCGCCATACAGGGCAATGGCCAGTTCCGCATGTGCCAGCGTGTAGGTGAGCGACAGCAGGGCGTTGAACGGGTCTTTCGGCGGGCGGCGGTTGCGGCTCTTGAAATGCAGACTGTCGGGCACCACGGCCTTGAGGCCGTCGAAATAGCAGGCTGCCGCCGCGCCTTCCATGCCGCGCAGGGTGCCGAGGTTCTCCGCACGGGCCAGGTGGCTCTGCCGTTCTTTGAGCAGTTGCATGGCGTGAGTAAGCTCGTAGCGCGCCTGCATGTCGCGCTCGCGCAGCTCGTCGCACCATGCGATCTGGCGGTTGAGTTTCTTGTCGACCAGATCGCGGGCCAGCGTGAGGCAGAAGCCGGCATCCATGCTCTTCCTGATCTGCTCGACGCGCCGCGCGGCATCGTTGTGTGGGCGCGCCAGCAGCAGGCTGGGCTTGCCCTGGCGGCCGGACAATACCACCACACCGACACCACGTTCGCCCAGTTGGCCGAGCAGGGCGGCGGAAAGATGTACGTCGCCACGCAAAAACACGCGGGTGAGTGGCGCGATGGGTACGGTGCCGATGCGCTCGCCGTTTTCGCGGAAGACGATGGCGCCGGATTCGAGTTCCAGATGCACGGCGCGGCGGTCGACGAACAGGCTGGTCATGCTCAGACGATGGCGAAATAGTTCTGCTCGAAACTGGTGGCCCGGCCCAGACAGCGCGGTTTCATGCGCGGGTCGAGGGCAAGGATGTGCAGGCGGTCTGCGGCGGGTTCCATCAGTTGCTCGAGGTCGGCGCGGATGTGTTTGAGTTCGGCCGGGGTGACCCAGACTTCGAACACCGATTTCTGTCCGCCCACCTTGTAGCCAGTGAGATAACGGCACACGCGTTGCAACCGCTGCGGTTCGCAGACATCGTAGGCGACGAGGTAAAGGGTGCGCGGGGTGTCCATGCCGGCCATATTAAAAAGTCGGCGCTGGCGCGACGGCGCGGCAAGCTTGTCAGGGCAGGAGCGTGATCGCCTCGGCCGGCAGCGCCAGCCCGCGCCGGGTGTGCGGTTTCCTGCCGGCGCGCGCCAGCAGGTAGGGCGCGGCGGCGGGGCCGAGGGCGGCTTTCAGCGCGGCGTCGAGCTTGGCGTTGTTCTGCTCGAAGAATTCCTTTTCCATGCCGTCCTTGAGGCGTCGTTGCGCCGCTTCGAAGGCTTCGCTGTCGCGGCCGACGACGCCGGCGTAAGGGCGCAGGAAGTCGGCGCTGTCGATGTCGCGCCAGTGACGCAACGGCTGGCCAGCGAGCGCGGCCTGCGCGTGACAGGCCAGCCAGGCGACGAGGGCCGGTTTGAGCGTGACGGCGCGCTCGCCGCAACGCACGCGGCGGGTTGCCAGCTCGATGTCGAGGCGCGGCGGGGCGAAGGCGGATTGCAGCGCGGCGACGGTTTCGTTGAAGCTGGCACGGCCGGCCTGGAGCGCTTGCGGCAGGCCGTGGCGCAGGCGCACGACGGGAATTTCCGCCAGGGTGACGACGGCTTCGGCGGTATCGATGTGCCGCCCGTCGCGGGTCGCCAAGCGGCGCGGCGTGGCGGGCGGGAAGAAGAATTCCGGGTGGCTCTCGAAGGGCGGCGAGACCAGCACATGCGAGAGCCGATCCTGCGGCCGGGCGAACAGCGAGAAGGCGTAGCCGAGGTAGAAGCCCATGGTTTTCCTGCCGCCGGCAATCGAGACATGCAGGGCGGCCTGTTCGTCGCGGGTGAGTTCGGCCACCAGCGCGGTGATGGCATCGGCGGCGGCGGCGTTTTCTGGTGGCGTGCGGATGTCGGTGAGCGGAGCACCCGCGGCGTCGGCAATGACGTGGATGTGGCGCTCGTCAAAGGCGGGGTGGCCGATCTGCGGGTAGTCGGCCAGCAGGGCGTGGAACTGGCCGCCATCGGGGTGCAGCAGCGCGGCTTTCGCCAGCCGCGCGCCCTCCAGGGTGGTGAGCAGGTGGATTTCGCCGGGCACGAAGCCGCCGTCGCGGGCCAGCGCGTAGAGCGTCTCGGTGACGATCTGCGGCGACAGGCCGGTGACGGCGAGCAGGATGCGGCGCGGATAGTCGTGGGGTGTGTTCATGGGCGGCGATTATGCAAAAAGTCGGCGCTGGCGGGACGGCGCGGCAAGCTTGCCGGGCTTAATCGGCGGCATCCTGCCAGCGGCGCACGTCGATGCCGCTGCGTGTGTAACTTTCCGGCGCAGCGCAGACGAGGCGCGCTTGGCGGGCCTCGGGGCCGGCGACAGCGAGCCACTTGCGCAGGCCTTTGAACTGGTCTTCGGTGACGGTGGCGCCGGACTTGATTTCCACCGGGTAGAGTCCATCGGGTTCTTCGCGCAGCAGATCGATTTCGAGGCCGATGTTGTCGCGCCAGAAATACAGGTTGGACGGCCAGCCGGCATGCCAGCGGGCCTTGAGGAATTCGCCGACGATGAGGGTCTCGAACAAGGCACCGCGCAGGGGATGGGGGGCCAGTTGGGCGGAGGTCTGGATGCCGAGCAGGGACGCCGCCAGCCCGGTGTCGAGAAAGTAGAGTTTGGGCATCTTGACGATGCGCTTGCCCCAGTTGCGGTGGTGGGGCCGCAGGAGATGGACGACATAGCTGGCTTCGAGCACGGAGAGCCAGGCGCGGGCCGTGCTCTGGGCGATGTCGGCATCCTGGGCCAGGCTGGCGAGATTGAGCAGTTGTCCGGTGCGCCCGGCGGCCAGGCGCAAAAAGCGCTGGAAGCTGCCGAGATCCTGCACCTGGGTGATCTGGCGCACGTCGCGTTCGAGATAGGTCTGGGTGTAGTCGGCATACCAGCGCGCCGGCTGGACGGCGCGGGCGTAGAGCGCGGGGTAGCCGCCGCGCAACAGCAGGGCGTCGAGTTCGTCCGGCAGTTTGCCGGCTTGCCGCAGTTCGGTAATCGACAGGGGCAGCAACTGCACCAGGGCCGAGCGCCCGGCCAGGCTCTGGCTGAGGTTCGCCATCAGGCTGAAGTTCTGCGAGCCGGTGAGGACGAAGCGCCCCATCTGGCCGCTGGCATCCACGTCCGTCTGTAGCCACGAGAGCAGGGCGGGGACGTGTTGCACTTCGTCGATGATGACGCCATCCGGAAAACGCGCCAGGAAGCCGCGCGGGTCAAGCTCGGCGAATTCGCGCTCATCCGGCGTTTCCAGCGAGACGTAGGGTTTGTCGCCAAAAGCAGTGCGCGCCAGCGTGGTCTTGCCGGACTGGCGCGGGCCGGTGAGGGTGATGACGGGATAGCCGGTACGAATTTCGTTCAGCAGGGCGGCGGCGGTGCGCGGGATCATTCTTTACAATTCCACGAAGTGTTCGTGTGATTGTAAGGTATTTCCGGGGCGAGTTGCGCTGACTTTCGCTGGCTCAACTTGCGCCGCGCAGACGTTCCAGCAGGGTTGGCGTCGGCGGACGAACCGAGAGCAGCCAGGTTTCGCCAGACAGGCCGCGCGCCGCCTTGCCCAGGCTGTCGAGCTTGTAGGTCAGATCGTTGTTGATTTTGTTGAAAACGTCTCAATCCCTTTGGGGTATCCGGATTTCATGATTGAAACGACATTACAACTCGCCGTTCTCCAGCATTCGAGTTAGTGTTGAAATATCGACGCCGTAGTTCTTTGGCGGTTCTGGTAGTTGTGTTGATGGCTTGTGCGTCGGCGACATTCTTCCCATGCTGAAGCTTCGCGTCCCTGCCAATCCGATGGCCCCTTCCGATAAGTCGGACTCGATATCTTCGCCATTCAGTAGCGCCTGCAAGGCTTCTTTTCTGGATTTCCGCTCGAACTTCGGCCGGCTATTGGTGCGTTTGTGCGCTCCTTCGGCAAAGAGAATCTTGGCGCGTAGGGCCTCGAAGCTGTAGCCTCGTCCAAGCCGGTTCATGACCCGAATCAGGTTATTCAGGGACTCGGTGTAGGCATTGGTGATCGGGTGGTTGAAATACTCCAGAATCCACGGATTCCAGTTGCCCCAGGCGCGCACCAGGTCGAAGAAGGCCGGCTCGATGTCTGGCGTGATCTGGCTCTTCCATTGAAGGAAGCGGCCTTGGGCCTCATCGGGTGACTCCGCGTCGTAGATACCGAAGAAGTCCTCCTTGAGGCGGTAGGCCAGGCCGAGTTCGGGGTAATTCCTGATCCATCCTGATAGCAGCAGGCTGTCTTCATCGGTCAGATCGCGTTCGCGCTTGAGCATTACCCAGCGGTCGTGCATCAGTCCACGACGCTGCTTGGGCGTCAGGCGCTCGCGCAAGTCCTTCCTGACACGCTCCATTGCCTCGTTCGCCATCTTGACGACATGGAACTTGTCGATGATGATCTTGGCGTCCGGAATCACGGCATGGCAGGCATCGCGATAAGGCTGCCACATGTCCATCGCCACGTACTGGATGCGATCTTTTCCTTCCAGATGATGCAGGTAACGCACCACCGTTTCCTTGTTCCGATTGTGGAGCATGTCCACGATGGTGTTGTTGGCGATGTTGGCGATGACGCAGCGCGGCCGGATCAGGTAGATTTCATCGATGCCCATCCAGCGCGGTACCTCGAAGCGGATGGTCTTTTCCAGTTCATTGATGTAGTCCCGGAAGACGGAGCGCACTGACTTCTCGTCGATGCCGACCTCCTCGGCGAGGCTGGCGAACGTCCGCTTGATGGCCTGTTTGCCGATCCATGCCCTCAATCGGGAGGTCATGGCCCGGCGCTCATCAACATCCGGCAGTGGCTCGTAGAACGTCACCGTCTTGCCCTGGTTGATGCTGCACGGATTGCACTTGAAGCGACGGGTATCAACGTAAAGACCGACCCGGCGCCCGTGGGACGGCAGGTCATGCACCATCTGCTCACGACGGCCAAAGCCGCTCAGGTCACCACCTCGACAATGCGGACAGACCGGCATGGCCTTGACCGTTGCATCAATGTGGTAGTCGTGCTCGTTCTCTTGCAGCGCAGTGACGGTGTAGGCCGGCAGGTTGAGGATGTTCGCAGGCATTGCTACATCGTGAGGCCGGAATCCCGCTCAGGTGGCTCCTGGATTCTGCCATCGGCGCTGATCTCCACATGCTGGCCGACCTCCAGGTCAGCGCCAGAAAGCCGCTGGCGGTCCCACACAACGTACTTATCTCGCCCGACATGCTGGATGACTTCAGTCTCAGATACCGCCTCAACCGTACCGCTCTGCCTGCCGTTGGCCGGCACCGCCTTCCACTCCTGTGCCAGGGGGCCGTGTTCGGCGAGCGTGTACTGATAGCCTCGCTGCTCTTCAAACTGTCGATAGCGCTCTGCTACCGCAGGATCTGAAAGATCGCCGTCGACCCGGTTATCCTCATCGAGGCCGTCCAAGCCCTTCATCCCCAAGATCGCGATACCCCATTCCTTGCGATCCATACGCGGCCCCTTGAACTGCAAGAGGTATGCATCAAGGATGCCTCGACCGGGAGATATGATTTCTTTGCTCAAGGCGTTCAGGTAATCCGCCTTGTTGGTTCTCTCCCAGGCAATCGAGAATCCCGCTCGATGTGCAAGCTCGATGTGAGCCAGCAGCATGGTGCGCCCGTTTCCGTCCAGGAATGGATGCCCGTATGCGAACAGCCCCATCACTTCGCCCGACTTGGCATTCATGGTTGCCTTGTCCTGAGCAAGACGCAGACCGGCTTCCACGGCTCGGCGGCAGTCCATTGGATGACAGAACGCAATCCCGCTTTTCGTCACAGCGCTATTCGGGGCCGTCGTCGCCCGGTCTTGGCCGGCCCACGGATAGAATTCGGAGAAGAGCATCCGGTGCACGGCCAGAAAGTCCCGATAGCAAACGACCTTACAGCCGGCCAAGTAGTTCGTTGCCTCGGCTAGGTGACGGGTGAACATCTCGTGCTCAACCCGCTTAATGATCCGCGCGTCTTTCTCGTGAAGGGTGTTGCGCAGATATCCGCAGGTCTCAAAGTCCTTAAACGGATCGAACATTGAACTTCTCGCGCAGGTAATTTACGTGCAGCGGCACAACATCCGTGCTGGCGATGACGCCGGCACGTTCCAGCGCCAGCAGTAGCAGTTCCACGTCGTCCATTACCACGTCGTCGTCGGCCAATCGGGTGATGACATCGGCCAAGGCGTCATTGGGTGTCCGAATGTAACGGACATTATGCTCACGCGCCAGGTCGTCGATGTACTCGGCGAGTCCGCGAGTTGGTATGGCAATAGATCCCATGATCTACAACTCCTGTCCAGAAGGCGCGATACGAAGTTTGGTGGACATCTTGCAATTGGACTTGACTACCTCAGCAGCGGCTGCATGTGACATACCGCTGCCGCTTGGGCCAACGACGAATTGATTGTAGCTCGGCCCATTATCGAAGACGAAGGGCTTTCCGCCGGGTTGTTGAGCCAGCATATCAGCCAATCCTGCCATACCTCGATGTTCCGTATCGATGGCAGTGCGCTCGTGCGGCGTAGCCGTCAGAGCGCGTTCTTTGATGGCGGCAGCAGCCTCTGGCGTCTGAGCAAAGACTACGACCATGAAGTTGGTCGGTTCGCCATTGATGAATGCGCGTGCATGAGTGGCTTCCGCTGCGCCATACAGGCCGCTCTGAACAACTTCGCTGATAGCCCGTCCTAGTGTTTCACTGGCCATCTCTTGTCGCTGATCCATCATCAAGCCCTCCCTTGGTACAGATAGGTTCTACAAAGTACAACAATCACATGTTCCGGTTTCATAATAACAGTGCATCACTGTTATGTCAATCACAATTTCCGGTTTTGCTATGCTGTGACGGCATTGTCGGTAGGCTGGTTTTCAATCACGAAATCCGGATACCCTCCCTTTGTTTTCAGGGCATTTTGCTGACCGTCGGATACTATAAAACAAATTAAAAACAGAAGGTTGCGGGGGGGCAGAAGGTTGGCGGTCATCGCGGACTTGTCTTCAGGCAGAGCCGGGGTACGGGAGAACTTTACCTTGCTGTCGAAGGCACCGATGCTGTCGGGGCCGACAACACGGGTGTAATCCGCAAGGAGCGCATGGAACTGGTTACTGTCCAGATGCGGCAATGCGGCTTTCGCCAGTCGCGCGCCCTCCTGGGTGGTGAGCAGGTGGATTTCGCCGGGCACGAAGCCGCCGTCGCGGGCCAGCGCGTAGAGCGTCTCGGTGACGATCTGCGGCGACAGGCCGGTGACGGCGAGCAGGATGCGGCGGGAATAGGCGGTGGGCGGGGTCATGCGGCCGGATTATGCAAAAAGTCGGCGCTGGCGGGACGGCGCGGCAAGCTTGCCGGGGGTCAGCGCCCGATCCAGGCTTTGAGACGTGTGTCCAGCTCGCACAGCTCGCGGCCACATACCAGTTCGATGTTGAGCGCTTGCGCCAGTTTCTTTTCGGGCTCGCGTAACGGGCGATAACTGGCCAGCATGCCGCGCGTACCGAGCCCGCCGACGCGCCGGCACACTTCGGCCAGTTTGAACAGGGTGTCATTGGCTTTGGGTGCCTCTGGTCTGTCCATTCGGGCGGTTTTGCATTCGATGACGAACAGGCGATTGCGCGCCATCAAGGCAATGTCGAGTTCGTTGACGACGCCCCGGCTGCTGACGGTCAGATTGAGGGCCTTGTCGCGAATCTTCAACGGGCCGGTCAAGCCAGCCACTTGATCATAAGCGTGGTGCTCGAGCCAGCCGCCTTTGGCGAAATCGCGGGCGGCTTCATCGCGGAAGACGATGCTGTCGCCCTTTACGTGCAGCACCTCGGCATCCGTGAAATGGCGCAGCAGGGCTTCCAGTCCGCGGTTGTCCTGTTGCTGGTTCATCGTGCTGGTGAGATTCCTTCGGTCCTCCGCCTGCTGGGCCAGCCAGTTGAGTTGCGTGATGGGCGCTTCCAGACTGCCGATCTGGGAAATCAGCGTCTGGGTCAGGTCCCGCTGGGCGCGGCTGATTTGTGGCCGGGCAGGCGCTGCGGGCAATTCAAAACCGTAGGCATGCAGGTAGTGTCGCAAACGCAGTTGTTCGCCAAGCGGTTGCGGCGGATTTTTGCGATCGATCCAGGCAATGGTGTCGGTATCGACATCGACGTAAAAGCTGCGCCACCCCGCTTCGCTGGCCACCGACTGGGCGACCAGAGCCATCAGTTTTGTTCCACCGGTAAGGTTGAGGTGGATTTCGTGGCCCTCATGGATCGCGGCAACGTCGAGCAGGGTTTGTTCGATGCTCGAATAATCATGCTCGTTCGCGATCGGCACGCTGTTGATTTTTACCCCAAGCTCTTTGAGCACGCCGGCCAGTGATGCGGCGGCAGGCTGCATCTTGCCGCTGACGAGTAGCACCACTTCATCGGGCTTGAGCGCGGGGTCGAGCGTGGGCAGCAGATTCGGCGCGGCTTGGGCAGACACCAGGCAGACATGAATCTTCATGGACACTTCCTCACGTCAAATTCCTCCAGCCGCGCGGCACATGTTTCGAGTGTCGCTGCATCGAGTTCACGGCCGCGCAGATGGGCCGGCAAGTCGAGCGACAGGTTGAAATAGCGCGCGTCGCGAATGCAAACCTCCGCCGCCAGATGCACCGGCAAGGACCCGATCACCGTATCGCCAGCGCCGACTTCCTGCGGGTCGAGGTGAGTGACATGGCGGTCGAAGGCGATGCCCTTGGCGCGTGCCCAGTCGAGGGCACCGGGGTGGCGAGTGACGAAGAAGGTGGTCATGCGGGCGTTTCCAGCCGATAGTTGCCCATGCCGAAGGTGGCTTCCTTGCCGACATGCAGCCATTGCCCCAGATGCAGGAAGGGGAAGAAAGGGGTGAGATCGCCCGCGAGCGTCCAGCGGCCGACCACGCCGCCCAGCACCATTTTCTGTTGCTGGCGGCTGGAATAGCGGGTCCAGTCGCGCCAGTGCAGGTCTTTCAGGCTTTCGATGCCGGTGGCCGCTTGCGCCAGGGCGCTGAAGTCGAGCGGTAGTGGGCCGGGGCCGTGGAATTCATGGAGCAGGGCGATGCGTCGTACCAGCGCCATCAGCAGGTCGCGCGCCGTCAGGTCGGCGGCATCGATGGGGTGGCCGTTCTTTTGCAGGCGCAGGGGGGTGTCGATGGCGAGGCTAAGGCGGTCGCCCGCAAAAGTCGGCGCTGGCGGGACGGCGCTGTCATGGGGGGCCAGCGTGGCTTCCGGGCCGTCGAGGACCAGGGTTGCTGCGCTGCCGAGGTGGACGACGCGCGTCAGCCGTGCCGTGCCGTCGCCCTTGCCGATGCCGTGGCGAAAGGCGCGCACGAAGGCCCACAGGACCAGCGGCAACTGGTCCAGCGCCCGCCCGGCGAGGACCAGATGGAAGGCGAGCATGTCACCCGGCGCGTAGGCTTTTTCGCCCCAGCCGGGCGGTTCGATGACGTAGGGGTGCGGCACCTGGGTGAATTTCTGCAAGGCATGGCCGGCCGCCGGCGCGGGCGACTCAAAGACGGTGGCGTAAGGGCAGGTGCGTAGCAGCGGGCAGCCTTCGCAGGTTTTCAGCTTCGTCATGCAGGCGATGGCGCGCAGGGCGCCACCGAAGGCGCCGCGCAGGGTGGAGCCGGCGTAGGCGGGCAGGCATAAAAGCGTTTCGACCTCGAATTCGAGGCGGTAGCGGGCGAGGGGGAGCGCTGGATTCAAGGGCGAATGCACTCGATGGCGAGGCCGAGCGGTTCGGCCAGTTCCAGCCACGGCCGGTCGTCGGTAATGACGCTGGCGCCTTGCATGAGGGCCAGGGCGAGGCAGGCGCGGTCGCCAAGCGACAGGCCAAGGTGGCGGGTGCGTGGCCGCAGCAGGCCGGATTCGGTGGCCTGCGCGGCATCGAAAGGCACCAGGCGGGCGCCGATATGGCCGATCACTTCACGCAGTGCAGTTTCAGGCCGGCCCGTGTCGGCCAGCCGCGCCACCGCTTCGGCCGCATTGATGCTGGAGATCAGGCAGTTGCCTTGCAGCATGAGTGCGGTGACGCGCTCCGCGCCCGGTTCGCACAGTATCCAGGCCAGAACGGCGGAGGCGTCAAGTACCTGCTCGCCACTCATTGGCCCGCGCTTTCACTGTCTTCCCGTGCGGCTTCGGCGCGTCGTTCGGCGATGAGTTCGTCCACCAGCGAGTCGCCCTGGTAGTCGGCCATGAGTTCGGAAAAAAAGCGCTGCGACCGCTCCACTTGGAGTTTGCGCGAGGTCAGCACGATCTGACCATCAACTTCCGTCCAGATCACCTCGTCGCCTTCCTTGACGCCGAGTTTTTCGCGCAAGGGTTTGGGAACGACCACGCGTCCGCCTTGTGACATTGTTGCAGTATTCATGACATTATTTATAAAAATGGCATAAATTGATTGTAGTGGCAGATTATGGGGTGCGCAAGGCTGCGAGCTTGAGGCTCTTGCGTATTTCCTTGGTGTCCATGCGCTCAATGAGTCGCGGAATCCACTCTTCGATGGCATTGGCCACCGCCTGTTTTTCAGAGATCGTCCAGTCGCTGCCTTCGAGTGCTGCCTTGGCCAGTTCGCGGGCCTTCTGGTGAATGACGGTGTTTGGCCTATCCTTGCCGCCACGCAGTTGCTCAAGGCGTGCCGCACAGGTGGTCTGGAAGTCTTCGATAACGCGTTGGTTGGGCGTCATCGCCACCAGAGCAGCTTCGCGGGCCGCCGCCGCCGCCGCCGCCCACTTCTCCTCCTGGGCGCGGGCGGCGGCAGCCGCATCGAAAGCCAGCGCGCCATAGCCCACCGCCGTCTTGGCGCCGAAGCCGCGCCAGTCGCAGGCGTGGATGAAGATCGTCTGCACGACGTCCTGCCACCGGCTGGCGAGCGCTTCCGGCAAGCGGCGTTCGTCGCATTGGACGACGAACTGGAACTTCGCGCCGGGCGGCACGGCGAGGAAAGGAATCGGGTTGGGCTGGCCGGCGTCGTTGGGCGTGCCGCCGTTCTGGTAGTAGCCGCCGTGGTGCGGGGTCATGATCTCGACGCTCAGCGCGGCGCAGTCGGGGAAGACATCCCAGAAGCTCAGTGCGCCGCGTTCGGCGTCCTGGCAGCCGGGGGGCGGTTCCTTGCCAAACAGCGCTTCGATGTCGGCCTCGTCGAGTGGTGGGTTGGCTTCACCGGCGAGTTCCTGCGCGGCGGCGCGCAGGACGCCCTTGACGCCGGAACCGGCGAGATAGGCCAGGCCGTAGGGCGAGAGGAAGGCGAAGCCGTTTTCCACCGGGTGCTCGTTGCCGAGGCCGGTGGCGAAGGGGGATAGCCCTTTGGCTTCAAGCACCAGAGCGCTGACCGCATCGGCTTGGGCGCGCTGGCGGGCAAGCAGGGCGGCGAGGAGCTTTTTGGCAGTGGGAGGCAAGCTGGTGCAGGCGCGGATCGCTGGTGCTTTGCCGTTTTTATCGGCGATCCAGTCATCGCGCCAGATCGGAAAATAGAGATTGAAGCGGTGTCCGGGCGGGCAGTCCACGAACTGCTGGCCGACATAGGCGGGAACGGCGGCGTGAGGCATGGCGGGCCTACTCCTTGGCGGCGTCGGCGAACTGCCGCAGCCATTTGAGGAATTCCAGAGCTTCGTCGGTGGCCTGCATGTAAAACGCGCTGTCGGCTTTCGCGTGCAGGGCATCCAGAGCGGTCTTGAAATCGTGCGGCATGGGTGTGAACACTTTGTGAGTCTGAAATCGCTTCACGAGCCAAGCCAGCAAGTCGCCACAGAATTCCTTGCCAGCCTTACCGCGCTGCGAAGTTTCATTGCCGGCCGATTGCCAGAACGCGAGCGACGGCATCAGGCCGTTGCCCATGATGAGGGCCGGTGCGCCCTTGGCAAGCTTGCGATATTCCTCAGAGCAAGTCTTGGCCTTATCCCACGCGAAAGCGGCGCGTTGCTGGTCGAGTGTTTGCGCCATGTTCAAGCCCCCATCGCCGGATGGATCAATACCAGGCCGCGCCCGGTGGTGGCGTCGCCGCCCATCTGCACGGCGCTGTCCTTGATGCCGGCCTGCCCTGCACCGTTGCCGTCGAGCAGACGGGCGAGGATGGTTCTGGCGGCGAGCTTCTCGCGGTCGCCCTTGCCGCGCTCGATGCTGGCCAGCGCCAGCCCGGCGAGCAGCGATTCGGGCGGCAGGTTCTCCGTGTAGAAGAGGCCGGTCTTGGCTGCGGTTCCCGTCTCGTCGTCGATACGCACATGCGGCTCGACCACCGTGGCGTTCTTGACGAAGTGGGAGAAGTCGCCGTCGTCGAGCACCACCAGATCGCCCTTGAGCTTGGCGCGGAAGAAGTCATGCGCGGTACCGGGCGGCAGGGCATGGTCGGCGAGCCACGCGGCGATGGCGGCGCAGTCGCCAGTCTTTTTGAATTCGAATGCTTCGAGGATCAGTCTGTCGCCGGACAGGGTGTTGTCGGAGGCTGACGCCGTCTCGCCAGCGCCGACTTTCGGGATCGTCCAGTCTGCCGCGATGCCGGCGTTGGCGGCCAGCCGCTTGAGTCGCGCCAGCGCGTAGGGACAGGTGGCCCAGACGAAAGTGCTTTTCAGGCTGCGCACCGGGAAGGCGACCAGCTGGGCATCGCTGAAGGCCAGCGCGCCGGCATGTTCCGAGGCGTCCTTTTCTGGGCCGAACAGGCGCTTGATGTCGTCGTGCTTGTTCCATGAACGGGCGAGATGATGGCGCAGCGCGCCCTTGATGCCCGAGCCGGCGATCAGCGGATGGCCGCTATGGACTTCGCGCTGAATCGGGTTGTCGATGGCGCCGATGGCCGTACCAGCGCCCATGTGCAGCGGCGTCAGGCAGCAATAGAACAACAGGGATTGTGCTTCAAACATGGGGTTCTCCTCTTAAATCCAGGCCTTAAATCCAGGCGCCCAGCCAGACGCGGTTCCAGCCTTCCTGACGACGGGTTGTGTCGATAGTGTCATTCTCGGCCCAAAGTCCGCCGTCGATCCATTCGGCAAGCTTGCCGACGTCGCCCGCGAAGTCATCGAACCAATACACGCTGCCGGCGGGGGCGGCGCGCAGCGCTGGCTTGGGCTGGTTCTTGAGCAGGTCCCAGCCGGAAACGAGTTCGGCGCGCGGCACAGCGGCGCAGACCAGTTGTGTGGAAAAGTCGGCGCTGGCGAGACGGTGGGTGACGGGGTCGACGCCCGGCGGCAGCCAGCCGTCAGCGAACAGACCCGGTGTGGCGAGGACAAGGCGGAAGCGGCGACGGGCGGTAATCGCTTCCAGCGGCGCGGCGGGTGGCGTCCAGTCGATGGGCTCCCACTGTGCCGAGCGGCCGTCGCCGGCCAGGCGCAGGGCGCCGCCGGGTCTTAGCGCGGCATCGGCGCCGGTTGCGCCGACGATGAAGCCGACGCCCGGCGCCAACGCAATGTGTTCAACGGAGAACAGCGCGCCGTCCTCCCCGGTGCGGGTGGTACCGTCGAGCGCGAGGCCGGGCCGCAGGTCTCTTTGCCACAGTTCGCTGGCAGCAACGAGGCGGTCGGCAGCGGGAAGTTTGTCGTGCAGGTAATCGCGGAAACCGGCATCGGTCAGCCATTGCCCGGCTTTGGGTTTGCCCTGTGGTGCGCGCAGCACGGCCGTCAGCGGCAGGGGGTGGGCGAGGCGGATGCCCGCTGGAGGCGCTTGCGGTTCAAGGCGGTGCAGGCCGTCGTCGAGCGCCACCAGGTCGGCAGGCAGGGGAAACAGCGCCTCCTTGCCGCCGTTTAGCCGGCGGGCGAGGCTGACATGGGTCAGGCGGAAGTCGAGGTCGGCCGTCGCTTGCTCGCGCCGCTCGAAGGCGGCGAGACGGGTGGCATCGCTGCCAAGGACGGCACTGCGCCAGGCCCCAGCGAACACCGAGGGTGCGGGCGGCATGGCGGCGGCGCCGAAACTGCCGGCGGCGCCGAACAACAGATGGCCGCGCGGCGAAAGCGTGTCGGTCGGATGGATGAAGATGTGCTGGGTCATGGCTGGCTCCGGCTGGCGGGGGCGCGCACCTCGCGGGAAAGGAATTCGGCGCAGGCGAGCAGGTCGTCGATGATCTGGCGCGGTTCGCGTTGCTGCACCGAGGCCAGTTGGCAGGCTGTCGCGACCAGATCGGCGGCTAGTCGCGGGTCGGGATCGAAACGCGGGTCGGTTTGCTGCCGCGCGAATTGCAGCGTGAGACGGCCGGTGGTCATGGCCTGCCAGTCGGCATCGTGGCCGGCGCCCGGCCAGTCGGGTAGGCGAACCAGCCATTCGCGCGCCAGATAGACCGCACGCCGCGACATGCCTTCGTCTTTACCGCCGATCAGTGCGTTTCTGACCCGCAGCAGCGCGCCGAAGGGTGTCTGGCCGATGGCATCGGGGGTGTTTCCCTGCCACCACCACGGCGCCGTAAAGCCCACTTCGCCACCGCCGCGCTTGACCACGCGCAGGCAGAAGGCATTGCGCCCGGCAGCCTTAGCGCGTGCTTCGGCTTCACGCAGGCCGCGCAGCACGGCGGCGAGCGGCGCCTGGTGATGGGTGATGACGGCGCCCAGCGAGGCGGTAGCGCGCTCGCCCATCAAGCGCATCAGGCGACCGTCGAGGATGCCGAAGCCCCTGGCCAGCCGCAGGGAGTTTCCCGGCGCCATGCCCCAGGTGTCGAGATCCTTCATGTCCAGCCCCGACCACGCCAGCCGCAGCATCAGCATGGCCTTGGGCAGATCGTCGACGGCCACCATGGCCAGCACGTCGTCGCCGCCGGCATAGAGCAGTTTGCCTTTGCACAGGTTTTCGACGATGTGCGGCACGATCCTCACCGAGAAGTCGTTTAGGGCTTGCGACATGGCGAGATGACGACCCGGCGAGGGCGGCCGTGGGGAGGCGAGATAGGCCTGCAGGTCGGCATGGTCGCGGTAACGCTGCCCGACCGTGGCACGTACCTGCGGATGCCAGGATTCACGGAACGTCGTGGCGAATTCGCCGGTCTCGCCAGTTAGCCATGCGCCCATGCGGTCGCCGTCCATCTGGATCAAGCTGTAGTAGGTTTCGATGCCACCGCCCAGCTCCTTGACCCGACGTGACAGTTGCTCGTAGCCGCGCTCGTCGTCGGCCTCGCGCGCCGCATCGAAGGCGGCCGGCAGGCGGCGCAGGATGTCGGCCTCGGGGGAGCGGCGCACCTGTCGCAGCAGGCGACGCGGTAGCGCCACAGTGTCGGCGCCGGCGGTGTGGGCGGCGAGGCCTTGCAGGCCCGCTCGATGACCAAGAGAACTCTCGCCAGCCAGTCGTTCAAGTGTGGTCGCCATGGCCATCGTGTGGGTGCTAACCACGTAGCGGCCCACATCCGCGCCGATGAGTTGGCCTACGCGCTCGGCGAACAGCGTCGGCCACAGGCGCTTGGTGGTGCAGATGGCGCACAGGTGCTCGCCGGTCTTGATGCCGAATTTGCGCGTGGTGGCGAGCTCCGGCCACGGGTTTCCGGCTTGCTGCTTGCGCTTTTCTGGCGCCAAACCCAACCAGTCAGACTGCGGCGTCAGCCATTCGCGTTCGCCGCAGAGGGTGCAGCGGTAGCCCCCTTGCGGGTTTTGCGCGAAGGCGCGCAGCGATTTGGCCACCGCTAGGCCGCGCTCGGCCGCGTCGAATACGGCCGGGTAGGCGATGCCGGGGTTCGGGGTGTAGAAAACGGCGCCGTCGACGCTGAGTTCCTTGGACAGGATTTTCCACACCGGCCGGGAGAAGAAATCGGCGCTGTCGGGGACGAAGGCAGCCAGCGTGTCCCGCAAGGGTGTCAGCGCCGTCTCGCCAGCGCCGACTTTTTCCGGCCAGTCGGCGATGGCCCAATGGACTTCGGGGAAGCCGGCGAGTTGCGTTGCGATCTGCTGGCGCCAATGGGCTTCGTCGCCTTCTGTTGCGCCCATGACGCGGCTGGCGGCGGCCTTGGCCCAGGCCAGTGCCGCCTCGCGCACGGCGGCTTCGATGCGGCGGGCCAGTGTTTCAGCGCGCGCGGCCGGCACGATGGCGAGGAACTTGTTCGGCAGTGCGGCGGCGAACAGCGGGTTGGCATCGGAAGCGGATTCGAGCAGGCCGCAGTGGGCGGACTCCAGTCTTTCGCGCCAAGCGGCACCTTGATCGGCTGCCTCCGCTTCGTCCAGCAGCCAGGCATCGACGGCGGCCAGCCCGCGCAGTTGCGGGAAGACCACGGCATCCGGGCCGATTTCGCCGGCCAGCGTCTTGATGCCTTCCCACACCAGCGAAGAGAGCAGGTGCGAACCGGCCCACAGGTCGGAGGTGGAGCGGGCCTGGGCGATAAAGCCTTGCACCGGGCCGAAGCTCATGCTCAGCAGCGCCGGGGTACCGCCATCATGCGCGCCGGCCAGCGCGGCGACCATGTCGAGATGGTTCCAGATCGAGTGGTCGGGCGTGCGCGTGTCGGCCGGTAGCATCTGCCACAGCTTGTCGAGTTCGGCGGCCGGTGTTTCCGGGCCGAAGCGCCACAGCGCGAGGAAGGCCAGCCGCGTGTCCTCGCCACCCAGCGCGATCAGTTCGCGGAAGTGGTCGAGGCTGACGGATTTCAGCGCCTCGACATGGGCATCGGCCAGGTCGCCGAGCGCGAAGCTCTCGCCGGAAAGCGGGTGGATGATGGCCGGTGTGTCAGCGAAGCGCACCTGCGACCAGGCGGCGTAGCGCCCATCCTTTGCGTCGCGCGGCCATTGCGGCCGGTCGGCAGCGGATGCCCACCAGTCGCCCTGCTTGACGGCCGCCTGATTGGCGTCGGCGATCAGTGGGGCGAGATCGGCGCGCAGATGTTTGACCGTGCCCTGTTCGTGTCCGGCCGGGTCGCGCAGCAGCACCAGCGCCTTTTCCGCCGGATCGTGTATCCAGGCGGCGAGCTTGGTTTGCCAGAGGGTGCTCATGGGTTGGCTCCGAGGCGGGTCATGTTTTGGTCGAGGACAGAGTGGACGGCGCGCCAGATGTCGGCTTGCCTGCTGATCTGAACCGGTTGGCGTAGCTGCAGGGGAAGTGCGCAGGGCAGGTGGAAGGCGACACCAATGAATTGCACGCCCTCTTTCAGTACCTTGAACCGAAGTTGGTTGGCAAGCCGGGCATTGTTGTCCCATTCGCCCACGGAATGATGGGTAACCGGATAGGCCAGCACATGCCGATCGGCAAACACTCCATCACGTACCCCGTCAAGCGATAGCCGGGGCTGTGTTCGGAACGCGATCTTGACGCGCGCCAGTTCCTGCATCACCTCGCGCCAACTCGCCTTGGCTGCGGTTTTCCAGATCAGCGGGCCGTTGTCGTCGCGGCCCAGCGCATGCGGCCAGTCTTCGCGCAGGCAGGTATCGAGCGGGCGGGTGATGCGTTGCAGCAGTTTGTCGTCGCGGGTTGGCGATGGCATGCCTTCGATGAGCAGCGAACCCCACCCGTTGCGTGAGCGGGAACCCAGCGTGCCGAACCAGGCGATGAGTTTGAGCAGGTCATCCAGCGGGAAGTCGTCCGGGGAGGCAATACGAAGTTCATTGTGGGCATCGGGAAGGATCGCGGTGCGCCGGGATTTCGTTGTGATCGGGCCGAAGCCGAGGTAAAGGTCGGCCTGCACCGGCACCTTGACTTCTGGATGGGTAAGACCGGCTATTTTTGGCCAGTCGACGGGACTGCCTGTGCTCCACGTCTCGGCCAGATGTATCCGCACCTGCGATTGCTGTGATGAGCCGCCATCGTCAGCGGCAACGCCGAACCAGCGGCCTTCCTCGCGATGCAGTGTGACGATGTCACGGATGCCATCATTCCAACGGAGTATGCGCCACCACTGCCGCAGCAGCGCCTTGAACGGCGGCGTGCGCCATTGCGCCTGCTGTTCGGCGTTGCCGAGAAAGGCAGGCGTGGCGAATGCGATCTTCCAGGTCTTGCGCTGCATGCCATTCTCCCCATTGATGCTGCAAATTTATGCGCTGACAATCATCCAGCCAACGGTGGTGTAGGCCGCATGAATATGGCTGGGCCGGCCGTCCCAGTGCGGGCAGTCGAGCTGCTTCCAGGTTTCCAGGCGCTCCTTGTCGCTGGGCAGGCGGGCGCGCTCGGCGAATTTGCCCAGATCGTGCAGCAGTGCAGCCAGCGCCACTCGGGACGACTGTTCGAGTATTTCCTGCGCCATACGTTCCCTCCCGTCAATTCCGAAAGATTATGCCGCCAGACTTGCTTGAGAGTGCGGCGGCAAGCTTGCCGTTGGTGGCCAGCTTGAACAGCAGGCGCTGCAGGTCATGGATGGTGAATTGTGCGCGTATCCAGCTCATGGCAGTTTCCCGTTTCAGACTTGGAGAACCCCGAGCAGTTCCTGTTCGAGTTGTACCAGCGTAGCGGTCTTACCCAGTTCCGTGCCGCTGATCAAGAAGGTGTCTTCGACGCGCTCTCCTAGCGTGGCGATTTTGGCAGTCGATAAGCGCACATGATGCTTGGCCAGCGTGGTCGCAATCGCATACAGCAGGCCCGGTCGGTCTGCTGCGGTGATGGAGAGGATGTAACAACGCTTGCCTTCGTCGCTGCGGATCGACACTTCCGGGTTGAGGGGGATGTGTTTGACCTGTCGTGAAACCCTTCCGGGACGCAGTGCGGGCAGCGCGGGCTGTTGTTCGAGATGCTCTGCCAGGTCGTGATCGATCAGCCCGATCATGTCGCGGTAGGGCAGGGTGTTGCCGGCATCGAGAATCACAAAACTGTCAAGGGCGTAGCCGTGCCGGGTGGTATGGATCTTGGCGTCGACGATCGAAAAGCCGAGGCGGGCGAAAAAACCGCAGATGCGCGCGAACAGTTCCGGCTGGTCGCGCGTGTAAATCATGGTCTGAAGGCCTGCTCCTGCGGGGTTGAGGCGGGTGCGCACCACCGGTCTTGCCGCGTCAGGTCGGTAATAGAGGGTCAGGGTGTGCCACGAAATCTCCTCGCTGTCATGGCGCAGGAAGTAACCGGTATCGAGCTGTTCCCATAGCGCGGTTTCGACGCCCGGTTGTAGCCCGCGCAGGCGCAGCAGGCGGCGAGCATCTTCCCCCCGTTCCTCGATGCCGGCCAACGGCGTCATGGTTTCGCCTTTCAGCACCCGTCGCGTCATCCGGTAGAGGTCTTCGAGCAGCTTGGCTTTCCACGCGTTCCACACCTTCGGGCTGGTACCGCGGATATCGCACATGGTCAGCAGGTAGAGGGCGGTCAGGCGTTCCTCGGTTCCGACCATTTTGGCGAAAAGGCGAATGACCTCCGGATCGGCCAGATCCTGTTTTTGCGCATAAGCCGACATGGTAAGGTGCTGTTCGACCAAGAAAACGATCAGGGCAGTATTCTCCTTGCCGATGCCGTGGTCGTGGCAGAAGCGACGCGCATCAGCCCTGCCCAGCCGGGAATGGTCGCCACCCCGGCCCTTGGCGATGTCATGGAACAGCGCCGCGACATAAAGCCGCCAGCGGTCGGGGAACGCCGCCATCAATCGTGAGCAGTAGGGATACTCGTGCGCGAATTCCGGCAGGGACAGGCGCCGCAGGTTGCGCACCACTTGCAGGATATGCTGGTCGACAGTGTAAACATGGAACAGGTCGTGCTGCATGCGGCCGACGATGCGTCCGAAGGCGGGCAGGTAGCCACCCAGAATGTCGAACTGGTTCATGCGCCGCAGCTGGTGGGTCAGGCCGCGCTTTTCCTTGAAGAGCGCAAGGAAATTGGCACGGTTTTGTGCAGAGCGGCGGAACTCCGGATCGATACGGCCGCGCGCGTGCCAGAGCGCGCGCAGGCTGCGCGGGGTCATGCCTTTCAGTTCGTTGCGCTGGGAGAGCAGCAGGAAACTGCGCAGCAGGGCTTCCGGCCTGCGTTCGTATAGGTCGGCGGTGCGGATGTCCAGCAGTTCATGCACCATCTGGAAATCATCGTCGATGACGATCGGCGGCACGCTCGGACGTGCTTCGAGGCGTGAGGCCAGATCGAGCAGTACCAGGGTGTTCAACTGGGTGACTTGCTTGGCATTGCGGTAATAGTGCTGCATCATTACTTCCGAAGCGCGCCGCGCGGGCGTGGCGGCATATCCGAGTGAGTACGCCAGCGCTTCGTGATGGTCGAACAGCAACCGGTCCTCGCGGCGACCGGTTAGCAGGTGCAGGCTAATGCGTACGCGCCGCAGGAAACTTTCCGTGCGTGCCAGTTGGCGCGCTTCGGCCGGCGAAATGACTGCCGAAGCGGCGAGCCTGGGCCAGTTCTGGGCCAGGCCGGCGGCCCGTGCGACCCACAGGACGATCTGCAAGTCGCGTAGTCCGCCAGGGTTTTCCTTGCAGTTGGGCTCCAGGTTGTACGGGGTGTCGTTGTGTTTGGCGTAGCGTTCTTCTTGCTCCAGGCGCTTCGCCCTGAAAAATCGCTGCGGATCGAGTGACTGCCGGAACCGCGCCGCGAAATCCGTGAATAACGCCCGATTGCCGCAGAGCGGGCGGGCTTCGAGCAGGGCAGTCTGAACCGTGATGTCGCGGGCTGCTTCGTCCAGACAGTCGTCAATGGTCCTGACGCTGTGGCCGATTTCCAGTCCGGTGTCCCAGAGCAATCCGATCAACTGCTCGATGGCGGGACGCCAGTTGGTCGTATTGTCATCCGGTAGCAGGACCAGCAGATCGACGTCGGAGGCCGGATAAAGTTCGCCGCGTCCATAGCCTCCCACGGCGGCGAGGCAAAGCCGCTGGTCGAGGTCGAGGGAGCCCCAGATCTGTTGCAATGTCCGGTCAACCAGGCGTGCCAAATCCCGTAACAGGGCAGCCGGGCTACCCCCGGCCTGATATTTTCCAAGCAGTGCCTGACGACCGGTTTGCAACATGCGCCGTAATTCAGCGACGATCCGGGCATCGGTCAATGGGGCTGCGGCAGGCACGGCAAGTAAAGCCTCAAGTCGGGAACGGATTGGCCGGGGCATCAGCCGAGAGGGTCAGGACTTCGACGCCGTCAGCGGTGACGGTGATCGTGTGCTCCCACTGGGCGGACAGGCTACGGTCGCGGGTGACAATGGTCCAGCCATCTGCCAACTCAGAAATGGCGGCCTTGCCGGCATTGATCATCGGCTCGATGGTGAACACCATGCCCGGTTCCATGATGGGCCCTTCGTTGCCCTTGCCATAGTGGAGCACCTGGGGTTCTTCGTGGAATTTGCGGCCAATGCCATGGCCGCAAAATTCACGCACGACTGAAAATCCGTTTGCTTCGGCATGGCGCTGAATGGCCGCACCGATATTGCCGAGGCGGGTGCCAGGCTTGACCTGGGCGATGCCGATCCAGAGACATTCGTGGGTCACCCGCACCAGGCGCTTGGCCATGATCGAGGCATCGCCGACGACAAACATGCGGCTGCTGTCGCCGTGCCAGCTCTCTTTTATCGTGGTGATGTCAAGATTGACGATATCGCCTTTTTTCAGCGGACGTTCATTCGGGATGCCGTGGCAGACCTGATGATTGACCGAGGCGCAGATCGATTTCGGATAGGGGGAATAGCCGGGGGGCGCATAGTGGAGGGGGGCGGGGATACAACCTTGCACTTCGATCATGTAGTCATGACAGAGCCGGTCGAGTTCCTCGGTGGTGACCCCGGGCTTGACGAATGGCCCGATGTAGTCGAGCACTTCGCCGGCCAGGCGTCCGGCGAGGCGCATTTTTTCGATTTCTGCGGGAGTCTTGATCGTGATGCTCATCGGGGCGTGCTTTCTGCTGGAAATCGCTGGATTCTATCTTCGGTCATTCTGGATAGCCGCAGCACCTTGAAACGAAGTCGTTTCAGGCAGTATAATCGCGCGCTTGTCCTTGAGCCCAAGGGCAAAATTCACACACCTGGCGCCGAATGGGTGCCCCGCTTCAGTCAAATGGGCAGGGAACCGGCCGGGTGGCGGATATAACCCATATCGGAGATTCGACTATGAGCACGACCATGCGCCAGATGCTGGAGGCCGGCATTCATTTCGGCCACCAGACCCGTTTCTGGAACCCCAAGATGGCCCCGTACATCTTCGGCCATCGCAACAAGATCCACATCATCAACCTTGAGAAGACCCTCGCCAAGTTCAACGAAGCGACCAGCTTCATCAAGAAAATGTCCGCCAAGCGCGGCACGGTCCTGTTTGTCGGCACCAAGCGCCAGGCGCGCGAAATTGTCGGCGAGGAGGCGCAGCGCGCCGGCATGCCCTGTGTCGACGAGCGCTGGCTGGGCGGCATGCTGACCAACTTCAAGACGGTCAAGCAGTCGATCAAGCGCCTCAAGGACATGGAACAGATGGCCGAAGATGGCGCTTTCGAGAAAATGAACAAGAAAGAGGCTCTGATGATGCAGCGCGAGCTGACTAAACTGCAGAAAAGCCTCGGTGGCATCAAGGAGATGTCTGCACTGCCGGATGCGATTTTCGTCATTGACGTTGGCTATCACAAGATTGCCGTTACCGAAGCCAACAAGCTGGGCATTCCGGTGATCGGGGTGGTCGATACCAACCACTCGCCGATCGGTATCGACTATGTCATTCCGGGTAACGACGATTCTTCGCGCGCCATTCGCCTCTACGCACGCGGTATTGCCGACGCGATCCTCGAGGGCAAGAACGCTGCGGTGAATGAAGTGGTTCAGCAGATGGCGGGCGACGACGAGTTTGTCGAGGTCGAGGAAGGCGCAGGGGAGTAATCGCGATGGCTGAAATTACTGCTAGCATGGTCAAGGAACTGCGCGAGAAGACCGACGCGCCGATGATGGAATGCAAGAAGGCGCTGACCGAAGCCGGCGGCGACCTGGCCAAGGCCGAGGAAATCCTGCGCGTCAAGCTGGGCAACAAGGCGACCAAGGCGGCAACGCGCATTGCTGCCGAGGGCGTGGTCGGCATGTTTGTGGCTGCCGATGGCAAGTTGGGTGCCGTGGTCGAGGTGAATTCCGAGACTGACTTTGTCGCCAAGAACGACGAGTTCATCGCGCTGGCCAAAGGCTGCGCCGAGTTGGTGGCCAACTGCAATCCGGTCGACGTGGCTGCGCTGTCGGCCCTGCCGATGGGGGCGGGTACGGTCGAGTCGACGCGCACCGCGCTAGTCGGCAAGATCGGCGAGAACATGACACTGCGTCGCTTCGCTCGCATCGAAGCACAGGGCAAGTTGTCTTCCTACGTTCATGGTGGCTCGAAGATCGGCGTGCTGGTCGATGCTTCGGGTGGCGATGAGCAGCTTGGCAAAGATCTGGCGATGCACATTGCCGCTTCCAAGCCCAAGTCGCTGAATGCCAGCGGCGTGCCGGCCGACCTGCTCGATACCGAGCGTCGCATCGCGATCGAGAAGGCGCGCGAGGCGGGCAAACCCGAGGCGATGCTGGAGAAGATCGCCGAAGGTACCGTCCAGAAATACCTGAAGGACGTGACCCTGCTCGGCCAGGTCTTCGTGAAGGCCGAGGACGGCAAGCAGACGATCGAGCAGTTGCTCAAGGCCAAGGGTGCGCAGGTGCACAGCTTCACGCTCTACATCGTTGGCGAAGGCATCGAGAAAAAGGTGAACGACTTCGCTGCCGAAGTGGCTGAACAGGCGGCCGCGGCGGCGGCCAGGAAGTAAGGCCGGACATGACCACCGTTCCCCATCATAAGCGCATCCTGCTCAAGCTGTCAGGCGAAGCCTTGATGGGGGATGATGCTTATGGCATCAATCGGGAAACCCTGTGGCGCATCGTCAATGAGATCAAGGCGGTGGCGGATCTGGGGGTCGAGGTCGGTGTGGTGATCGGTGGTGGCAACATCTTCCGCGGCATGGCGGGGGCTTCCTCCGGCATGGATCGGGCCACGGCTGATTACATGGGGATGCTGGCCACTGTCATGAACGCCATGGCGCTGGCGGATGCCATGCGGCAGGCAGGGTTGAATGCGCGGGTGCAATCAGCGTTCGTCATCGAGCAGGTAGTCGAGCCTTATATTCGCGGCAAGGCGATCCGTTATCTTGAGGAGGGGCGGGTCGTCATCTTTGGCGGCGGTACTGGCAACCCGTTCTTTACGACGGATACGGCCGCTGCCTTGCGCGGCTCAGAGATCGGGGCCGATATCGTTCTCAAGGCCACCAAGGTCGACGGTGTCTATACGGCTGATCCGAAGCAGGATCCGACCGCGACGCGTTTTACCCGGATCAGCTTTGATGAGGCGATTGGGCGGAATCTGGCCGTGATGGATGCGACGGCGTTTGCTCTTTGTCGTGACCAGAAGTTGCCGATCAACGTCTTCTCTATCTTCAAACCCGGTGCATTGAAGCGCGTGGTGCTTGGCGAGGACGAGGGGACCTTGGTCCATTGCTGAAGCCTATTGCTGAGATGTATTGCCAGGAGTTTTGCATGATTACTGCCGAACTGAAGAAAACCACTGAATACAAGATGCAGAAGAGCGTGGAAGCGCTCAGGCACGATCTGGCCAAGGTGCGTACCGGGCGTGCGCATACCGGTCTGCTGGATCATGTCATGGTCGATTACTACGGTACGCCGATGCCGATCAACCAAGTGGCCAACATCACCCTCGTCGATGCGCGCACCATCGGTGTGCAGCCTTGGGAAAAGCCCATGATCGTCAAGGTTGAGAAAGCGATCCGCGACTCCGATCTTGGCCTCAATCCAGCGACCCAGGGTGATCTCCTGCGGGTGCCGATGCCGATGCTGACTGAACAACGGCGCCGCGACCTCATCAAGGTGGTTCGGCATGAAGGGGAAAACGCCAAGGTGGCCATCCGCAACCTGCGCCGTGATGCGATTGCCCACCTCAAGGATGCCCTGAAGAAGCACGAGATTCCCGAGGACGAGGAGCGCCGCGCCCAGGATGATGTACAAAAGCTCACTGACAAGCATGTGGCCGAAGTCGACAAGTTGCTGGCCGAAAAGGAAAAGGATTTGATGGCCGTCTAGGCTGTCGGTCGACGATCTCTCCTCATGTTTTCCAGCTCGACCCGCACCATCCCAGCCCACAGCCCGGTACCGCGTCATCTGGCGGTGATCATGGATGGCAACGGTCGCTGGGCAAAAAAGCGTTTTCTCCCCCGCGTGGCTGGCCATCAACAGGGAGTCGAGACGGTACGGCGGCTGGTCAAGGGCTGTACCGACCGTGGCATCGGGCATTTGACGCTGTTTGCTTTCAGCTCGGAAAACTGGCGGCGACCGGCCGAGGAGGTCAAGTATTTGATGAACCTCTTCGTGGCGGCACTGGAGCGCGAGGTTGGCCGCATGCACCAGAACGGCGTGCGCTTGCGGATCATCGGCGATCTCTCGGCATTCGAACCCCGCCTGATTGACCTGATCCGTCGCGGTGAGAGCCTTACCGCCGGCAATGAAAAACTGCATCTGACAGTTGCTGCGAACTACGGCGGGCGTTGGGATCTGATGCAAGCCTTCAATGGGCTGGTACAAGCTTATCCTGAAAAGGCAGGCAACTATACCGAAGTGGATCTGGAGCCTTTCCTTGCGATGAATTACGCACCGGAACCGGATCTGTTCATCCGCACCGGTGGCGAGCAACGCATCAGCAATTTCCTGCTCTGGCAACTGGCTTATTGCGAGCTATTCTTCACCGAGCAATGTTGGCCTGATTTCGACGAGGCCACTCTGGATACCGCCATCGCGAGCTTCCGTAAGCGCGAACGGCGGTTCGGCCGTACCAGCGAGCAACTGCTCGCTGCTCCCGATAACAAGACCAATCCCCTGGCGGCCGTCCTGACAGCGCCGACTTTACCGGCCGAATTCCCCGATGCTTAAAGCGCGGCTGCTGACCGCGCTGTCCCTGATTGCGGGATTCCTGATGGTCGTTTTTCTTTTGCCGCCGAGTGTGGGAGCCATTCTGTTCGCCGTTGCAACCGGACTGGCTGCGTGGGAATGGGCGGGTTTGCTGGCAGGTGGGCCGGTTGTGAGAATCGCGTTTGCCACTTTAGTTATAGCGTCTTGCGCATTCTTCGCCTTTGCCAGTGGCAGCATCACGACCCCGACACTATGGGTGCTGGCCGTCACCTTCTGGTTGATCGTACCGTTTCTCCTTAAATCCGGCTGGCGACCGGGGGTATTGGGCTATCCGGTGGGCTGGCTGTTGCTGGTACCGACCTGGGCTGCAATCGTTGATCTGATCCAGCGTTCACCCTTGCTGCTCCTGCTGGTGATGTCGGCAGTCTGGATCGCGGACAGTGCTGCTTATTTCACCGGGCGGGCCTTCGGCAAGCACAAGCTGGCGCCCAGTATCAGCCCGGGGAAAACCTGGGAAGGGGCGGTAGGAGGTTTGCTGGGTGTCGTGCTTTATGGACTGCTGGTCAACGTCGCCTACCCGCAGGTGATTGCCGGGAGTGGATATTGGCTGGTGGGTTTTCTTGTGCTGCTGACCGCCTTCAGTATCATCGGCGACTTGTTCGAATCGATGCTGAAGCGTCAGGCCAACATGAAGGACAGCAGCCAGTTGTTGCCCGGACACGGCGGCATTCTTGATCGCGTCGATAGCCAGCTTTCGGTTCTGCCGCTGGTGGCCTTGACGCTATACTGGACTGGAACATGACCCGACAGAAACTGACAATCCTTGGTGCCACCGGTTCGATCGGCTTGAGTACGCTTGATGTGGTGGCCCGCCATCCCGACCGCTATGAAGTGCTGGCACTGACCGGCAACAACCGGGTCGATGTCATGTTCGAACAGTGTGTGCAGCACCGGCCTCGCCATGCCGTGGTCGGCCACGAGCGCGATGCCGAGCCGCTGACGGCACGCCTGCGCGCTGCCGGGCTGGCCACCGAAGTGCTTGCCGGTCCGCAGGCGCTGGAATTCGTCGCAGCACTGCCGGAAGTGGATGCGGTGATGGCGGCCATCGTCGGTGCGGCCGGCCTGCCGCCGACGATGGCCGCAGTACGGGCTGGCAAACGTGTGCTGCTGGCCAACAAGGAGGCGCTGGTGATGGCCGGTGCGTTGTTCATGGCGGAAGTCAGGGCGCATGGTGCGGTGCTGCTGCCGATCGACAGCGAACATAACGCGGTGTTCCAGTCATTGCCGGCTGACTATGCCGGTGACGCGGCAAACTCCGGCGTCAGTCATATCTTGCTGACGGCTTCGGGCGGCCCGTTCCGCACCACGCCGCTGGAACGCTTGAAGACAGTGACCCCCGACGAAGCCTGCGCCCATCCCAACTGGTCAATGGGCCGCAAGATCTCGGTCGACTCCGCGACCATGATGAACAAGGGTCTGGAAGTCATTGAGGCGCGCTGGCTGTTCAATCTGACCCCCGAACAGATTCAGGTGGTGATCCATCCACAGAGCGTGATCCACTCCCTGGTGCAGTACGTCGATGGCTCGGTTGTCGCCGAACTGGGCAATCCCGACATGCGCACGCCAATCGCTCATGCGCTGGCCTGGCCCGATCGTGTGGTCTCCGGGGTAGCGCCGCTTGATCTGCCCACGATTGCCCATTTGGATTTCGAACGGCCCGATTTCGAGCGTTTCCCCTGCCTGGGACTGGCGTTCCGCGTCTTGCGCGCGGGTGGCAACGCCCCCGCCGTGCTGAATGCCGCCAACGAGATCGCGGTGGCCGCTTTCCTGGACGGCAAGCTGCCCTTCCTCGACATTGCCCGGATCATCACGGCGACGCTGGACAGGGTTGTATTTGCCGAGACGCCTGATCTTCCCGCCATTCTTGCTGCGGATGTCGAGGCGCGCACCGTGGCTTCCGACCTGGTGAACCGCTGGCTGGCATGACAGGATTTTCGATGGACGGCTTCCTCTGGGTAGTCGGTGCTTTCGTGGTGGCTCTCGGAATATTGATCGTTGTCCATGAACTCGGTCACTATGCCGTGGCGCGCCTCTGCGACGTCAAGATCCTGCGGTTTTCGGTCGGCTTCGGCAAGCCCTTGCTGCTGAAGCGTTTCGGCCCGAATGGCACGGAATGGGCTTTGTCGGCCTTCCCGCTCGGTGGCTATGTCAAGATGCTCGACGAACGTGAAGGGGAGGTAGCCCCCGAAGACTTGTCGCGGGCATTCAACCGACAAAGCGTCGCGCGGCGCAGCCTGATCGTCCTGGCTGGCCCCGTGGCCAACTTGCTGTTGGCGGTGATGCTTTACTGGTTGCTGTTCGTGAGTGGGGTTGAGGAATTGCGACCGATCCTGGCTGCCCCGCCGGTCGGTACGCTGGCTGCTGAGGCAAAAGTCGGCTCTGGCGAGACGGTGCGGTCGGTCTCCGGAACCCCGGTGGCAACCTGGATGGAAATGCGCTGGGAACTGTTGCGTCGCATCCTCGACCATGAGGTCGCGATTCTCGAAACCATCGACGAAAAAGGCAATATCGCCGTCCATCGTCTCGAGACGACCGGTATCGACACCCGCAATCTCGACAAAGACCTGTTGCCGGCACTCGGACTGCGTCTGATGCGTCCGGCCCTTCCACCGGTGATTGGTGACATAACCCCTGGATCGCCCGCTGCCACAGCAGGGTTGTCGGCAGGAGACCGGATTCTTGCCATTGATGGTGCGCTTACTCCCAACTGGCACGAGGTGGCCCGATACATCCGGGAAGCGGAGGAGCGAGTGCTATCCATCGAGTTCGAGCGTAAATCGCAGTTACTGCAAGTCGAAGTTACTCCGGACAGGGTAATGGACCAGTCCGGCAAGCAGGTTGCGCGCATCGGTATTGCTGTGCGCGACGATCCGCAATTGCGCGGCAAGGCTTACGTGACCATCCGCTACGACCCTTTCACCGCATTGCAGAAGTCGCTGACACAGACTTGGGAAACCTCGATCTTGAGCCTGCGCATGATCGGACGCATGCTGACCGGCGAACTGTCGGTCAGGAGCATCTCAGGACCAGTGACTATCGCCGATTACGCCGGGCAGTCGGCCCGACTGGGCGGCGATCACTACCTGCGCTTTCTGGCGTTGATCAGCATCAGCCTGGGAGTGCTGAATTTGCTACCCATCCCGGTGCTGGATGGGGGACATTTATTGTATTATCTGGTGGAAATTCTGAAGGGTAGCCCTCTCCCGGAACGTGTGATGGAAATCGGCCAGCAGGTTGGCGTGGTTATGCTGGCATTGCTGATGTCCTTGGCGTTCTACAACGATATCAATCGCTTAGTCTTTGGCTGAAGCATGAACCGTTTACTACTTTCTGGTATTCTTTTCGCCCTGCTGATCAGGTCCGCAGCCGCGTTTTCTCCTTTCGTGGTCAGCGATATTCGCATTGAGGGCATCCAGCGTACTGAAGCGGGCACCGTTTTCAGTTACCTGCCGGTCAAGGTAGGGGATACGCTGACCGAAGACAAGGCTGCGCAGGCCATCAAGGCTCTGTTCGGCACTGGCTTCTTCAAGGACGTGCGTCTTGAGGTCGAAGGTGGTGTGCTGGTCGTTTTGGTCGAGGAACGTCCGGCCATCGCCTCGCTTGAATTTGTCGGTACCAAGGCCTTCGACAAGGAGCAACTGCGCAAGGGTCTGCGCGAGGTTGGCCTGGCTGAATCACGCATTTTCGACCGTTCCATGGTCGAACGGGCCGAGCAGGAACTCAAGCGCCAGTATCTTTCCCAGGGCCACTATGCAGCGCAGATCACTACTACGGTGACGCCTCTGGAACGTAATCGCGTTGGCATCACTTTCGCGGTGGATGAAGGAGAAATCGCCAAGATCAGGCAGATCAACATTGTCGGTGCCAATGCCTTCAAGGAAAAGGATTTGCTCGAACAGTTCAAGCTGACCACGTCGGGCTGGCTGACGTGGTATACGAAGAACGACCAGTATTCCAAGCAGAAGCTGTCGGGCGATCTGGAAACGATCCGTTCCTACTATCTTGATCGTGGTTTCATCGAGTTCAACATCGAATCCACGCAGGTTTCCATCTCGACCGATAAGCAAGACATCTACATTACGGTGAATGTGAACGAGGGCGACCAGTATTCTGTCTCAGGCGTTAAACTCGCTGGCGAACTGCTGTTGCCGGAGAGCGAACTGATCAAGCTGGTCACGATCAAGCCGGGCAGCCTGTTTTCCCGCGAGCAAGTGACAGCGACAACCAAAGCCATCAGTGACCGTCTTTCCAACGATGGCTATGCGTTTGCTAACGTCAATGCCGCGCCCGAAATCGACAAGGAAAAGAAGCATGTGGCGTTTACTCTGTTCGTCGATCCAGGCCGGCGTGTTTATGTGCGGCGTGTCCAAGTCCAGGGCAACACGCGTTCGCGCGACGAAGTGGTCCGCCGGGAAATGCGCCAGATGGAAGGCGCCTGGTACGACGGCGAGAAAATCAACAAGTCCCGTTCGCGGGTGGATAAGTTAGGTTACTTCGATGAAGTAACGGTCGAAACACCCGCCGTGCCGGGTACCACCGACCAGGTTGACCTGAATGTCAATGTCAAGGAAAAGCCGACCGGCAACATGATGCTCGGCGCCGGCTTGTCGAGTTCGGAAGGTATTGTGTTCTCCGGCTCGGTCAACCAGCAGAACCTGTTCGGTAGCGGCAAACACATCGGGGTGGGCTTCAACACCAGCAAGATCAACAAGCTGTATTCGTTCTCCTACACCGATCCTTACTACACCATCGACGGCATTAGTCGCGGTTTCGATGTTTATTACAAGGATACGGATACTTCGAAGACGGCGACGCTGGCCAGTTATGCCACCAAGTCTTATGGTGGCGGGGTGCGCTACGGTTACCCCATCGGCGAAGACAACCAGATCAATTTCGGCTTGACTTTCGACGATACCCAGATCAAGACGACAGCCATCACACCGCAGCGTTACAATGACTTCATTACCAAGAATGGTGATAGCTATGCAGGCTTGATCGCCAGTCTGGGCTGGGCCAAGGACACCTTGGACAGCCGTATCTACCCGATGAAGGGCTATGTGGCGAAAGCTGGAGGTGAGGTGGCTTTTGGGGCCGACAAGCTGGGTTTCTATCGAACCAACCTGCAGTACCAGCAATACTTCCCCATGACGCGTGAAACCACGTTGATGGTCAATGGGGAACTCGGTTTTGCGGACGGTATCGGCGGCGATCCCTTGCCATTCTGGCGCTATTACTACGCCGGTGGAGTCGGGTCCGTCCGTGGCTATAAGCCAGGCTCTCTTGGCCCGCAGGATCCGACCACCGAGGATCGTCTTGGTGGTAGCCGCAGGTTCGTGGCGAATGCCGAGTTTCTTTTCCCGATGCCAGGCAGCGGAATGGATAAATCCTTGCGTTTGGGGGCTTTTGTCGATGCAGGCAAGATCTGGGGTGGTCAGACTGCCGCTTTCATTGGCGATGAAGGCATGCGTTACAGTACCGGCTTGTCTCTAGCCTGGATATCGCCAATGGGTCCGCTCAAGTTCAGTTTAGCGGCGCCGCTAGGCAAGAAGGACGGCGATGAAACGCAGGTCCTGCAATTCCAGATGGGTTCGGTGTTCTGAGACAGGAGAAGCAATGAAACCCGCACTTCGCATCGTGTTGCCGATGCTGCTGGCCCTGGTGGCCACGCCAGCATTGGCCGAATTCAAGATTGGGTTCGTCAATGGCCAGCGCGTAGTTCAGGAGTCTCCTCAAGCGAAGAAAGCCAAGCAGAAACTTGAGAAGGAGTTTGAGCGCCGTGACCAGGAACTCCAGCAGATCTCGAAGCGTTTGCAGGGACTACAGGAGTCCATCGAGAAGAACGGCGTCACCATGGCCGAAAGTGATCGCCGTGCCAAAGAGCGCGAATTCAATGAACTCAATCGGGATTTTCAGCGCAAGCAGCGCGAGTTCCGTGAAGACCTGAACCTGCGGCAGAACGAGGAAATGGCCGGGATCTTCGAACGCGCCAACAAGATCATCCGGCAAATCGCCGAGACCGAAAAGTACGACCTGATTGTCCAGGAGGCGGTTTATTTCAGTCCGCGCATTGACCTGACTGACAAGGTGATCAAGGCGCTGGGCGATGCGGCGGTTGCCAAATAAGTCGCGATCGACGTGAGCCGGCGGCTCGAGGAGATCGTCACCCGATTCGGTGGCGAGTTGCGGGGGGACGGCAAGCAAACCGTGTCCGGCTTGGCGACCCTCGAAAAGGCCGGCCCCGAGCACCTGAGCTTCCTCGCCAACCTGAAATACCGCGGGCTGCTGGCGCATACCCGAGCAGGTGCCGTGATTCTTGCCAGTGAAATGGCCACCCAATGTCCTGTGGCAGCGATCATTACCCCGCAGCCCTATCTCTACTTCGCGCGAGTGTCGCAGTGGCTCGGCGAACTGCCGGCACAGCCGCCCGGGATTCATGACTCCGCCGTCGTCGAGTCGACCGTGCCGGCTTCCGTCAGCATTGGAGCGCAGTGCTGGCTGGGCGGAGACGTCGAGATCGGCGAGGACAGCATCCTCTATCCCGGTGTCAAGATTTATCCAGGCTGCCGCATCGGCCGGCGAGTGATCATTCACGCCGGCGCGGTGATCGGTGCCGATGGTTTCGGCTATGCGCGCGGTGCAGCAGGAGACTGGGTAAAGATCGCCCAGACCGGCCGGGTCATCATCGGCGACGATGTCGAGATCGGGGCCAACACGACGATCGATCGTGGCGCCCTTGATGACACGATTATTGACAATGGGGCCAAACTCGACAATCAGATCCAGGTTGGCCATAACGTTCACATCGGTGCCCATGCTGCATTGGCTGGCTGTGTCGGTATCGCCGGTAGCGCAAAAATCGGCGTTGGTTGCACGATTGGCGGAGGTGCAATCATCCTGGGTCACCTGACGCTGGCCGAGAACGTGCATGTCTCCGCCGGTACCCTCGTCGCCAAATCGATCACGACGCCGGGCAGCTATACCGGCACCATTCCATTCATGGCCCATGCCGACTGGCAGAAGAACTTCGCGCGCCTGCGCCATCTGGATGCGATGGCCGATAGAATACGCGCCCTCGAAAAGCGTCTTGCCGAATTGGAGAAATCGCCGTGAGCCAGATGGATATCCACGAAATCCTCGAATACCTGCCGCACCGTTATCCCTTCCTGCTGGTGGATCGGGTGCTGGAGGTCGTGCCGGGCGAGCGCATTACGGCGCTGAAGAATGTCAGCATGAATGAACCCTTCTTTCCCGGCCACTATCCCCATCATCCCGTGATGCCCGGTGTGCTGGTCATTGAAGCCATGGCGCAGACTGCGGCGATCCTGTCGTTCAAGACCATGGGCAGCCAGCCCGATGACAAGTCGGTCTATTACTTCGTCGGCATCGACGGCGCGCGCTTCAAGCGGCCGGTCGGCCCCGGCGACCAGTTGATGATGGAAGTGTCGATCACCCTCAACAAGCGCGGCATGTGGAAGTTCGCCGCCCAGGCCAAGGTCGATGGTCAGGTCGCTTGCGAGGCCGAACTGATCTGTACCGTGCGCAAGCTGGAAGGCTGAGATGACGGTGAGCATCCATCCGACCGCACTGGTCGATGCGGCCGCCTACCTAGGCGCCAGTGTTAGCATCGGCGCCTACTCAGTCATCGGTGCCGGTGTCGAGATTGGCGACGGTACCCGAGTCGGTCCGCACGTGGTCATCGAGGGGCCGACCAGGATCGGCCGCGACAATCGCATCTTCCAGTTTGCCTCGTTGGGTGCCGCACCGCAGGACAAGAAATACGGCGGCGAGCCGACCACCCTGGAAATCGGCGACCGCAACACCATCCGCGAGTTCTGCACCTTCAATCGCGGCACGGTGCAGGATGCCGGCGCGACGCGCATCGGCGACGACAACTGGATCATGGCCTACGTACATGTTGCACACGACTGCCAGATCGGCAACCAGACCATCTTCGCCAACAACGCCCAACTGGCCGGCCACGTGCATGTCGGCGACTGGGCCATCCTCGGTGGCTTCACCGTCGTCCACCAGTTCGTGCGCATCGGCGCCCACTCGATGACCGGCATGGGTACGATCCTGTTGCAGGATCTACCGCCCTATGTGACCGCCTCGGGCAATCCTTCCGCCCCGCATGGCATCAATAGCGAAGGCCTCAAACGGCGTGGTTTTTCGCCGGAGGCTATCGTCGGCTTGCGCCGCGCCTACAAGACGCTCTATCGCAACGGACTCAAACTCGAAGAAGCCACCACCGCCATTGCTGCGGAGGCGCAGGGCGAACTGGCGCCGCTGGCCGCGCTCTCGGATTTCCTCGCAACGGCGGGACGCGGCATCCTCCGCTGATGACGCGCATTGCCCTTGTTGCCGGCGAAGCCTCCGGTGACCTGCTTGCCGCCCATCTGATCGAAGCGCTCAAGCGCCGTGCTGCCGGCGCCGAGTTTTTCGGCATCGGCGGGCCGAAGATGCAGCGTGCCGGTTTCGAGGCCTGGTGGCCATCGGAGACCCTGGCAGTACGTGGCTACGCCGAAGTCCTCAAGCATTACCGCGAGATTGCCGGCGTGCGTCGCGCCCTGCTCAAGCGTCTGCTCAAAGAAAAACCCGATGTGTTCATCGGCGTCGATGCGCCGGATTTCAATCTCTGGCTGGAAGCGCGGCTCAAGCGCGCTGGCATTCGTACCGTGCATTACGTCAGTCCATCGGTCTGGGCCTGGCGCGGTGGCCGCGTCCGCCGCATCGCCGAGGCCGCAGACCGTTTGTTGGCCCTGTTCCCCTTCGAGCCGCCGCTCTACGAAAAGGTCGGCATGCCTGTCGACTACGTCGGCCATCCGCTCGCCGATGTGCTGCCGGTCGAGACCAACCGCCCGGCGGCGCGCGAGCTGCTGGAATTGCCGGATAACGCCGGCCCGATCTTCGCACTGCTGCCGGGCAGCCGGCAATCCGAGGTGGCTTTCCACGCGGCGCTGTTCATCCGGACGGCTGGATTGCTGCGCGAACGATTTCCCAACGCATTTTTCCTCGTGCCGCTGGTGTCGCGCGAGACGCGCAACCGGTTCGAGACCGAGATGTGGGCCCAAGGGGCGCAGGACTGGCTGTGCCCGGAACCCACCAAGATTCCGGTCGGCGCGGTAATCGACCCGCTGACCCAGTCGGACGGTTTCGTCAAGCTGCTGTTCGGTCATGCCCAGGACGCCCTGGCCGCCTGCGACGGGGCCTTGGTTGCCAGCGGCACTGCCACCCTCGAAGCGGCACTGCTGAAGGCACCGATGGTGATCACCTACCGCATGTCGCCGTGGTCATGGCGCCTGATGAAGCGCATGCGTTACCAGCCCTGGGTTGGCCTGCCGAACATCCTGGCCGGATGCTTTGCCGTGCCCGAGTTCCTTCAGGATGACGCCACGCCGGAAAACCTGGCCCAGGCACTCGGCAATCTGGTGGTCGATGGCGAGGTCAGGATGCGCCTCGGCAACCTGTTCACCGACACCCACCGGCAGTTGCGCCAGAACACTGCCGAGAAGGCCGCCAGCGCCGTGCTGTCACTGGTGAAATGATTTGCGGTGTCGATGAAGCGGGCAGGGGGCCGCTCGCGGGCCCGGTGGTCGCGGCGGCGGTGATCCTCGACCCGGCGCAGCCGATCGTCGGACTGGCCGACTCCAAGAAGCTCAGTGCCGCCCGACGCGAACAGCTGGCAGCGGAAATTTGTCTCAAGGCCATCGCCTGGTCGATCGCCGCAGCGTCGGTGGAAGAGATCGACGAGATCAATATTTTTCAGGCGACCCTGCTCGCCATGCAGCGCGCCGTGGCCGGCTTGTCGCTTCGTCCGCAGGAAATCCTCATCGATGGCAATCGTTGTCCCGCGCTGGATATTCCGGCGCGCGCCATCGTCGGCGGCGATGCGACGGTCGCCGAAATTTCCGCCGCCTCAATCCTCGCCAAGACCACCCGCGACGCCGGCATGCCGGCACTCGATGTGTTGTATCCCGGCTACGACTTCGTGCGCCACAAAGGCTACGGCACGGCGGCCCATTTGGCGGCTTTGCGTACGCTCGGCCCTTGTCCAGCACATCGCCGCAGCTTCGCGCCGGTGCGCGAGCAACTGGATCTGTTCGCGTGAAGATCATCACTTCCCGCGACAACCCGCAGTTCAAGGCGCTCAAAGCGCTGCTCGGCGATGCGCGCCGCCAACGCGCGGAAAATCGTGCCGTGCTCGAAGGCCCGCACCTGCTGGCCGCAGCGCTCGACCACGGTGTGCTGCCCGACCTGATTGCCGTCAGCGAAGGTGCTCTCGTCCATCCCGAAGTGCAAGCGCTGCTGGCGCGACTCACGCCGGTGGAGACCTGGCGCTTGCCGGATGCCTTGTTCGGTAGCTTGAGCGGGTTGGCCACGCCGTTGGGCATCCTCGCCCGCATCGCCGTGCTGCCGGAGCCGACTTTTCCGGTCGCCAGCGATTGCCTGCTGCTCGACGCCATCCAGGACCCCGGCAATGTCGGCACGCTGCTGCGCACCGCTGCTGCCGTCGGTGTGAGCGATGTCCTGCTGGGACTGGGTTGTGCGGGTGCATGGACGCCGCGCGTGCTGCGCGCCGCGCAGGGTGCGCATTTCGCCCTGCGTATCCGCGAGCAGGCCGACCTGGTGGCTTTCCTGCGCGGCTATGGCGGCGTGTCGGTCGCAGCGGTGGCGCACAACGGCGCGTCGCTCTACCAGAAGGATTTCAGCCAGCCCACCGCCTGGCTGTTCGGCAACGAAGGGGCCGGCATTGCGCCGGAACTCCTGACGTTGGCGTCGCGCCGCACGACCATACCCCTGGCGCCGGGCAGCGAATCGCTCAATGTCGGTGCGGCAGCGGCAGTGTGCCTCTTCGAGATGCGGCGCCAGCGCCTGAAGTAGACGGTTGGCGCCGGATCAGGCGACCGCAGCGCGCAGGCGGCGGAAGACCAGAGCGCTGCCGAACAGCAACAGGCCGATCATGGCCGAGGTGGCGGCAAGCGGCAGCAGCGTGCCGTTGTGGCTCATGCCGACCCAGGTGCCGGTGACGAGTGCCACCACCATGGTGAAGAAACCGAGCAGCCCGGCCGCGGCGCCGGCTTCACGCGGGAAGGGTGCGATGGCCCCCGACTGCGCGCAGGGGAAATTGATGCCGTGGGCGCCCATGGTCAGGAACAGGCAGCCGACGACGACCGTCCAGTGGGCAATGCCGGCCGATACTAGCACAAGGAACAGCAGGCCGGAAAAGAGGGAGAGCGATGCTCCGACCATCACCGAACGGGCCAGGCCGAGGCGCGTCAGCAGGCGGCGACAGACCAGCGTGCCGAGCAGGTAACCCGAAACGCCGAAGCCGAAGCAGTAACCGTAGAGGTCGGTTGGCACGCCCAGTACATCAATCAGCAGGAAGGAGGAGCCGGAGATGAAGCTGAAGATGGCGGCATAGGACAATGCGCCGGGCAGGGCGAAGGCCCAGAAAAAGTCGGCGCTGGCGATACGGCGATAGACCCCGATCAATCCGCGCGGGCGCATGGCAGCAAGATTTGGCTGCAGGTTGGTTTCCACCAGAAAACGACCGGCGGAGAGCAGCAGAACGCCGCAGAAAAAAGTGTGGAAGAAGAAGGCAGCCCGCCAACCGAACCAGACTTGCAGATAACCGCCCAGCACCGGGCCGAAGATGGGGGCGAGCGACAACAGCGAACTCGCCTTGGCCAGCATCTTCGCGCCCTCGGCCGGCGCATAGACATCGCGGATCAGCGCACGGGCGACCACTGCGGCCGTGCAGCAGCCGACCGCTTGGACGAAGCGCGCGGCGATCAGTAGGTCCAGGTTGGGCGCCAGCGCACAGGCCAGACTGGCGGCGATGTAGATGCCCAACCCCCACAGCACCACCGGTCGGCGACCGAAACGATCCGACAGCGGCCCGCTGATCAACTGGGCGACACCGAAGCCGATCACGAACAGCGACAGCGTCTGCTGCACTGCGGCCGGCGTGACGCCGAAGTCGGTGGCGAGGTGGGGCAGCGAAGCGAGGTAAAGGTCGGTGGAGAGCGGCTGCAACATCAGGCAGCCGGCGATCAGCCAGAGGATGGTGGCCGGACTCAACTCCTCAAACCTTGCTGCGCATCAGGCGTGCTTTCTCCCGATCCCAATCGCGCTGCTTTTCGCTTTCGCGCTTGTCGTATTGTTTCTTGCCCTTGGCGAGCCCGATCTCCAGTTTCACGCGGCCCTTGCTGAAGTGCATGTTGATGGGCACCAGCGCGAAGCCGGCGCGTTCCACCTTGCCGATCAGCCGGGCGATTTCGCGCCCGTGCAACAGCAGCTTGCGGGTGCGCACCGGGTCGGGCTTAACGTGGGTCGACGCGGTGGTCAGCGGGCTGATGTGGCAACCCAGCAGCCAGACTTCCCCGTTCTTGACGATGACATAGGCTTCCTTGAGCTGTACGCGGCCGGCGCGGATCGACTTGACTTCCCAGCCTTCGAGCGCCAGGCCTGCCTCGAAGCGTTCCTCGATGAAATAATCGTGGAAGGCCTTCTTGTTGTCGGCGATAGTCATGATCGGGGTGGGGAATTGGTGGGTACGGCTCGCGCTAGAATTCGCGCATTCTAAAGCACCGCTCCGCCATGGCTATCGTCGAAAAATCGGTCCTCATCATGCGTACCCCGCAACAGATGTTCGATCTGGTCGATCGGGTCGAAGACTATCCGCAATTCCTGCCCTGGTGCGGTGCCACCGAGCTGATTTCCCGCACGGCCGAGATCACGGCCGCGCGCATCCACATCAATTTCCGCGGCATCAAGGCGCACTTCGCCACCGAAAATCCCAAGGACCCGCCGCACTGGATGAACATCAACCTGCGCGAGGGGCCGTTCCGTCGCCTCGATGGCGGCTGGCGCTTCACCGCACTCGGCGATGCCGGCTGCAAGGTCGAATTCCGGTTGCACTACGAGTTCTCCAGCCGCATCCTCGAAAAGGCGCTGGGACCGGTATTCAGCGTGATCGTCAATACCTTCGTCGATTCCTTCGTGAAGCGAGCACACCATGTCTATGGCTGATCCCATTAATGTCGAAGTTGTTTATGCGCTGCCGGCACGGCAAATTGTCCTGCCCTTGAAGGTACCTGCCGGCTCGACCTTGCAACAGGCGCTCGAAGCCTCCGGCTTGCCGGCGAAGTACCCCGAAATCGATCTGGCCAAGGGCAAGTTCGGCATCTACAGCAAGCTGGCGAAACTGGACACCATCCTACGCGATCACGATCGGGTAGAAATCTACCGGCCGCTGATCGCCGACCCCAAGGAGGTGCGCAAGCAGCGCGCCGCCGAGGGCAAGGTGATGAAGAAGGGCAGCGGGGCCGTCGAGGAGTAGCTACTTGGCCGCCGGCTTGGGCGGCGAGCACCAGTCGTCGACGTTCTTGCGCGCCTTGGCGATCTCAGCATCTCGTACCGCACCATCAAGTCCGACGCGTTCTCCCTTGGCATCGACGCTGAAGCGAACCTGGCCGGACTCGATGGCTGCCAGGTTCGCCTTCGCCTGCTGGCAGCCTTCCGCCCGTTGTTTGGCCTGTGCCGGATCTTCCTGATTCTTCTTGGCCTCTTCCTGAGCTTTCTGTTGCTTCTCGCGCTCGGACAGCTGGCGGTCGGCGCTTGCCTTGCGCGCGGCTTCCTCGTCTGCGGTGGGCGGCGGCGGTGGCGCCAGTTTGCGCGAATCGGCCTGTTTGCTGGCTGGGGGACGGTCGCCGTAGTGCACCTTGCCGTTGGCGTCTTTCCATGAGTAAACCTGCGCAGCGGCAAAGGCCGGCAGCAGGCACAACATTAGCAAAGTGAGTTGTCGATGCGCGCTCATGGCATTTCCTCAAGTGTGGCGGTGGTAAAATGTGAATTTGGATACAAGGATAACAGCATGAGACTCCTGCAGAAGGCCCTGACCTTCGACGACGTGCTCCTGGTTCCCGCCCATTCGGCGATTCTCCCGCGCGACGTTTCCCTGGCCACCTGTCTGACCCGCAAGATCCAGTTGAACCTGCCCCTGGTGTCGGCCGCGATGGATACGGTCACCGAGGCGCGCCTGGCGATCGCCCTGGCCCAGGAAGGCGGCATCGGCATCATCCATAAGAACCTCGAACCCAAGGCGCAGGCGGCCGAAGTGGCCAAGGTCAAGCGCTACGAGTCCGGCGTGCTGAAGGATCCGATCACCATTCCGCCGACCATGACGGTCCGCGAAGTGCTGGCCCTGACGCGCACCCACAAGATTTCCGGCCTGCCGGTGGTCGAGAATGGCAAGGTGGTCGGCATCGTGACGAACCGCGACCTGCGTTTCGAGACCCGCCTCGATGCAACCATCGGCAACATCATGACGCCGCGCGACCGGTTGGTGACGGTGAAGGAAGGCGCTAGTGTCGAGGAAGCCAAGGCTTTGATGCACCAGCATCGCCTCGAGCGCGTGCTGGTGATCGACGATGCCTGGGTGTTGCGCGGCCTGATGACCGTCAAGGACATTCAGAAATCCTCCGACTATCCGTTCGCTGCCAAGGATGAGCATGGTCGCCTGCGTGCCGGTGCGGCGGTCGGGGTGGGCGAGGGTACCGAAGAACGCGTCGCCGCCCTGGTGGAAGCCGGGGTCGATGTCATCGTCGTCGATACCGCGCACGGCCATTCGCAGGGCGTATTGAAGCGCGTCGAATGGGTCAAGAAGTACTATCCGCAGGTCGAGTTGATCGGCGGCAACATCGCTACCGCCGATGCCGCGCGGGCGCTGGTCGACCACGGTGCCGATGCCGTCAAGGTGGGAATTGGTCCCGGCTCGATCTGTACTACCCGCATCGTCGCCGGTGTCGGCGTACCGCAGATCACCGCGATCGACAATGTCGCCAAAGCGCTGGTCAGCTGCGGCGTGCCGCTGATCGCCGATGGCGGCATCCGTTTTTCAGGCGACATCTCCAAGGCCATCGCGGCGGGTGCGCATTCGGTCATGCTCGGCGGCCTGTTTGCCGGCACCGAAGAGGCGCCGGGCGAAACCGTGCTCTATCAGGGCCGCTCCTACAAGGCCTATCGGGGCATGGGCAGCCTCGGCGCGATGCAGAAGGGCTCGTCGGACCGCTATTTCCAGGAAAACGAATCCAACGTCGAGAAGCTGGTCCCGGAAGGCATCGAGGGGCGCGTGCCCTACAAGGGGCCGGTCACCGCAGTGATCCATCAGTTGATGGGTGGCCTGCGTTCGAGCATGGGCTACCTCGGGTGCCCGACCATCGCCGAGATGCATGCCAAGGCCGGCTTCGTCGAGATTACCGCCGCCGGCATCCGCGAATCGCATGTGCATGATGTGCAGATCACCAAGGAAGCACCCAACTATCACGTTGACTGAGACGCCGATTGACATGTCCCACCAGAAAATCCTCATCCTCGATTTCGGTTCCCAGGTCGCGCAGCTGATCGCCCGCCGCGTGCGGGAGCAGCAGGTGTATTGCGAACTGCAACCCTTCGACGTGTCGGCCAAATTTATTCGCGACTTCGCGCCGGCTGGCATCATCCTCTCGGGCGGGCCGAACTCGGTTTATGAGGCCGAGGAATGGCGTGCGCCGCAAGTCGTGTTCGATCTCGGTGTGCCGGTCCTCGGCATCTGCTACGGCATGCAGACCATGGCCGAGCAACTGGGCGGCAAGGTGGAAAGCGCGGCCAAGCGCGAATTCGGCTTCGCCGAGATGCGCGCGCAAGGTCACTCGAAACTCTTCAATGGCATCCAAGATCGCAGCAACGCCGACGGGCATGGCCTGCTCGAAGTCTGGATGTCGCACGGCGACAAGGTGACCGCACTACCGCCGGGCTTCAGCATCATCGGCAGCAACGAGGCGACGCCGATCGCGGCGATGGCCGACGAAAGCCGCGGTTTCTATGCGGTGCTGTTCCATCCCGAAGTGACCCATACGCTCAAGGGCCGCGAGATCATCGGCCGTTTCGTGCGCGACATCTGCGGCTGCCGCGGCGACTGGAACATGCCCGGCTATGTCGAGGAGGCGATCCGCAAAGTGCACGAACAGGTGGGCGCGGAGGAAGTGATCCTCGGCCTCTCGGGCGGGGTCGATTCGTCCGTGGTTGCTGCATTGCTGCACAAGGCGATCGGCGACCAGCTGACCTGCGTGTTCGTCGACAACGGCCTGCTGCGCCTCAACGAAGGCGAGCAGGTGATGCAGACCTTCGCCCGCAACCTCGGCGTCAAGGTCATCCACGTCGATGCCAGCGCGCAGTTCATGGGGCACCTGCAGGGTGTCGCCGATCCCGAGCAGAAGCGCAAGATCATCGGCCGCGAGTTCGTCGAGGTGTTCCAGGCCGAGGCGCAAAAACTCCCCAATGCACGCTGGCTCGCCCAGGGCACCATCTACCCGGACGTGATCGAGTCGGCCGGCAGCAAGACCAAGAAGGCGCACACCATCAAGAGCCACCACAACGTCGGTGGCCTGCCCGAGACGCTGAACCTCAAGCTGCTGGAGCCGCTACGCGAACTGTTCAAGGACGAGGTGCGCGAACTGGGCATCGCGCTGGGCCTGCCGCACGAGATGGTCTATCGCCATCCCTTCCCCGGCCCCGGCCTCGGCGTGCGCATCCTCGGTGAGGTGAAGCAGGAATTCGCCGAGCTGCTGCGCCGCGCCGATGCGATCTTCATCGACGAGTTGCGTGCTGCCGACTGGTACGACAAGACCAGCCAGGCTTTCGCCGTGTTCCTGCCGGTCAAGAGTGTCGGCGTGATGGGTGACGGTCGCACCTACGACTATGTCGTCGCACTGCGGGCAGTGCAGACCTCCGACTTCATGACCGCCAAGTGGGCCGAACTGCCGCACGAGTTGCTGGCGCGGGTCTCCAACCGCATCGTCAATGAAGTGCGCGGTATCAGCCGTGTCGTTTATGACGTGACCGGAAAGCCCCCGGGAACGATCGAGTGGGAGTGACTTTTTTAACGTAAGTAGTTGATTTATATAGGTTTTCTACTTACACAAAAGTTTCACAAACTCAAAAAGTCTGTTGATTTTATTGAGAAAAGACTTTACAGTTACACGTAAAGCCGCACAGCTTTGCGGCTACTCAAAAACGTAGTTACTCAAAAGTCCAATGGCACTCAAAAAAGCTGAATTTAATGACGACGAAGTTCCAATATTTGAGGAAGCGTTAGTCTACAAACGTGGCGAATATTGGCAAATGCGTATGTGGCTTGCTAAGGAGCACAAGTACGCACGATTTAGCTTAAAGACACGTAATAGAGCCACAGCCATAGACAAAGCCAAGCTCCACTATCACGAGCTTATGGCGGGACAGCTACAAGGAAAAACGTACTTTTCAATCACAACACGTATGGGTGTTGAGATGTACTTAGAGCACAGAAAGAAAGACGTAACTAACGGATTTATCGTTAGCGGTAGGTACAACACAATCGCTACACACCTTAACCATTGGCTAAAGTTTATTGGTAAAGATGTAAAGCTTAAGGAGCTTGAGCGTACAGATTGTGAAGATTATTTCGCCAGTCGTACAAAAACTAAGAAGAAAAAAACGATACGCATAAGTCAAACAACAGTTGAAAACGAACAAAGTTCAGTCAACGCAATGATGGCTTGGCTATACAAGCATAAGGAAACATACATTGATGGATTTGACTTTAAGAAGTTAAAAGCTGTTGACAAAGGTTCCGAAGAAAACAGACGAAGCACATTTACAGATGACGAAGTAGCACGATGGACTAAGTCATTAGCTGAGTACATTAAGGATGCGGAAAAGAACTTAACAGAGCCAAATAACTTAGTCAAAGCTGTCTGCGGCTATTACTTAGGATTCTCTTTAATTACAGGCTTAAGACGTGGCGAACAGCTACAGCTTAAGTGGAGTGACATTGAGGATATGGAGCATTCAGAAGCAAGAAGCAATGATTTTGACTTGATTAAAGTCACTGTACGTGGCGAAACGAGTAAGGTTAGAAAGACACGTAAGTTTGTTGTTAAAGATTCTGTGTACTTGAAAGGCTTGATTGAACTAACAAGACAAAGACACACGGGAAAAATATTAGAGGCTGACTTAGTCAACTTAGTACAAGATGAACTTATGTTTAGCACTAACGGAACGACTGCTGTTACAGCAAGAGCTATTGGCGTCCACTTTGATAACTTGATAGTTAAAGCGGAAATACCTAATCCAGATAAGCGTGGATTAGTTCCGTACAGTCTGCGTCACTATTTCATTACGCAACGTGTCAATAGTAATCTTCCGCCAGCTATTGTTGCTGAGATGTGTGGCACAAGCATTACACAAATTGAGAAGACTTATTACCACACAACGGAAGATAAGATGGTTAGTAACGCACTTGCTGGCTACTACGTTAAGGATGGAATGCTGATTCCTAAGTAAGGGTAGGGGGTATAGGTAGAAAATCAAGCCCATAAGAGTTTAAGTACTTGGGTGTTGAAAATTGCGCGGCTATTTTTTAAGGGTACGCAT
>JACDZJ010000077.1_pt1 | contig 47498 bp, 38 predicted proteins | sample 7365721 | NCBI WGS metagenome assembly JACDZJ01 (sample SAMN15143480, study PRJNA637477) | pond metagenome | biome: freshwater wetland ecosystem [ENVO:00000243]; feature: pond [ENVO:00000033]; material: pond water [ENVO:00002228]; isolation source: pond water containing pink berries ... | reverse complement strand
CTCACCCACTCGACTACGCGCCCTTGCCGGGACGCACCACAGCGGACCCTACAGGCCACGGTGTTACCGTAGGGTCCGCTGTGCGGACCGTCCGCGGCTGCACCGGGGGGGTGGGGGGGGGTCGGCAGCACCTGCGGAAAGTGTTGAAATCCATTCGCCAACCGGTGCATTCTGTCCATCTGTACCCTGCGCCGGACCGGTGCAACCGCTGCCCCTGAGGAGACCGCCGTGGAGACCGCCGTGGAGACCGCCATGGAGCCCGCCGACCGCGTTTTCATCTCCTATGCCCATAAGGACCCGGGGCACTATGTAGAGGAGGTCCAGCGCCAGTTGCGCATCGCACTCAAAGATCGCGCGAGCGTCGAGGTCTGGATCGACGAGGATACCGAGGTCACCCAGGACTGGGACCGCGAGATCCAGGCGGCGCTCGACCGCTGTGCCTGCGCCATCCTGCTGATCACCCCGAACTTCCTCGATTCACCGTATATCTGTGAGCGCGAGCTGCCGGTGCTCCTGAGTCGGGCGCAAGCCGGAACGCTGGGCTTGATCCCGGTCTTCGTCTCCCGGGTGCCTGCCCGGGCGCTCAGATTCAGCTTCCCCCGCGGCGGCAAGACCGAGACCTTCGATCTGGACTCACGGCAAGGCGTCAACGGCCCCGACCAACCGCTCGACGGGCTGACGGACGCGCAGCGCGGCACCCTGATCGCGCGGCTGGCCGATCAGGTCGGGGGTTGGCTTGCGCAGCGGCAACCGGCGGCCGGTGCCCCCGACCGGCCCACGCGCCGGCCGAGCGCCACCCCGCCGGTGGCCCCGTCCGACCGACGCCCCGAGCTCGTCCTGGAGTTTCAGAAGGCGCGGGGCCGTTTGCGCCGGCGCTATTACCTGACGGACGGGGCCAGACCCACCGAGATCGAGCTGCCGGAGACCCACGGCGAGCACGCATTGGACCTGTGGGAACCTTGTGTGCCCATTGATGGCGACGCCCTGACCAGCCTGCTGATCGGCGACGACCCCAAGCGATGGACTCAACTCCTGGCCGCGGCGGCGGGCGAGCCGATCCCTGCGCCGAACCGGGGACTGCTGGTGCCGCCCCGGCATCCGGTGCGCGTGCGCCTCCTCGGCGGCGGTGACCTCCTGACCAAACTGCCCTGGCACCAGCTCGCCTATCAGGGTACCCCGTTGCGGGAGTTTGGGTGGACGGTGGAGTGCAGCCCCCAACCCGTCCCCGATCAGCGTCCGCGCTTCCCCAATCACAGCCTCGCGATGCCCGGCCCGGTGCTGGCGGTGTTCTCCCACGACCGCTATCGGGCGGGACACCTCGATGACCTGCGCGGACTGTTCCGGACCCTCTGGCCCAAGCGCAGCACCCTGTTCGAGGCGACCCACCTCGATCAGCTCCGCTTCGAGCTGCAGGAACGCCCGCCGCGTCTGCTCTACTATTTCGGCGCGGGCCGCTGGGACCGGGCGACCGGCACCTATCTCCTGGACCTGCCGGACCGCGACGGCCATCCGGTGGGGCTGTCGATCGCCGAGCTGGCCCAGGCCTTCGGTGTGCGGGCACCGGAGGTCTGCTTCCTCAATCTGGTAGACGATCAGGGCTGTCACGCCATGGCCGCGGCCGGCGCCCTGGTCGATGATCGCCCCGGGCGTGCCCGCGCCGCGGTCATCCACTGCACCCCGAGCCAGGATTCGGGCCAGGCGGCGGAGGTCGGCTTCCGTTGGCTGGAGCACCTGCTGGTGCACCGCAGCGACCCGGTCATCGCCTTCCATCACGCCGGCGCCCGCCACGGCGGCTGCTGGAGCGCCTATCAGGACTGGCAGACCAGCACCAACGCCGCGCTCGACGACGACCTGGTGGAATACCTGCTCGACCGCCGCGACCAGAGCGAGCACCTGCTGGGCGTTTGCCGGGACCTGGTCACCGGGGAAACCCCGCTGCGGGTCCAGTTCCGCCTGGCGATCGGGACGCGCGGCAATCGGGTGCACGATTTCGCGCGCCAGGCCGAGGTCTATCTGGTGGGAAGCGATTTCGCGGGGGTCTTCGTCTACCCGCGCGGCCCGGTCCACCTGTCTGCCGAGGCCGCGACGCCCGCCGCGGTAGAACTGGCCTTCCGCCGCGCCTTTCGGCTCGCTCCGCGGGCCGACCTGTTCGCGGCCCTGCGCCACAGCGGTCCGGACTTCGGCGGCGAGGTGCAGGTCCCGCTCCTGTGCTGGCGCGTGGAGAGCGACGATGAGCCATCCACCGAGGCGCTGCAATCGCTCGCCGGGGCGGTGCTGGAATGGACCTGGGAGCGGCTCGCCATCGGCTGTCCCGCGGGGTTGCGGATCATCGCCCTGCTGGTCCTGGAGAGCGCCGAGGTCGCTCAGGTCCAGCAGTCGCTGCGCACCCGCGCCCGCGCGCTGGAGGACCAGCGCGGCCCCCGGCCGAGCTTCCGATTCCGCCCCATGCCCCCCCCTGGCGGCGGTCGACGAGGACCATCTGCGCGACTATTTCGGCTCGTCGGTCTGCTGGTGCTGGGAGCACCTGAAACCGGACTACCCGGCGCTGATGTTGAGCGGGCGCGACCAGATGCCCTTCGCCGAGGCCGTCGCCCAGATCAAACGGGCCAAGAAGATCGGCTGGGGCCGGATGGCGGATGAACTGCGCGCGGCGCGGCGCCCGCGTGCGTGACATCGCTGCGAGATTGGGCAAGCATTCCGCCCGGGCGCGAAATCAACGCAATCCCGTAGGTTGCCGTGAGGAACGCACCCCAACATCCCCGGCCGCAGATCGTTGGGCTTCCTTCGTCACCCCTACGGCCCTGAGGCCATCGCCAGCCGCATCCGTCACCAGCGGCTACCATGAGCCCTGAGATCTTCTCGCGGAGACACGGAAGAAAGAGAAGAAGTCCTCTCACAAAGACACAAAGGCACAAAGAAGAGACGACTGTCATGGCTTTTTTTCTTTACTTTGCTTTTCTTTCTTTTCTTCTTCCTGTCTTTGTGTCTTTGTGTCTTTGTGTCTTTGTGAGAGAATCTTCTTCTATTTTCCAGCACATCTCCGTGAGATAGCTGATAATGAATGAGAATGAAATCGGTGTGATCGTTGTGGATTGTGCCGTTAAGATCCATCGCCTGACCGGGATGAAGCTCGGCTATCTCCTGAATTTCGGCGAAGCCCTGATGAAAAACGGCATCACCAGAACCATCAACGGACAACTCGGGTGAGCAGAGCCTCTCACGGAAACACGGAAGAAAGAAAAGAAATCATCTCACAAAGACACAGAGACACAAAGCAAGAAAGTCAGGATTGATATCGTGAGTATCGTCGGTGAACAGGGACGGAACTTGCTTGAAAGGGTTGTCCGATAGCAAAAGAGTGCTCTCAAACAACGATTTTATCGCGCCTTTAATGAGTCTCACGATGTTCACTATACAACCCCACATCGTTCCTCCTTTGTGTCTCCGTGTCTTTGTGAGAGAATCTTCTTTCTCTTCTCGTCCGCGTCTCCGTGAGAGCACGGTAGGTTGGGGTGAGGAGCGAACCCCAACATTTCAGCGCCTTGCGTTCGCGCGCAGGTTGGGCTTCGTTCCTCGGCCCGATCTATAACGAATACTTGCCCAATCTCTCCAAGGCCGTCACGGGTTTCGCCGATGCACACCCACCGGAATCAGCCCATGTCCCCAAACGATCCCGTGTTCGAGCTGGTCACAGTCCCCGACCCCGAGGCGGACGAGGCGCAGCGGCTCGCCGCCCGCGCGCAGCTCGGCCGGCGTCGGCTGCCGCCCTCGCTGCACGATCATCGGGCCGCGGCCAGGCATTACCGCCCCTCGTCGCACCTGCGGATGGCCATCAACCTGGCCCTGAACCTGGGCGCCCCGCTGCTGCTCACCGGGGAGCCCGGCACCGGCAAGACCCAGGTGGCCGAGTTCCTCGCCTGGTATTTCAAGATCCCGGTCTTCAAGTTCCAGGTCAAATCCAACTCCAGTGCCGAGGATCTGCGCTACGACTTCGACGCCGTGGGCTATTTGCATTGGGCCCAGAGTCGCCGCACCGCGGCCGAGGCCGGGGCTGAGACCGCGATTGAGACCCCGACTGAGATCAAGCCAGGCGCCGGCACCGCAACACCAGACCCTGCCCCGGTCGCTGTCGGCAGCCCCGCGGAGCGCGACCCCCTGCTCGCCGCGAGCGCGCGTGAGCGCAGCCGGTTCCTCACCATGGGCGCCCTGTGGCTGGCCTATCTGGAGAAGACCGACGCCGTCCTCCTGATCGACGAGATCGACAAGGCGCCGCGGGACTTCCCCAACGACCTGCTCCACGAGTTGGACCAGCACTGCTTCCGCCACCCCTTCCTCGGCGTTGATCTCCGGCCCACCTCCGGTCGGCCGCCGATCCTGGTGGTTACCAGCAACGACGAGCGCCGCCTGCCCGACGCCTTCCTGCGCCGCTGCATCTTCCACCGCATCGAGATCACCGACGCCCTGGTGAAGGACGCGGTGCGCGCCCATGCCGACGACTTTCCGAACCTGGACCCCGAGACCCTGGACGCGGCCCTGGCGTGTTTCTGGCGGTTGCGCGAGCTGGCCGAGGAGAAAAAGCCGTCCACGGCCGAGCTGCTGGCCTGGCTGTGCATCTTGAGCGCCCGGGGTGAACAGGCGTCGCGGCTGCGGGCCTACGGCTTGGCGGACCTGCCGGGGCTCGGGGTCCTGCTCAAGGACCAGTCCGACCTGGACAACCTGCGCTGAGCGGCCCCGATGCGGGGTAGTCTCGACGAGCTGTTCACCGCACTGCGCGCCGAAGGGGTGCCGGTGGGCCCGGCGGAGGTGGTGCGCACCCGGCACGCGCTGGCGTGTGCGCCGCGCCTGGACCGGGACGGACTGCGGCGCTTCCTGGGCCTGCTGCTGGTCAAACGGCCGGAGCACCAGGCGACCTTCGACTGGCTGTTCGACCTCTGGTGTCCCGACCTCCCCGCCGCGGACTGGCTGCGGACCCCGGGACCGGCCATCGGGGGCGCCGGCGTCCGCGCGGACGTGCCATCGCGCACCGTCACGGGCGCCTCCGCCGCTCAGCCCCCCGAACAGACCTCCGGGGCCGACCCCGCACCCGTCGGCCGACGCCGATCTCCGCGGCTCGCCGCGGTGGCCGCTGTCCTTGTCGCCTTGCCGGCACTCTGGCAGGCGTGGCCGGGCGGGTCGGTGTCCGGCATCCAGGTCACCCCGCCCGTCGACCAAGTGGTCAGCCCCGCTGACGGGGGCGACCAGGACGATGATCTCCCCAGCGAGCCCGCGCCCGCTATCCGCTTCTGGCAGGCCCTGGTCACACCAGCCGATGTCGCGCTCCCGCCGCGCCTGGGGCCCGCGGGTCTCGCGGGTCTGGGCCTGCTGTGCGCCCTGGCGGCCGGGCTCTTGGCCAGGAGGCACCGGCGTCGCGGTCGGCTGGAGCCCGACCCGCTCCCGCCGGTGCGCGGCGGTCCCGGCTGGCAGCCGCTGCCCGCCGCCCGCGGCAGCGACACCCTGCTGACCCCGGCCCGCGAGCGGCGCGCCATGACCTGGCGCATCGCCCGTTTCACCGCCGCCGACCGCACCCGCCGGGTCGATGAGCGCGCCACCGCCGCCCTCACCGCCCGCGCCGGGGGACTGGCCCGGGTCTGCTACCGGCACGCCAAGTACCCGCGCGAGGTCTGGTTGCTGCGCGACACTCACTGTCAATCCCCGGAGCTCGCCGCGCTCGTCGCGGAGCTCGGCGACAGCTTGCGCCGCGGCGGACTCGGCGTGCGGATCGGCGGCTTCGCCGGCACCCCGGACCGGCTCTGGTGGGGCGCGGGCGACCCCTTCACGCCGGCAGCCGAGGATGGCCGCCGTGACCAGGTGTTGGTCGCTCTCCTCACCGACGGCGCCGGGTTGCTGCGCGCCCTGGCGTCGCCCGCCCGGCGGGCACCGGTGGCGCGCCAATTGCGCAACCTCGCCCGCTGGCCGCGGGTCGCGGTGGTCGACTTCTCCGGCGGGGGCGCGCTGGCCCGCGCCCTGGCGCCCTGGCGGCTGCGGCCGCTCGCCCCCCGTGACCTGACGGCCTGGCTCGGCGCCGGTCCGGAGACCGCGCCCGCCGCGGCACCCGGCGCCGGTCCGCGGCCCCTGCATGGCGACCTGGTGCTCTGGGCCGGGGCCTGTGCCCTGGTCCCGGACGGCTGCGACGCGCCGGCCGCCCAGCGCCTGCGCACCCGGTTGGGTCTGGCGCTCGACCCCTGGCGGATCGGCGACCTGCGCCGCCACGCGGAGGGCGACGCACTGGTCTGGCACGGGCCGGCGCGGCGCCGGCTGGTCAACGCCCTGCTGCGCGCGGGCACTCACCCGCTGACCGGCCGGCTGCCGCGCGCCGGCACCCACCCGGGGACCGGGCTGCTGCCCGACGGACCGGCGAAGCAGGCGATCCACTGGTGGATCGAGCGCTTCGCGGCGGCCGGGAAGGCCCAGCGCGACCAACAGAATCCCCTGCTGCCCTGGGCGGACACCGAGCCCGAGCGCCGCTGGGACCTGGAACTCGCCCTGCTGCGGCTGTTCCTGGGTCCGGAAGCGGCGGCCAAGGACCTGCTCGACCTGGCCGCGTCGGGGCTCGGCACCGAGATTCGGCAGCGCCTCGGGGAACTTTGCACCTGGGACCAGGCGTCTGAGTCAGCGCAGCAGCCGGACCCGCACCCGGCGGACCCGGCCGCGCCACCGGTCGCTGCCGAAGTCGCCGATGGCGAGTCGGACCCCGACCGGCGGGACGGCCAACTGATCCGGCTCCCCTGGCGCTGGCAGGACTACGCGGACCGCCCGGACCTGCTGGAGGCACTCTACCGGCTGGGACTGGGCGGCCGGCCACTCGCGCGGCGGCTGCATTTTGCCCCGCCGACCCGCCCGGCGCTCGCGCTGGGTGCGCTCGCCGGTCTGGCGCTGGCGGCTTTCGTCACCGCGGGCCTGCGCGCGCTGCATCCGCCGGGGATCGCGCTGGTCGCCACCGAGCCGCTGCTGGACCACCCGGCGCTCAAGGACCAGACCCTGCGGTTGATCGGCACCGGCACCGACGCCGGGACCCTGGCGGTCGGCCACCGCAAGTCGGCCGAGGTCCTGACCGGTGTCCCCCCGGGCGCGACGGTGCGCGTCACCTGGCGCTGGGGCGAGGCGCCGTCCGCCGACGGCGCCGCCCCGACCGCCAACAACCCGGTCGTCCCCTCTCCGGGCAGCCGCGGGCTGCTCTTCATCGGCGGCGTCCTGGCGGAGCCGGTCCGACCCTGCGACCCGGCCTGGCCCAGCCGCTCGCTCGCGGTCATCGCCGCGGACCCGCAGCGCCCCGACGCCCGGCGGCTCGCCATCCAACTCCTGGATTCGGGCAGCGCCGACCTGGTGCTGGTCGCGACGGAGTGGCGCAGCGCGCTGGCCCGGCTCCCCCAGCGCCACCCGCTGCTGGACCGCCAGACCCAACTCCTGGTGTGGCTGCTGCCGTCCACAGCCGATCCGGCACCGGCGGCGGCGGACTGGCCCGGCCCCTGGGCCATCGTGGCGGCGGACCATGGGGCGACCGCCCGGTTGTTCCGGGACCTTGGTCAGCCGCGCACCGGCCCACCCGTGCCCGAGCGCACCGGCGTACTGGACCTGACGCGGGTCCCCGAACTGCGGCGGCTCGCCGGTCAGGGGGCGGTCAAGCTGCACTTCGCCCCGCTTGCCACCCCGGACCCCGACACCGGCCTGACCTGGGTCCGACTCTGCCCCGGCACCTTCACCCAGGGCACCGCGCCGACCGACCCGCCGGAGGCACTGGCGAGGAAGTACAACAGCGAGCAGCCTGCCCACCGGGTGAGCCTCTCGGCCTTCGAGATCACCTGGACCGAGGTGACCAACGGTCAGGTGCGCCGGGTCGGGCTGGATCCGACGCCCGGTGCGGCAGACGACCTGCCAGCGGCCACGATTGACTGGCAGCAAGCCGCGGACCTGTGCCGAACACTCGGCGGCGACCTGCCCACCGAGGCCCAGTGGGAGTTCGCCGCCCGCGCCGGCAGCCGCGCCCCCTGGTCATTCGGGCCTGATCAAGAGTGGCTGGGCCGCTATGCCTGGTTTAACGGCAACGCCGGGAACAGCGCTCATCCGGTCGCGTCCAAGGCCGCGAATCGTTTCGGATTGCACGACATGCACGGCAACCTCTGGGAGTGGGTACGGGACTGGTATGGACCTTACGAGTCGGCCGCGTCGCTCGACCCGACCGGCGCTGCCGATGCAGGTACACGGGTTGTGCGCGGCGGCTCGTTCGTCAATTCGCCCGACATCCTGCGCTCGGCGCGCCGGAACCTCGACCCACCCGAGAGCCGGGACGAGTACCAGGGGTTCCGTTGCGTGCGCGGTCCGGTCCGCCAGCCTTGACACATTGACACTTTGTCTTTTTGTTGTTCGTTTGCCTCTCAATGTTTGTTGCAATTTGGCGTCACTTATGCTGACATTCGCTTGTCAATTGTAACAAGGGTCCGCCACGCGCGGCGCTTCAATGCAACTCACGCTTCAGCAGACCGCGGCGGCACTGGGCAAAACACTGCGTCAGGTGCGCTATCTGATCCAGGAGGGCCGGCTGCCGGCGCAGAAGGTGGGGGGCCGCTGGGCGGTGGAATCGGCCGACCTGGAAACGGCGCTGCCGGGCGTGGCCGAGCGCGCACAGCAGCGCCGCGGCCAACTGCGTGCCGCCATCGATGAGGCCCTGACCCCGGGCGCCCCGAACCGGGCCTACTCCATCCGCGACCTCAAGGCGGTGGCGATCGGCACGCCGCTTTACCGCGGGGTGTGCGACGCCCTGGGCGCGGGGCATCCCGCCGCTGCCCATCTCAAGTCCGCGCTCGAGCATCTGGCCCAGGGTTGTCATCGCTTCGGCCGGGACGAGAAGTCGGCCGCCTACCGCGCCGCCCGCGATGCGGCCAGCCTGGCCGCGGTGGAGTTGCTGCTGGCGCCGGACGGCAGCGGTGAGACCTGGCTCGTCGCACTGGAGGGGGAGCTGATGCCCGCGCTGGCCGGGCTGCTGCGGCGCATGGACCGCAAGCACGGGGACCCGCGGTGAGCGCGGGCGGGGCGCGCCAGGCGCCGATCTTCACCGCGGCCTGGGATCTGACGGTCTGGGTCCAGCGCCACCTGGGCGACAGCCCCCAGGTGGTGGCCATGGCCGCCGCCCGGGCCAGTCTGGACCTGCTCGACGCCCTGGTACTCGCCCTCAAGGGCATCGAACGGGAGGAGCAACTGGCCGTGGCGGACCGCGACCTGATCCGGCTGCGCATGCGCCTGCGGCTGGCCCATGCGATCGACTTGCTGGACGAGCGGCAGCTCGAGTTCCTCTTGCGCCTGACCGACGACATCGGGCGTCAGCTCGGGGGTTGGCAGAAGAGCCTGGCCCGCGCATCATGAGCATGGCGGATGCGAAAACGATGGAGGCGGGTTGTGCGCGGCGGCTCGTTCGTCAATTCGCCCGACAACCTGCGCTCGGCGAACCGGAACCACGACCAACCCGAGAACCGGAACGAGAACCAGGGGTTCCGTTGCGTGCGCGGTCCGGTCCGCCAACCTGCTGCACAGTCACCAGGCAGCGTCCGCTGGGGGCCATGCCCCCACCCCGGCCCGCCCGTTCCAGTAGGCCTGGCCGACCGTCCGGGCGGGCCACCCGCCGCTTGAGGAGGCACCCGTGCGTTCCGTCCCCGCCGACAGCTTCACGCGCCTGACCGAGTTTCAGGCCCTGTGGGCGGCCTGGCAGCGCACGCGGCAGGGCAAGCGCGGCCGGGCGACGGTGGCGGCCTTCGAACTGGACTGGGACCGCGCGCTGCTGCGCTTGCAGCGTGACCTGCGCGGCGGGGCCTACCGCCCCGCGGCCTGGCGCCTGCACCGCATCCAGGACCCCAAGCCGCGGCTGATCGCCGCGCCGGCGGTGCGCGACCGGGTGGTCCACCATGCCCTGCTGGCAGCGATCGGCCCGGCCTACGAGCGTGCCTTCATCGAACATCACTATGCCACCGGCAGCGGTCGCGGGCCCCATCGGGCGGTGCTGCAATACCTGTCCTGGATGCGCCGTTTCGCCTATCGGCTGCATCTGGACATTGCCGGGTACTTCCTCAATGTCGATCATGCCCGGCTGCGCGATGACCTGTTCCGGCGACTGCGCGACCCGCGGACGTGCCGACTGGTCGAGCACGTCATCGCCTCCGGGGACGCGGTGTATCAGCACCCCTTGGCGCGGCAAGTGCTTGGGGCCAAGGCGCCGCCGCCGGGCCGGGGGTTGCCGCTCGGCTCCTGGTTCAGCCAGTGGAGCGGGGCCTTTTATTTGGACCCCATGGACCATTTCGTCAAACGGGTGCTGAAAGTCCCCGGCTACCTGCGCTACATGGACGACTTCGTGCTGTTCGCCGACGCGCCCGAGCCGCTGGAGCGGGCGCGTGCCGCGCTCGCGGACTGGCTCGGCGAGCGGCGGGGGCTGGGGCTCAATCCCAAGCGGCTCGTGGTTGCGCCCAACCGGGCGCCGGGGGTCTTTCTGGGCTACCGGGTCGCGCGCGCGGGGATCGCGCCGAGCCGCAAGCTGCGCCGCCGCCTGGCGGCGCGCCTGCGCCGCGCCGCGGCGGCGGGGGATGAGCCGCTGATCCGCAGCATCCGTTCCTATCGGGGCCTCCTGTGTTTTCCCGAGGTCTGAGGCCGGCACCCGGGCCAGGGATGGCGGAGTGACAAAATGACATTTCCGACGCCAAAAACTGCCGGGAAAAAGACAAGACAAAAAGACACTATGTCACTGTGTCAAGGCTGGCGGACCGGACCGCGCACGCAACGGAACCCCAGGTCCTCGGCCCGGAACACGGGAAGGTCGAGGTTCCGGAACGCCGAGCGCAGGCCGTCGGGCGAATAGACGAACGAGCCGCCGCGCACAACCCGAGACTGGCCTTGCGCGGCACCGCGGGGATCAATGGGATCGTCGGGTCGGTAGGGGCCGTACCAGTCCCAGCACCACTCCCAGACGTTGCCGTGGAGGTCGTGCAGACCCCAGGGGTTGGGCCCTTTCTCTGCAACGGGATGGGCCGAGCCGCCGGAATTCTGCTTGAACCAGGCGGCATCGCCCAATGACTCGGGGTCGTCTCCACTGGACCAGCGGGTCCCGGTCCCCGCCCGGCACCCATACTCCCACTCCGCCTCCGTGGGGAGCCGGTAGCCGCCGGCCTGCCAATCGCAGACCCAGTGCCGCCGGGACCCACGCCCGGTCTGCCGGTAGCAGGGGCGATAGCCCTGCTGCGTGGACAGGCGGTTGCAGAAGTGCAGGGCGTCGTCCCAGGACACCTCGGTCACCGGGTGCGCGTCGCCGCCGGAGCCGCGGTCATCCCCCATCACCGCGCGCCACTGGCCGCGGGTGACCGGTGTCAGGCCCATGCGCAAGGCGCTGACCTGGACCTGGTGGCGCGGCTTCTCCCGATCATCGGCCATCGGGTCGGTGTCCGGCGAGCCCATGAAAAAGGGCCCGCCGGCCAGTTCGACCATGACCAATGGCCCATCCCGGACCCGCCGGCCATGCGGCGCGACCGGCGCGGTGGGCGGGCCGATGGTGCCGATCTGGCGGGGGCGCACGTCGGCGCCCGCCCAACCGAGCCCGGCCAGCAGCAGCGCCCAGGCCGCGAGCGACGCGGGGTGCTCCCAGTACCAGGCCAGCGCCAGCCCCAGTGCCAGACCAAGCAGGCCGCCGACGCCCAGGAGCAGCCGGCGGCTCTCCAGCAGGCCGACCGCCGGACGACGGTGCGCACCCGATCCCGGACCAGCGGCCGCCCCACCGCCGCCCGCGTTTTTCAGCCCGGCCTGAGTCAATTGTCCTCCGCGTCCATTGAACCCCCCGCTGCGATGCACGGCAGCGAGTTCTGGGGACAGTTTACTTCACTCGGGCAGCCGCGGACGGTCCGCACAGCGGACCCGAGGTTACGGTGATTTCCGGGAAAGCATCTACCGTCGTGTAGGGGCGAATTCATTCGCCCCTACAACCCAACAGGCTTTCTGCGCATGCGCAGTTGGGATGCCTGTTCACGGAAATCGCCTTAGGGGCGACTAAAGTCGCCCCTACACGTTGGTACATCGTTTCCCGGAAATCACCTAAGGCCGCGCTCCGTAGGGTCCGCTGCGCGGACCAACGACCATGCAGATCGCGCGGTGGCCGGGTTGATGTCCAAGGCCGCCTCAACGCCGCCGCCCCGCGTGCCCCCAGGTGACTTCGCTGTCCATCAGCCAGTAGATGAGCCCCAGGGCCAGGATGACCGCCGCGGTCGCCAGGACATACATCGGCTCGATCTTGGCGAAATCGAAGACGATGACCTTCCGGGCGATCGCCATCAGCGCGGTGGCGATCACCAGCTTGACGTGTACCACATCATCGCGCAGATAAAGTGTGATGTTCATGAAGATTTCGATGGCGATCAACACCGCCAGGAAGGTCCCGAAGGTGACGACGATGTCGTGGGTGCGCCATTCCTCGACCGACGGCAGCAACACCTCGTGGTAGAGGACCATGATCACGTCGGCCACGCCCCACAGGATGGTCACCACCATCAAGATCGCCAGCACCCGCACCGCGCCGCGAATGATGAAGTGCAGCACATTGATCATGCGGTCTTCTTCGTCGACTCCCAGTTCACTTTGACCGATGGTCTTGAAGCGCTCCTTGCGAAAGTGATTCATGAGGCTCTGCACGATGGCATCGTGCTGCATGAGATAGTCGGGGTTGAAGTCCTTTTCGCCAAAGTCACGCAGTCCCTCGACGCCCTGCAACTCCTTGGCGGCGACCCGTTTGAATCCCATGCTCCAGTCCGAGTATTCGCGGCGTTCGATGGTCTTGCGGTAGAGGATCCGCAAGTCGGTGTGGCGCGGGTCTTGGCGGATGCGCTCGATCAGGTCATCGATCACCCGCTCGTCGCCCTCCAGCACTTGCAGGAAGGTCGCGTTGCCGTAGAGCAGCATCCCGGTCACGCCGTTGCCGGCGTTGTGTTCGCGGCAGGATTGCAGCAGCCGCAGCAACTCGTCCGTGTGCATGGGCTCCGTGGCGGAACTGATGTAGGAAATCTGGATCATGGTTTTTCCGTTCGGTGGCGGTGGGTCGCGAGCCGAAACTCTGTTCGGCCTTGATCATAAACCCGGCCACCGCGCGATCTGCACGGTCGTCGGTCCGCACAGCGGACCCTACGGATCGCGGCCTTACCGTAGGGTCCGCTGTGCGGACCGTCCGCGGCCGGCCGGAACGATGATCAAGGCCCCCCGTTCGACTGGTCGGGTTATGGTAGCTTAAGCGTATGCTCAGTTTCCCGAGTTGATTCGCGCCGCCCTGCGAACCGGAGACCCTTGCCAACCATGGATTCCACTCAAGATCTGTCCGAGATCGACCTGACGCAGCCGCTCAGCATCGCGCTGCGGTCCAATCGTCGCTGATCTAGCCTGCATGCCGCCTATCCAGACCGATTATTGGTTTAGGGGCGGGTTTGGGTGATGACCGACAATTAGGATACCGGTCAGCCGACTCGCCGCGCCTCGATGGCTTCCAACACGCCATCCCAGAAGCGGATGCGCGCACAGATCGCCTCTTCCGCGGCGGTCTCGGCTTCTTCCAGGCGCTGGGGGTCGTCGGCGCATAGGGCGGTCAGCAACTCCATGGACAGGGGGCCGTGGAAGTCCTCGTCCAGGTGGATGTGGCGGTTCAGGTAGTAGTGAAAGGCCGGGGCCTGCTCGGGCCCCAACGCCATGCCCTTCAGAAACTCACGGAACATGCCGGGGATCAGGCGCTCGCGGCCCACCGCGAGGGCGGCAGCCACCACATGGGGCTTGTCCTCGTTGATGAAGCAAAAGGTGGTCTCGCTGAAATAGCGGGCGGGCAGCGGCACCAGATCGGAGTAGAGCGCCTTGTCCAGGCCCTGCTCGGCGACCCGGGCGAGGAAGCGCCGGGGCAGATCGCCGTCCGCGCCGATCTCGTTCATGGCCTCGCAGTAGAACTCGAAATGGCTCGCATGGCGAACGCCGCCGTCGGCCGTCGGGGCGGTGTCGGATTCTTCTTCCAGCACCAACTGGTTGATGAAATAACGCAGGCTGGGGTCGCCGATGGGCCGCCAGGGCACCTGGACGGGTGCGACATGGTGCTGCAGGTATTTGATCAGGGACATGAAATCCCAAACCGAGAAGCAGTGGTGCTGCATGAAGACCCGCAGGTCCGCGAGATCGCGGATGGCCGCGTAGATGGGATGGGCGTTGAGCTGCTCCTGGAGGGGGCGGATATGCTCAAGGTTCGGTGCGGCCATGGTCGGGCTCCTCGTCAAGCGGTAGATCGCCAAATGCTGATGCGGCATCCTGGTGCGACACTATACGGCCTGTCGGGCAGAAAACCAGTCACTCCCGGTCGTCACCGAAGATCGAAGCGGATGGGGACCCGCATGGGCCAACTGGTGCGGCCGATCGCGGCCGGGATGGGTTTGAAGCGGCCCAGCCGGTTGAGTGTCGCAACGGCAGCCTGGTCCAGGTCCGGGTCGCCGGAGCTCTTGCTGATCCGGGCCTGGGTGATGCGGCCGTCGGCCGTCACGACGAAGGCGACCGTCGCGACTCCGGTCTTGCGGCGTTGACGTGCCGCCTCCGGAAACTGTTGATGGCGGCTGATGGCGCGTTGGAGTTCGGCGAGATAGGCGCGCTCCGCGGCGGCGCTGGTCGCACCGGTGGCCGGTCGCGCCGCTGCACCGGCGGTGCTTCCATCCGCGGACTTGGGCCGGGTGCCGGTGCTCGCGGCGGCCGGTGCCGTCTGCTTGCGCGGGGATGCGGCCAGCGTGGACGCGGGGGTGGCGGCCTGGCGCGGGCTGGTCTGGGTCCGCGCGGATTCCGGTGGCTCGGGCCGCGGCTCGCGGGCCGGTTTGGCTGCTGACCTGGCTTCCGGTTTCGGCTTGGGTTCCGGTTTGGGTTTTGTTTTCGGGGTCGCCGGCACCGGTTTGGGTTTGGTGCGCTTGGGCTCCTGCCGACGCTTGGGTTCCGCCGGGGGCGGCGGCTTGATGGCGCGCACCGGGGCTGGTTGGACGGATGCGACGGGCGCGGGTTGCAGGGCCGGCAGTGTTGCCGGCGCATCCGCGACCGCCGGGGTTGGGTCCGCCGGCGCCGCCGGCGGTGCCGGTGGTGCGGGTTGCGACGGCGCGGCCTCGGGTGGCTCCGGTGTCGGGGCCGCGTCGGACGGTGCCGGTCCGGTCAGGACCGGTTCATCGGCGCCGGGGGCACCGGCGCCGCCGGGCGCGTCCGCGAAGACGGCCAGGTCCAGGTCGATGGCAACCATGGGTGGCAGCGGCGGGGGCGGCGGTACGATCCGCCAGGCCAGATGCCAGGTCGCCGCGTGGATCAGGACGGAGGCCAGCAGGCCGAATGCGAGGCAGTGCCGGCAGGTGTGGCTCCTGGTCACGGCCGGCGGGTGAGGATCGACAGCCGTTCCAGCCCCCGCGCCTTGATCTGATCCACCACGGCGATGAAGGCGGCGAAGCGGGTCGCGGCGTCGACCCGCAGGACGATCGGGGTCCGGGGTTCGAGTTCGGCGAGTTTCGGCGCCAGGGCGCTGAGCCCCGGTGCGCCGACGCCCAAGGGCAGCGATTGGAAGTAGAGTTGGCCGTCGGCGTCGATGGCGATTTCGCGCGGCTCGACGGACTCGGGCGCGCCCTGGCTGGCCGCGGTGGGCAGCCGGATCTGCAGGCGCCCCTCGACGATGAAGGTGGCGGTGGTCAGCACGATCGCCAGCAGCACCAACATGATGTCGATAAAGGGAATGACGTTGATCTGATCCATTTTTTTCATCATGGATCGGTGCTCGCGGCGGCGTCCGCGGCACGCCGTTGGCGGCCCCAGCGGACCTTGAGAACCTCGACCCGGCGCAGCAAGGCGTTGTAGAAGACGATCGAGGGAATGGCGACCAGCAGGCCCAGGGCCGTGGCCTTGAGCGCCAAGGCCAGGCCGACCATGACGGCGGCGGTGTCGAGGGTGCCGCCGCGGCCGATATCATAGAAGGTGATGAGGATGCCGAGCACGGTCCCGAGCAGGCCGACATAGGGGGCGTTGGCGCCCACGCTGGCGATCACGGTGAGGTGGCGGGTGAGGTCGAGCTCCAGGTCCTCCGGGTGGTCATAGGCGGCCAGATCGATCCGCGCCAGGTGCAGATAGCGCTCGATCACGAATGCGACGGTCAGGAAACTCATGAATCCGAGGACGCCGATGACGCCCAGGTCCAGATTGGCCTTCAGAAACTCCAAGGGAACGACTCCTCAGCTTGGCTGCTGCCTGGTGGAACGGGACTGAACGCCGCCGATCTGCCGGTCCTCGCGGTCGGTCTGCGGAGTGCCCCGCACTGGGCTGGGCTGACGACGGGTGCGCGCCATGACGACCGTCATTTCACCCGCTTTCCAACGGCTGCGCAATGCCGCGCGGATTGAGTTGCGGCCTGGAACCGGTGACAATCGCCGATTCCGGTGACCCCTGCCTGTCGACCTCAGCCCGCCCATGATCCAGCTCGGAATCGATCGTCTGCTTGCCGATCCGGCAGTGCGTCAACCGCTGCACGGCCGGCGTCTGGCCCTGCTCGGCCATCCCGCCGCGGTTACCGCCCAGGGCCGCCATAGTCTGGACGCCCTGATGGCGCTGAGTGACCTGCGGATCACCGCCGCCTTCGGCCCCCAGCACGGGATGCGCGGGGACAAGCAGGACAACATGATGGAGAGCGCCGATTTCCTGGACCCGCGGCACGGCATTCCGGTCTTCAGTCTCTACGGCGCCGTGCGCTACCCGACCCCGGCGATGCTGGAGCAGTTCGATGTGCTCCTGGTCGATCTGCAGGATATCGGCACCCGCATCTACACCTATGTGACCACCCTGGCGTACTTGATCGACGCCTGTGCCGCGGCCGGCAAGTCCCTGTGGGTGCTGGATCGGCCCAATCCCGCGGGCCGGCCGGTCGAGGGCGGCATCCTGGAGCCGGGCTGGGAGAGCTTCGTCGGGGCCGGACCACTGATCATGCGGCACGGGCTCACCTTGGGTGAGTTGGCGCGCTGGTTCGTGTCCGGACGCGGCGGGGATCTGGACCTGCGGGTGGTCGCGATGGACGGCTATCGGCCGGATGCGGCACCGGGTTATGGCTGGCCGCTGGCGGAACTGGCGTGGATCAACCCGAGCCCCAACGCCTCCAGCCTCAACATGGCGCGCTGCTTTCCGGGCACCGTGCTGGTGGAGGGGACGACGCTCTCGGAAGGGCGCGGGACCACGGTCGCGCTGGAACTGGTCGGCGCCCCGGATATCGATTGCGAGCGCATCCTGGCGCGCATGGAGTCACTCTGTCCCGCCTGGACCGCGGGTGTGCTGATCCGGCCCTGCTGGTTCGAGCCCACCTTCCACAAGCATGTCGGCACCCTGTGCTCCGGGCTCCAGTTCCATACCGATACCGCCGCGTATCGGCACGATCAGTTCCGGCCCTACCGGTTGACCGCGTTGCTGCTGAAGTCGCTGCGTCTGGAGTATCCGGATTATCCGCTCTGGCGTGTCTTTCCGTACGAATACGAAACCGAACGGCTGGCCATCGACCTGCTGGCCGGCGGCCCCTTGCTGCGCCAGTGGGTGGATGACCCGTGCGCCGCGCCCGGTGACCTGGAACAGCGGCTGGCGGCGGACGAGGCGCGCTGGCTGGACGAAACCTCGGGCCTGTGGATCTATCCGTCCGGCATCCCGGGGTAGGCAGCGCCACTCGTCCCGCCGGATCGTTCCAGCCATGCCGGATGGAGTAATCCGGCCAGTGCGTCCGGCACGGGCCGCTGCAACCAGGGGATGACGCCGAGGCAGGGGGCATCCAGCCGTGCGGCGAGGGTCGCGCGGTTCTCTTCGCCGGCTTGCAGTTCCGGGTCGATGCCGTTGCCGACCCAGCCGGCCAGCGCGCTGCCCTGGGCACGGATGCTGTCCGCCGTGAGCAGGGCATGATTGAGGCAGCCGAGTTTGAGTCCGACGACCAGGATGACCGGCAGGTCCAAGGCCCTGGGGATGTCACTGACCGACAGTGTGGGACTCAGGGGGACGCGCCAGCCGCCGACGCCCTCCACGACCACCAGGTCGCACCCGGCGCTCAGGGCGCGGTAGGCGCTGACGATGGTGTCGAGCCTGATCTCCACTCCGGCCCGCGCCGCGGCGAGGTGGGGGGCGATCGGGGGCACAAAGGCGTAGGGGTTGACCAGGTGATAGGGTGCGGCGGCGCTGCTTTGCGCCAGGAGGCGCAGGGCGTCGGCGTTGCGTGGTCCCTGGGGGCTCGGGTCACAGCCGGAGGCGACTGGTTTCATACCGAGCACCCGCGCACCGCGTGCCTGCCGGGCGGCCATGAGGGCCAGGCTGATTGCGGTCTTGCCGCAGTTGGTGTCGGTGCCGGTGACGAAGACTCCGCGCATCAGGCGCTCCGCGGCCCGCCGATCCGGCCAATGGCGCTGACCGGGACGGCAATGCCGCCGGCCATGGGTTTCTGCAGGGGTGCCCAGGCGTGTCCGTAGACCACTTCATAGCTGGCGGGCAGCCGGCCGTCGCGGCGCCGGCTTTCGTAGGCGGATTCGAGTGCCGCCAGGCGGCGGGGGCCGGTGAGCCCGCGGGGGCGCTCGGCCGTGGCGTTGTGGGCGCCGATGCTTTTCAGGTCCTGCATCAGGTCGCGCAGCCGGGTATAGGTGACCGTCAGCCGCTCGGTGTCCATCACCGGGTCGGCGAAGCGCGCCCGCACCAGCGCGTCGCCCACATCGTGCATGTCCGCGAACGCGCTGACGTGCGAGTAGCCGTCGACGCTGGACCAGGCGGCGCGCAATTCCTTGAGCGTATCCGGACCGAAGGTGGTGAACATCAGCAGGCCGCCGGGAGCCAGGACGCGCAGACACTCGGTGAAGGCGGCGTCCAGGTCGTTGCACCATTGGAAGGTGCTGTTGGACACGATCAGCTCGACAGCGCCGTCGGCGAGCGGCAAGCGTTCGGCGTCGCCGCACACACACAGCGGGCGGCGCAGCCAACTGCCGCGGCGGCGGGCGTGCCGCAGCATGGGTTGGGCGAAGTCGAGCGCGATCAGCCGTGCCCGGCGATAGCGGCGGCGCAGGGCGTCGAGTGCATAGCCGGTGCCGGCACCCAAGTCCAGCACCCGCCGGGGTTCCAGGCGGACATAGTCGAGCCGCTCCAGCAGGCGGTCGGCGATCTCCCGTTGCAGCACGGCGGCGGCGTCGTAGCCGGGTGCGGCCCGCTCGAAGGCGCGGCGGGCGCGGTGTTTGTCGATGCGTGGCGGGGTCATGTCGGCGTCTGCGATCCCGGAATCCACTGCTGAACGCAGATGAACACAGATGGATTCTCGGGGTTCATGCGAGTCCGGCCAGGAAGGACTGGATGGCGTCCGCGGTTTCGCGCGGATGGGAGAGCAAGGGTGCGTGGGCCGCGCCCCGGATGACCTGGGTCTGCGCCTTGTCGTTCAGCAACGCCACCCGCTCGGCGACGCCCGACGGGACCAGGGTGTCGTGATCGCCGAACAGCCACAGGGACGGGCAGCGCAAGTCCGGCAGGGGGCCGCGCAGGTCTTCGTCGCGCAGCAGCTCGAGTCCGAGCGCCAGGGCCTCGGGGTGGGGCGCCGGGCGCTGGGTCAGTTCATGGCGCAGGGTGCGCAGGACCTCGCGCGCATGGTCGCTCCCGCGCACCTGGGTGACCAGGAAGCGGCTCAGGGTCGCGGCGGGGTCCGCGAGCAGACCCTCATGGAACTGGGCCAGGGTGGTCGCGGGCATGGCCGGGGTCCAATCCGCGGCGCGGATGAAGCGTGGGGAGGTCGTCATGAGGATGAGCGCGCGCACCCGCTTGGGTGCCCGCAAGGCGGCGGCCAGGGCCACCAAACCCCCGAGTGACCAGCCGAGCCAGACCGCCCGCGGCGGCGCGGCGGCCAGACAGGCATCGGCCCAGCGCCACAGGCACCCGTAGCCCGCCGCCCAGGCGGGATCGAAGGGGCTTTCCCCGTGGCCGGGGAGCTCGATGCGGTGCTGGACCCGATGCGCGGTGAGGCCCGCGGGCAAGGCGTCCCAGACCGCGGCGTTCATGCCCCAGCCGTGGAGCAGGACCAGCGCGTCGTCCGTGGTGTTATCCGGGGCAGCAAAGGCGCCGATGGCGTCGGCCAAGGTGGTCATACGGACTCCGCGGAAGCGTTCAATGGGCGTCGCGTGGTGTTCATGGGTGGCTGATCTTGGTTCTCGGTGGTGGCTGAATCCAGGCCGGGCAACGCGGCCAGTGCCGCGAGCAGCCGGTCCAGATCCGCCTCGGTGTGAGCGGCGCTGAGGGTGACGCGCAGCCGTGCCGTGCCCGCGGGGACCGTGGGCGGGCGGATCGCGGTCACCAGGATGCCGGCCGCTTCCAGGGCTCGGCTCCAGTCCAGGGCGCGGGCGCTGCTGCCGGCCAGGATCGGCTGGATCGGGGTCGGCGAGTCCGCCGGCGGCAGGCCGAGTCGGGCGGCGCCCTGGCGGAAGCGCGCGATCAGCGCGTGCAGCCGTTCGCGCCGCCAGTGGTCCCGGCGCGCCAGGCGCAGGCTGACCAGCGTCGCCTCCGCCAAGGCGGGCGGGGTGGCCGTGGTGTAGATATAGGGGCGGGCACGCTGAATCAGAGTCTCGATCAGCTCGTGCGACCCGGCGACAAAGGCCCCGAAGGTGCCCAGTGCCTTCCCCAGGGTGCCCATGAGGATCGGCACCTGTCCGGCAGCGAGTCCCCAGTGATCCAGACTGCCGCGGCCCGCGCGGCCGAGCACGCCGAGCCCGTGCGCGTCGTCGACCAGGAGCCAGGCGCCGGTTTGGGCGGCGATGGCGGCGAGGTCGGGCAGCGGGGCCAGATCACCGTCCATGCTGAAGACGCCGTCGGTGGCGATCAGCCGCACCGGCGCGGTCTGCGCCAGCCGCGCGAGTGCCGCGGCATCGGCGTGGGGGTAGCGGCGCAGGGTGGCGCGGGCGAGCAGGGCGCCGTCGAGCAGTGAGGCATGGTTGCGGCGGTCTTCGAAGACCATCTCGCCGCGTCCGGCCAAGGCGCTGATGACCCCCAGGTTGGCCATGTAGCCGGTGGAGAACAGCAGCGCGCGCGGATATCCGGTGAACTCGGCCAGGGCCTCTTCCAGGGCCTGATGGGCGGCGCTGTGGCCGTTCACCAGATGGGCAGCGCCGCTGCCGACGCCCCAGCGCGTCGCGCCCTGCTGCAGGGCGTCGATCACCTCCGGGTGATTGGCCAGGCCCAGGTAGTCGTTGCTGCAGAAGGCGAGCATGGGCCGGCCGTCGGTGCGGCCCTGGGGTTGCTGGGGTCCGCCCTGGATGCGCCGCTGCCGGTAGAGCCCGGCGGCGTGGCGGTGCGCGAGGTCGGCCCTGAGGTCCAACGCGGGGTCTACCGGCGGCATGAGCGGACGCCGCGCGCCGGCCGCACGCCGGGGCGCCGGGACTGCATTCGATCAGGCATGCGCATGACCGTGGGGCCGATGACAGGCGCCCGGCTCCCGGCGTTCCGGTTCCAGTGCTTCCACCCGCAGGCCCAGGCGGTCGAAGAGCGCGTGATCGCGCGCGGACGCCGCGTTCGGCGTGGTGAGCAGGCGCTCGCCGTAGAAGACCGAGTTGGCTCCGGCAAAATAGCACAGTGCCTGGAGCTCATCGCTCATCGCCGCGCGCCCGGCGGATAGTCGCACATAGGAACCCGGCATCAGGCAACGGGCGGCGGCCACGGTGCGGACGAATTCCAGCGGGTCCAGGGGGGCTGTGCCGAAGAGCGGGGTGCCTTCGACCTGAACCAGCAGATTGATCGGCACGGACTCCGGGTGCGCCGGCAGGTTGGCGAGTTGCCGCAGCAGTGACGCGCGGTCGCGCCGTGATTCGCCCATGCCGAGGATGCCGCCGCTGCAGGTTTTCAGGCCCGCGGCGCGCACATGCTCCAGGGTCTCCAGGCGGTCCCGATAGGTGCGGGTGCTGATGACCTGGCCGTAGAACTCGGGGGAGGTGTCGAGGTTGTGGTTGTAGTAATCGAGTCCCGCCGATTTGAGCCGCAGGGCTTGACCGGCGGTCAGCATGCCGAGGGTGACGCAGGTCTCCAGACCCAGGTCATGGACGGCGGCGACCATGGCGGCCACTTGGTCGAGGTGCTGGTCGCTCGGGTGCCGCCAGGCCGCTCCCATGCAGAAGCGGGTGGCGCCCTGGGCCTTGGCGTCGCGCGCGGCGGTCAGCACCGCGGCCAATGGCAGCAGGGGTTCACGCGGCAGGCCGGTTGCATGATGTGCGCTCTGCGCGCAGTAACCGCAATCCTCGGGACAGGCTCCGGTTTTGATGCTCAGCAGGGTGCTGACCTGGACCTGGTTGGGCACGAAGCAGGCGCGATGGACGTGCTGGGCCCGGAGCAGCAGGTCATTGAAGGGGAGATCCAGCAGCGCCTCGACCGCGTCGAGGGTCCAGTCGTGACGGATCTGCGGATGGTCATCGCGAACGGGCGGCATGCGCATGGGTCCTTGGTTGGCCGGGCGTGAGCGGCGAGTCGCAACGGGCGCGAACTGCCGGTCAGGACGATCGGGCAAGGCCCGGCGGCGGCGCTGGGGAGCAGACCGCCGCAGGGCGAAAACCGGGGATCCTAGCTGACCGGGGGTTGTTGTCAACCTTCGCAGGGATATTTGGTTGACGGTACGGTCGGCGTCGTCGTTTTCGTCGGCGTTGCGATAACCGTTGCGTCGTTCGATTATGCGGCGGTTATCGCTCCTTGAAACGGAGCGAAAATCCCGCGCGATCCGGTAGATTCTTTTCCGCCAATCGCCTAATCTCAAGCGGGTCCATCCTTTACGAGCAAATCATGGAGTTCATCATCGATAACGACACGGGGCTGATCCCTCATGTGCTCGGGCAGATACTGGATACCTGTGTCAATGGCATTACGCTGTCCGACCCGAACCAGCCGGACAACCCGCTGGTCTATGCCAACGCGGCCTTTGAACTGATCACCGGCTATGATCGCGCGGAGATGCTCGGCCACAACTGCCGCTTTCTTCAGGGCGACGATCGGAATCAGCCGCAGGTGCAGCGGATCCGTGAGGCCATTCGCGAGCGCAAGCGGGCGACCGTCACCCTGCGTAACTACCGCAAGGATGGCACCATGTTTTATAACCGTTTTACCATTCGGCCGCTGTTCGACAAGGCGGGCCGCCTGATCTATTGCTTGGGCATCCAATACGACGTGTCGGAGTCGGTCCGTGCCCGCGATGAATTGGATCGACTCAATGCCATGCTGGAGCGGCTGGGCGAGGTCTCGTGATGGGGTTTCATCCGCGTGTCGGTCAGACCTTCCGCCGTGACTCTGGTGCGGAGAACTGATCCACAGATGTCACAGATGTCACACAGAGATGAACACTGATGTTTTTCTTCATCTGTGGAAATCTGTGACATCTGTGGATAATGACGCTGTTCAGCGTGTGTCAGTTCGACGGCCACCGTCATGGTGCGCCGCGTGGGTGGTGCGCGCAATGCCCGTACGGATTACGGGCATGGTTCGCGCGCAGCGCGGCGATCTCGCAGCCCTTGTCGTCGCAGCAGTTGGCCATTTTTGTCGTGCTCCTGATGGATCGTTACGGCGAAGTCCGGATCACTTTGTGCACGCACAACGCACCGGAGGCCGAGGCTTTAGCCGGACGGGGGCGCCGCCCGCTCAAGCGTCGGCCTGCGGTCGTCGCGGCCCATGGTCAGTCGGCCGCGCTCTTGCTCCCCTTGCCGGTCGGGCTCTTGTCGCGGCCGAGCGTGCGAATCAAGGTCATGCTGGCATTGAAAAAATCATCATTCGGATGCGCCTTGCAGTGGGTGCGGATGCGCCCCAGGGCGGCCTCCAGTTCGGCCCCGCGCAGTACGTCCGAGGCGGTCGCCAGGTTGATCCCGGTGACCAAGCCGGCCAGCCATTCCCGATAGCGCAGCGCGTCCTCGCTGCCGACCGCGGCCGGCGTGTCGGCGCCTGGTGCCGCCGCCAGGAAGTCGCCGCACGATTTGACCCCATAGCCCCATAAGGTCGGGGCGGGCGCCGCGTGCGCGGGTCGGCCACTCCCGGGCGCGGCGATGACGGTGGCGAGCAGGGCGGCGATCACCGGACTGGTCCCCCTGGCGAATCTGGTCATGTCATGATTCCTTAATGAGGCGGGCGGCTGCGAGCCGTTACCATTTCAAGATTTGCCGACGACCAAGAGCACTCGAGCTTCCATGCGCGTACTGATGATCTCCGATGTCTACTTCCCGCGGGTCAATGGGGTCTCGACCTCGATCCAGACCTTCGCCCGCGCGTTCGTGGGGAAGGGTCATCAGGTGACCTTGATCGCCCCCGACTACGGCCGGCAAGCGCCCGAGCCCTTCGAGGTTATCCGCATTCCCTCCCGGTATCTGCCGCTGGATCCGGAGGATCGCGTCTTGCGCGTGCGCGCGCTGCGGCGGAAGCGCGCGGGTCTGGCGCGGCGGGGTTTCGATCTGGTGCACATCCATACCCCGTTCATCGCCCACTACAGTGGGGTCGCATTGGCGCGCCGACTCGGTGTCCCGACGGTGGAAAGTTACCATACCTTTTTCGAGCAGTATCTGGACAAGTATGTCCCGCTGATCCCGTCGGCCTGGTTGCGGCTGGCCGCACGGTATTTCTCGGCCGCCCAGTGCAACGACGTTGATGCCCTGGCGGTGCCCTCGCACGCCATGCTCGCGGTTCTCAAGCGCTATGGAGTCAAGACCCCGGCTGCCGTGATTCCGACGGGGATCGAACTCGATCAGTTCAGCCGCGGCGATGGGGCCGCCTTTCGCGCCCGTCAGGGGATCGCGCCGAGCCGCCCGGTGATGGTGCACGTGGGGCGCCTCGCGTATGAGAAGAATATCGATTTTCTGTTGCGGATGCTGGTCGAAGTCAAGCGACAGATCCCGGACGTGTTGATGGTGATCGCCGGCGAGGGTCCCGCGCGGGCCTCCCTGGAGCGCCAGGCGCGCGCATTGAGGCTTGCCGAGCACACCTGTTTCGTCGGTTATCTGAATCGCGACGGAGCACTGGAGGACTGCTACCGTGCCGGTGACGTCTTTGTGTTCGCCTCCAACACCGAGACTCAGGGCTTGGTGCTGCTGGAGGCGCTGGCCCTGGGGGTGCCGGTGGTTTCCACCGCGGTCATGGGTACCGCGGAGGTGCTGGAGGAGGGGCGCGGGTGTCTGATCGCCCGCGAGGATGAGCGGCAGTTCGCGGACAAAGTGGTGCGGGTCCTCGCCGATCCGGACTTGCGCGATGAATTGAGGCGGGAGGCGAGCCGCTATGCCAAGTCATGGTCCGCGCCGGTGATGGCGGACCGGATGCTGGCGTTTTACGGGGAGATCGTCGGTCGCAGTCAGGGGGTTGACATCCCCGGCCGGCTTTGAACGCTCGAGCGTCGGCACCGTTGCGGTGAGCCACCGTTCGTCCGACCCGTTTGCATCCTGGGTTTTCGGGGCATACATTAATCCTACGAGATTAGTTTGCGTGCTCTCCCCCGGCGGGAGCGCCGAATCCGTCCTGTCCGGCCAACCAGGCGCCGCGCATCGCCCAGGGATGCCGCCGGAGCGCTCCCCCTGTCCCCCTGACCGAGTTGTTCACGCCGAAATCCGTGTCGATCGTCGAACATGCCGATTTGTCCGCTCACCCGGGCCGCGTTTTCGTGGTCGGCGATCTGCATGGTATGGTGCATGCGCTCGAGCGGCTGCTGGACAGCGCCGGGTTCGACCCCGGACAGGATCTGGTGTGGTCATTGGGTGATCTGATCGATCGGGGTCCGTTTTCATCGCAGTGTCTGGAACTCCTGGAACAACCCTGGTTTCGTGCCATCCGCGGGAACCATGAGCAACTGATGCTCGACGCCATCGCTGATGATGAGACCTGGCTGCAATGGATCGTCAACGGCGGCGATTGGGCACTGGATTACCCGTGGAATGATCCCGCGGTGCGCGGCCGGGTCGAGGCGTTGCCCTGGGCGGCAGACCTGGTGACGGGGGTGGGGCGGATCGGTCTGATCCATGCGGATGTGGATCGGACCAGTGACTGGCCACAACTTCTGGAGGCGCTGGAGCAGGGCCGCGGCGTGGTCCGCCAGACCGCACTCTGGTCGCGCGGGAGCGCCAACCAGGCGTGGCGCGGTCTGCCCGGCAGGCAAATGGCCGGAGTCGAGCTGGTGCTGGTCGGTCACACGATCATGGATCACGCCTTCCAATGGGGCAATATGTGGTTCCTGGACTCGGGTGCCGTGATCAGCGATGACCCCAGTGCGGCACTCTCCATGTTGGAGATCCACCCCGCCATCAAGCTGTGGTCCGTGCCCACGACTCAGGACCCGGCCGCCGCGTACTGGTGGTCCCAGCAACTCGATCGGCTCGCCGCCGTGCTGGCGCGGCGGCGTGCGTAGTCAGGGCTTCCAGCCCTGATGGCATCAGGCCAGGATGGCCTGACGACGCACCCGGCGCGAGGCCCGCGGTCGGGATGCGAATTCCGGGGAATCGCCTTAGCCTCCCGCCGCGGCCCGCTCCTTGAGTGTTCGTGAGTGCTGCGGACCCAGATAGGCGTCGATCAACGCCCGCCCTAGGTAGATCAACGGCGTGAGTGCGATGGCGACCACGAACTTATAGATATAGTTGACCGTCCCCACGGCCAGGAACAACTCTGTGGACCACTGCTGCGGGCCGAGCACGAAGGCGATATAAAGCACCACAAAGCTGTCCACCAGTTGGGAAATCAGCGTCGATCCGGTGGCCCTGGCCCATACCATCCGGTCCCCGGTGACCCGCCGCACCCGGTGGAAGACGGACACGTCGATGATCTGGCCGATCAGGAACGCGGTGACCGACCCCACGATGATCCATTGGCCCTGGCCGAAGATCACGGCAAAGGCCGCCTGCATATCCGGTACGCCCTGATCGGCCTGGATGCCGACCCACCAACTCGCGGGTGTCAGGCCGATCGCCAGATAGGCGAAGATAAAGGCATAGATGATCAACCCGACCACGAGATACGATAGAAAGCGCACCCCGCGCTTGCCGAAATACTCGTTGATGATGTCGGTCATGATGAAGACCACCGGCCACAACAACACCCCGGCGGTGAAGTTGAGTGACCCGGACTGGCCGAACAGGTTCCAGCCGAAGGGGGCGAGCCCCAGGGTTTCTTCCAGCGCGAAGATCTTGACACCGATGAACTCGGCGATGATGGCGTTGGCGATGAAGAAACCCGCCAGCAAGAGGAACAAGATGGTAGGGCGGTCGAACGTCATGGGGTTGGCTCTTGTTGTTGATTCGTTACTTAGCCAGCCGCCGGCCGCGTCAGGACTTGGGCAGGGTCACCCCGCGCTGTCCCTGATACTTGCCGCAACGGTCTTTGTATGAGGTCTCGCAGACCTGGTCGGCGCCGAAAAACAGGATCTGGGCCACTCCTTCATTAGCGTAAATCTTGGCGGGCAGGGTGGTGGTATTGGAAAACTCCAGGGTCACATGGCCCTCCCATTCCGGTTCCAGCGGGGTCACGTTCACGATGATTCCGCACCGGGCATAGGTCGATTTTCCGAGACAAATCACCAAGACATCGCGTGGAATCCGGAAATACTCCACCGTGCGGGCCAGCGCGAATGAGTTCGGCGGGATGATGCAGACATCGGACTTCAGATCCACAAAGCTGTTGGAGTCGAAGTTCTTGGGGTCGACGATGGCGGAGTTGATGTTGGTGAAGATCTTGAATTCGTCGGCGCAACGGATGTCGTAGCCGTAACTCGAAGTCCCGTAGGAAATCACCCGCCCGGCCTCACCCTCACGCACCTGTCCGGGTTCGAAGGGTTCGATCATGCCGTGTTCGGCGGCCATACGGCGGATCCAACGGTCGGACTTGATGGTCATCGCGTGCGCGGGTCTTGGTTGCTGCTCTAGCCCGACAGGTTACACCGGTCGGGGGCGTCAGGGCAAAATTCCGCCTGATCAAACAGGGCGGCGGGATCGGTCACCCGCATTGCCGCCAGCAACCAGGTCTTGAGCTGGTCGCGGTCGCGGCAGGCGCGGATGCGTGCCGCGAGGTCCGGTGCCGCCGTCAGGCCGCGTTCCGCGAGCAGTGTCAGGATCGCATCGGCGATGCCCTCGCCGCGACCTTCCTCCCGCCCTGCCTCTCGTCCTTCCTCTCGTCCTTCCTCTCGTCCTTCCTCTCGTCCTTCCTCCCGCCCTACCTCTCGTCCTTCCTCCCGTACCGCATCCAGATCCGCGTAGCCGGCCCGCTGCAGCAGGTTGCGCAGCGCCGCCCGATCCGCTGCCGCGCGCTCGAACAGCGCCTCCACCGGGATTGGGTTACGCAGCACGCCGGGCGCCGTAAGTGACTCGCCGATCGTCGCGACCCGCATCGGTTCGCCGGTACGATAGACCTCCACCCGGCGCGGACCCAGCAGCCGCACGACCCAGATGTAGCGGCTCCCGCCCTGCAGCAGTTCAGCAATCTTGGTCTGAAGGTCAGTCTCATCTTGCCCGACGCCAGCGTACTCGACCGCCAGGAGCGGTACGCCCGCAATCCATCCACGACCGCCGGGTGGGGCCGCGACCGCGACGTCGGGTGCCCGCAGGGTTCCCGGTTCGGGGGCGAAGCCGGCGTCAACCCCGGCCCATTCGACGTCGGGGTCGCTCGCGATCACCGCGGCGCCGGTCAGGCTGCGACCCGCGTGCTCGGGCCCCGCCGGAGCGCAATAAATCGGGTGACCGCCGGACAGTTCGTAGCGGTCCCCGTCCTTCAGCTGATCGGCTTGGAAGGGGCCAGGTGCGGATCGGATTGCTGAATCACCCATGGAATCGTCCTCTGCAGCGATTGGCAAGACCGCGCGACGCGGGTCGACGCTCGCGGTCAACGTTCATCGAAACCGGCGAGGCGGTAGAGCCGATTGGCTTCCGCTTGATCCTGGAGGACGCCGCGGCCTTGTTCATAAAGCATCGCGAGGGTGGTCTGGGAGCCGGCGAGGCCTTGTTCGGCCGCCTTGCGAAACCACAGCGCAGCTTGCGCTGGGTCTTGTTCGGCACATTCGCCTTCCAGGTACATGAAGCCGAGTCCGTGTTGCGCGAGGCCCAGTCCGGCGGTCGCCGCGGCCTGCATATACTGGAGCGCGAGTGTCGGGTTTTCATGCATGCCGAGTCCGTTTTGCGCCATGATGGCGACCCGGTATTGCGCTTCGGGATCACCCGCGGCAGCGAGCGGGCTGAGCAAGCCGGCGGCGCGGGAGAATTGTTTGGACTCGAAGGCGGCGATGCCGCTGGCGAGTTCCATGTTCAAGCCGCGAGGGTCTTGGTTCATCGGTCGGGGTCCTGATGGTGAGCGGTCCGGTCGGTTATTGGTGCAATGTGGGGCTGAGGCGATTTCTGTCAAATCCTATCCCATCTCGTTCACAATTTACCGCGGGGTGAGTGGCAGCGCGATGAAGTCGAGCCATTGATCCAGGAGCCCCTGGGTGGCCGCGGCGACCGCGAGCCGCTGGCCCAGGTCCAGCCCTTCCGCCGGGATGCTGCCGTAGGGCTGGTAAAGCCGGGAGGGGACTCCGGCCTCGGTGGCGACCAGCCGCCCGGCGGCATAGTCCCAGAGTTTCTGCCCGCCATGGAGGTACAACTGAAAGCGCCCGGCGGCGAGCCAGCACCACTCCAGTGCAACCGCCCCCAGGTTGCGCTGGGAACGGAAACCGCCGCCGCGCAGCAGGGCGGGCACCCGCTCGGGAGGCAGGCGCTTGAAATCGATGGCGGCCAGGCAGTCGTCGAGCGCTGGACCGGGGGCGAAGGGTCGAATCGGCGCATCGTTGCACCAGGCACCGCCGCCGCGCAGCGCACCGAAACACTCGTCGCGGATCGGGTCGAGGATGGCGCCCTGAACGGTGACGCCGCCCTCGATCAGGGCGAGTGAGATGGCGAAGCCGGGGAATCCGCAGGCGTAGTTGCTGGTGCCGTCCAGTGGGTCGAGCACCCAGACGGCGCGCCCGGCGGACTCCAGCAACTGCGCTTGCTCCGCGGCGGTTTGTTCCTCACCGAGTAGGGGCACGCCGGGATAGTCGCGGGCCAGAGCGGAGGTGATCCGCGCCTGGACGGCCAGGTCGGTCTCGGTCACCAGGCTGCCGTCGCTCTTGCGGCTGGAAAGGGTATGGCGAAACCGGGGCATGATCTCGGCGGCGGCGGTGGTGCGCAGCAAGTCACTGAGGTAGCGCAGGTCAGGGTGCATGAGATCCTCGGGTGCGGGGAGGGAATGTCCCAATTGTGGGTTCCGGACGTGCTTTCTTATGATAATGCGTCGTTCTGCCTCATATCTCAAATCTGTTCCATCGTCCAAATGCTCCTCTTTACCGGTGCGCGCTAGTAGAAAGACCCTGATGTCTCCCACCGCCGCGGCCGCCCTCGGTGTCGCCGCCCTCGGTTTGATGGCGGCCGCGGTTGGTTGGCTGCCCGCCTGGGTGCCGCCGCCCGATTCCATGGGAGGTGTCGCCGCCGAGCGGGTCCCAGTCACCATCGATGCGGCAGCCGACGCGGACCCCGGTGCCGATCCGCTTGAGCCTTACACGCGCGTCGCGGACCTGGAGCGCAATCTGGAGACGGCGGCGGATGCGCAGATCGAGGCCTTGCTCGACGCCTTTCCCGCGACGCCGCCGACCGAGCGCTTACGCGGCGCCTATGTGAAGCGGTTGGCGGCGGCCGGGCGCTGGACGGAGGTGGCGCGGGTCTATCGCGAAGATGAGTCGGTGGAGCGGCAATGTCTGTATTTGCGCGCCCTGGTGGAGACGGGCCAGGCGGAGGTCGCACTCATCGCGCCGCGGCTGGAGCCTCTGTGGCTCGTGGCGCAGTCCCAGCCCGCCGCCTGCGATCCGGTGTTCAGCGCCTGGCGCGCCCGCGGCGGCTTGAGCACCGAGTTGGTCTGGCGGCGTATCCGGCTGAGCCTGGAGGCCGGTGAGTCAGGGCTCGCGCGTCATTTGGGTGCCCAATTACCTGTCGCGGAACGGCCCTGGCTGACCCGCTGGCTGGCCCTGCGCGAGCAGCCCGCGGTGCTGCTGAAACCCGGTGAACCCTGGGCTTCGCACCCGGTGGCCGCCGCGATGCTGGCCGACGGGATCAGCCGGCTTGCCCGTACCGATGCGCGGGGCGCGGCGCGCGTGCTCGAAGCCAACACGCGGGTGCTCCAGGTGGACCCGGCGGCCTGGAATCTGGCTCATGCCGGGGTGGGTCGCGGGCTGGATCAGGTCGGCGATGCCGAGGGTCTGGCGGTCTGGGATCGGCTGTCGGAACACCGGGAGAATCTGGCGGAACAGGAGCAGCGGTTACGCGCCGGAATCGCGCGGCGCGACTGGCAGCGGGTTGCCGCCTGGGTGCGGCGGATGCCGGATCTGCCCGAGAAAGGGGATCGCTGGCTGTATTGGCAGGGGCGCGCGGAGGCGGCCCTGGGCGAGGATGCGGCGGCCGCGGCAACCTTCAAGCTGGCCGCGGGTCAACGCAGCCTCTGGGGGATGCTGGCGGCGGATCGGCTGGGGCTGCCCTATGCACTGGACCCGCGCCCGGTCCCGGCGGAGCCCGCGCGGGTCCGGCGGATCGTCGCCGCGCCGGCCGTGGCACGCATCCGCGCGCTCGACCGGCTGGGGCGGGACGCGGACATGCGCCGCGAGTGGCGTCTGCTGACCCGCGATCTGGAGACGCCGGACCTGCTGGCCGCGGCCGTGGTGGCGGACTGGCTACAGTGGCATGATCAGGCGATCTTCACCCTGGCCCGGACGGATTATTGGGACGATCTCGTGCTGCGCTTCCCGCTCGCTTATCGTGAGTTGGTGGAGGAACTGGCTTGGCAGACCGCCCTGCCGGAGGATTGGATCTACGCCGTGATTCGCCAGGAGAGTGTTTTCAATCCGACCGTGGCCTCCCACGCCGGGGCCTTGGGGCTGATGCAGTTGATGCCCGATACCGCGCGCGAGGTCGCGGCCGCGCAGGGGCTGGCGGCGCCGAACCGCACGCAGATTCTGGAGCCGGGGCTGAATCTGCGCCTGGGCAGTGATTACCTGGCGCGGATGCGAGATCGTTTCGGGCACGCCGCCCTGGCCACCGCGGCCTACAACGCCGGACCGCAGCGGGTGGCCCGTTGGTTACCGTCGCAGTGCACGCCCGCGGATTTGTGGATCGCCGCCATTCCCTTCGCCGAAACCCGTGCCTATGTTGAACGGGTGCTGGCCTATCGGGTCATCTACCGTGCCCGGCTGGGATTGACGCCGGTGCGGCTGAGCGAACTGCTGCCGCCGGTCGGGGGTTAGGCGGTCCACCAGCGACCGCCAGGCCGTCCCGCGGGGGGGCTTGGCGATTGCCGAAACACCGGATACCACCCACCACCGGCTCGAATGCAGGTGCGACTGAAGTCGCACCTACATGACCGGTATCCAAATTGTCGGAAATCGCCTTATTTCTCATTCGTCCGCCCCGGGGACGCATGCGTCAAGGCGGACGCCCCGGCTGATCAATAGATTGGCAACGATCTGGAGCAGGTTCACCGCCGCTGCCGACCAGTCGCGGGTGTCGCGCACGCAGTCCAGGCCGAGCGCACCGTGCAGGGTGTCGCCGGTCCCCAGCGGGACCAGGAGCACCGACTGGATTCCTCGGGCGTTGAAGTGCTCGCGTTCGCCCGACCAGTCCGCCGGCAGATCCGCGACTCGCGGGATCACCACGGCCTCCCCAGCCCGCAGCCGCGCCAGCAGGGCCGACAGAGACGGATGCCGCCACGGCTCGGGTGGCCGGCCCTCAGGCGTCCATTCCTGCGCGGTTTCGAGCCGGCCCGTCGCCGGCGCGAGGCGCAGCAGCCAGGCGTGGTCCGCCTGGTTGAGGCGGCCAAGGCGGGCGAGTGTCGCCGCGGTCAGTCGGTCGATGTCCGCGGGCGGGTTCGCGAACCCGGCGGTCAGAATCTGCAGTGTGTCCAGCATGGCGTCGCGCTGGAGCAGCGCGAGTTCCGCCAGCTTACGGGCATTGATGTCCTGGTGGGTGCCGGACATGAGCAAGGGGGCGCCGGCGCCATCGCGCTGCACCACCCGGCCCTGGTCCAGAATCCAGACCCAGTGTCCGTCCTTGTGGCGCATTCGCACCTCGCATTCGTAGGTCTCAAGCTCACTTGAGAAGTGCTTCTGCAACAAGCTTTTGCAGCGTTCGATGTCATCCGGGTGGGTGAGCTCGAGCCAGGTCTGGAGGGTCGTCGGGACAAGCTCGGCGAGGCGGTAGCCGATGATCTCGGCCCAGCGCTCGTTGAATACCGTGACGCCGGTCTGGAGCTGCCACTCCCAGGTCCCCACGCGGGTGCCGGCGATGAGGTCCGCGAGGTGCCGACGCTGGTCCTGGGCGTCCAGGGCCAGTTGCGCCGCCGTGTGGTCGCTGATGTCCTGGACTGTCCCGCGTGAGCGCAGCGGCGTGCCGTCCGGGGCGAACTCGGACTCACAGCGCTCGCGCAACCATTTGATGCGGCCGTCCGGCATTCGCAGCCGGTGCACCACATCGTAGGGGGTGCGGTTGGCCAAGGCGTCCTGATAGGCGCGATCGACCATGGCCCGGTCATCGGGATGGATGGCGGCGAGGACGGTCTCGTAGGAGGCGCCGAAGTGCTCCGGCGCCAGTTCGAAGATGCGGAAGACCTCCGGTGACCAGGTGACCTGACCAGTCGCCAGGTCCAACTCCCAGTACCCCAGACGGCCCAGGTCCTGGGCCTTGAGGAGTGCCTCGTGGGCCTGTTCGAGCGCGCGGCGGACTTGATATTCGGCGGTCGAGTCGGTGAAGAACAAGATAAAGGCCCATTCGGGTCCGAGGCGCGGCAGGATCGGCGAGACTTTGCAGTAAAAGACACTGCCGTCGCGGCGGCGGCAGGGCAGGTCGAGGGCGGGAGCGAGGTCGCCCTGGACCATGCGGTTGAACTCCGACAGGACCCGATCGCGGGCGTCGGCCGGATGCAGATCATCGAGGTTCAAGGCATCGAGCTCGGCCGCCGAATACCCGAAGAGGCGCTGCATGGAGCCGCTGCACCAGCGCAATTGCCGGCTCGTCGGATCGGTCTCGACGATGCCGTGGGGCGCGTTCTCGATGAGCGTGCGCAGCCGATGCTCGATCTGTTTGTGACGGGTGATGTCGGCGAGGGTGGCGAAAAGTCGAGGCGGGTCGGCCGGCGGCGTGCCGGGCTGGAGGCGACTGTGGACGAGCAACCAACGCAGCGCGCCGCTGCGCGGTTCGAGGATACCCATCACGGTCTCGCCCTGATCCTGGCTGGAGCGTAGGGCCGCCAGTGCCGGATGCCCCGCGGTCGGAACGGGCAGGCCGTCTTCGCGGACGGCTTGCCAGCGTGGGTCGATGGGTTCGCGGCCCTGGAGTTGCGCGAGCGAGAGCCCCAGCAGACGCAGCGCCGCCGGATTGGCCTCGGCGGCGACCCCGTCGCCACCTTCGCAAATGACCCCCTCGGCCATCGCTTCGAACAGAAAGCGAAAGCGTGCCTCTTGCTGCGACAAAGCGTCATTCAGCTGCCGGCGCGCGTCGTGTTCCTCACGCAACGCGCGAAAGCTCGCGGCCAGCGAATCCGCCATGTCCGCCACCGCGTCCGCCAACTCACCGGTCTCGGCCAGCAGGGCGGGGACCGGCGGCGGCCGCGGCTGATCCTCGCGGATGGCCGGCGGCAAGGCGCGGGCGTACCGCGTCAGCCGATGCAGCGGCGTGACCAAGCGCCGACTGAGCCAGAACGCCAGGACCACCCCCAGCAAAGCGAGCACCAGCAACAGCATGAGCAGCCGGGCCAACCAGGCCTGGAGTTGATCAATCAGCGGCGTGGCGCTGATCGCGACGACCAGCCGCCACCCGGGTGGCAGCGCGTGGTCCAGGAGGACCGGGGCGGTGTTGTTCGAGATCTCCATACGGTAACGTGCCTGGCGCCAACGGTCCAGGTGTGAGGGGTAGCGACCCTCGGGCAGAATCAGTTCCAGTCCGGGGGCGGAGGTGGGGATGATCTGACCCGGCCGGGGTCGATCCCCGAGCCAACCGTTCGGCGGCAGCCTGGGCGGCGAGATCATACCCCGCTCCAGGTGAGCCGTGGGCGCGGCGGTCGCGGGCAGTGTTGCATCGATGCCGCACAGGTCCCGCGCGATCGTGGTCGGGTCAGTCGCGCCGTCGGCAGGGATCATGAGTTGATGCGCCGCCAACTCGCCGAAGAGCCGCAGGCGCTCGGCCTGCGCCGCCTCCAGGATTTCCCGCAAATCGCGGTTGTCCCATGCGCTCACCAGGACCGTCGGCAGCAACATGCCGGCCAGGAGGGCGCCGAACAGAACCCGCGCCAGCGGCAGTGCGGAGCGCTGCCCGGTCAGGAGCGCGATGGCCACCAGGATCAGACCGGCGAGCGCGGCGTTGAGGATGCCGTTGAGTGCCTGCTTGACGGTAATCAGCAGCGTGGTGCTCCAATCCATTCCCAACCCGAACCGGTGGAACAACAGCGCCAGTGGAATGCCGAGCAGCAGCCAGTAAAGGGTCACCGAGACCGCCAGCGGCGGTGGTGTGTGCCTGCGTTTGCGTACCCACCCCTGGTGCCAGCCCACCGCCGCGGCCTCGGCGGTGAAGATGATCAGCGCATAGGGTTGGCCCCACAGCAGCCAGGTATAGGCGCCGCCGGCCACGGCCGCCACCAGGCCGGGACCGGTGCCGAGACAGGCCAGGGCCAGCAGCACGGCGATGGAACCGAACAGGAAGTCCACGCCGAAGGGCAGGGCGAGGTTGAAATGGTTGCCGGCGGCGGCCGCCAGCGCCAGTGCCGCGGTGAGCAGGTAGCGGTGTAGGCGCCGCGGGGCCGATGTGGGATGGGGGTCGTCCATACGCGCGGGGGCGGCGGTCTGGTCGGTGGTCACTGGGCTCTCCGGTGGGAGCGGCATCCCGCCGCGAAACGCCCCGCGATGACACGCTCGCCGGACGACCGGACGCTGAGAATAGACCGACCAGAGTGAAGTTTTAAGTAATTAATACGATTGTTAAGTATTCACAACACATTATTGAGGATTGCCGCCCGCAGGGTCGCGGCGTCAAGGGGTTTGCGCAGAATGAGCGGCGGTTTGTCCCCGGCGTGCGTGTCGCTCAGGGCCGGTGCCTGGCCGGTCATCAGGATGACCGGGAGCGTGGGCCGCTCCTGCGCCAGCCGCTGCTGGAGGCGGATGCCGTCCAGCACCGGCATGGCAATGTCGGAGAGCACCAGATCGAAGGCATCGTCTTGATCAAGGAGATCGGAACACGCCTGTCCATGCTCGGCCAGCACCAGGTTGGCGCCCTCCAGGGTCAGCAGCCGGGCGAGCGCTTCGCGTACCTGCGGATCATCGTCCACCACCAACACCCGCAAACCGGCGAGCGGTGCCGCCGCGGGGCGGTTCGTCCGAGCGGGTCGGGCGGCGGGAATCATCTGGTCCGGCCAGGGGGCGGCGACCGTGGTGTCCTGGGGCAACAGCAGCCGGAAACAGGTGCCGACATTCGGTTTCGACTGGACTGCCAGTCCAGCCCCCGAGCGGGCAATGAACTCCTGCACCATAAAGAGCCCGAGGCCGTGGCCGCGCCGCGCGGGCTTGGTGGAGAATAAGGGATCGAAGATCCGCGGGAGGATGTCGGGTGCGATGCCGCTGCCGGAGTCGCTGACCCGGAGATCCACGCAGTCCATGGGACCCAGGTGGCCGACCGCGAGCGGGGTATCCTGGTGCCACGCGATGGGATGCGCCTGAACGGTCAAGACGCCGCCGTCGGCCATGGCGTCGCGCGCATTGAGCACCAGGTTGAGCAGCGCCGACTGGAGAAAGGCGCCGTTGCTCAAGGCGGTCAGTCCGGGTGCCACGGTGACGCCCAGCGTGATGCCGGACGGCAGGATGTGGTGCAGGATGCGTTCCAGTTCGGCGATGGTCTGCTCCAGGTCGACGACCTCCAAGGGCACGTGACCGCCGCGGCTCAAGGCGAGGATGCCGGAGGTAACGACCTTGGCGTGTCCCAGGGCGCTTTGCGTCTCCTCCAGGACTTGGCGGACCTCCGCGTCGGGTGGGTACTGGTTGCCGAGACAACTATCGAGATAGTAGATGTTGGCGCCGATCACGCCCAGCAGGTTGTTGAAGTCGTGAGCTACGCCGCTGGCCAGGTGGCCGATGGCCTCGCGTTCCCGGGCCTCCATCAGGTCGCGCTGGATCTGGTCCTGGCGCCGCACCGAGGCGATGCGCTGGGCGATCAGACGAATGATCTGACGTTCCGGTTTTTCCAATGGTGAGCGTGGCTGAAATCCCCAGAGTGCGAGTGTCAGGGTTGCGTGGGAGCCGTCCGGGTGCGTGCCGTCGAAGGCGATGAGGATACCGCAGTTGAAACCCGCGGCGGTCGCGGCAGGCGGCAGCCGCTCCGGCGGTAGGAGCCGAGGGCTGCCCCGCTCCGTCAGCGGCTCGGCCAGCAGCGCGTGGCTGAGTTCGGGGATGGCGCCGGTCGGCGCGTCATCGCGCACCCTGGTCAGCGTCAGGTGTCCGTGCGCCTCATCGACGATCCCCAGGACCGCTGCGGCCATGCCCAAACCCCGGCAACTCAGCCGGAGCAGGGCGCGGACCTGTTCCGGTGCCGGGTGCGGCAGGCTGATCAGGTCGACCAGTTGTTCGAGTTGCGCGGCATAGCGCGCCATGGCGTCTTCCAGAATCTGCTGGCGTTGCGTGGCCGCGTGCAACTCGGTAATGTCCTCGACCATTCCCAGCGGCAGGGGCGGTTCGCCGGGGCGGGTCGGCAGCAGCGCCACGCGCAAGTCCCCCCAGACCGTGCGGCCGTCCGCGTGCAGGTAACGCTTGGTCATGCGGTACCCGGTCTGACCGCCGCCGATCAGTGCGTCGAATGCGGTGACGTCCAGGTCACGGTCGTCCGGGTGAGTCAGGTCATCGAAGCGCAGGCCGATCAAATCCTCCGCGGTGCGCCCGAGGAAGGCCGCCAGAGCGCGGTTGCTCAGTATGGTCCGCCGGTCCGGTCCGACCAGGGCCATGCCAATGGGCGCATTCTCGAAGACCGCGGCGAGCCGGCCCTCGCTCTCCTTGATGCGATCCTGCGCCAGATAGCGCTCGGTGATGTCGGCATCCATCCCGCGGTAACCCCGGAGGCTGCCGTCGTCGGCCAGGAGCGGGGTGCCGTTGGTCAAGAGCCAGACCGGGCTGCCATCGCGGGTCAGGCAGCAGTTGACGAAGTCCTTGAAGGGCGCCTGCTGAGCGAAGACCTCCTGAGCGGCGGCTTTGATCGCTGCCTGGTCGTGCGGAGCGAACAATTCGTAGTAGAAAGTTCCAAGCAGTTCCGCCGGCTGATAGCCCAGTACCGCCTCGCACACCGGGCTGACATAGGTGAAGCGTCCCGCGGCATCCACCTCCCAGGCGATGGCGCGGCTTTGGCGGGCCAGTTCATCGTAGCGGGCGTTGCTCGCGCGCAGTTCCGCGGTCGCTCGCGACCGCTCCATGGCTCCGGCCAGGATGCTGGCGAAGACTTGGAGGAAGTGCACCTCCACCTCGGACCAGTCCCGCGGGTTGCGTACCGCATCGAAGCCGATACAGCCCAACAGGGTCTCCTCGACGATGAGGGGGACCACGAGGAGCGACCGGATGCCCTGAGCGAGGAACAACGCCTGCTCACTGGACCAGTCGGCGGGCAGGTCCGCCACCCGGGGGACCACGGCGGGGGCGCCGGCTCGCAACCGGATCATGAGGGCCGGCAGCGCGGTCAGGGGAATCGCCTGACGGTGCGCGATCATCGGAGCAATGCCCTCGGCCGTCCATTCGATGGTGTTGCTGAGGGTGTCCGCCGCCGCGTCGAGGCGGAAACAATAGCTGCGGTCGGCCTGGCTGAAACGGCCGATGCGTGCGATTGCCCGCTCGGTCAGCGCCAGGATCGCCTGGTCGGGTGCCTTGACGAACTCGGCGGCGAGGGCCAGCAGTTCACCCACAATGGCCTCGCGCTGGCGCACCGCCAGTTCCGCCAGTTTGCGGGCCGTGATGTCCTGGTGGATGCCGGACATGCGTCGCGGCGCGCCCGCGGCATCCCGTTCCATCACCCGGCCCTGATCGAGGACCCACACCCAGTGCCCGTCCTTGTGGCGCATGCGCAGTTCGCATTCGTAGCTGTCCAACTCGCCTTTGAAGTGCCGGTCGATCAGTGCGCCGCTGCGCTTGAGATCCTCCGGGTGAGCGAGGGTGCTCCAGGTTTCGATGCTGGTGGGGGTGAGTTCGTCCAGGCGGTAGCCGGCGATCTCGGCCCACCGCGCGTTGAACACCGTGACGCCGGTCTGGACTTCCCATTCCCAGGTGCCCACCCGGGTGCCGTCGATGATATTCGACAGGCGCCGCTGCTGATCGGCCAGGGCCAGCGCGGCCATTTCCTGTTCAGTAATGTCTTGGATGGTTCCGTGTGATTTCAGCGGTCGGCCGTCCGGGGCAAAGTCGGACTCGCAGCGGTCGTGTACCCATTTGAGCTGTCCGCTCGGCAGCAGCAGCCGATGGACGAGGTCATACGGGGTGCGCTTGGCCAGAGAGTCCCAGTATGCGCGTTCGACCATGGGTCGGTCGTCGGGATGAATGGCGGCCAGCAGCGCCGGGTAGTCGGGGGTGAAGTCCGTGGGTGCATGCTCGAAGATGCGGAACACCTCGGGTGACCAGGACAGCACACCGGCGGCGATGTCCAGTTCCCAGGATCCCAGTTTGGCGATCTCCTGAGCTTTGAGCAGGGCGGTGCGGGCCTGTTCCACGGCGCGGCGCGCTTGGTACTCCGGCGTCACGTCGGTGAAAAAGGCGATCAGGGTCGCGTCGTTACCGATCCGCGACAGACCGGGAGAGAGCTTGCAGTAAAAGATGCTGCCGTCGCGACGGCGGCAGGGCAGGTCGAGGGCGGGCGCCAGATCGGCACTGGCGATCCGCGTGTATTCGGACCGAACCAGGGGCAAGGACGCGAGCGGGTGCAGGTCTTCCATGGTCAGACATTGATCTTCCCAGTCGGCCGCGTTATAGCCGAAGAGACGCAACATGGAGCCGCTGCACCACAGCAGACGCCAGGTCAGGGGGTCCGCCTCCACGATGCCGTGCGGTGAGGACTCGAGGATGGCGGTGAGGCGATGCTCCGTCTGTTTGAGCCGGGTGATGTCCGAGAAGGTGGTGAACACCCGATAGGGTCTGGACTCGCCCGGCTTGCGCTCGGGGCGGGCGTGGACCAGCAGCCAGGTGGTGTCATCACTCAACCGCGGGCCGGTCGCCAATGGATTGAAGACACCCATCACGGTTTCGCCCGGGTCCGTATCGGTGCGCAGGGCGATCATGGCCGGATGCTCCTCACTCGGGAAGGGAAGACCGTCCTCCCGCACGGCGTGCCAGCGCGGGTCAGTCGAATCACGCCCCTGGAGCTGGGCCAACGAGAGGCCGAGCATCCGCTCGGCCGCCGGATTGGCGTCGGTGATGGCCCCGTCGGCGTCCTGGTAAACCACGCCCTCGGCCATGGTCTCGAAGAGGGTACGGAAGCGCTGCTCGCTCTCGCGCAGGGCCTGTTCCGCGGCCTTGCGTTCGGTGATGTCGCGGCCCACGCCGACGATGCCGATGACCTGGCCCTGGGCGTCGAGCAACGCGCGATCGAACCATTGGAACCAGCGCCAACCGGTAGCGGTCTGCGCGCGCTGCTCGATGGTGCAGCTAAAGGGCGGACGGAACAGGCTGTCGACCGCCCGCGTGGTGTCGTGCTGGTCGTCCGGATGGACGAGCGGCAGATAGTGTTGGCCGATCAGGTCGGCTTCGTGGCGGCCGAAGGTGCGGCAGTAGGATGGACTGACATACTCGAACCGTCCCTGCACATCGACGCGGACGATCAGGTCTTCGATATTGTCGACTACCAGGCGGTAGTGTTCGCCCTGTTCGGAGAGAATTCTGACCAGGACTTCGCGTCGATCCTGCTCTTCTCTGAGCGTCTTAAAGCCGGCGGCCAGTGAGTTTGCCATCTCCGCCACGGCTTGCGTCAACTGACGGGTCTCGGTCAGTAGTCCGGGGGTTGGCGGCTGCCAGGGCTGGTCGTCGCCGATGGCGGTCGGCAGGGCCCGGGTACTCTCCGCCAGCCGCCGTAGGGGCGTTACGATGCGTCGGCTCAGCCAATCGGCCGCGACCACTCCCAGCAAGGCGAGCGTCAGCAGCACCGCGAGCAGTTTCGTCTCGCGCAGTTGGATCTGTTGGATCAAGGGCGCCGCGTTGAACTCGATGACCAGGCGTTGGTTGGGCAGGGACGACGCGGCCGCGGGCAGGTCCAGGCGGTACCGCGCCCGGCTCCAGAGCGCCATACGTGAGGCCGCGCGCGCGTCGGGCACGACCAGGAACAGTCCGGGGGCCGCGGTGGGAATGCGCTGTCCCGGTTGGGGCCGTTTGCCGAGCGTTAGGGCCGCGGCGGCCGGTGGCGGACCGGACTCCAGGCGGACCTGGGGGTCGGTTGCCGCGGACAGCAGTGTGGTCAGGCGTTCACCCAGTCGCCGTAGCGGGGCCGGCCGGCCGCTGGTGTCGGCACTGTCGGCCGCGCGCTCCGCGGCCAGTTGATCGAGCGTGAGTTGGCCCGCGAGCGTGAAGCGGTCCGCGTAGGCGATCTCGAGGCGTTCCTTGATGCCGAGATTCTGCAAGGAGGTGACCAGGAGCGGGGGTCCCAGCACGCCGGCCAGCAGCACCCCGAACAGGACCTCGGCGAGCGGCAATCCGGGCGGGCGGCGCCCGAGGTGTGCTGTTCCCACCAGGATCAGACCGGCGATGGCGGCATTGAGAATGCCGTTGAGAGCTTGTTTGAAGGCAATCAAGAAGGTCGCGGTCCAGCGCAGCTCAAGGCCGAACCGGTAACACAGCAGTACCAGCGGGATGCCGATCAGGATCCAGTAGAGGGTCGCCGAAACCGCCAGCGGGGGCGGGATTCGCCCGCGTCGGCGCGCCCGCTCCCGGTGCCGGCCGATCGCGGCGGCTTCGGCGACCAGGATGATCAAGGCATAGGGATGATCCCACAGCAGCCAGGTGTAGGTGCCCCCGGCCACGGCCACGGCCAGCCCGGGGCCGGTGCCCAGCCAGGCCAAGGCCAACACGACCGCGATGGAACCGAACAGGATGTCGACGCCGAAAAATAACGGCAAACTGAAATAATTGCCGGCGATGGCCGCCGCGGCCAGCGCGAGCGTGAGCGCGAGCCGTCGATGGCGGCCGGCCGCGGCCGACAGGTGCTGCCGGGCGGCAGCGATGCGGTTACGTGCTTTGAAGATCGCGCTGGCGGTATGAAACTGGACCTCGTGGCCCAGTTGCCGCGCGAAACGGCGCAATGCGGGTTCCATGCGGGGGTCATCGTCAAGGCAGATGAGTTTCATGGGGGATTGCGGACGGGCTTGAGTGGCGGACGCGGCGGATTGCTGCCCGCGCTGCCGGGCCGGCCGCCGCGCAGACGACTAAACGGGTTCACGCCGCTGACTCACTGCGGACGCCGCGGCGCCGTTGGTGGGGTCGGGCAGGCGTCGGCGCGGATGGGATAAGCGGGGTACGGCTGCCGGGATCGGTTCCAATCGCGATCGGATCGGATCGGTGAGCGTAGCGCGCAGGCCAGCGCGGCGAAAAGGGCGATTGGATCGAGCGGCTTCGCGAACAGGAAATCGGCGCTGAGCCGGTCACGCAGCGGGCCGCAGTCGATGCCGCAGCCAATGTCGAGCGCGCCCGATACGCCGATGATGAGGGTGTTGGGGCACTGTTGTCGGGTGAGTTCGGCGAGTTGGAAGCCGTCCAGGCCGGGCATGAAGACGTCAGTGATCAGGACATCAGGGGGGGCCGCCGTCATGGACGCCAGCGCCGCCCGCGGGTCCTGGAAGGTGCGGCAATCCAAGTGAATATCGCCCAATGCCTCGCGGATTTGTTGCAGCGATGCCGCCTGGTCGTCGACGGCGACGATGTGCGGGTGATTGATAACGATCTGATCATTCTGATTCATGTAGATATTTCCCTGGCGTCGGTGCGCCTTGGAAAAGCGGACGGTGACTTGCCGACTGGTCGTTCGAGACATAAGGATAGTGTCTGATATCGGCAGTCATGGTAAAGACGTGTAAAGGGGCTAGCCTCGAACCGTTCTTTTCAGGTTGACAGGATCTTGGTCTATCCTGAACAGTGTCGGGCTTTAGCGGACAGGAAGGGAGGGCAACGCCGGGTTAAACCATGACAGACGCACCGCGAATCATTATTGTCGAGGACAACATCCCCTTCGCCAGAGCCGTGGCTCGCGGTCTGGAGCACGATGGCTATGTCACGGCGCTCGCGCTGTGCGGCGCCGAGTTGCGTCGCATTTACCGCAGCCAGGGTGCCGATCTGGTCCTGCTCGATCTCGGCCTGAGCGGCGAGGATGGCATTGACCTGGCGGTTGAGTTGACCCGCACCACCGAGGTGGCGGTCATCATCATGACCGGCCGCGACGAAATCGAGGATCGCATCCGCGGGTTGGACGCGGGGGCTGACGACTATGTGACCAAGCCCTTTGCGCAGGGCGAACTGAACGCCCGCATCCGCGCCGTCCTGCGGCGTCGGCAACCCGCGCTGACCCAGGAAACGACGCTACGCTGCGGACCCGTGCAGCTCGATGTGAGCGCCCGCCAGGTGCGTTGCGAGGGGGTGGCGGACGCCGTTGAACTGACCGAGATGGAGACCTCGATGCTCGAGCAGTTGATGCGCGCCGGGGGCCGGCCGGTCGGGCGGGGCGCCTTGGTGCAGCGGGTCAACTGGGACCCGGCTGACCGCGCCGCCGATGTTCACATCGGTCATATCAGGCGCAAGCTCAGTGACGCCGGCATCGACGCCGTGACGATCTGGGCGGTCCGTGGCCGCGGTTATCGCTTGACGTTGCGGGGGGAGTCCGACGAGAAGGAAGCAGCCGAGGGTCTCGATCGTTCCGAGCGGCCGTGATCGCTCGCAGGCGGCGGATCAGTCGAAGATCCTTGTCGGGTCGGTCACCCGCGCGGCGGCGAGCAGCCAGGTCTTGAGCTGGTCCAGGTTGCCACTGGCCTGGATGCGCTCGCTGACCGCGGCGCTCGGCTCCAGGCCCCGCGCGGCAAGGAGGGCGATAATGGCGTCTGCCAGGCCCGCGCGGCCTTCCTCGCGTCCGGTTTCCCGCCCTTGCTCCCGTCCCTCGTCCCGCACCGCCTCCAGGTCCGTGTAGCCGGCCCGCTGCAGCAGGTTGCGGAGTGTGACTTGCTCCGCCGCCGCGTGCTCGAAGAGCGCTTCCACCGGCACCGGGTTGCGCAGGACGCCGGGGGCGGTGAGTGACTCGCCGAGGGTCGCCACCCGCATGGGTTCGTCGGGGCGGTGGACCTCGACCCGGCGCGGACCCAGGAGCCGCACGACCCAGACAGCGCGGCTCCCGCCGCGCAACAGTTCGCCGATCTTGGTCTGCAGATCGGCCTCATCCTGGCCGACACTCGCATATTCCACTGCCAGCAGCGGCACGCCCGGAATCCATCCGCGTCCGCTCGGCGGCGCGGCAACGGCCACGTCCGGTGCCCGCAGGGTGCCGGGCTCCGGCGAGAAACCCGCATCGACTCCCACCCATTCCACGTCCGGGTCGCTGGCGATCACCGCCGCCCCGGTGAGGCTACGGCTGGCGTGGTCCGGCCCGGCGGGGGCGCAATAAATGGGGTGGCCGTTCGAGAGCTCGTAACGGTCGCCATCATGCAACTGATCCGCCCGGAAGGGGCCGGAGCCGGATTGGTGTTGGGACTGACCCATGGCGATTGCCCTCGCGCGTTGGTATACCCGGATTCTAGACCGATCGCCCGCCAATCCCAATCACCTCAGGCACTGATCCCCGAGTGCCGCAACAGCGCATCCGTGGTCGGCGGGCGGCCGCGGAAGTCGACATAGAGATCCATGGCGTCGCGGGACCCGCCTTTTTCCAGGATGTTCTCACGGAAGGCGCGGCCGGTGGCGGCATCGAAAACACCGCGCTCCTCGAACAGCGAGAAGGCGTCGGCGGACAGCACTTCGGCCCACTTGTAGCTGTAATAGCCGGCGGCATAGCCCCCGGCGAAGACATGTGAGAAACCGTGGGCGAAGCGGTTGAAGGCCGGCGGCCGGACCACGGCCACCTGGTTGCGAACGTCTTCCAGGATCTCGTAGATGCGTCCGCCGCGGGCCGGGTCGTACTCCAGATGAATACGAAAATCGAACAGGGCGAATTCGAGCTGCCGCATCATTTGCATGCCCGATTGGAAATTCTTGGCCGCCGTCATGCGTTCGTAGAGTTCCGGCGGGAGCGGCGCCCCGGTCTCCCAGTGGGCGGCGAAGAGGTCCAAGGGCGCACGCTCCCAGCACCAGTTCTCCATGAACTGGCTAGGCAGTTCCACCGCGTCCCAGGCGACCCCATTGATGCCGGCGACCGCCGGATAATCCACCTTGGTCAACATGTGGTGCAGGCCGTGGCCGAACTCGTGGAACAGGGTCTCCACCTCGTTGTGGGTGAGCAGCGAGGGCGTGGCGCCGACCGGCGGGCTGAAGTTGCAGACCAGATAGGCGACCGGGATCTGGTCATAACGGGCGGTGTGCAGCCGGTTGGTGCAGACATCCATCCAGGCGCCGCCGCGCTTGTTGGGGCGGGCGAAGGCGTCGAGATAGAACTGGCCGCGCAACTGGCGGGTCTCCTGATCCCGGATTTCGAAGAAGCGCACATCCGGGTGATAGGTCTCGAAGGTCCGGGACTCTTCGATGCGCACGCCGAAGAGCCGCTGCGCGACCTCGAACAGCCCGGTGAGGACGCGCGAAACCGGAAAGTAGGGCCGCAGTTCTTCCTGGCTGATCTGGTAGCGGTGCAGGCGCAGCTTCTCTCCGTAGTAGGTCAGGTCCCAGGGCTCCAGGGTGTCCATGCCATGGTGTTCGCGGGCAAACGCCTGGACTTCCGCCAGTTCCTGACGGGCCTGGGCGAGCGAGCGGTCGGCCAGATCGTTCAGGAAGGCCAGGACCGCGTCCGGCGAGGGCGCCATTTTGGTGGCGAGCGAGCGTTCCGCATAATTGGCGAAACCCAGGAGTTGGGCGAGCTCGTGGCGCAACGCCAGAATCCGTTCCATGGCCGCGCCGTTGTCCCACTGACCGGCGTGCGGTCCCTGATCGGAGGCGCGGGTGCTGTAGGCCTGATAGACCTCGAAGCGCAGGTCCCGATGGTCCGCATAGGTCAGCACCGGGAGATAGGAGGGCATATCCAGCGTCAGCAGCCAGCCCTCCTGATCGCGCTGCCGGGCATTCTGCCGGGCCAGACCCAGCGCCGATTCGGGCAGGCCGGCCAACTGCGCCGGATCGGTGATCAACTTGGTCCAGGCATTGGTGGCATCGAGCAGGTTCTCGGAATACTTGCTGGTGAGCTGGGACAGTTCCTGGCTGATGGCCTTGTAGCGGGCCTTCTTGTCCGCCGGCAGATCGACACCCGAGAGATGGAAATCGCGCAGCGCGTTCTCCACCAGCTTGCGCTGGGTGGGGTTGAGGTGTTCCAGAGTCGCCACCGCCTGGTAGCCGCGGAACAGGTCCTCGTTCTGGCCGACCTCGGTGCCGTAGTCGCTGAGCTTGGGCAAACAAGCGTTGTACGCGGCGCGCAGGGCGTCGCTGTTCATGACGCCGTTCAGATGACCGATGGGTGACCAGGTCCGGCTGAGCGTGTCGTCCATCTCCTCCAGGGCCTCGACGAAATTCTCCCAGGTGGGGACCGGCACCGCGCTGGTCAGGCGGGCGATCTCAGTGCGGCAGTCCGCGAGCCGGGCATCGAGCGCGGGCTCGACATGTTCCGGCCGGATGCGGGCGAAGGCGGGGAGACCGACGTGATCGAGGAGCGGATTGGACATGGTTCATCCTGTGACAGGTGCAATTGAAACGAGGGGAGCAAGCCGCCTCCCGGTCGCCCTGGGATGGCGGCGGCGGGCGTGGTCTTCAAGCCAATCGGTCCGGCGGGCTCGACCTCGGCCCCTTTCTCATGGCCCTGGTGCGCCGCGCCAGCCTGCTGCAATACTTCTACACCCGCCGCCAACTCCAAGCGCCCTTCGACCAGCTCAAAGCCGCGAGCGAACAAGCGCGCCTCCTCGACCGCGACTTGCGCCGGCAAGACGCCTCGCGCTACGCCGCCCGCCACGGTCATCGGGTCGACACCGGGGGGCTGGTCGGCCATCTCGACCTGGACCTGACCGGCAGCGAAACCCTCTGGCCCTATCTCCACCTCGGCCAATGGCTCGGCGTCGGCAAGAACGCCAGCATGGGGTTCGGTTGCTATGAACTGCTGAGCCTTTAGGCGATTCCCAGGAATCGACATTCCCGCTACGGGGGGCTGTAGGGGCGATTTCAATCGCCCCACCACGCGGTCGATCCTTCCTGGGAAATCACCTTCGGCTTGCGGTATGCTGGCCAAATGCGTGATCACACCCCCTGGCATCGACTCTTCGGCATCGCTTTGACCGACCTG